>JABAHO010016414.1_pt1 | contig 10445 bp, 7 predicted proteins | sample 7062071 | NCBI WGS metagenome assembly JABAHO01 (sample SAMN14534356, study PRJNA622989) | marine sediment metagenome | biome: marine biome [ENVO:00000428]; feature: marine pelagic biome [ENVO:01000023]; material: deep marine sediment [ENVO:00002113] | place: India: Gulf of Kutch | collected...
GCTCCACCAAAGTCAACGAACTTCGTCTCGCCCAGAGGGGGAAAACCGTCCCAGGCGGCCAAATCACGGAGGAATTCAGCCACGCCATCATGGTCGGCCTCAGCCTCGAAGCGGCGCACAGACATCGCCAAACCCTAGGTGGCCGCGGTTCAAGCGCCCAAGATCCACTGCCGATAATCCAGCTACACCTAGTGTGGTTTTTCCCATGAGCTCTGTCGGCCTAGTCCTCGGTGGCGGTGGCATTACCGGCGCCGCCTACGAGTTTGCGGCCTTAATGGCCATCCGCATGGCGACCGGCTGGAATCCCGATGACGCTGAGATAATTGTCGGGACGTCGGCCGGATCAACGGTGGGTGCGGTCGTACGCGCCAACCGGTTGGAAATCGACGTGCTGACTAGCGGCGACCGGACCCGCAAGGAGTATGTCGATCATGTGTCGAGCTTCCTGTTGCGGCGTACGCGTCCCACGGGTTTCGGGCGATGGTTTCGCCACGGGTTACTTCCCGGATTACGCAAGCCGGGGCTAGAGATGACCCTCGGCGGGCCGGCGCCTTTCGATCCCCAGGGCGTCGCCGAATACGCCGAGCTACTGGCCGGCTCTTTGGCCCGGTCGTGGCCGAAGAAGCGCACGTTGATCACCGCCTTTGACCTGGCGGAAAAGCGAATGGTGGTTTTCGGATCGGATGATGCTCCCAAGGTCGAGCTGCGTCTGGCCGTAGCCGCATCCTCGGCCGTGCCCATGATCTACCAGCCGGTGACAATCAAAGGTCATCACTACGTCGACGGAGGAATCGCCTCGGGAACGAGTGCCCATCTGGTTTTTGAATACGCCAAGAAGCCCCTCGACTTCATTCTGATCATCGCTCCCATGGCAGCCGAAGAAGCCCGCGACGGGGCCCGCTTTTATGAGGGGATCTTTGACCGGGTTGGGGCCGAGTCACTCTCGCGGGAACTGGAAGTCATCCAAGCGACGTGGCCCCACACGGACGTCGTCGTACTACGCCCGGACGACCAGGTGCTATCGGCGGCTCGACCCAACCCGATGTCAGTCGAAGCATCGATCCCCACCTTCCTGCGCACGCTGGCTTTCCTGCGCCGGGAACTAGCGAAGTCACACGTATGGGACCTGCTCCGCAAACACCTGGTCAGCTGATTCGCACGCTCAGCTCTTCTCCACAGAACCCGACAACGGAATCTCGGGCAGCCACTACCACTTCTTCGACTCCGTCCGGCAGCTCCACTCCGGTCAGGCTGCGCGTGAACGGTTGTTCGTCAACGTGGGGGTGAGCGAGGATTCTGGTCCCTAGAACCGTCCCGTCGGGAGCTCGCACCTCCCAGGCGTCGGCGTACTTCTCCCAACCGGTGTCGGCCGATTCGATCGTGACATCGAACCGATAGGTTCCGGCTGCCTCCCGGGTGACGACCGCTTCGGTGACATCGGCGCAGCCGCTTGGCAACGATTGGCTCACTTCATTCTCTCCTCCCCCACAGCCGATGACTGCGATCGACAGGAACGTCAAACCTGTAAGTAATGCTCTCGAGTTCACATCCGCCCTCGTTAGGCTGCGGGCCATGAAGGTCACCATCGAGTTCTGCCGCAGTTGAAACTACACAGGCCGTGCGGTCGGCATGGCTGAACAGCTTTTTGAAGAATTCGGGCAGACGTTTGAAATCACTCTGATCCCCGCGAGCGGCGGAGTGTTCGAGGTTGATCTCGATGGCGAGCAGCTCTTCTCCAAGAAAGCCATGGAGCGGCACGCCGAATATGAAGAAGTAGCGTCCCCGATTCGGGAGATCCTCGCCAACTAGCACTACAGACAGTGGTGGACAATACCACTCTCTGCACGTACGCTGATCCCGTCGGCAAAAGACGGGAGGCCCGATGTCGTGGGCAGAAAACCGCAAACGACTCCTTATTGCCACACTGGCATTCGCGCTGATCGTGGCAGTCATAACCATCGCCGGGCTAGCCAATAGCTCTGCGACTCCTCAGCTAGAAGCGGGGGCGCCGGCCATAGGAAACGCTGAGCCAACCGGAGTTTTGAAAATCATCAAGGCCGGAAATTGGTCTAGTGATGCCTTCATCTTCACCTGGGACTGTGACAACGGAGTCAGTGGCCAGGCCAACTTCAGCGGCGACTTCACGGGCGCCAACTACACGGTATCGCCCGAGCTCCCCCTCGGAACGATCTGTACCGTCGAGGAAACCGATGGCTCGTTGAGCGTGTCGAACTATCTGGTCACGACCCATACCGAGGCTCAGGCGGGATTCCAGGCGATCAATCCGCGCGATGTGTCGATCGACAACTCGACAGGTTTCAACACCATCCAGTTCATGAATGACCCTAAGGATGGCGAGGTATGGGTCACCAAAGAGGTGATAGCACCGCCGAACAGCGACGCCGCCGGAGCAACATTCGCCTTCGCGATCAGTTGTGACCCGATACTTCCCATTGACGGCCAGCTCGGCGACGGCGACAGCCTCCACGCGGATGTGCCTGCCGGCGCCCAGTGCTTCGCTTCCGAGGCCCTCCCCGGTGATCAATGGCTCGTTACCGCCACATTGAACGGTAACCCGGTTTCGCCGGCCAGCAGCGCTGGCAGGATTGGCGTGGTGTTTGACTCTTCGGGCATGGACGACATCGTGATAACCAACTGCTACCTGGGTGATATCTACTTCACCGAGTGCGCACCGCTGATCGAGCCGAGGTAGCCAACCGAGCCGATAACCCACCAGTGGCCGCCTCCGGGCGGCCACTGTGCGTTGCGCCACCCTCAAGGCCGATGGGCCGCCTGGCCGATAACACCACTGGGGAATACGGCTGAAAGAGACCGGCGCATGCGTCGAAACAAGAAGAGTGCCGGCGAGTGGTCGGCCAATAGCCCACCGCATAAGCCGGCGGGCTCCTACATCATCGGTCTGGGGCTGATCGCCCTCATGGCCATCGTTTCGACGATCCTCGTTGCAAGAGAACTGGCGATTCAGGCAGAGGATGTCCGAACGATCAACAGTGCCTCGGATCAGCCGGGGCTCACCTATGAGATCACCCAGGCAGTAGACCGGATACACCGCTCCGAATCGCCCACCGTCCAAGATCGGGAAGCCCTCGAGACTGTGCTGGATCCGTTTATCGCCACCCACCTAGGGCTCCGATTCGGAGACCCCGCAATGGGACTGGCCGGTAATCCCAGCGATGAGGTCGACCGACTCTTCAGCCTGACCGACGCTCCATTCGAAGCGATAGTGGCACTGTCACGGGCAGCGTTGGAAGGATCGACGTCCGACCAGGGGATGGAGGCACTGGTCGCAAGCGGTGACGCGTTCCGGGCGCGAATGGATGCGATCGTGTTCCAGTATGGAATCGAAGCCGAACAACGGGCGACCAATCTGCAGCGACTCCAGTTCGTCCTTCTCAGCGCCAGCTTGCTGCTTCTCTTATTCGAAGGCCTGTTCCTTTTTCGGCCGGCCGCGCGCCGCAATGCGCGCAAATGGCAGGAAGCGCGTGATCGGCATGCCGCTGAGCGCGAGCAGGACCGAGCCCGCCTCGAGTATTTGGCTCAGTTCGAAGCACTCACCGGCCTACCCAATCGGGTTCTCTTCCGCGACCGGCTCGACCAGGCCCTGACTCGGGCGGCCCGAGAGGAACGCTGGGTGACTCTCCTGCATGTGGATCTCGACAATTTCAATGTCGTCAACGAGGAGATCAGTCACGAAGTGGGCGACATGGTCTTGGTGGAGGCTGCGCAACGCATCTCGAACGCCGTCAGGGAATCCGATACGGTCGCCCACCTCGGCGGCGACGAGTTCACAGTGATACTCGAGGGAGACCGCGAATCCGAAGGCGCAGAACGGGTTGCGCAGAAGGTTATTACGGAGCTCGCCAGGCCCCACCAGGCTGGCGAGCTGAAGCTGTACATAACGGCCACCGTGGGGATCGCCGTCTATCCGCTGGATGGCAGCGAAGCCGACGACCTCGTCCGCGGCGCCGACTTGGCAATGAGCGCCGCTAAGCGGGAGGGCACCAACTCGTACCGCTTCTTTACGTCCGACCTGCGGCGCACCAGTTCAGAACGCTTGGCCCTAGTAACGAGCCTGCGGCAGGCCATAGAGGAAGACGAAGGCTTGAGTCTCTGGTATCAGCCGAAGCTCGACTTGGAAAGCGGGACCATTTTTGGGGCCGAGGCTCTGCTGCGATGGCAACACCCCGATCTGGGACTAGTGATGCCGGCCGAATTCATACCGCTTGCCGAGGAGACCGACCTCATCATCCCGCTTGGGGAGTGGGTCATCGAAGCGGCCTGCACCCAGTCGCAGAGATGGGCCCAAGAAGGCCAAGATGATTTGATTCTGTCCGTCAATGTGTCATCCCGTCAGTTCCATCACGACGAATTCGTCGAGTCCGTCTCCGCATGCTTGGCCGAGACGCAGATGGACCCAACCCGGCTCGAGCTCGAGTTGACGGAACGCACGCTGATTCGGGATCTGGACACTGCCCTCGAAACTCTCAACAACCTGCGCGAACTAGGAGTCCAAATCTCGATTGACGATTTCGGAACCGGCTACTCCTCGCTCAGCTACCTAAAGCGACTTCCCATTGACATTCTCAAGATCGACCGAACCTTTGTGGACGACATAACCGACAACAGCGATGATGCGGCGATTTCGGAAGCCATCATCAATCTGGGACAAACTCTCAACCTCCACGTGATCGCGGAAGGNNCTCCAGGGCTATCACATCTCTCCCCCATTGCCGGTCGAGGAGTTCGAAAGCTGGATGGCCGGCTCTCGAGGCCGGCTGGCCGGCTAACCGGCTCCACCGCGGCTACCACCTCATCCAGGCGTCTAGCGGCAACGTCGCGAACTCAGACGATGAGCAAACCGTCCGGACGTCGGGAAGGAATGCGACGCGTTGGATGAGGCGGCGGCCGGTGGTGTGGGCGAGCGGGGCTCCTCGGGCTCAGGAGCCGCCCACAATTGAGGCCATAAACCTTGCAGATTCTTCGAGTCTTCATGCGGCCACGTAATCGATCACTCGGACCGCAGCTCGCCGAGCACTGGCCGCGTCGATGATGCGAGGCTGGGTGTCGATATCAGCAACAGTCCCGTCATCGAGGGTCGAAACCGCCGCCAGGCGGACGCCGGCCGCTTTAAGCACTTCGCCGGCGGCGTGGACACTGTCCGAGTCGGCACCAGCAACTACCTCACCGCAAGCCAGCAGGCTCACCTGGGTGTCCGCCGGATCCGGCCGAACATCCGGTATGGGAACGCCGGAACTGGACAGCCGGCGTTCCCATACCGACCAGCCTGCCCCATTACGCCACGATTCAGAGTCATAGCTATTGATGACTCTCATCGGGCCTAGGCTGGCCGCAGCCAGCCAACTGGCGGTGACCGCAGGGTCTCCGCACAGCTGACCGCTGACCGTGTCGTCGAGGTCGGCTTGAGGGCAAGATGAAGTGCGGAGCAGGAGCCCGCGCACAGGGCAGCCCTGGATGTGGACCACGTTGCGGCGGACGTCGCAGTCCAGGGCGACTAGTTGATGCGGGTCAACCTCCCACACGGGAATCTGGTCGTAGCGGAGCATCGTCGAAACCATGTGGGCGACCAGGTCGCCGGCGTGAGCCACAATCACGATTCCCGGCTCAGCGCTCTCGCAACTTGGTGTCAATTCGAGAGCTTCCTTGCGGCGGCGGCGCCGAACCCGAGTCTTCGAGGTGCGACGCCCGGAGCGGGCGGCACCGGCCTGCTCGCTCTGCCGCTTGCCCGACCAACGGCCCCGGAACGCACTGCGATAAGTTTCGAGGCCTCGGCCGTTCCCGTTCCGGGCGTCACGGGCCTTGGCGAGCTCTGACGGCCACGATTCGCCGGGGGTGATTCCCCTCATTGCTGCGAGCGTCGGCACGTTGGGAGAAGTCACCTGCTTAACCGCCTCGGCGACTAATTGAGGCCAACCTTCCAAACTGTGTGCTGGGGTCACCACTTGGACCTCCCGTGTTAGAGGACCCCAACTTATGTTCCGCCTATATCTCGCTTATCTGGCCGGGCGGCATGCCGGGCTGAAAAGCTCGCGGCCACGCACGAAGTGACGATCCATCTCTCATAGAGCGCGAAAAACTTTCGCATTCTTGGCGGTAGCAGCACTACCGTGCACACCGTGAGAGGCCTCCAGATTCGCTTGTTCGGGGGCCTGCTCCTCGAGAGCAGTGGGCGCGACCTCCCCCGGATTCCGTCGCGGGTCGGCCGTTCCCTTTTTGCCTACCTCTTGCTCAACCGGCACCAGGAATTAAGCCGCGATCTGCTTGCCGGGATTTTCTGGCCGGAGCAGCCAGACCCCCAGGCCCGCCGCCGCCTCAGCCAGGCGCTCTGGCAAATTCAAACCCATTTCGCCGATTGCGGAATCGATGCTGAATACTTGATCGCCGAGCCGCAGGCGGTTCGCTTCAACGTGACCGCCCCTTACTGGCTTGATGTGGAGGAATTTGAAAAGGCCCTGACCGGCCTGAAGAACCTCCCGGAAGGATCATCCCTCTCGGCCGGAGAGCTTCGCAAGCTGGGCGAGTCGATCGAGCTTTACCGGGGCGACTTGCTGTCGGGCTTCTATGACGACTGGATCCTCCTCGAGCAACAACGGCTACGGCATGCTTATCTCTCTGCCCTCCGTCAGCTCGCCGTCCTGTACAAGAGTCGGGGTGAGTTCGAGACCGCCCTCACTTATGCCCGCCGGCTGGCGCTTACCGATCCCCTCCGCGAGGACGCTCACCGCGAGGTAATGCGACTCTCTTATCTGGCGGGGCGGGCCAATGACGCTCTCCTCCAGTACGAAGTGTGCTGGTCGACGCTGCAGGACGAACTCGGGACCGAGCCCGAGGCTGAAACCACTGCTCTGTTCGAATCGATCGCAGCCGAGCGCGAGGCCGGTCACACACCCTTCCTTCCGGCGGCCCGTTCGCCATTGCTGGATGCCTCGACGCCGATTCCGTTGGTCGGCCGCCAGGAGCCGCGGGCCGGAGCCATCGCCATGACAGAAGCGGCGCTGGGTGGACGGGGTGGTGTGATCCTGATTGAGGGTGAGCCCGGCGTCGGCAAGACCCGGCTCCTTGAAGCGATTGCCCAGGACGCCAGCTGGCGCGGGCTGGGCGTCTTATGGGGTGAATCCTTCGAGGAGGGCCCTTCCCTGGCGTACGGGGCGGTGAGCGGTGGCCTCACCCGCTCAGTCACGCACTTAATCGCTGAGCAGCTGGCCGCCCAGGTTGATGAGGTCTGGCTGCAGGAGATAGGGCGGCTGATCCCTCAGATCCGAGAATGGCTCCCCCAGCTAGCGACCCCAGCCCGGTTGAAACCGGACGAAGAACCGGAGCGGATGCTGGAGGCCATCAGCAACACAATGATCGGCCTGAGTCGAATCACCCCGCAGCTGCTCGTGCTCGACGATTTTCATTGGGCCGACGCCGACTCGATCGCCGCCATCAGGCATCTCGCTAACCGGCTCGACCAAAGCAAGCTCGTGCTCTGCCTGGCATACCGGAGCGAGGCCGCCCGCAACCGGGCGGAACTCTGGGACACCCTTCGGCAACTCGACTCAGCAGCTCCCACTCTGCGAGCCCAACTCGATGCCCTCGATTCAGCGGAAACCCGCGAGCTAATCAGACTGAGCTCTGACACGGAAGTGCCGGATGAGCTGGCAGCTCAACTCTACGAGGAGACCGGAGGAAGCCCCTTGTTCGTTCTCGAGACGCTGCGGGCGATGCACGAGCATCAGGTGGCAGCAGTGACCGGCAGCGAATCCAACTTGAACCCCGAGTTTCCTCTTCCGAAAAGCGTCCACGACGTAATCGGTCGACGGTTTGGCGCGCTTACAACGGCTCAACGTCATGTCCTCAACGTGTTCGCCGTCCTCGGGCTGGAGGCCGACGCCGAGTCCGCTCTGTCCGCCAGTTCGGTGCCTCGCCCTGAGTTCTTCGAAAACCTGGCGGCGCTCACCCGCAAGGGCATCCTCCAGGAGCGCAACGGGCGCTACCGCTTTCGCCACCAGCAGGCCCGGCGGGTTGCCGAGCTGGAGATCACGACAGGCGAGCGACAGGCCTTGCACCAGCAGCTGGGGGAAGCTCTGGCAGCTCAAGACGACGAGGCACCCGAGATCCTCGCCCACCATTTCGCCGGCGCCGGGTACGCGAAGGAAGCATCGCATTACGCCGAACAGGCCGCCGTTGCCGCATTCGGGCAACGCGCTTATGCCGCCTCCGCCACCCACTATGAGATGGCACTGCAATGGGCAGACCTGGCCGGAAGCCGGGCCGAGGATAGATTCCGTATGCTGGCCGGTTACGAGCAGGTGCTCAACGTCGTGGGGCGTCGGCAAGAACAAGACGCGACTCTGACCGCTCTTGAGGCGCTTGCTTCCGAGCTTCCCGAAATGGCGTCGTCGACGTCGCGTCGTCGAGCCTGGTACCTGGCCCACACCGACCAGTTTCCGGCGGCCGTAGCGGAGGCCGGCAAGGCTCTCGAATCCGACCTCGACACCGGCGACGAGTCGGCGATCGCCGACGACCACCACGTGCTGGGAATGATTAGTTTGTGGTCCGGAGATCCGGCGAACGCCATCGACCACCTGCGGAACGCCGTCGCCACGGCCACCGGACCTCAACTCGCTGACGCGCGCGAGGCGCTCGGCCGGGCGTTGAGCGCCGTCCAGCGCTACGCGGAGGCGGCGGACGAGGCCAAAAGCGCCCTGGCGCTATTTGTGGCCTCGAATGATCGGCGGGGTGAGGCCGAAGCCCTCGGCTCCCTCGGCATCATCACCATGGAGCGGGGACAAACCGAGGAGTCGCTCGGTTACTACCAACGGGCAATCAAGGTCTGCCGCGAGATCGGCTATCGGCACGGCGAAGGTGTCAACACGGTGAACTTCGGCAATGCCTTGTGGTACAGCGGTCGAATCACCGGGGCACTTGACGCGTTCGCAGACGCCATCGAAATATTTCGTCTGATCGGCAATCGGAGAGGCCAGGCCCTTGTGGAGGCCAACGCAGCTTCCCTCCACCACACTCTGGGAGACGACGACGCCGCTGCCAACTATTGCCGGAGCGCCCTCGATTATTTCACCGAGGTGAACAACGCCGATGGAGCCGCCCAGGTCTTGTGCAACCTCGCGGACATCTCTCGCCGGGCTGGTCGCCGGGAAGAGGCAGCCGAATACCTGCGCTCTGCCCTCGCATCGATTGAATCCACCGGCAACCACTGGCTGGAGGTCCAGGCGCTTCAGTCTCGGTCACTTCTCGAGCTCGACCGGGGCAATCCCGACAAGGCGTTGGCCAGCGCCGACCATGGCCTGCGCTTGTGCCGGGAGCTGGGATTGGCCGACTTCGAGGCGGCACTTCTCTCAGTGCGGGGCAGCGGGCTGCAAGCTTTGGGTCGGCTTCAGGAGGCGGTCGAAGCGACCGCCGAAGCGGTGAAGAGCCTGAAGCCTGGAACCGACCAGGCCTACCTGGTCCCTTATCGGCATGGAATCTCCCTACGCAGGCTCGGACGGGAAAACGAGGCGGCTCGAGAGTTTCGCACAGCTCACCGACTTCTCATGGAGAGTATGGGCGACCTCTCCGACGACCAGCGAGCCAAAGCCATGGCAGTGCCGGAGCGGCGAGCTATCACCGAAGCATTGCAGTCTGTGGAGGCAACGCGGGTCACAGTTCTACTCGCCCGCAAGGGTGTGCCGACCGGACGGCCGCTAACCGATTCAGATCTGATCGAGGTGAAATGGACACTGAGCCTTCCCGAGGATCAGTCGCTGGAGGATCTCGGGGAGCGTCGCCGAGCGCGCATGCGCAGGCTTCTCGCCGAAGCCGAAGACCAACAGGCCTCTCCCACCATCGAGGACTTGGCCCGGGCTCTGGAAGTCAGCGTGAGGACCGTCCGCCGCGACCTGGCTACCTTGCGAGCCAGCGGGGTCAGGGTCTCAACCCGCGGGCGAAGTAACTAGTCCCTGTTCCTACTTTCCGTGGTTTTTGGCTCTCTAGTTTTTTCCGGTTGGGCCGATCTCCTCCCCAGACAAGACCCTCGAAAAGAGGAGGAGATACATGCGCCGAATCCTTACTTTTGCGTTTTCGCTGGTCGCAGCGATGGCGCTATTCGCGCAGTCCGCGTTCGCGGCTGTGGTGAATATGCGTTAGAGGCAGGCAACTGTTTCGAAGGAGCGGAGGCGGCCGCCTCCGCTCCGGCGCGTCGGCGCACAAAACCACTTGTCAACCATCGGCGGAGCGTGGAATACTGGCCACCGCTGGCGGAGAAAGAGAGGCGGAGTCAGATCCCGGGAGGGATGCACATGACTCAAAGTTCGCGCACATCGCGTACCAAACGCAGCCGCCCCACTCCCGAAAAAGCTCTCAGCGTCACCACCCAACGATTACGGAGTCTTGGAACTGTGCAAGGTACTTCGGCCGAGCCCCAG
>JABAHO010017410.1_pt2 | contig 10437 bp, 12 predicted proteins | sample 7062071 | NCBI WGS metagenome assembly JABAHO01 (sample SAMN14534356, study PRJNA622989) | marine sediment metagenome | biome: marine biome [ENVO:00000428]; feature: marine pelagic biome [ENVO:01000023]; material: deep marine sediment [ENVO:00002113] | place: India: Gulf of Kutch | collected...
CTGGGCAGGTCAACTTCTGGGCGATTATGGCGCGGACGTCGTCAAGGTCGAGCGTCCCGGGCAGGGAGACGATACGCGCCACTGGGGTCCGCCGTGGCACGGGGGCGAGGGCGGTGAGGCCGCGTATTTCCTGGCGACCAACCGCAACAAGCGCTCCATTGCCATCGACATTGCCAGCGAAGATGGCCAGGCTTTGGTGCGGAATTTGGCGGGGAAGGCCGATATTCTCATCGAGAATTTTCGTGCCGGAACTATGGCGCGCTGCGGTCTCGGTTACGACACGCTATGCGAAGACAATCCAGGCCTGGTCTATTGTGCGATTACGGCCTACGGCGCCCACAGTTCCCGTGCGCATGAACCCGGATACGATGCAATGATTCAGGCTGCGGCCGGCCTCATGAGCATTACGGGACCGGCGGATGCGGACGGCGGTGGTCCACAGAAAGTCGGCGTGGCCATTGCGGATATCATGGCCGGAATGTACGCGACGACGGCAATACTCGCCGCGCTGGAGGAGCGGAGGCGCTCCGGCACTGGGCAACGTATCGATATACCGCTGTACGACAGTCAGGCAGCGTGGCTGGCCAACCAGGCCATGAATTACCTCGTCAGCGGCGAGATTCCGCAGCGTCGCGGCACAGCGCATCCCAATCTCGTGCCATACCAGGCGTTTGCGGCAAGCGACGGCCACTTCGTGCTTGCCGTTGGTAACGACAAGCAGTTTGCAGCCTGCGCGGGCCTGTTGGCGCGTCCGGAGCTTGCCGACGATCCGCGATTCTCGACCAACGCGGGCCGAGTCACTAACCGGCGTGCGCTCATTACGATCCTGGAGGCCGAGTTCGCGACGAAAGGCGTCAGCGACTGGCTGGCGTTGCTCGGGAACGCGGGCATTCCAGCCGGCCCGATAAACTCCATTGACGTCGTGTTGGGCGACGACTATGCAGCCGAACAGGGGCTTGTTCGTCGACTGGAGAAAACCGCAACAGAAACGGTGCCGACCGTCGCGAATCCCGTATGTTTCTCCCGGACGCCGGTCTGTTACGCTAGCGCTCCGCCGGACCTCGGCGAGCACGAGCAGGCCGTATTACGGGACTGGCTGGGGAGCAGTGATGACTAAGGGAATGCGGACGAGCGAAGTCCTGCATGGCGTCAAATACGAGATTCGGGGGCAACTGGCACATCACGCCGAGGTGCTGGAGAAGCGCGGCTACGAAATTATTTCCCTGAACATTGGCAACCCCGGGCTGTTCGGATTTCGCACGCCGGAGACGATGCGTCTCGCCATGATCGAAAACCNNGTGTGCAAGGCGTCAGCGCGGATAGCGTCTTTATTGGCAATGGGGTGAGCGAGCTGATCGATCTGTCGCTGCGAGCGCTGCTGAACCCTGAAGATCAGGTGCTGGTGCCGAGTCCCGATTACCCGCTTTGGTCGGCGGCCGTCTCATTGAACGGCGGCACGCCCATTTACTATCCCTGCAGTCCCGAGACCGCATTCCAGCCGGATCTTGCNNATCAACGCCAATACCCGAGCCATTGTCGTCATCAACCCGAACAACCCCAGTGGCGCGGTTTACAGCCGCGAAACATTACAAGCCATCGCCGACCTGGCGGCGCAGCACGGCCTCGTCGTTCTCGCTGACGAAATCTATGATCAGATGGTCTACGACGATGCCGCGTCCGTTCCGCTGGCGACGCTCGTGACGGACGGCGTCTGCCTGACTTTCTCGGGGCTGTCCAAGGTTTACAGGGCTTGCGGGTATCGCGTGGGCTGGTGCTCCTTCAGCGGCGATCTGGATCGGGCCGAGGATTACCTGCACGGCATGGAACTGCTCGCCGCGCTGCGCCTGTGCGCCAATGTGCCGGGCCAGTGGGCGGTGCAGACCGCGCTGGGCGGTTTCCAGAGCATTCGGGAGCTTGTGAGACCCGGCGGACGGCTCTACCAGCAGCGCCAGGCCGTTATCGACTGCGTCCAAAAAAGCCCGTACCTGAGCATGCGTAAGCCCATGGGCGCGATGTACGCTTTCATCCGGCTGGACGAACGTTTTGCCGGAAAGTTGGACGACCGCGCATTCGCGATGGAGTTACTCGAAGACAAACATGTCCTCGTGGCACCCGGCAGCAGTTTCAACACACCGTATAGCGATCATTTCCGCGTTACTTTTTTACCCGACGTCGAGNNCGAACGCATCGACGCCTTGCTCGGGCAACACGATTGAGCGATGTACGACTGGCTGGGTGATGCATCCGGAGCGTCCGTTCAGGTCGTTACTGCGAGCCGCCGCCTTGCACGGGTGCTCGCCGCGGAATACGGCGACCGCCAGTTGGCAGCGGGCCTTCGGGCCTGGCCGACGCCGGCGATTCACTCCTGGCAGGATTGGCTTGGCCGCCTGCTTGCTGACGCCAGCGGCCAGGATCAGTTACCAGCACGTATCAACAGCCACCAGTCACAGGTGCTCTGGGACCGCTGTCTCAGGAGGGAAGTCAGCGACCCACTCGTGAGCATTCCTTTGCTCGTGCGGNNCCAGGTTTCACTGGAGGACTGCCGGGACGCAGCGCGAGGACGTGACCAGCATGTGTTCGCCGCTGCAGCAGCCAGTTACACCTCGATACTCGAAACAGAACGCTGGGTGGACGACCCGGGGTTGGCTGATCTCGTCGCAGACCTGGTACGGGAGCGGCGCATTGATCTGCCCGATGAAATCGTGGTCGCGGGTTTTGACCGGCTCGTACCGCAGGTGGCCGCAGTGCTGAAGTCGCTCGACCAAGCAGGCACCCGGGTTCACCGTGTTTCGGTTTCGTCCGAGGCCCGCGGTACGGCCCTGAAAGCATACGCAAACAGCGATGCCGAGTTGCGAAGTGCCGGGCGCTGGGCGCGCAACGCGCTGCTGCAGGATCCGGATCAGCGTATCGCGGTCGTTGTAAGCAACCTCGAACAGGATGCGGATCGTTGCGCGCGCCTGTTGCGCGAAGGGTTGGTGCCTGGCTGGCAGTACGGCGCTGAGCAACATGCGGCTGCCGTGAACGTGTCCTACGGGCGAAAACTTTCGCAATACCCGATGATCGCAATCGCATTGGTCCTGCTTCGCTGGTTGCATACCGACCTGTCGATGCGCGAGATCAGCCTGTTGCTGAGGACGCCGCTGGCCGGCGGGGCCGGCACTGCAGTCCGCAGCCGGCTCGAACTCGAATTGCGGCAGCTTCCGGATCGGCGCTGGTCGCCAAGCATGCTGTACCGTGCTCTCGAGCGTTTCGGCGACGGCGCGGAATTATCCGCCTGGCTCGAATGCCTGCAAAAATTCGGCAGCAAGCAAGCCGAACTGCCGCGTCGCGCATCGCCATCGGAGTGGGCCTTGCTGGCACACGATACCCTCGCAGAGTTCGACTGGCCGGGGGCCGGCACGCTCGACAGCCGCGATTTTCAGCTCGTCAACAGCTGGCGGGAATTGCTCAACGATTTCGCGAGGCTCGACCTGGTCAGTTCTGGCATGTCCGCCGGGGAGGCGATGTCCGGCCTTGCGGGCATGGCGGGCGACACGGTCTTTCAGCCCGAGGCCGAGGGCGCGGTCATTGACGTTCTGGGGCCGCTCGAGGCCGCCGGAATGGAGTTCGACAAGGTTTGGGTCTGCGGCCTGAGTGCCACCAACTGGCCGCCACCGGGACACCCGCTGGCGCTGGTGTCTCGGCAATTGCAGCGTCAGCACGGCATGCCGGACGCCGATCCGCAGGATACGCTGGACTATGCGGCTCGTGTCCTCGCGCGACTCATGGCGAGTGCCCCGGAGCACGTGTGCAGTTACGCAATGACGGACGGCGATGCCCAGCAAACCGGAACGGGGCTTCTCGCCCGGCAGGCCGAGCAAGTCGCGGATCCCGCAGAGGATCCGGGTTGGCACGCCGCGCGGGCAGTCGAATTAGCCCGTGCGGTGATCTCGGGATCGGACCCGGTTCCAGCGGTTGCACAGGATGAGAAGATCGCGGGCGGAACCTCGAGCCTGCAGCGACAGCTGGACGAACCATTTGCCGCCTTTGCCCGCGGTCGCCTGGGCATTCGTCCGATCCCGGGTATCGTTGCGGGGCTTTCACCGAGCGTGCGCGGCAACCTGATCCACGACGCGCTGCAGCGGCTGTATCGTGACGGGCCGACTCAGGCCGAGTTGGCTGCCTGGCAGGGCAATGAATTACAGGAACGGGTTACAGACGCCGTGAATGGCGCATTTGCCCGGTATCGGTGGCATGCGGACCCCGTGCTCAGCGCAATCCTGGATCTNNTTGTTGTTCGGCGTGCTCGAGCTCGATCGCTCGAGACACCCGTTCACGGTTGACGATACGGAGACCCCGCGGGAACTGACGATCGATAAATTGCGATTGCGGCTCAGAGCCGATCGCATTGATCGCCTCGACAGCGNNGTCAGCGCCGCCAGTTTCTGTCCCGCGACGGCATGCCCAAGGATCTGCAGCTCGTGGTCTATGCCTTTGCCGTCGACGAACCGGTCAGCGACCTCGGCCTATTCAACATCGACAGCCGCAATATAGAGATCGTGGGCGCAGGGAAGTCGCTTACACCCGACCTGGACTGGAACAGCGCGTTGCGGGACTGGCGCCGGCAAGTCGAGATAGCCGCGGAAGAAATGAGCCGCGGTGACATTCGTGTCAACAGCTACCAGAGCCGGCAGGCCGCGCGGCCGCTCGCGCTGCTGAGTCGCTTTGCGGAGTTGCGGCGTGACGGTTGACGAGAAGCTGCTGGCGGATGACACCCGGGCACGGGAGCTGGCGCTCGATGTGAGTCGTTCGTTCATCGTTCAGGCGCCCGCCGGGTCCGGCAAAACGGAGCTGCTGATACAGCGGTACCTGGCCCTGCTGGGGAGCGTCGAACATCCCGAAGAAGTACTGGCCATCACGTTCACGCGCAAGGCCGCTGCGGAGATGCAAATACGCGTACTCGAGGCGCTGCAGCGGGCTGTGACAGGCGAAGAGCCGGAAGCGTCACATGAACGGGTCACGGCAGCCGCTGCACGCACCGTCCTCGAACGGGACCGCGAATTTGGCTGGAACCTGCTTACGCATACCCGCCGGCTCAGAATCCAGACCCTGGACTCGTTGAATGCAATGATCGCGCGCGCTCGTCCCCTCACCGGTGCGGGCGGCGCCGCGGGTAATTCGATCATTGCGGACGCCGAGATGTACGCGCTGTATCGCAACGCCGCGGCGCTGACTTTCGATCAGCTGACGGAGGAGGATGACTTCAGGGATGCGACCGAGCTCGTGCTCGAGCACCTCGACAATTACACGGGACTCTACGTCGAGTATCTGGCGCGCATGCTCGCAACCCGGGACCAGTGGTTGCCATTTGTCGGAAGCGGATCACTGGGCCCCGAAGAGGCTGACCTGCTCAGGGAAAGATTCGACCGCAGTCTCGAAGGTGTCGTCAGCGCTCATCTGGCGAGGCTTGTTGCATCGATACCCGAGGACGTGCGCACGAGCCTGCCGCCCCTCGCGGCGTACGCCGCTGTATGTCTCGAGGAGGCGGGACGAGGCGAGGCAGCGATTTGCAGGTTGGCAGAGGGCGCTTCTTTCACCGACGTGGCAGCCGNNAGCTCATGCATGGGCTGCTGGAGTCGCTGTCAGGCCATGAGACACTGCGCGAACTCTTGTGTGGCCTGAGAACTTTGCCGCCGGTCGATTACAGCGACGAGCAATGGCGCGTGCTTGTCGCATTATTCCGCTTGTTACCGCTGACGGTCATGGAACTCAAACGACTGTTTGCGGAAAGAGGCGTCAGTGATCATATCGAGGTTGCACTGGGTGCGGCCGACGCGTTGGGTACTGCCGACGAACCCGGCGATGTCGCTTTGCTGCTCGATTACCAGATTCGGCACTTGCTCGTCGACGAAATGCAGGATACATCGAGTGCGCAGTACCGCATGCTCGAGGCGCTGACCGGAGGATGGGTCCGTGGCGATGGACGTACGCTGTTCTGCGTCGGCGATCCCATGCAGTCGANNCGAGGTAGGCCAGTTCTTGCTCGCACAAAAAGCCGGCATCGGCAGCGTTGACCTGGAAACCCTGACCCTGCGGCGAAACTTCCGGTCCGGAGAAAAACTCGTGCAGTGGTTCAATGACGTCTTCCCGAACGTGCTGGCAGCCACTGACGACCCGCAGCAGAGCGCTGTCTCGTATTCCGCGGCGGTGTCTGTGCCGGCACACGCCGCCCAGGGTCGTTGCGTCGTTTACCCGCTATTCGACAGCGACACTGACGAGGAGGCAGACGCCGGTTTCGGCATTATCAAAGAAACCCTGGACGAGTATCCCGGCGATGACATGGCTGTACTCGTCCGCAGCCGTACACATCTGCCGCCCCTGCTATCCAGGCTCCGCAAGGCAGGCATTGCCTATCGCGCGATCGAGATCGACCGGCTGACCGACCTGCCCGAGATTATCGATGTGCTGGCGCTGACACGCGCAATGGTACATCAGGGCGATCGGCTCGCATGGCTCGCCATATTGCGCGGTCCATGGGTCGGATTGCACTGGACAGATTTGCACGCAATCGTATGCAACGATGCGCAGCGCACGATTTGGGAGCTTCTCAACGATAACGATCGTGTTGCGAGACTGTCGGACGAGGGCAGGGAAGCCGTCGGTCGGTTCCTCGAGAATGCGCACGTCCTGTTCGACGGGTATCGAAGCCGCTCTCTGCGTGAACGTGTGGAGAGGGCCTGGTTGAGTCTCGGCGGACCGGCAGTACTCGACGAGACTCACGTTGTGCAAAACGTTTATCGATATCTCGATGTCATAGAGAAGATTGAGGTGGCGGGCAGCCTGCCGGANNAGCGACGTCGATGCCCGCCTGCAGGTCATGACCATGCACCGTGCAAAGGGACTGCAGTTCGATCACGTGTTGCTCTTCGGCCTCGGGCACGTCCCGCGTCCGCCCGATACTGCCGTACTGAGCTGGATCGACATTCCAGACGAGCACGGCCGGCCGCAAAAGATCATCAGCCCCATTGGCCCGCGCGCCGACCTGGAACGCGATCCGCTGCACAAGTACATCGCTACCGAGGATGCCCGCAAGGATGCAAACGAGCTGGGTCGGTTGCTGTATGTCGCCTGCACACGCGCAAGGAAATCCCTGCATCTGCTCGGGCATGCCCGCATACTCAAGAGCGGAATGCGTCCCGTTCGGCGCAGCCTGCTGCATCTGTTGTGGCCAGCCGTTCGCGGTGAGTACGAAGCAGCCACTGAAGCAGCCGAAGACGGTGACGGTTACGGTGCCGGTGACGGCTGGGTGCTGCCGGTTCTGAGGCACCTGGAGCCCGCGTGGGCCGTTCCCGATGCGCCGGAGCTTCTGCGATGCCGGGTTCAGCCGCGCCCCGTCGATGAGTCGGCGCCGGTCGACTATTACTGGGTCGGAGCCGGCGCACGCCTTGCCGGCACAATCGTCCACCGCTGGATCCAGCGCGCTACGGAAGGGCGCATCACCTTGCTACCCGGAAATCTGCAGGCCTTACGTCCGGTTACGCAACGCTGGCTGCGGGAAATGGGAATCGCGTCCGAGGCGCAGGCACCTATCGCTACAAGGGTAGAGGATGCTCTGCGGGGAATTTCGGAAGACGAGCGCGGTCGCTGGCTGCTCGAAGGCGATGGTCACGCCGAGTTATCCCTGAGCGGGGTCGTACACGGTCGTGTTGAATCGATCATCATAGATCGGGTGCGGATCGGCGCCGATGGCACGCACTGGATCGTTGACTACAAAACCAGCTCGCACGAAGGCGGCAGGCTAGAGGACTTTCTGCAGGCCGAGAGCGACCGCTATCGGCCGCAGCTAAGAAAGTACGCTGACATATACCGGAATTACTCGGGCGCCGACGTGCGTTGCGCGCTGTATTTTCCCCTGCTGCAACAGTTCGTCGAAGTGAGCGTGTAGGCCCGGCTTCTAGAGGTCCCCTTCGAGGCGCAGCTCATACTGGCCACGCTCGTTCGCCGTGCCCAGAAACTGCATCTGCTGCCGCAGATTCGACGGTGTTCTGGCTGTGGGCGCGACGAGCCCCAGGAAAGAGTAGCTCCGGTCCGGTCTGATCTGAAAGCTGCCCGCCAGATCGACGACTGCGTCGGTATCCTCGACGCTTCCCATGACCCCCGAGTTCTGGGTGAAGAACTCGATTTTGTAGCCGCCAATCGAGCCACGGTGGATTATCGGGGCAACCAGGTTGCTGATCTGAATCTCTCCGTCGACGGCGACGGGCACGCCGTTGTCCAGGACAACCCGTTCCAGTTCGAGGCTGATGCGCCCCTGCAAGCCCGGCATGTTGGCAAGTTGCACCAGCGACTGCAGCGGCACCGTTCCCTCGACGTCCTGAAACGACACGGCGCCTCCAGGGCCGAGAGCCACGTTCCCTGCAATAGTACCGGGGGCAGGGGATGCCTCGATGGCATAGCCCAGTCCGCCACTGAACATGGCCATTGGTCTGAATCGCCAGGAGAGATTTCGCACGTACATGCCACCGAACTCGGCGTGCTGGGCATCACCGAGCCAGACCGACCCGCTGATACCGGACATGGTGACCTGGGGCGGAACAAACCATTGGTAAACTATCCTTGCCGGAAACAGCACGAGGNNCCTATCAGGATGAGTCGCGAGCGCGTTGCAATCAAGGCGCGCGTTCCAGTGTCAGGTTCGCATTGATGCGGCCTGGCTCGCCGCGGCTGGGTCGTGAAAACGTGCCGGACGTTACGTCCATCGCATACTGGGCGTTGAGATCTCCGAGCCAAAGCACCAGATCGTCGAAAGCCACGTTCTCGAATTCAACGCGGATACCTGTGCTGGTCGTGGGTTGACTGCGTTGCAGGGAACGATCGAGTCCACGTGCGCGGAGAGTCCTGTCCACGATGACCACGGGCGTCTGATCGGCTGCCGGTGTGCGTTGCCTCTGGTCTGATGCAGGTTGTTGCCCCTTCAGAGGCCGCAACTCGTTCAGTGAGCGCTGCCAGGCGTTAACGCTGGCCCTCAGCTCCTTGTGTCCCGTGTCCAGGGGCACCCAAACGGCCACGTAGAGCACTGCCAGCACAACGGCAAATGCGCCGCCGCCGACAAAAATCTTCTCCCGCTGTTCGAGCGCATTGAACCAGTCTTTCATGCGCCCGGCTCCTGAATCTGGATGCGACTGCTGATGCGATCGCCCACCTGATCGGTGGATTTGATCTCGGCAATGAACCGTCCGCTTTCGCTGACCTTTTTCTGAATCTTGTCGAGCGTCGGGACATCCGGCGCACTGAGCCGCACGTTTACGACACCGGCCCGATATGTGATGTTTTCNNGGACTGCCGAAGCTTCGGCGCAGTGCGTTCACTTTTGCCACCGGATCAATGATCTCGCGTGTGTCACCTGGCACTATCTGCCGATACTCGAGCGTAAATTGTTCCTTGAGTGCATCGGCTTCCTGGCTGAGTCGCCACGCATCAGCGAACTTGCCCCCGAGCAGAACTGAGCCCAGCGCCACGAGTAATATTGCCGCCATTTTCCAGGGGCGGAATACGGCGCCCAGTTCTAGTTTCGGACCGTACTTGCCTTGCAGAAGATTGACTCCCTGGCCCGCGGCAACCGTAACCGCCAGTCTCGGCAAAACACCATCCGGCAAAAGATTCAGGTCGACGCTCGAGANNGTCACTGGGCTTGACGCCCTCCATGACAAATTCGGTGTCATCGCCGTCATTGAACATAACCTTGCTCTCGGCGACGAGCAGGCTCGTAGTGCCCGGTATGCGGGCGAGACCATAATTCTCCGGAACCAGCCTGGATGCGCGAACACCTGCTTCAGCCAGTCGATTCAGCCAGTCCTGCATCGATTCGTCTGCGACTACGGCCACGGGAATGCGCCCGCTCTCCCGCCGTGCGCCTGCGGCGAAATGCAAAGATTCGACGTCGTCTGCGAGTTGCTCCTCGAGCGCGTAAGGTAGCGCAGCGAGAAGCCGGGCGCCGGGCCTCACAGGAATATCGACGCTCGTTGTCAGTACTTCGGATGACGGTACAAGAACAATGACATTGCGGTCGCGAATATCAGCGGCGGCCGCGGCCAATTCCCCGGTTTGCGGCGGACCCAGCCTGGTGCCATTGCCGTCGACGGGAATCCAGTCGACTGGATCGTCGTGTTGCTCGCCGAGTCTTATGACCAGGTATTCCGCCATTTCTAGCTCGTCCCAATGCTGCGCAGTATCGGTATCGTCGTGCCCTGCGCGTCGCGCATCAGCACNNTATCAATCCGCACGACGAGCTTCAATTGAAAAAACTCGGTCGATTCGCTGATGTTCGCTTCCGGCGCCAGCGTTGTGACGGTGTTGAGGTCGGCAAACCCGGATGGTTCTCTGTCCGCGAGCAGGCGCTCGACGTCAGATGGCGTGATGCTCGAATCAAGTGATTGCAGCACGGCCGCTGTCGCGGTG
>JABAHO010001349.1_pt1 | contig 10432 bp, 7 predicted proteins | sample 7062071 | NCBI WGS metagenome assembly JABAHO01 (sample SAMN14534356, study PRJNA622989) | marine sediment metagenome | biome: marine biome [ENVO:00000428]; feature: marine pelagic biome [ENVO:01000023]; material: deep marine sediment [ENVO:00002113] | place: India: Gulf of Kutch | collected...
TACGTCATCAACGCGGGCGGCGTCATCGACGTCGCCTTCGAGCGCACGGGATACGATCTCGAGAAAGTCGTGACCAAAGTGAACGGCATCGCCGTCTCGCTCAGCGAAATCTTCGAGCGCTCCGACGCCGAGCAGCGCCCGACGAGCGAGGTCGCCGATGATCTCGCCCGCGAGCGCTTCATGATCGACATGGCGGCCTGATCCGAGTCCCGCAGCCGCACGGGGCGGGTTGACACGACCCGGCTCGTGGCCTCGAACCGCCGGCCCGACGGGCTGGTGTACACTAGCGCATCCGATTTCGAATGGACCCGGATTCATCGAATGGTGCGCCTCGATTCCGTAACGTCCGCATCGCGGACGCCGATCTCCTGCTCGTCGTCGCGCCCCCCGCGGCCATGAGGCGTCGCCGCTGGCGGCGACGCCGACGCAATCGTGCCCGAGCCCTGGTGCGGGCAGGCGGAGGTGAGTGAAGCATGAGAAAACGCTGGCAAAATCGCCCCGAGGGCTCGAACTGGGGAGACTTCGGCGTCGACGATCAGCGCGGGCGACTGAATCTGATCACTGCGGAGAAGGTCAAACAGGGCGTAGCCGAGGTGCGCGACGGCAAGAGCTTCTGTCTCAGCCTGCCGCTGGATCTGCCGGGCGGCAACAGCGTGAACCCGAAACGCCACCCACCGAAGTTCGCCCCGGTTTTCGAAAGCGGCGACGTCTACTTCAACTACATCTGGAACGACCAGACACCGGGTGTTATGGACATCACCAGCGACGAGGTGATGGTCCTGCACAGTCAGTACTCGACCCAGTGGGACAGTCTCGCCCACGTCGGTCAGCTTTTCGATGCCGACGGCGACGGCGTCGCCGAGCCGGTCTACTACAACGGCTTCCGGGCCTACGAGCACATCGGGCGTGACGCGGACAGAGAGGCCCTCGGCGCACGTGCGCTGGGAATCGAGAACATGGCCGAGACCAGCGTGCAGGGCCGCGCCGTGCTCGTCGACCTGCACGCGCATTTCGGCAACGAGCGCGCGGTGGTAGGTTACGATGCGCTCATGAAAGTTTTCGAACACGACGGTGTGGTCGTGGAAGAGGGCGACATGTTCCTCATGCATACGGGCTGGGACGACATGATCCTTTCCATGGGCGGCGAGCCCGACGCGGCGCTCCTGCACGCGTCCTGCGCGGTGCTCGACGGTTACGACGATCGTCTGCTCGACTGGATTACCGACAGCGGTATCGCCGTCATTGCCACCGACAACATGGCGGTGGAAGATTCCCACGGCACCGGCGACACTCGCGGCGGCTGCTCGCGTCTGCCGCTGCACCGCCACTGTCTGTTCCGGCTGGGTGTTCATCTCGGGGAGCTCTGGTATCTGTCCGAGCTGGCCGCGGAGATGCGTCGGCAGAAGCGCTTCCGATGCCTGTTGACGGCGCCGCCGCTGCGCATGCCGGGGGCCGTCGGCTCACCGGTGACGCCGGTGGCGACGCTGTAAGGGGGCAGAGGAGCGTGAACGCACCCAACCCTGCGGACATTCTCGTCTGGCGCTCGCTGCTGTTCGTTCCCGCGAACAATCCGCGCTTCATCGACAAGGCGCACACGCGGGGCGCCGATGCCATCATTCTCGATCTCGAGGACAGCGTGCCCGTCGGCGAGCGCCCCGATGCGCGGCGAAAGCTCGTTGATTCGGTCGCGCAGGTCGGCCGCGCAGGTGCCGACGTGCTCGTGCGCATCAACTCGGAGCCCGAGCAGGCCGCCGCCGATCTCGACGCCGCCGTGCTTCCCGGTGTCCGCGCGCTGCTGGTGCCGAAAGTGGACGATGCGAACACGCTGCAGTCGCTCTCCCGCGACGTCTCGCAGCTCGAAGCCGAGCGGGGCATGGCGGGCGGCAGCATCCGTTTCGTCGTGCTGGTGGAGTCGCCGGTCGGCCTTTTGAACGCCGAGGCGATCGCGCGCGCCGATGCGCGCAACGTCGCCATGGAGCTCGGCGGCGAGGACTTCGCGCTGTCTGCGGGCCTGGTGCCCAGTCCTGAAACCCTCGCGGTTCCAAAGCAAATGATTCTCTATGCCGCCCGCGCCGCGGGGCTCGTGCCGCTCGGCATTCTCGGCAGCATCGCCGAGTACGGGGATCTGGACGCTTACCGTGCAACCGCCGAGCGTTCCCGGCGTTTCGGTTTCGAGGGCGCCGCCTGCATCCACCCGAGCAACGTGCCGGTGCTCAACGAGGTGTTCACGCCCGCGCCCGAGGAGGCCGAGCGCGCGCGGCGTATCGTCGCTGCCTACGCCGAGGCCGAGCGCGCGGGCTCGGGTGCGATCAGCATCGACGGCAAGATGATCGACGTGCCGGTGGTGGAGCGCGCGCAAAAGCTGCTTGCGCGACTCGACGCGATCCAGGCGCGTGAAGCGGCGGCCTCGTCTTGAGCACCGATACCGTTCGACAGATTCACGCTTTCCTCGACGCGACAGGGCTCGCCTACGAGGTCATGGACTGCGATCCCGAGCTTGCTGACACCGCGGTCTTCTGCGAGCGCTACGGATTTCCTCTCGATCACTCGGTCAACACCATCCTCGTCAAGGCCAAGACCGGCGGCGAACGTTTCGCTNNCCCCACGACCCGTCTCGACGTGAACCGTGTCGTGCGCAAGCGCCTCGAGGCCCGGCGGGTCTCGTTTGCGAGCGCCGACGAGACCCGCGACATGACGGGCATGGAGATCGGCGGGGTGACACCGATCTGTCTTCCGCAGGACCTTCCTCTGTGGATTGACCAACGCGTCATGGATGCCGAGTACGTCATCCTCGGAGGCGGCGACCGCTCGAGTAAAATCAAGATATCGCCGCGTGTGTTCGAGCACGTGCCGTCGGCCACCATCATCGATGGGCTGGCCAGGCTGCCGCCGGCCGAAGCATAGCCCGCACTCGATGGGCTGCCGTTTACCGCCGACGTGTCGAGCCGCCGGTGGCTGAGTTGTCCGCACTGAATAAAGAGGGTCGATGCCGCTGGATACCCTTGACCGAGACACGACGCTCCTCACCGTCAACCGGCGCCTGTCGAGGGTGCTGCGCTCGGAGTTCGACCGCGCCCGCCTGGCGGCCGGCGAGATCGTCTGGGAGAGCCCGGACATCGTTCCCTATGCGGCCTGGCTTCAGCGCTGCTGGAACGATTTCGTCGCATGCGCCGAAGAGCCCGTGCCGACGCTGCTCTCCGCCGATCAGGATGCGTGTCTGTGGGAGCAGGTGATCGCCGAGCACCCGCTGAGAGACGGCCAGGCGTCGCTGCTGCACGCCGCCGACACGGCGCGCAATGCCCGTGCCGCATGGGCGCTTCTGCGTGACTGGCAGATCGATCCGGAGCACGATGTCGGCTACGCGAGCGAGGAGGTGCGGGCCTTTCGCGCCTGGGCGCGCGCTTACGCGAGCCACTGCCGTCGCGGCGACTGGCTGGACTCGGCGAGCCTCGCCGGGCGGCTGACCGGCAAGGGGTTCGAAGCGATCGCCGCGGCCGGCACGCGCCGGGTGCTGCTGGCCGGATTCGATCGGCCGACGCCGCAGCAGCAGGCGGTGCTCGAGGCGCTCGCGCGGCTCGGGCTGGAGGTCGCGCACTGGCAGCCGCCGCGGCGTGCGGCAGAGATCGCGCGGGTGAGCTTTGCCGGCGAGGACGACGAGCTCGAGGCGGCGGCCCGCTGGGCGCGCGCGTGCCTCGAGGACGGTGCCCGCGGCCCCATCGGTATCGTCGTCCCGGGGCTCGCGGCGGTCCGTCACCGGGTTGCGGCGATCTTCGAGGACGTGTTCTCGCCGGGCGCCGCGCGCCCGGGCGCCGAGTCGCCGCCGCGTGCGTTCAATGTCTCGCTCGGCGAGCCGCTCGCCGAGGTGCCCGTGGTGGCGGACGCGCTCGCGTGCCTGCGTGCCATGAGCGGCCGGCTGTCGCTGAAGGATGCGGGGCGCTGGCTGATATCGGCCTATCTGGGCGGTGGTCGTCTCGGCTGGCGCGCGCGTCTCGATGCGGAGCTGCGCCGCATCGGTGAGCCGCATTACACGCTCGTGCGCCTGCGCGAGCTGGCGGCTCGCCTCGACGAAGCCTCCGGCGGCGCCGGCGCCGCTTTCATGCGCGTGCTCGACGCGTTGCGCAGCCACGGCGCGCGCAGCGCGAGGCGTGCTGATCTGACAGTCTGGGCCGCGGAGTTCTCGTCGTGGCTCGCGCGCGCGGGCTGGCCGGGCGATCGCGCGCTCACGAGCGACGAGTATCAGGCGGTGCAGGCATGGCGGGAGCTGCTCGGCGCACTGGCTACGCTCGCGCCGGTGATGCCGCGGGTCGATTTCGCCCAGGCGTTGTCGCAGCTCGAGCGGCTGGCGGCGCGAGAGGTGTTTCAACCGCGCTCGGGCGCCGCGCCGGTGCAGATTCTCGGCGTGCTGGAGGCCGTCGGACTCGACTACTCGCACCTGTGGCTCACGGGGCTGCACGACCAGGCGTGGCCGGAGCCTGCGCGCCCGAATCCATTCCTGCCGCTCGCACTTCAGCGCGAGCGCGGCATGCCGCGCGCCAGCAGCGAGCAGCAGCTCACCTGGGCGCGCGAGTGGACCGGGCGCATGCTGGCGAGCGCCGAGCAGGTGGTGGTGAGCCACGCCCGTCGTCGCGGCGACGAGGCGCTGCGCGCGAGCGCGTTGATCGCGCATTTGCCCGCGTGCGAGGCCGATGCGCTTGCCGTGAGCCGCGTGCCGACGGATGCGGCGCGGGTGCACGCGGCGGCGCCGACGCTCGAGCGGCTCGATGACCAGCGCGCGCCGGCGGTCGACGCCGATCGGGCGGTGCGGGGCGGCGTGTCGGTGTTCAAGGATCAGGCGGCATGTCCGTTTCGCGCCTTTGCCGTCCACCGCCTCGGCGCTGCCGACGTGATCGCGCCGGACAGCAGTCTGGATCCGCGCGTGCGCGGCAACCTCGTGCATCGCTTGCTGGAGCTCATCTGGGAGACGCTCGGCGCACAGTCGCGCTTGCTCGCCATGCGCGAAGACGAGCGTGCCGAGCTCGTTCGCAGCGGCGTCGAGCAGGTGCTGGCCGAGGAGGCGTGGCGACGGCCGGAAACCCTGCGCGGGCGTCTGCTGCAGGTGGAGCAGGAGCGCCTGGCGCTGCTCGCCCACGCCTGGCTCGCCATCGAGACCGCGCGCGCGCCCTTCGAGGTGCAGGCCGAGCGCAGCGCCGCTGCGCGCGTCGCCGGCCTGCCGGTGACGCTGCGCCCGGATCGCATCGACCGGCTCGCCGATGGCGGGATTTTTCTCGTCGACTACAAGACCGGCCCCTGCGAGCCGAGGGACTGGTTCGGTGAGCGTCCCGACGAGCCGCAGCTGCCGGTCTACGTCCTGGCCATGGACGAGGCCGGTGACGCCCCGGTGGTCGGGCTCGCATTCGGCGCGCTGCGTCCCGGAGAGCTCGGCTACCGTGGCCTCGCCGGCGCCGAAGGCCTCGCCCCCGGGGTCGACAGCATCGAGGGCTCGAAGCTGCAGGGGGCCCGCGAGGCGGCGGACTGGCAAGCGCACAAGGAATTGTGGCGCGCCCGGTTGACGCGGCTTGCCGAGGCCTACCTCGACGGCGACGCGCGCGTCGACCCGAAATCGCCCGCGACCACCTGTCGACACTGCCGCTTGCAGCCGCTTTGCCGGATCCACGAGCAGTGACGTCGCAAGAGCCGAGCGATCAACACGTGCGCGACGCCGCGCTCGATGCGCGGCGCTCCTTTGTCGTGCAGGCTCCGGCGGGATCGGGAAAGACGGGCCTGCTCATTCAACGCTACCTGCGGCTGCTCGCCGGCGTCGATGATCCCGAGGAGATCATCGCTATCACGTTCACGCGCAAGGCGGCGGGCGAGATGCGCGAGCGCATCCTCGATGCGCTCGCGAAGGGCCGTGCCGGCGGCGAGGATGACGCGCTCGATCGGCACGAGCGCACGACCCTCGCGCTCGCGCGCGCCGTGCTCGCGCGCGATGCCGAGAGAAGCTGGTCACTCGAGGCGCAGCCGGCGCGCATGCGCATCCTCACCATCGATGCGTTGTGTCTCGCCATTGCCACGCAGATGCCGTGGCTGTCGCGTCTCGGTGGCGATGCGTCCATCGTCGAGGACGCTTCGCCGCTTTACCGGCAGGCCGCCCGCGAGGTGGTGACGTTGCTCAACGAGGACACGTCCTGGAGCGATGCGATCGCGAAGCTGATCACGCACCTCGACGGCGACGTCAGACGCTTCGAATCGATGCTGGTGGAGATGCTCTCGCGGCGCGACCAGTGGTTGCGCTACTTGCTTCCGGGTCGCGCCGCTGGCACCGCGCGGCGCGCCGAGCTCGAGCGCGAGCTCGAGCGGGCCGTCGGCGACGCGCTCGCCGCGTTGCGCTCGGCGGTGCCCGCGCATCTCGCCGACGAGCTGGTCGCCGCGTGCGCGTTTGCGGGCGAGAACCTGGCGGCGGCGGGCGCCGATTCGCCAGCCGTGGCGTGCGCCGGGCTGACCGCGTTACCCGGCGCCTCACCCGCCGATCGGCCGCTCTGGCAGGGCATTGGCGCGGTGCTGCTCACCAAGGCGGGCGCCCTGCGCAAGTCGTTGACGCGCCGCGACGGGTTTCCCGCCGACAAGCAGCCGCACCTACAGGAGATGCGCGCACGGGCGCACGCGCTGCTCGACGATCTCCTCGGCGCAGGCGCCCTGTGCAAGGCGCTCGCCGGCGTTGCCCGGTTGCCGGAGCCCGCCTACACCGAGGGCCAGTGGCAGGTGCTCGATGCGCTGCTCGACGTGCTGCCGGTCGCCACCGCGTGCCTGCGCGTGGTGTTCGCCGAGCGTGCCCGGGTCGACTACTCCGAGATCACCAACGCGGCGCGCCAGGCGCTCGGCGCCGACGAAGCGCCCACCGATCTCGCGCTGGCGCTCGATTACCGCATCCGCCACATCCTGGTCGACGAGTTCCAGGACACCTCGCACAGTCACTTCGCGCTGCTGCAGCAGCTCACCGAGGGCTGGGCGCCGGACGACGGGCGCACGCTGTTTCTGGTCGGCGATCCCATGCAGTCCATCTACCGCTTTCGCGAGGCGGACGTGGGCCTGTTCCTGGACGTGGCCGCGCACGGGCTGGCCGGCTTGCCCGTCGAGTCGCTGCGCCTCGCCGCCAACTTCCGCTCGTTGCCGGACATCGTCGCGTGGGTCAACGAGGTGTTTCCGCAGGTCATGTCCGCGCGCGACGACGCCATCGCCGGGGCGGTGAGCTACACGCCGTCGCGGGCCAGCGTCGCGCCCGGCGCGGGCGCGGGCGCGGGCGCGGGCGTGTGCGTGCACGCGTTGCTCGACGGCGCCGCTGAGGGCGATGGCGAACAGCAGGACGCCCGCGAGCGCGAGGCGCAGCGGGTGGCGGCGCTCGTCGCGGGGGCGCGTCGCGACGATCCGCAGGCGAGCGTTGCGCTGCTCGTGCGCACGCGCACGCATCTGCAGGCGATCCTGCCGCGCCTGCGCGAGGCCGGCATCCGCTATCGGGGCGTCGACATCGAGCCGCTCGCGCAGGTGCCGGTGGTGGAAGATCTCATGGCGCTCACCCGCGCGCTTCTGCATCCGGCGGATCGCGTCGCCTGGCTGGCGCTGCTTCGTGCTCCCTGGTGCGGGCTGACGCTCGCCGATCTTCATGCCATCGCCGGCGGGGACCACGACACGCCGATGCTGGATCTGCTGGCGGACCTCGACGCCTGCCCGGCGCTCAGCGCCGACGGGCGCCGGCGTGCCGAGGGCGTGCGGTCGATTCTCGATGCGGCCGTGGCCGAGCGCGGCCGGCGGGCGCTGCGCCGCTGGGTCGAGGGCGCCTGGGCGGCGCTCGGCGGCCCGGCCTGCGTCGGCCGCGGCGAGCTCGCCAACGCCGGGGCCTTTTTCGAGCTGCTCGACGGCTTCGACGCCTCCGGCGCGCCCGTTGACGGCGACGAGCTGACGCGCCGCGCCGCGCGGCTCTTCGCCGTCACCGAGGTCGAGGATGCCGACGTCGAGGTCATGACCATCCACAAGGCCAAGGGTCTCGAGTTCGACGTCGTCATCGTGCCGTCGCTGGAGCGCGGCGTGCGCGCCGACGAGCGCCGTCTGCTCGCCTGGACCAAGCGCGCCGGTGAGTCCGAGGACAGCAACATCCTGCTGGCGCCGGTGCCATCGCCGAGCGAGGCCGAGCCGCCCATCTACGACTACCTGCGCGGCCTGGAGGCGGAAAAGGACCGGCACGAGCAGTGCCGGCTCCTGTACGTGGCGGCCACGCGGGCACGCAGGACGCTGCACCTGCTCGGCACCGTCGCGGTCAACGACGGCGCCACGCTGGTGGCACCGGGGAAATCCAGCCTGCTGGGGCGCCTTTGGCCGGCGCTGCAGGGCAGCTTCGAGGAAGCGCTCGCGCGCGCGGACCGGGACGCGCCGCTGGCCGCGCCCGCCCTGCGCGCGGCGCCGATCCGGCAGCTGCGGCGCGTGCCCCCCGGCTGGAGCCCGCCGCCGCCGCCGGCGGCGGTCGAGGCCCGCGACCATCGGCTCGAGCCGCCCGCGGATCGCAATGCGCTTGCCGTGGAGTTCGACTGGGCCGGCGAGACCGCGCGCCACGTGGGCACGGTGGTGCATCGCGCGCTCATGGAGATCTCCCGCGACGGCGCCGAAGCCTGGGACGCGGCACGCCTGGCACGCCGGCGCCCGGCGTGGCGGGCGATGCTGGCGGGTCTCGGCATTCCCGAACAGGAGCTGGCCGGGACCCTGGAGCGGGTTGCCGAAGCGCTCGCCGCCGTGGTGGCGGACGAGCGCGGCCGCTGGCTGCTCGATCCCGCCCACGCCGGCGCGCGCAGCGAGTTCGCCCTCACCGGCCTCGACGCCGGTGCGCTCGTCGACGTGGTCGTCGATCGCAGCTTCGTCGACGCCGACGGCGTGCGCTGGATCGTCGACTACAAGTCCGGGCGCCACGAGGGCGGCGACGTGGACGCGTTTCTCGATCGCGAGCAGCAGCGTTACCGGGAGCAGCTGCAGCGCTACGCGCGACTGTTCGCGGCGATGGAATCCCGCCCCATACGCCTCGGCCTGTATTTTCCCGCCCTTGCGGGATGGCGCGAATGGTCCTTCGAGCCCGGCTGACGGGCCTCGCCTGCGCGCTCGCCTGTGCGCTGTGCGGCGTGGCGCCGGCGCGGGCCGATCTGGAGACGGCCCTGGAGCAGCTCGAGCGCGGCGATTTCGCACGTGCGCTGCCGGAGCTGCAGGCGCTCGCGGGCGCGGGCGACGTGCGCGCCCGCGACACGCTGGCCGGCCTTTACCTCAAAGGCGTCGGGGTCGAACGCGACGTGACCGAGGCCATGGGCTGGTACTGCCTAATCGCACACGAGCGCCGCGGCGGGCCGCAGGTGATGCGCGCGGTCTGGTTTCTGGCCGAGTACTTCCGAACCGGTGGCGGCGTCCCCGGCCCCGGCTACGCCGACGGGCGGCCGGAGAACGAGAACCCCCTGCGGGCCTACTTCTGGTTCTCGGTCATGGCCGCGCAGCAGCGGCTCTACGAGCGCGTCGACGAGCGCAGCGTGATCCTCGGAAAGATCGGCGCCAACGCCCTCGGCGGGGTGCTGCTCGAGGAGGAGAAGGTCGCCCTCGGCGAGGCCCTCGGGCGCTGGCGGCCGACGCGGCCGGTGGCGTCCGCCGCGGCCTGCCTCGACCTGCCCGACGGCCTCGTGACCCCATGAGCGCCGCCGTGCGGCGCCCCCGGGGGCACCCCGCAGGGCGGCCGTTTGCGTGGAAAAGCGGGTCCAAAAAGTGTACGTTTACCGGCCGCATCAAGCGGGACGAGGAATGACGCGAAAGCTCTATATCAAGACATTCGGCTGCCAGATGAACGAGTACGACTCGGCGCGCACCGCCGATCTGCTCGCCGCGTCCCACGGGCTCGAGCGTACCGAGGTGCCGGAAGATGCCGACGTCCTGCTCATCAACACCTGCTCGGTGCGGGAGAAGGCCCAGGAGAAGGTGTTCTCCCAGCTGGGGCGCTGGCGCACGTGGAAGCGGGCGCGACCCGAGCTCATTATCGGCGTCGGCGNNTACCTGCTCGGTGCGCGAGAAGGCCCAGGAGAAGGTCTTCTCCCAGCTCGGCCGCTGGCGGGAGTGGAAGCGACAGCGGCCGGATCTCATCATCGGCGTCGGCGGCTGCGTGGCGAGCCAGGAGGGCGCCGCCATCCAGGCGCGCGCGCCGTATGTCGACATCGTCTACGGACCGCAAACGCTGCACCGGGTGCCGGAGCTCATCGACGCACTCGCGCGCTCGCGTGCACCGAAGGTGGATGTCTCGTTTCCGGAAATTGAGAAATTCGATTGCCTGCCGGAGCCACGCGCCGACGGTCCGAGCGCCTTCGTCTCCATCATGGAAGGCTGCAGCAAGTACTGCTCGTTCTGCGTGGTGCCCTACACCCGCGGCGAGGAGTTCAGC
>JABAHO010008601.1_pt1 | contig 10423 bp, 9 predicted proteins | sample 7062071 | NCBI WGS metagenome assembly JABAHO01 (sample SAMN14534356, study PRJNA622989) | marine sediment metagenome | biome: marine biome [ENVO:00000428]; feature: marine pelagic biome [ENVO:01000023]; material: deep marine sediment [ENVO:00002113] | place: India: Gulf of Kutch | collected...
AGAACACGGTCTACGCGGTCAAGCGGCTCATCGGACGGCGTTTCGAAGACGACGTGGTCAAGCGCGACATCGATATGGTGCCGTACAAGATCGTCGCTGCCGAGAACGGCGATGCCTGGGTCGAGGTCAAGGGCAGAGCAATGGCGCCGCCGGAGATCTCCGCCCGCGTGCTNNCGCCAGGCGACCAAGGACGCCGGCAAGATCGCCGGCCTCGACGTCAAGCGCATCATCAACGAGCCGACCGCGGCCGCGCTCGCCTACGGCATGGACAAGAAGCGCGGCGACGCCAAGATCGCGGTCTACGACCTCGGCGGCGGCACGTTCGACATCTCGATCATCGAGATCGCGGAGGTCGACGGCGAGCACCAGTTCGAGGTGCTCTCGACCAACGGCGACACGTTCCTCGGTGGCGAGGATTTCGATCTGCGCATCATCGATTACCTGGCCGACGAGTTCAAAAAGGAATCCGGCATCGATCTGCACAACGATCCGCTCGCGCTGCAGCGGCTCAAGGAGGCCGCCGAGAAGGCCAAGATCGAGCTCTCCTCGAGCCAGCAGACCGAGATCAATCTGCCCTACGTCACCGCGGATGCGAGCGGTCCGAAGCACCTCAACATGACGCTCACGCGCGCCAAGCTCGAGTCGCTCATCGAGGATCTCGTCCAGCGCACCATCGAGCCGTGCCGAATCGCGCTCAAGGACGCCGGTCTCAGCGCGTCGGATATCTCCGATGTCATCCTGGTCGGCGGGCAGACGCGCATGCCCAAGGTTCAGCAGATGGTCAAGGACATCTTCGGCAAGGAGCCNNGACGTGCTGCTGCTCGACGTGACGCCGCTCTCGCTCGGCATCGAGACGCTCGGCGGCGTCATGACCAAGCTCATCGAGAAGAACACGACCATCCCGACCAAGGCGTCGCAGGTCTTCTCGACGGCCGAGGACAACCAGACCGCGGTGACCGTGCACGTGCTCCAGGGCGAGCGCGAGATGGCCTCGGCCAACAAGTCGCTCGGGCGGTTCGACCTCGCGGACATTCCGCCCGCGCCGCGCGGCGTGCCGCAGATCGAGGTCGCGTTCGACATCGATGCCAACGGCATCCTCAACGTGTCGGCCAAGGACAAGGCGACCGGCAAGGAGCAGTCCATCGTCATTCGCGCCTCCAGCGGGCTCGCCGAGGACGAGATCGATCGCATGGTCAAGGACGCCGAGGCACACGCCGCCGAGGACAAGAAGTTCCACGAGCTGGTGAACGCCCGCAACCAGGCGGACAACCTGGTGCACGCGACGAAAAAGACGCTCGCCGAGCTCGGCGACAAGGTCGAGGCTCAGGAGAAGACCGACATCGAAGCCGCCATCGCGGCGGTCGAAGAGGCGATCAAGACCGACGACAAGAGCAACATCGAAGCCAAGTCCCAGACTCTGGCGGAGCTCTCCGGTAAGCTCGCCGAGCGGATTTACCAGAAGGAATCGGCGGATGCCGGCACTTCGGAGCAGGCGGGTGCCGGCGAGGCCAAGGGCGGCGCGCAGGCCGGCGGCTCGGAGGATGTCGTCGACGCCGAATTCGAAGAGGTCAACGAGGACAACAAGTAAGTTGTCCGCGTAGATCGTAGGACGAAGCCGGCGCGGGGTCGTTGGACTCCGCGCCTTTTTCGCGTGCGGCCATGGCGAAACGGGATTACTACGAAGTTCTTGGCGTCTCGCGCAACGCGAGCGACGACGAGCTCAAGGGCGCGTACCGGCGTCTCGCGATGAAGTATCACCCCGACCGCAACCCCGATTCCGAGGAGGCGGAGCTCAATTTCAAGGAGGCCAAAGAGGCCTACGAGATCCTCTCCGATGCGCGCAAGCGCGCCGCCTACGATCAGTTCGGCCACGCCGGCGTCGATTCCCAGGCGGGGCAGGGCGGATTCGGCGGCGCGGGTTTTCGCGACATTTTCGACGAGGTGTTCGGCGACATTTTCGGCTCACGCGGCGGCGAGCGCGTGTACCGGGGCGCCGACATGCGCTACGACCTCGGCATGAGTCTCGAGGAGGCCGTGTTCGGCACCACCGCCAAGATCCGCGTGCCGACCAGGGTGCAGTGCGCGGACTGCTCGGGCAGCGGCGCAACGCCCGGCACCAGCCCGGTGAGCTGCGCGACCTGCGGTGGCCAGGGCCAGGTGCGCATGCAGCAGGGATTCTTCTCCATACAGCAGACCTGCCCGAGCTGCCGCGGAGCGGGCAAGGTGATCACCGACCCGTGCAAGACCTGCCGGGGCGAAGGCCGCGTGCGTGAGGAGAAGACGCTCTCGGTGAAAGTGCCACCCGGAGTCGACAACGGCGATCGCATCCGTCTGGCAGGCGAGGGCGAGAGCGGTGAGCGGGGCGGTCCGCCGGGAGACCTGTACGTCGAGGTGAACGTGCGCGAGCATCCCATCTTCTTGCGCGATGGCGCCCACCTGTTCTGCGAGGTTCCCGTGAGCTTCACAACGGCGACGCTGGGCGGTGAGCTGGAGGTGCCAACGCTCGACGGCCGGGTAAATCTGAAAATTCCGAGCGGTACCCAGACGGACAAGCTGTTCCGCGTACGCGGCAAGGGCATCAAACCGGTGCGCGGCGGTGGCCCTGGGGATCTCATCTGTAAAATCGTCGTGGAGACACCCGTGAACCTGAACGCCAAGCAGAAGGAGCTTCTGCGCAACTTCGACGAGTCCATTCGCACGAGCAAGCGCACCCACGACCCACGCTCGTCCTCGTGGCTGGACAACGTGAAAAAGTTTTTCGAGGACCTCACGTCGTGAGCGCGCCCGTGCGTATTGCCGTCACCGGCGCCGCGGGGCGCATGGGTCGCACGATCACCAGCGCGCTGAGCGACTTCGAGGGTACCCGCCTCGCGGGCGCTGTCGAAGCGCCCGGGAGTCCTCTCATCGGCCAGGACGCGGGCACGCTGGCCGGCATCGGTGCGCTCGGCGTGCCGATCGGCGATTCACTGGAGGCCATCGCCGGTGATTTCGACGTGCTCGTCGACTTCACCGTTGCCGATGCCTGCGCCGCAAACGTGCGCGTGTGCCGGGATGCGGGCAAGCGCGCGGTGGTCGGCACCACCGGCTTCTCCCAAGCACAGCGGGCCGAGCTCGACCAGCATGCCGAGCACATTGCGCTGGTGGTTGCGCCCAATATGAGCGTCGGCGTGAATCTCTGCTTCAAGCTCCTCGACGTGGCGGCAAGGGTGCTCGGTGACGAGGTCGACATCGAGATCATCGAGGCGCATCACCGCCACAAGGTCGATGCGCCATCGGGCACGGCGGTGCGCATGGGCGAGGTGGTCGCCGGGGCGCTCGGGCGCCGTCTCGCCGACTGCGCGGTCTACGGCCGTCAAGGCCATACCGGCGCGCGCGAGCGAAGTACCATCGGTTTCGAGACCGTGCGCGCCGGAGACATCGTCGGCGAGCACACCGTGATGTTCGCCGGAACCGGCGAGCGCGTCGAGATCAGCCACCGGGCCTCCAGCCGCCTGAACTTCGCCCACGGCGCTCTGCGTGCGGCGCGCTGGATCATGGCCAAGGAATCGGGCCTCTACGACATGCAGGATGTGCTCGGCCTGTAGCGCACGGAATCGGCCCTATGGACCGGTAGTCGCGGTCTACCTTATCATTTCCCTGTGGCACGCGGTGCGCGCAGGAAACTGACCAGCGGTGTTCATTGATTCGAGGACGGGAGCGGCTCTAAGGCACGCTCCCGTTTTTTTGCATGGGCGGCCCGCGCGCGGCGCCGCGAGCACGAGGCGACGGAGATTGTGACGAGCCGGGCCCTTCTGATACTCGAGGACGGCAGCCGGTTCTGGGGACAATCCATCGGCGTCGCGGGCCAGGTCGTCGGCGAGGCGGTGTTCAACACCGCCATGACCGGCTATCAGGAGATCCTGACCGATCCCTCCTACGCCGGTCAGATCATCACGCTCACCTATCCGCACATCGGCAACGTCGGCACCAATGCCGAGGACGACGAGGCGGCGCGGGTCCACGCCAGCGCCCTGGTGGTGCGTGATGCCCCGGCGACGTTGAGCAGCTGGCGGGCGCGCGGCACGCTGCGCGACTATCTGCGCGAACGGGAAGTCGTCGCCATGTGCGGCATCGACACGCGGCGGCTGACGCGCATTCTGCGCACCAAGGGCGCCCAGAACGCCTGCCTGGTGGCGGCGCCGGCGGGTGGCGCCGACATCGACGCGGATGCGGCGCTCGAGGCGGCGCGCGGGTTTGCAGGCCTCGAGGGCATGGATCTCGCTCGCGAGGTGTCCACCGACAGCGCTTACGAGTGGCACGAAGGCGCCTGGCGGCTCGATGCGGGCTTTGCAGAGGTGCCCCGCGAGCAACGATGCCGGCGCGTGGTCGCCTACGATTTCGGCGTCAAGCGCAACATCCTGCGGCTCCTGAGCGAGAAGGGCTGCCGGGTGACTGTGGTGCCCGCGACCACCACCAGCGGGGAGGTGCTGGCGCTCGAGCCCGACGGCGTGTTCCTGTCCAACGGACCCGGGGATCCGGAGCCGTGCGCCTATGCCATCACCGCGATACGGGAGCTGCTCGATGCGGGCGTGCCGTTGTTCGGCATCTGCCTGGGTCACCAGCTGCTGGCGCTCGCCGGCGGCGCCCGCACCCTGAAGATGAAATTCGGTCATCACGGTGCCAATCACCCGGTGCAGGATCTGGCCAGCGGCAACGTGCTCATCACCAGTCAGAATCACGGATTCGCCGTCGACGAGGCGAGCCTGCCGGCCAACATCCGGGCCACGCATCGCTCGCTCTTCGACGGTTCCCTGCAGGGCCTGCGCTTCACCGATCGGCCGGCCTTCGGCTTTCAGGGCCATCCGGAGGCGAGTCCCGGTCCTCACGACATCGCGGCGCTTTTCGACGAATTCGTGGCCCTCATGGGCGGTGCGCGACGCGGCGCACAGGCAACCGGCTCGGCGAGCGCATGAGCTGACGCATGCCGAGACGCACAGACATCGAAAGCGTGCTCATCATCGGCGCCGGCCCGATCGTCATCGGCCAGGCCTGCGAGTTCGACTACTCCGGCACCCAGGCCTGCAAGGCGCTGCGCGAGGAGGGCTACCGGGTCGTCCTGGTCAACTCCAACCCGGCCACCATCATGACCGACCCGGAGATGGCCGACGCCACCTACATCGAGCCGATCCATTGGCAGGCCATTGCGCAGATCATCGAAAAAGAGCGTCCCCAGGCGTTGCTGCCGACAATGGGCGGCCAGACGGCGCTCAACTGCGCGCTCGATCTGAATCGCGAGGGCGTGCTCGCGGCCTTCGCGGTCGAGATGATCGGGGCCTCGCGTGAATCCATCGACAAAGCCGAGGACCGTGAGCAGTTCCGCGATGCCATGGGCCGCATCGGCCTTGCGGTGCCGCGCGCGGTGCTCGTGCACGATCTCGACAGCGCCCGGGAGGCGCAGGCGGAAATCGGCTTTCCGACGATCATCCGGCCGTCGTTCACGCTCGGCGGCACCGGCGGCGGCATCGCCTACAACCGCGAGGAGTTTCTCGAGATCTGCGAGCGCGGTCTCGACGCGTCGCCGACCCACGAGGTGCTGCTCGAAGAGTCGGTGCTCGGCTGGAAGGAATTCGAGATGGAGGTGGTGCGCGACCGCAACGACAACTGCATCATCGTCTGCTCGATCGAGAACTTCGACCCGATGGGCGTGCACACCGGCGACTCGATCACGGTCGCGCCGGCGCAGACGCTGACCGACAAGGAATACCAGCTGATGCGCGACGCCTCGATCGCGGTGCTGCGCGAGATCGGCGTCGACACCGGCGGCTCCAACGTGCAGTTCGCCATCAATCCCCGCAACGGGCGGCTGGTCATCATCGAGATGAATCCGCGCGTGTCGCGCTCGTCGGCACTCGCCTCGAAAGCGACCGGTTTCCCGATTGCGCGCGTGGCGGCGAAGCTCGCCGTCGGCTACACCCTCGATGAGCTGGAGAACGAGATTACCGGCGGCGCCACGCCGGCGTCGTTCGAGCCGACCATCGACTACGTCGTGACCAAGGTGCCGCGCTTCACCTTCGAGAAGTTTCCCCAGGCCGAGCCGCGTCTCGGCACGCAGATGAAATCGGTCGGCGAGGCCATGGCCATCGGGCGGACCTTCCAGGAATCGCTGCAAAAGGCGCTGCGCAGCCTCGAGAACGATCTGTGCGGTCTCGACGAGATCGTTGCCGGCAGCGCGGCTGAAGAAGGCGACGCGGCGTTGCGCGCCGAGGTGGTGGCGCAGCTTCGCAACCCCGGTCCCGAGCGGGTGCGCTATCTCGCCGACGGTCTTCGGCTGGGGATGAATCTCGACGAGATTCACGAGCACTCGGGTATCGATCCGTGGTTCATCGCCCAGATCCAGGAGATCGTCGCCGAGGAGCGGGCGCTCGCCGGCGTTCGCCTGGCGGAGCTCGATCGCGATCGCGTGCTGGGTCTCAAACGCATGGGCTTCTCCGATGAGCGCCTGGCGAAGCTGCTCGGCGTCGACGAGTCGCAGGTGCGCGCGCATCGGCACGCGCTCGGCGTGCGACCGGTGTTCAAGCGGGTCGACTCCTGCGCGGCCGAGTTCGAGGCGACCACCGCCTACATGTACTCCACCTACGAGGAGGAGTGCGAGGCCGAGCCCACCGGGCAACGCAAGATCATGGTCCTCGGCGGCGGCCCGAACCGCATCGGCCAGGGCATCGAGTTCGACTACTGNNCCCGAGACCGTCTCGACCGACTACGACACCTCGGACCGGCTCTACTTCGAGCCGCTGACCCTGGAGGACGTGCTCGAGATCATCCATGTCGAGGGCCCCGACGGGATCATCGTTCAATACGGGGGGCAGACGCCGTTGAAGCTCGCGCGCGCCCTCGAGGCGGCCGGCGCGCCGATCATCGGCACCACCCCCGACTCCATCGATCTCGCCGAGGACCGCGAGCGCTTTCAGCGCCTGATTGCGGATCTGGGGCTGCGTCAGCCGCCGAACCGTACCGCGAGAACCGCCGAGGAGGCGGCCCGGGCGGCCGCCGAGCTGGGTTATCCGCTGGTGGTGCGGCCGTCCTACGTGCTCGGCGGCAGGGCCATGGAGATCGTCTACGCACCGGGGGATCTCGAGGCCTACATGCGCGGCGCGGTGGCCGTGTCGCACAGCGCGCCGGTGCTGCTCGACCGTTTTCTCGACGACGCCATCGAGGTCGACGTCGATGCGATCTGCGACGGCCGGGAGGTGGTCATCGGCGGCATCATGGAGCACATCGAGCAGGCCGGCGTGCACTCGGGTGACTCCGCCTGCTCGCTTCCGCCGTGCAGCCTGTCGCCGGAAATCCAGGCGCAGATCCGCGAGCAGACCCGGGCGCTGGCGCGAAGCCTCGACGTGGTGGGCCTGATGAACGTGCAGTTCGCCATCCAGCGCGAGCGCGTCTACATCCTCGAGGTCAATCCGCGCGCCTCGCGCACCGTGCCGTTCGTTTCCAAGGCGACCGGCGTGCCCCTCGCGCGTGTCGCAACCCGCTGCATGCTCGGCGAGACGCTGGCCGAACAGGGTATCGGCGAACAGGCGCCTCCCGAATACTTCTCGGTCAAGGAGGCCGTGTTCCCGTTCGTGAAGTTCCCCGGCGTCGACACCCTGCTCGGACCGGAGATGAAATCGACCGGCGAGGTCATGGGTATCGGTCGCAGCTTCGGCGAGGCCTTCGCCAAGGCGCTGCTGGCCGCCGGTGACGCCCTGCCGACCGCGGGCAGCGCCTTCATCAGCGTCAGGGACAGGGACAAGGCGGACTGCGTCGCCATCGGCCGCGATCTGGTGGCGGCGGGCTTCCGCGTCGTGGCGACCACCGGCACCCGGGCGGCGCTGCTCGCTGCCGGTGTGCCGTGCACGCACGTGAACAAGGTTCAAGAGGGCCGCCCGCACGTGGTGGACATGTTGAAGAATGGAGGCATCGATCTTATCGTGAATACCACCGAAGGCCGGCAGGCCATCGCGGACTCGTTCGACATCCGCCGTACGGCGGTGCAGCATAAGGTTCCGTGCACGACGACCATAGCCGGCGCCAGGGCCATGGTCATGGCCATTCGAGAGCTTGGCGCCGCCGGCGTCAATCGTTTGCAGGATCTCCACCGGGAGGTGGCGGCGTGAGCAGAGTACCAATCACCACCAAGGGCGCGCAGAAGCTGCGCGACGAGCTGCAGCGGCTTAAGACGGTGGAACGTCCGCGCATCATCAGCGCCATCGCCGAGGCGCGCGCGCACGGCGATCTGCGCGAGAACGCCGAGTATCACGCTGCCAAGGAGGAGCAGAGCTTCACCGAGGGCCGCATCGCCGCCATCGAGCAGTGTCTGGGCAATGCCGAGCTCATCGATATCAGTCGCCTGAACGCGCAGGATCGAGTGGTGTTCGGCGCAACGGTGGAGCTGTTCGACGTCGATGCCGACAAACAGGTGACCTACCAGATCGTTGGCGAGATGGAGGCGGACATCGGCGGCGGCCTCATCTCCATCTCTTCACCCATTGCGCGGGCCCTGATCGGAAAGTCCGAGGGCGATCAGGTCACGGTCAATGCACCGGGCGGCGCCCGGGACTACGAGATCATCTCGGTCAAGTACGTCTGAGCACGTGGCCGCGGTCGGCGATGACGGCTGGAAACGGGCAAAGCGCGGTGGCGGCTAACGCGTCTGCTCCTCCGGGCGCTCTCTGTAGACCACGGCGGTATGTCCGATTCGCTGGACGAACTCGGCATTGGTGCGCCGGCACAGGCGCTCGATAATGCTCTCGCGCTGTTTCCGGTCATCGGCGGCGATTCGCAGCTTCACCAGCTCGTGGCTGTCGAGCGCCACCTCGAGCTCGGCGATCACGGCGTCGGTCAGCCCGCGCGCGCCGATGCTCACCACCGGGTCGAGGTGGTGGGCACGGGCGCGTAATACGCGTCTTTGCTTGCCCGACAATGGCACCAGGTTGAACGCCTCCCGAGTCCGGTCGCCGGCGCCGCTGGCCGGATGCCGGGGGGCCATCATAGCAGGCGCGCGCGGGGGGGGGTCGTGAGCCGCCCGGGCAAGACCCGGCGCTGGCTGCGCGAGCATCGCAGCGACGCCTTCGTCAAACGCGCCGCGCAGGAGGGCTATCGTTCCCGGGCGGCGTACAAGCTCGCCGAGATCGACGAGCGGGACGGGATTTTCGCGCCAGGCCAGATCGTCGTCGACCTGGGCGCGTCACCGGGCGGCTGGTCACAGCTCGCCGCCGAGCGCACGCGTCCCGGGGGGCGGGTGATCGCCATGGACGTGCTGGGCATGGAGCCGCTGCCGGGTGTCGAGTTCCTGCAGGGGGACTTCCGCGAGGAGGAGACGCTCGCCGCTCTCGAGGCTTTGCTGGAGGGGCGGGCCGTGGACCTTGTTTTGTCCGATATGGCCCCCAATATGAGCGGTGTGCGGGCGAGCGATCAGGCACGTTGCATGGCGCTCGCGGAGCTGGCGCTCGACTTCGCCATCGGACATCTGGCCCCCGGCGGGACGCTCGTGGTGAAGGTATTTCAGGGCAGCGACTACCCGGCGTTTCTCCAGGCCATGAAGCGCGCCTGCCGGGAGACGCGGGTGCGCAAGCCCAGGGCGTCCAGAGAGCGCTCGGCGGAGCATTACCTGCTCGGACGCCACTTTGCTATATAGTTGAGTAACATTACTGTTGAGCACTGGGGCACAGTTCCCGCATAGACATTTCGGCGGGGAAAACGGACAATTCTCCGATGCGCACGCAGGGAGCCTGCACGGTGGGGCGATTTGTCGCACGCCAGCGCCCTCAGAGGAGGCGTCACAGGAGCGCCGAGACACACGTCCGTTCGCTACACGTAATTATCTACACGTAATTTAATTCCATATGGCTAAGAATCTAATTCTCTGGGTGGTCATCGCTCTGGTGCTGATGTCGGTGTTCAACAACTTCGGCCAGCGCCGCCCGTCGAGCCATCAAATCGACTACTCGCAGTTCATGAGCGACGTCAAGGCCGGGCGCGTCAAGAAGGTGGTCATCGAGGATCAGCACATCCAGGGCTTCATGCAGAACAACGATCGTTTCAGCACCTACAGCCCGGAAACGGACAATCGCTCGATGGTGGGTGAGCTTCTCGAGCACGGCGTGATCATCGATGCGCAGCCGCCGGAGCAGCAGGGGCTGCTCATGCAGATTTTCATCTCCTGGTTCCCGATGCTGCTGCTCATCGGCGTGTGGATATTCTTCATGCGCCAGATGCAGGGCGGCGGCGGCGGCCGCGGCGCGCTGTCATTCGGCAAGAGCCGCGCGCGGCTGCTCGGCGAGGATCAGGTGAAGGTCACCTTCGCCGACGTTGCCGGCGTCGACGAGGCCAAGGAAGAGGTTTCGGAGCTCGTCGAGTTCCTCAAGGATCCGGCCAAGTTCCAGAAGCTCGGCGGCAAGATTCC
>JABAHO010018468.1_pt1 | contig 10421 bp, 10 predicted proteins | sample 7062071 | NCBI WGS metagenome assembly JABAHO01 (sample SAMN14534356, study PRJNA622989) | marine sediment metagenome | biome: marine biome [ENVO:00000428]; feature: marine pelagic biome [ENVO:01000023]; material: deep marine sediment [ENVO:00002113] | place: India: Gulf of Kutch | collected...
CCCGTCGCCCACCTGCACGATGGCGGCTTTGCCCGGCCGAAAGATCGAGCGATTCCAATCCACCCCGCCGTTTACCTCGGCCGCGCTCCACTCGTTGGCGGTGAGCATGGCTTCGGCCATCGAGGCGTCGATGTGGCACCCCTCGCCGCTGCGCTCCCGCGCAAAGAGAGCCGCGAGGACGCCCTGCGCGGCCTGCATACCGACCGCGAGGTCGGCGTGGCTCACCGGTTCGGGCATCGGATCGGTATCGCGTTGTTCGGCCTTGTAGTGGATGAGGCCGAGCTCGGCGTGGACGACCGGGGCGTAGGCGCGCCGGTGCGAGGCGGGGCCGGTCTGCCCGTATCCCGAGATCGAGCAGTAGACCACATCGGGGCGCCGGGCGCGCACCGCCTCGTAACCCACGCCCAGCCGGTCGGCGACGCCGCCGCGAAAATTTTCCACCACCACGTCACAGTGCTCGGCCATCCGGAGCGCGAGGTCGACGCCCTGCGGACGCCCGAGATCGACACAGAGAAAGCGCTTCCCGGCGTTTTGTTGGGTGAACACGACGGCGACACCGCCGACACGCGGATCCGCGCGCCGCAGCAGGTCACCATCCGGCGGTTCGATCTTGAAGACCTCCGCGCCGAGGTCGGCGAGGGCACGGGTACAGGTCGGTCCGGCGACCACCCGCGTGAAATCGAGCACGCGGATTCCCGCGAGCAACCCTGCTCCGCCGATCGCCTTCACCTCGGGCGTCCCCTACTCGAAGGGGTTCTCCTGAGCGTCGGTCCCGCTCGACGCACCGCCGTGAGCAGTGCGCGCCCTATTCAAAGGGATTCTCTTGGGCGTCCGGCGATTGCAGGAGCGCCACCAGGACGCCGGGCACGTCCTTCGGAGCGATGAAGTGGCAGAGGTTGCCGGCGGTGTCGTGGAAGGGTTCCTCGCGCACCAGGTCGATGCCCAGCGCCGTGAGGGCCTTGGCGGCCGCGGAGATGTTCTGGACCCCGAAGGCGATGTGTTGCACCCCGGGGCCGCGGTCTTTCAGGAATTCGTAGATCGGACCTTCTTCCCCGAGGGGCTCCAGGAGCACGATCGGTTCGTTCTGACCGAGCCCAAACACCGCGAAACGCGCGTTGAGCCCGGGGTAGCCCTGCTCGGGCTCCGGACCCACTTGGCCCTCGCGCCGGCGCTCGAAGCCGAGCCGCTCCAGGCGCTCGCCGCTCTCTTCGAGGTCGGTGACCGCGATGCCCACACGATCGAGACGGAGTAGTTCAGACATTGTTCGCCCTCGGTTCTCGCGAGGATACCGTTCCTCGCGGCTTCCACGAGCCTGCGTCACATTCCACCAGGCCCGACGACACGGACGCCGCGACGCCCCGATCGATCGAAGCGGGCGAGTTGCGTCAGACTCTACAAAGGCGCGATGGACGCGGACACCACGGCAACCCGATCGGTCGAGACAAAGGCGTTTCGCGACGCGCGAGATGTCCTGCACGCGGGCGCGATCCTGCTCGGATCGATGGCCGACTCACTGTGTCCGCGCCGGGACGATGACAGCCAGAGCAATCTCGGCGTCGACGCCGAGGCGACGGCCTTCGTCAGCCGCGAGCTTTCCGCCGGCGGACGCGTTCGCCTGGTGGCGACCCCACTCGCGCTCGAATGGCGGGCGGCGGGCGCGTCGCATCAGCTGTCGCTTCGCGGTGTGCGCTTCGAGGAGGCACTCGCGCGGATCGGGGGCAGCGCCGGCACGACCCTCGAANNATCCGGACCTCCCCACCAACGCGGTGCTCGACGGTGGGCCCTTTCCGCAAATCGATCCGGCCGCCCTCGTGGGCGTGTTCTCGTGGTACGCCGAAGCGAACGCGCTCGTCGAGGGCCTCCGCTCCGGGGCGCCCGGCCTCGGCGAAGTGTGTGTGTGGCCGCACCATTTCGATCTGGGCGCCCTCATCGACCTGGACCCGCCCGAGCGCGTGATCGGCCTCGGGATGTCTCCCGGCGACACGACCCTGCCCGATCCCTACTACTACTGCACCCCGTATCCGCAACCGGAGGCGTCTTCCGCGCTCCCCGAACTCNNGGTTGCGAGGGGGGCAGACCCTCGCCGTCCTCCCCTCTACAACGCGGAACGCGGCCGCGCATCCGAGGGAGTACGCCAGGCGTTTTCTCGAAGGCGCCGTCGCGGCGTGTCGGAGTCTTCTCACTTGATGTCCGGCCCGCGGTGTCCACGCTTCCCGTGCCGGGGCGCGACTCAAGCTGGACCGCGAATGCGCCGCAACCGGAGACGTCCAAGGAGGGCGCCCCGCCGACGCCCCACCCGGGCCGCCTGACGCGGACCGGGAAAATCGGGAGGCACCGTGTTTCAGCACGAATCGCACGCGCACCACGAGCAGGTGGTGTTTCGAGAAGACCGCCGTCTCGGCCTGCGCGCGATCCTCGCCATCCACGACACCACGCTCGGGCCCGCTGCGGGGGGCTGCCGCTTCTGGCCCTACGCGGACGCGGAGGCCGCCGCGCGCGACGCGCTGCGCCTGTCCCAGGCGATGACCTGGAAGAACGCACTGGCCGGTCTGCCGCTGGGGGGCGGAAAGGCCGTCCTCATCGGCGATCCGCACGACGCGTCGCCCGCCCACTTCCGCCGCTTCGGGGAGTTCGTCCAGGAGCTCGGCGGGCGCTACTGGACCGCCGAAGACGTGGGCGTGGGCTTCGACTCGGTGGCGCACATCGCCTCGACCTGCGACTACGTGTTCGGTCGCAAGAGCGGGGATCCCTCGCCCTACACGGCCTACGGCGGTTTCGTCGGCATCCAGGCGAGCCTCGCGCACCGCCGAGGGAGTGGCGATCTCCGCGGGGTCCACGTCGCGGTGCAGGGTCTCGGGAATGTCGGGAGTCAACTGTGTGCCCTGCTCCACGAAGCGGGCGCCGAGCTCACCGTGACCGATGTGGTACCCGACGCCGTCGCGAAAGTCGTGGCATCCACCGGCGCGAGCGCGGTCGCACCCGACGAAGTGCTGCGCGTCGAGGCGGATGTGTTGGCGCCCTGCGCCCTCGGCGCGGTGTTGCGAGAGGACACGATCGCCGATCTTCGCGTCGAAATCGTCGCCGGCCTGGCGAACAACCAGTTGGCGACACCGGAGGACGCCGCGCGTCTCGTCGACCGCGGAATCCTCTATGCGCCGGACTACGTGATCAACGCGGGCGGCATGCTGGCGGTTTCCGCCGAGATCTTTGGAGACGAGATCCCGCCGCCAAGCGAGCTGCGCGCGCGGGTCGACGCCATCCGCGCGCGTCTCGAGGGTGTCTTCGAGCGCGCCGATCGCGAGGGCCGAAGCCCGGCCGCCGTGGCCGATCAGATGGCTCGCGAACGGGTGGGCCGGGACGCCGACGGCTGAGCGCTGGGGGCGTTGCAACGGTGCGGATGCGGGACCGCCGCGCCTAGCCCCGAAACACCTCGCCGTCGTAGCGATCCCAGGTCGCAAACTCTTCCACCGGTTTGCGGGTCAGTTTGGTGAGCTGCTTGACCGGTCGGCCCAGGGGCACCATCGCCGCCACGGCGTAATGTGAGGGCAACCCGAGTGCTTCCTGGGCTTCGCGCTCGGCGCCGGCGAGGAAGGTGGTGAGCACGCCGCCGTAGCCCTCGTTGCGGGCCGCGAGGAGCAGGTTCCACACGAAGGGATAGATCGAAGCGCCACTGATCACGCCGACGCGGGACAGCGTGCTGTCGAAGGAGGCCACGACCCGCAGGTCGACGGCGACCACGAGCAGCGCCGGAACCGTTTCGATGTTCTCGAGGAGCGGGAAACGCACCTCGGTCTTGGCCACATCGTCCTCGCTCACCTGCGAGGGGATGATCGTGTTGAAGGGACTCTCGCCGGCCGCGACCTGGGCCAGATAGCGCTGGAAGGTCGGTGTCGAGAGATCGGCGAGTTTGCGGCGCATCGCCGGGTCGCGCACGAGAATGACGCGCCATCCCTGCCGGTTGCCGCCCGAGGGCGCGAAGCGCGCGTGATCGAGGATGCGGTAGAGCACGTCGTCCGGGATCGGATCGTCGCGAAACTGCCGGGCGGCAAAGGTGGTGCGGGCGACCTCATGAAACTCCATCGTGTTCCTCCTCGGCGTCCGCCGCGCCGGCCGGGCCCAGCGCCCCGCAGGCGCGCAGGGCCGCTCGTTCCGGGGCGTCGACCCCGAGTTCTTCCAGGACTTCGTCGCTGTGTTCCCCGTGGAGGGGCGGACGCCGTTCGATCGCGCCGGGACTCTCCGTGAGTTTCACGGGGAGCCCCGTCGTCACGAAGGTGCCCACCTCCGGATGGGGAAGCTCGACGCGCATCTGGCGCGCCAACACCTGGGGGTCGGCGAACACCTGCGCGAGGTCGAGGACCGGACCACTCGGCACTCCCGCGGCGTTGATCCGGGCGACCCACGTGTCCACGTCGTCCGCTGCGAGCACCGCTTCGATCGCGTCGGTGAGTTCGGCGCGATTGCGCACGCGTTCGCCGGGTCCCGCGAAGCGGTCGTCGTCCCGCCATTCGGGCCGCTCGAGGGCTTCACAGAGTCGGCCCCACATCGTCTCGTTTCCCGCCGCGATGTTGAGATAACCGTCGCGGGCGCGGAAGCGCCCGTAGGGCGAGGAGAGGGGGTGATGTTGCCCGGCCGGGCCCGGAGCCTCGCCGCGCTCGAAATACATCCCCGCGCCCCACGAGAGAATCCCGATCATCGCCTCGAGGAGCGAGGTGTTCACAACCTGGCCCCGGCCCGTTCGTTCGCGGTCGAAGAGGGCGAGCTGAATCCCGTGGGCGGCGAAGATCCCGGCGAGCAGATCGCAGATCGCGATCCCCGCGCGGGTCGGCCCGCTCTCGTCGGTGCCGGTGAGGCTCATGAAGCCGCTCATCCCCTGGGCGATCTGGTCGAAGCCGGGGCGGTCGCGGTAGGGCCCGTCGGCGCCGAAGCCCGAGATGCCGCAGTAGATCAGGCGCGGGTGGATCGCGCGCAGGCGTTCGGCCCCGAGGCCCATCTCCTCCATCACGGTGGGTCGGAAGTTCTCGACGAGCACGTCGAATTGCAGAATCACCCGTTCGATGAGGCGCCGGCTCGCCTCGTTGCGAAGGTCGAGGGTTAGGGAGCGTTTTCCGCGGTTGCTCGAGAGAAAGAAGTAGTTGTCCGCGCCGCGCTTCGAGGCCCGGAACTCCCGCCCGCGGATCGACTCGACCTTTACGACGTCGGCGCCGTAGTCGGCGAGGAGCATCGTGCAGAACGGACCCGCGAGATAGCGGGTGAGGTCGAGGACGCGGATGCCGGCGAGCGGGGAGGGCATCGCGGCATAGTCGCACGTCGAGTCGGGGTTCGGCTACGGGCCGAGCGCGTTTCGCTCCCCGTTGCACCCGTGACCACCGCGCCGCGGGCGGTGTTGCACTAGGATCCCCCACCGCTGCGCGCCCCCGAATCCCACGTTTCGCCCGACCCCGACGGAGGGAAGCCGGAGCGGAAGGGGGCGCGCGCCACGGGAGGCACCATGCACGAAGAGAGCGTCAACGACCTTCGCACACGGGCGGAGAAGATCCGCCGCGAGATGGGCGGCGCCGACAAGCTCGAGCGGATGCGCGCCTCCGGTGAAAAGACCATCCGCGAGCACATCGACGGCTTTGTCGATGCGGGGAGTTTCCGCGAGCTCGGCACGTTCGCGCGCTCGCTTCGTCCGGAGGCGCGCGACACCACCCCCGGCGATGGGAAGATCGGCGGCCACGGCCGCGTGGACGGCCGCTCGGTCGCCGTCTTCGGCGATGACATCACCGTGTTGCGTGGCTCGAGTTCGGTGGTGTCGTCTCGCAAGGAGGGTCGGCTCATCGAGCGGGCGATCGCGATGGGGACACCGATCGTGCACTTCGGGCAGACCGGCGGCGGGCGCATCCCCGACCTGATGGGCGCGGAGGGCATCTCCGAAACCGGGGGGCTCTTCGATGTTGCGCGGCGCCGCCACGCGGTCCCGATGGCGACGGCGATCGTCGGCCGATCCTTCGGGGGGTCGTCGTTCCTGTCGGCGCTCTCCGACTACGTGGTGATGGTGCGCGGCTCGTGCCTGGCCGTGACTTCGCCCAAGGTGTTCGAGATCGCGACCGGTGAGACCATCAGCTTCGAGGAAGTCGGTGGCGTCGATGTGCACGCGCGTCGCACCGGGCAGATCGACCTCGGTGTGGACACCGACGAGGAGGCCTACGCCGCGATCCGCCGCTGGCTCTCCTATCTGCCGGACAACGCGCACGAGACGGTGGCGCGTATCGATCCGGCGGGAGCATTCGATTCGGATCCGTCGATCCGCGCCATCGTCCCGGAACGCCGTACCCGCGGATACGACATGCGGCGACTGGTGGCGAAGCTGTGCGACCCGGGCACCGTGTTCGAGCTCCAGCCGCTCTACGCGCGCAACGTGGTGTGCGCCCTCGCGCGTCTGAACGGATTCTCGATCGGCGTGGTCGCCAACAATCCGATGTTCCAGGCGGGAACCCTCGATCCGCAGGCGTGCCACAAGATCATTCGCATGCTCACCGTCTGCGATTCCTTCAATCTGCCCGTGATCTTTCTCGTCGATGTTCCGGGGTTCATGGTGGGCAAGCGCGTCGAGCACGATCTCATGCTCCACTGGGGGATGCGCATGATGCAGGCGCTTCAGAACGCCACGATGCCGACCCTCACCGTGCTCGTGCGCAAGGCCTTCGGATTGGCCTGGCAGGCGATGAACGGGTCCCTCATGCCGACCAAGGGCCTCTACGCCTGGCCCGGGTCGGAGATCGGCTTCATGGACCCGGAGGTGGGCGTCAACGTCGCGTTCGGCTCGAAACTCGACCGGATCGGGGATGCGGACGATCGGGAAGAGGAGCGCGTGCGCCTGGTGCGCGAAGTCGCCGAGGCGACGAACCCCTATGAAGCCGCCGGGACGATGCGCATCGACGAGATGATCGACCCCGCCGACACGCGGAAGATCCTCGCCGAAGACCTCGAGATGTTCGCAAGCCGCCCGGTGCCTCCGCCCGAGGCGCGGCTGCTCTCGTACTGGCCGAGCTGTTAGACGCGACCGCCGGAACGCCGGGCCCGCAGAGCGAGACCGGCGAGCGCGCCGAACGCCGCGGAGCCGGCGAGCGGCTCGGGCACCAGCTGCAGGGCAACCCGGTCGATGAACTCCCAGTCCTCCTCCGAGGGCTCCCAGTCGTCCTGACGAAAGGTGCGCCAGGGGCCGACGTCGCAGCCGAGCATGGGTTCCCGACCCAGAGCCTTCATGTGGCTCTCGACGACGTCATTGAAAATCTCGTGCCGGAGGGAAACCTCGCAGGGACTTTCTTCCTCAACCTGAGCGTGGGCGGGGAGGGGAATCAGAAGTAGGGCGGAGCCCACTACAGCAGCGAGGGGAGGGGGCACAATCATTCGCAAACGATACCCCTTTCTCCCCGTGGAGACTGCGAAATCCCGTTTTGGCGCCGCCGCGAGCCCCCGCCTCGTTCTGGCGTTCGGAATCGTCGCTGCGGTCGTTGGCGGCGCCGCCGAAAGCCGGGGGGACGATTTCGAGCGCGGTCGCTCGACCCATTTTCTCCTGCTCCACGATCTCGAGTTCGAGAACCGCACGGGCCGGCGCGGTTCGGGCCATTTCGAGCGCGGGGTGCTCGACAGTCTCGAAACTTCCTACCGCGCTCTCGACGCCAGTCTCGGGCTCGCCCCGCGTCGCCGCATCGACGTGGTCGTGCACGACCCGGCGCGCTTCGACCTCGAGTACGCGCGGCACTTTCGCTTCCCGAGCGCGGGGTTCTTTGCAGATCGCATCCACATCCGCGGGACGCCCCGGATCGACCTCGCACTCGAGGCGGTGCTCGCGCACGAGTTGGTGCACGCGGCCCTCGATCAAGAGGCGCCGTCGCTGGCCCTACCCGCCTGGATGAACGAGGGCATCGCCACGTGGTTCGAGGCGCGCCGCGTGGGAAAGACGCGGATGGCTCCGACCGAACGCAGCACCCTGTCCTCCCGCGCCGCGAATGGCGCGTGGCTCCCGTGGTCCGTGCTCGCGGCACCCACCTTCAGCGGACTCGATGTCTACCGCGCGCGACAGGCGTACCTCCAGTCCTATGCCCTGGTCGACCACCTGGTGGTTCGACGCGGAGAGCGGGCGTTGCGCGATTGGGTGCGCCGAACCCTCCGCACGGGAGACCCGACGCGTTCTCTCGAACGGGCCTCAGGGCTCGACCCGGTGGAGCTCGAGGAATCTCTACTCCGCAGCCTCGGCCACTAGGGCGGGGGGCTTGGGCGTCGCCGGCGCGCTAGCGACTCTTCCATTGCGGCGCGCGCTTCTCCGCAAACGCGCGCGCCCCCTCCCGGGCGTCTTCGGTGTCCTGCAACCAGAGATAGAGCTCGCGCTCGAGTTTGAGCGCATCCGGCAGCGGGAGGTCGAGCCCCAGCGTCACGGCCCGCTTGATCTTCTGCACGGCGAGAGGCGCGCTCTTCTCGATCTCGACGGCGATCTCGAAGGCCTTGTCGAGATGCGCGTCCTTCGGAACCAGGTGATCGATGAGCCCGAGTCGAAGCGCTTCCTCCGCGCCGATCCGCCCGCCCGTGTAGAGCATCTCGAGCGCGCGGCCGCGCGGGATGAGGCGGGGGAGACGCTGGGTGCCGCCGGCGCCCGGCAGCCAGCCGAGGCGCACTTCGCCCAGACCGAACTGGGAGTGCTCGGCCGCCACGCGGATGTCACAGGCCAGGGCCTGCTCGAGCCCGCCGCCATTTGCGTGTCCGTTGATCGCCGCGATTAGCGGTTTTTCCAGGTGGTGCATCACGGGAAAGAGCTCCACCTGCGGCTCCTCGGCGGGCCGGGTCACGTAATTCGATTTGACGTCGCTTCCGGCGCTGAAGGCGCGATCGCCCGCGCCGGTGAGGATGCCCACGCGGAGGGCGTCATCGTCGCGGAACTCCTGCCAGATCTCGGCGAGACGACCGTAGGTCTCGAAATCGCAGGCGTTGAGACGCTCCGGGCGGTTGATCGTCACGAGGGCGATCCCGCCCCGCTTTTCGAAGAGCACTTTGTCCATCGGGGCTTCCTCCGCCGGGCGATCGGCGGAGAGCCGCGCCGGCGTTCNNTCGTCGCACACGCCAACTGCATCCGCCGCAGGGTCCGAAGGGAACGCGCGGGACGCGGCCCTTCCCGCTCTCTCCCGACCCGCGGGAAGGCGATACGATCTGTGCATGACGACCTTTCGAGACACGCTGGTCGCCGTTCCGGACGCCCCCGAAATCGGTGAGCGCAACCCCATCCACGGGGAGGGGGCCCGCGCCTACGGATACCGCGATGGCATCGTGTCGGGCATCGTCACCTACGGCTGGGCGACCCGCGCCTTCCTCGAGGCCTTTGGCGAAGCGTGGCTCGACCACGGCTGGGCCGAGGTGCAATTCCGACGCCCGGTCTACGGCGACGATGTCCTCACGACCGAGGTCGAGGTGCCGGGCGACGGAGTGGGTCTCTACGAAATGCGCAACCAGGAGGGCGCCGCCGTGTTGCGGGGTCGCGTGGGGGTGGGCGACGGGCCCTGGCCCGACGCGTTCTCCCTCCCGAGCGATCGCTCGCCGCGGCCGCCCGTCGACGACCCGCCCTTGGTTCCCCGCGACGCGATTCCGGTCGGGACGGATTATCGACCGATGGCGGTCGACGTCGACGCCGAGTCCGCCCGCGCGTGGACCACGCGCCGCGCCTACGACGAGGCACCCCGCTATCTCGAAGGCGAGGCGCCGCGGGTGCACCCCTCCTGGGTCGCGGGCCAGATCACCCCGCTCGTTTGCCACAGCTATCGCTACGTCGCGGGGATTCACGCCGCCAGCCGGATTCAGCATCTCCGGCCGGTCCGCGCCGGTGGGAGGATTACCGTCGCCGCCCGTTGGATCGAGACCTACGAGCGCAAGGGCAAGCGCTACGCGGTGAGCGATGGCGTGCTGCTGGGAGACACCGGGGAAGAGCTCGTCCACGTGAGACAGACGAGCATCTTTCTCCCGCCTGCCTCGGAGCGGTAGCTCGACGTTCTAGGCGCCGCGCTGGAGCGCCGCGATCCGATCCTCGAGGGGCGGATGCGTCATGAACAGACGCTTCCAGCCGCCGCCTCCGCCCCCGGAAATTCCGAAGGCCGCCATCTGATCGGGGAGCGGGCCGGTGTGGGCGCGCTGGAGCGCCTCGAGGGCACCGATCATCTTGTCTCGGCCGGCCAGACGGGCACCGCCGGCGTCGGCCTGGAACTCGCGGCGGCGCGAGAACCAGCTGACGATCACGCTCGCCAGAATCCCGAAGAGGATCTGCGCGGCGATCACCGTCATGAAGTAGCCGAAGCCCAGTCCCTCCTCGTTCTTCAGGATCACGCGGTCGACGAAGTGGCCGACGACGCGCGACAGGAAGAGCACGAAGGTGTTCACGACGCCCTGGATCAGCG
>JABAHO010010883.1_pt1 | contig 10407 bp, 13 predicted proteins | sample 7062071 | NCBI WGS metagenome assembly JABAHO01 (sample SAMN14534356, study PRJNA622989) | marine sediment metagenome | biome: marine biome [ENVO:00000428]; feature: marine pelagic biome [ENVO:01000023]; material: deep marine sediment [ENVO:00002113] | place: India: Gulf of Kutch | collected...
TGGCTTCGATCTCCATGGATGGGCCCGAAGTCTTCAAGCGTGCCGTCAAGGCGATGGGGGACGCCTCCGCCGCCGTCGTGGCCGAAGCCGGGTGGAGCTTGGATGAAATCGACCTCCTGATACCCCATCAGGCCAATGTCCGGATCATCGATTCCACGGCGCGCCGCCTGAAGCTGGATTCGGCCAAGGTCTTCGTGAACATCGCCTCATATGGCAACACTTCGGCGGCAACGATTCCCATCGCCCTCACCGAAGCCCTGGAGGCCGGCCGGGTGCCACCCAAAGCCAAGCTGGTCTTTGCTGCGTTCGGAGCTGGGCTGAGCTGGGCTGCCGCTACCGTCCAGTTCGGATCCCGAATCGTCCCGCTTGCGGAGATAACCGACGAACTGCCCCCGACCGACGCGACGGTCTTCGACCTCCTGGCCGACAACTTCGAGTATTTCGGGGGCGGTCCCTGATGTCTCGTGTTGCCCTGGTCACCGGAGCCTCGCGCGGCATCGGGCGCTCGATTGCCGAGCAGCTGGCCGCCGACGGCCACCAAGTAGCAGTGAACTACATTCGCTCTAAAGAGGAGGCCGAGTCGGTAGCCGAGGCAATACGCACCGACGGTGGACAGGCAGTCGCGGTGGGTGCCGACGTGGGCGTGGCGGAGGCGGTCGACGTCCTATTCGAAGAAGTGGAGTCTGCCCTGGGGCCGGTTGAAGTGCTGGTCAACAGTGCCGGTATCACCCGAGACGGCCTGCTCCTGCGGATGAGTACCGAGGATTGGGACCAAGTCCTGGCCACCAACCTTCGATCGGTGTTCCTTTGTACGAAGGCCGCTCTCCGCTCGATGGTCAAGGCCCGCTGGGGAAGGGTGATCTCGATCGCTTCCGTCGCCGGAATCGGTGGAAATGCCGGCCAAGCGAATTACTCAGCCGCCAAAGCCGGGATTATCGGATTCACGAAAGCCGTTGCCAAGGAGGTCGGCTCCCGAGGGATCACCGTCAATGCGGTTGCTCCCGGTTTCATCGAGACGGACATGACCGCCGAGCTCGATGACGCCACCCGGGCGGAGGCGAAGCGGCGGGTTAGTGCGGGTCGGTTCGGGACCCCACAGGAGGTTGCGTCGGCGGTTGGCTATCTTGCCAATGAGCAGGCGGGATACGTGAACGGCCAGGTTCTTGTCGTCGACGGCGGACTGGCAATTTAGGAGGAGGAAAAGTGGACCGTGCAGAAGTCGAGAGCAAGCTAACCGGCCTATTGGTCGATGAGCTCGGAATCGATCGTGACAAGATCACGATGGAAGCCCGCTTCGAAGAGGATCTCGAAATCGATTCCTTGGGAGTTGTCGAACTACTGATGGCGCTGGAAGACAACTTCAGCGTGAAGATTCCCGACGAAGAGGCCGAGAAGATCGGCAACGTCGGCGAGGCAGTCGACCTCGTGATCACCAAGCTCGGCTGACGTGGAGCCGCGGCGGGTCGTCGTTACCGGGCTCGGAACCGTCAATCCGATCGGCGGTGATGTCGACGCGTTCTGGAAACAGGCGCAGAGCGGCGTGTCCGGCGTCGGCAAGATCGCGGCGTTTGATGCCTCCCACCTCAAGGTTGGCATAGCCGCAGAGGTTCCCGACTTCCAGCCCGAGCAGTACCTCGACAAGAAGGAAGCTCGCCGGATGGACCGCTACGCCCAACTCTTTTGGGCTGCGACCTCCCAGGCGATGGCCGACAGCGGTCTCGACTTCATGGGCGACGAGGAAGGAGCCGGTAGAGCCGGAGTCGCCGTGGGCTCTGGAATCGGCGGCATCATCTCTTTTCAGGACAACTTGGACATAATGCGACAACGGGGCCCGGACCGAATCAGTCCATATGCCATTCCCCAGATAATCTCCAATATGGCGGCCGGGTTGGCCTCGATCTCGTTCAACCTCCTAGGCCCCAACACGGCGACGGTGACCGCCTGCGCCGCGTCCGCCAACGCGATCGGAGACGGGGCAGCCATCATTCGGCGAGGCGATGCCGACGTGATGGTGGTCGGTGGAGCCGAGGCTCCGATTTGTGAGTTTGCCATTGCCGGCTTCGCCCAGGCCCGCGCTCTCAGCAGCCGCAACGACGACCCCGCCGGGGCCTCGAGGCCTTTCGACGCCGATCGCGATGGTTTCGTGATGGGCGAAGGCGCCGCGGTCTTGATATTGGAAGAGCACCAGCGAGCTCTCGACAGAGGAGCTCCGATCTACGGTGAGTTTCTCGGCTACGGGATGTCGGCCGATGCCTATCACATGACGCTGCCCCGGCCGGGAGGCATGGGCGCGGCGCGGGCGATGCAGAACGCGCTCGATGACGCTTCGCTCGGCGCCGGGGACGTTGACTACATCAATGCGCACGGAACCTCCACCCCCGCCAACGACTCCACTGAGACGGCGGCGATCAAGCTGGTGTTCGGCGACCACGCGGCCAAGGTTCCAATCTCGTCTACCAAATCGATGACCGGCCATCTCCTGGGCGGTGCCGGCGCCCTCGAATCGCTGGTTTGCCTACTGGCGATCCGCGACGCGGTAGTGCCACCAACTATCAACTACACCACCCCAGATCCTGAGTGTGATCTCGATTACGTGCCTAACGAGGCCCGGGAGGTGAACGTCGGGCGGGCGATGACCAACAGCTTCGGATTCGGGGGCCATAACGTCGCCCTCATTTTCGGCCGTCACGACTAGCCGGCCACACCCGCTGTGCCCGTCTATCTGGTTCGCCACGGCGAAGTCGACAATCCCGACCGGATTGTGTACGCCGACCTGCCGGGTTTTGGCCTCAGTGAGCGGGGTCATGCGGAGGCGACGGCAGCCGCGACGCACCTGTCTGAGCTCGGTGTCGACCACATCTACTCGTCACCCCTGCAGCGGGCCCAGGAGACTGCGGCCACTATCGCCCGCGCCACCGGCGCTGCGGTAAGCAGTCATGATGAGCTAGTTGAATGGCGCCTCGGACAGCGCTGGGCCGGTGTGGCCTGGGAGGAACTCTCTTCGGTCTTTCCCGGTGAGCTCGAGGCCTATTTGGCAACCCCGGAGAAACTGGATTTCAGCCCTGAGCCTCTCGAAGACCTCGCCCGGCGGGTGGCCTCCGCGGTAGAGGAGTTCGTGGCATCTCATGACCTGGGCAGTTCTTTGGTCGTAGTCAGCCATCAGGACCCGATCCAGGCTGGCCGCCTGGCTCTGGTGGGAAGACCACTCACTGAGTTGCAGAGGCACAAGCCGGGACACTGCGATGTCATCACACTCGAGGCCGGCCGGCCCTGGCGCGAACTGGCTCATTGGCAACCCCAGATACCAGGACCTGCGCCGCCCGAGTGGCCGCCCATCGCCGGCGGCGATTGAGCAACTCGTGTTACGGACCATAATTCACCCATGGGCTTCCTGAGCGCCGGCTCGCTTGTCGGCAGTGGTGCAGTTTGGGCGGGACGGCTGATCTTCGCCCCCGGCCTGTTTGCGGCCAGCTCCGGCGCGTTACTCGGCCTCGACCTGCTCGTAGTCTCGATAGCGGCGGCTGGAGGAATGGTGGTGTCGCGAGGCCGCTGGGCCCGCAATCTTGGCTGGCTTGTGGTCGCCGCCGAGCTCGGGTTGGCAGCCACGATGGATCTCGACGCCTGGGGTTGGGCCTCATTGGCGGCGACACTCGTAACGGTGATTCTTCTCGCCGGGCCGTGGTTGACAGGATTCCTGCGCCAGCTTCCGTCCGCCGACGCTCCACCCGTCGTTGCGATCGCGCTGGCGCTCGGGTTGCTCATGGCACCCGGTGTGATGGCGGCTGCTGTTCCAGCCGGCCTCGAGCCGATCCATTGGATCGCCGCCGGCCTGGCCGCGATTTGTGCCTGGTCGTACTCGCGCGCTCACCTGCTCGGCCTATGGGCGGCCAGGATCCTCGTCCCGGCGTTGCTTCTTGCATCCGCCGCCTTTGCCGCACCGGCGGGCCGAGGCCTACTGATAGTTGGTGGGCTGACCGTGTTGGGCTTGGCTTGGTCTAAGCCTGCCTGGCAGGCGGTTCGTCAGTTGGTCCCAACCGTCCCCGGTGTGGCGGTACCACCCGAACTGGTACCCAACGAAGTGCTGGCCGCGGCGGGATACGATGAGCGGGGCCGCCGACGAGAAGAGGTCAAGTGAGCTTGCCGCAACGCCGCTTTCCGAGCCCGTGGGTCTCGATTCCAGTCGTGCTGGCAACGGCAATCGGGTGGTTCATCGGATCTCGAGTAGCCCGGGTCACGTGTCAGGAGAGCTCGTGCACCGCCGATCAGCTCATTTGGGGCCTGGTCGGAGCGGTAGTTGGCTTTGTCGGAGTTCTCGTAGTCTCGGTCCTCGCCGTGCGATCTCTCGCCGAGTGGGCCGAACTCACCGAAGAACAGCGTCGCGCCCAGAAGCCGCAGGGCACCCGTAGGCGGTAGGCAGTAGGCAGTAGGCGGCAACGTCTTCGGTGTTGCTTGCGAGTTGCTTCGCAACTCGCGGTGTGGGAATCAGAATGGGCATTGATGGACGCTTTCCTCGAGCCGATCCTGCATGTGGACATGGATGCCTTCTTTGTCGAGGTAGAGCGCCGGCGACGTCCCGAGCTGGTCGGCGTGCCGGTGATAGTCGGTGGCCTCGGCAATCGGGGGGTGGTGGCTGCTGCTAGCTACGAGGCTCGGCGGTTTGGTGTCCGCTCGGCCATGCCGATGGTGCGTGCTCGAAGACTATGCCCCCGAGCCGAGTTCATCCCTCCCGACCACCGCCAATATCGGGACGCTTCCGTTGAAGTGTTCCGGGTCTTCCGGTCGTTTACCCCGTTGGTCGAAGGACTATCGCTGGACGAGGCCTTCCTCGACGTCGCTGGCCTCAGGCTCCACTACCGGGACGGGTCTGCGGTCGGAAGACAGATAAGGTCCACCCTTCGGCAACAGTTGGGGCTGCCCGCCTCAGTCGGCGTTGCCACCAACAAGTTCCTCGCCAAGCTTGCCTCAGAAGCCGCCAAGCCCGACGGGATCGTCGTGGTGCCGGCCGGTGAAGAGCTCCGGTTCCTCCACCCAATCCGAGTTCGGAAGATGTGGGGCGTGGGAGAAGCGAGCTACGCCAGCCTCGAGGGTCTTGGCATCCAAACCATCGGCGACTTGGCTGGTACCCCACTCGAAGTGCTCGAACGGCGGCTCGGATCAGCCCTGAGCCACCATCTGCATCGGTTGGCCAACGGCGAAGATCTCCGGGAGGTGGAGCCGGACTCGGCAGCTAAATCCATCTCGGTGGAACAAACCTTCGAGCAGGATCTGACCGGGAGCGACCAGATCGAAGCAGAGCTGGTTCGGCAAACGGATCGACTGGGCGTCCGGCTGCGCCGAGCCGGGGTTGCGGCCGGCACCGTCACGCTCAAGGTACGCTATCGCGACTTCACGACCTTCACGCGTAGCCAGGCAACCCATTCACCGATCGATGTAACTCATGACTTGTTAGCCGTCGTTCGGCAACTGGCGGCACGAGCTGATCTCAACCAACCCGTCCGACTCCTGGGTGTTGGCGCCTCTTCGCTCGAGCTAGCCGCCGCTCCTCGCCAGCTCGGATTCGAGCGTCCTGCCGCCTGGGACGAGGTCGCCAAAGCCGTCGACGCAGTCCGGAGTCGGTTCGGCGATGAGGCTGTCACGCCGGCCCGCCTCGTCGATCCTCCCGAATGACCCAGATGTTCTATACATTGGCAACGGTATACTTAAACGCTGCTGGATACCTTGGAGTCGCAGGTGCCGCTTGACGACAGAGAACAGAGGATCCTCGACGAGATCGAGGCGCAGTTCCTGCAGGACGACCCGAAGCTTGCCAAGGCGGTCCTGAAGGTTTCGAGTATTGATGTCTTCCGCCGAACCGCGGTCAGGGCCGGCATCGGCTTCGTCCTCGGCCTCGTGGTGATGCTGGTCTTCTTTCTGATCTCCACCTGGGTAGCGATGATCGGCTTCGTCGTCATGGTTGTCTCGGCCTCGTTTTTCGTTGTCGCTCTCCGGCGTCGCACCAGCGGCCAAGGCCCGACTTCGATCGGATGGGACCAGTGGCTCGGCGGCCTCCGTTCCAAGTGGCGGCGCTAGGTCGCGTATAGCTAGAGTGACTATCCCGCAGTGGCGGGAAAGGCAACCGATGACTCTGGTCATCGGGCACGGATTTTTGGGCAACGCGGAGGAACGGGTTGGAAGGGTTCACGGCTCAGCAGGCGATCAATCTCACGAGCTGTTCCGCTCATCAAATCCGCTATTGGGACCGGGTCAACCTGGTCGTTCCCTCCTTGCAGACCACGGGTGGCCGCCCGGGGAAAAGGCGTCTCTACTCCTTCCGGGACCTGGTTGCGCTCAGGGTTGTCAAGAGCCTGCTCGACAACGGAATGTCGCTGCAGAGAGTTCGCCGGGCGTGGAACTATTTGCGCCGCACCGGCAACATGGAACAGCACCTCTCGGAGGTGTCGCTCGTGACCGACGGCGCCACCATCTATTCGGTCGACGACGAGACGCTGCTAGACGCTCTCAGGGAAGGCCAGATGGCTTTCTTCGGCGCCATTGACAAGATCGCCCGCTCGGTCGCTGAGGATGTCACCCGCTTTGAGCTCGACCGGGAGAAGTTCCTCGAGACGCTGCGCGAGGTCGAAGACGACATCATGCAGGAGGCCGCAGGCAACTGACGGGCGTTCAGCGTCGCCGGATGCGCGACTCGGCTCTCTTCACCCAGCCCGGCAACAAAGATCGCACTCGGTAGATCCGTCGGGCTCGCTCCCACCTGGTCATGCGAGTCCGCATGCGATCCACCGTTGCGTGCAGGCTCGCTGCGGCCTCGTCCACCGCGGCGGGGGGCACCTGGGATCGAGGGCCGTAGGTGGATTCGCTGTAAACCGATGCCAGGGGCCGCATCGCCGCGTCAGTGGCGGCGGCCAGCTCAGTTGGGGTGGAGGCCGCGTCGACCGAGAACCCGGAGTCAAGCAACTGGTCGACCATTTCGAACCAGGCAGCGTCGACCTCGCCGTCACTAAGTCGGCGCATGCGTCGGCGTCTCCGACGGTGCTTGAGGAAAGGCACGATGCTCAGTACAAATCCGATCGCCAATGCCCAGAGAAGGGTGGGGAGGAGCCAGCCGGGAAGCTGGTAACCACCCACTGAGTCGAGCAGGCCGCTGGAGGAGGAAGAGGGCTCCTCCAGGAGTAGTTCGCGCGGCAGCTCGGGAAGAGGGTTGGTCGGGACGGGGTCGATGGGTTCTCGGGCCTCGAGAGCAATCTGATCCAGGTAGCGGTCAAGGTTGAAGCCAAGGTCACCTGAGGATGATGGGTTGATTCCGTCCCCCCGTGGTGTGGGATCGAAACGAACCCAGCCCTGTGACGGAATCCACATCTCGACCCAGGCGTGGGCGTTGCGGTCCCTGACCACAACGGTGCCGGCTGTTTCTCTCTCGCCGGGCGTAAACCCGAGGACCGTTCGGGTCGGTATGCCAAGACTCCGGGCCATGGCGGCCATCGAGGCCGAGAACTGTTCGCAATATCCGGTACGATAACCCGGCGTCTCAGCTCCCAGCACCGGATCACCTAGCAGCCATTCCTCCAATCCGCTGTCTCGCTCATTGGGTGGTATGTCGATGGAATAGGTAAAAGTGCTCCCTGGTCCCCGGAAGAAGTTTTCGAGCGCCAGACCTTTTTCGTAGTCGGTTTCGAGGCCAAAAGTGAGGTCTCGAGCCAATCTCGAGATATCGGGTGAGAAGTCGCGGGGAAGATCGGTGTACCGGGCTTGCTCTCGAGCGGCTAGCTCAATGTCGGTGGCGGGTCGAGGAATGGGTTGGAACCGCCCCTCCGCGGCCGCGGCCTCAAAGACCGGAGACAATGCCCCGTTGCTACCTCCGGCCATAACCCGCACATCTGGTCGCGGGATTTCTGCCGTCACTTGGTAGGTCATGCCTCGCCTCGTGGCACCGTCGATATGGATGGCGCCGTCGTCGGGGCTGACCCGGGCCGTCGTGTCGATCAATCTTTCTTGCGAGGAAACGTTGGTAGGGGAGTAGGGGGCGGGGAGCCACTGGGTTTGTAGCTGGAGGATTGTCACTTCGGCCGAAATCGTCTCGGTGGCCCCTCTGAATGCGAACTCATCCTTCTCCCAGTTGGTGTCCTCGAGGCGCTCAAGCTCAGCGTCGGAAGCGAACCACCAGTCACCGTTGAAGGTGTCCAGAGTCAGCAAACGCCAATAGACGTTGTTGGTGTCTTCCCCTTCGAGGTCGGCGACGAACACTGGCGTTGGGCTGTTGGATACGAGGGATCTTTGGACGTCGATGAACGGGTTGTAAGAGATGCTTCCGTGGCCGGCCCCGAAGCCGGCCCGGGTTCTCCAGTCGAAGACTCCGCTATTCGGTACCTCATCTCCCAGGGCTGACGTAGCGACCAGCGATCCGGCGGCCACGACGGCGATCGATAGCAACGGGACGGCCACTCCGCGGATATTGGTAGCCTCGAATCTTCTGCCGGCGTAGCCGCCACCTGATCTTTGGTCGGCGGCGATGGCCGCGAGACCGAGGCCGACCAATACCAGGAAGGAAAGGATCCAGGTGTTAGGAGCGTCCCGGCGGTCGATTACGGCCAATTGCAGGTAAAGGACGGTGGGAGGAACTATGGCCAGATAGGGGTTGTTGCGCATCACGCCCCACACCGCCAGCGCGGTCAGGGTCCAGAGAAGAACTCCGATGAGGCCAACCAGCCCGACGAGGGGTGAAACCGGCGGGGCCGAGAAGCGGAAGACGCTCAGAGCATTGGCCATCTCATGGCCTATGTCGTCCATGATGTCAAGCGGCGGTAGTGCTGCGCCGGCGATGTCCCCTCCCACGTAGATGAACAGGAAGAGGCCGAACAGTGCGACGTTCAGCACCGCCACCCAAAACGCCCCGAGCCGGGCCTGGGTGGCTGCCCAGGTGATGATTCCTCCGAGGGCGGCTGCCATGATCAAGACCACCGCCCACGGGAGACCGGCTTGGGTGGGTAGCAGCAGGCGGCTCAACCTGGCTATGACCAAGCCGAGGAGCGCCACGCTCGCTAGCCACGTGAGGCGATAGGCCATCTCATCCTCATTGCTTCTGACCAGGCCGGGGCCCAGTCGCCGTCCTCGTTCGCAACCACGGTGGCAGCGCCCGCGAGCCTGAACGGGAACGTCGATTCCGATTCGCCATCAGCCACCACCATAAGCACCGTGCGGGCATAGTCGCGCTTGAGTGTCTGGAATACGGTCAAGATTTGGTCATCCGGCTCCCCGGTGACCAGGACCAGGGCTCCTCCGCTCATTCCGTGTTTGCGCATCCGGAACACGGCGCTGGTCATGTTGAGGGCTTTGGCCATCTCCACTGCCGCCAGTTTCTCCATTGCCAGGTCGTAGGGGGTTGGCGCCGGCGGACGGTTGGAATCTCCCACCCACAGTTGGGGCACGAACCCACCGCTGTGGAAGTGATGGAGGACCGACGCGGCGCCCCGCACTGCCTGTTCGAAGCCGGGCTCCGTGTGAACCGACGCTCTGGGGTCGAGCAAGATCATGGCACGGGATTGCCACGGGATCTCGAGCTGCTGGATCATGAGCTCGTCGCGCTTGGCTGAAGAAGGCCAATGAACTCGGCGCAGGTCGTCACCCACTCGGTACTCTCGAAGCGTGAAGAACTCATCTCCTCCCTGGGGCGCATGGGAGGGATGGGCGGAATGGACCGAAGGGTCGGTGCTACGCACGATCGGGAATTCTTCGAGCGGTTCCACACTGGGGAAGACGACCAACCGGTCGACGTGGCCGGAAGTGGCCCGTACTGCCGCTAGGCCGAACGGATCTGAGATAATAAGCTCGGCAGGTCCGATCTGATAGACCCCGCGGGGTCGGCACAAGATCTCGTAGTGGGCAGTGACGGTGCTGTTGCGGCCGGCGCGGGCCGTGGCGAAGCGAGCCCGGCCCAAGCGGGAGACCTCGTCCTCGATTACCAGCGGGCGCAATGGACGGCGAGCAAACAGGCTTATCTCTACGCGGGCCCGGTCTCCCTCGTAGAGATGAACGGGAGTGACGGTGCGGGTGAGGGTAGCGTCGGGCTTGGAGCGCCGTACGATCTGGGTCCCGACGAGGACGGCTCCCAGAAGGAAGACGCCGCCGGCGAGCAGCTCGTCCTCACCGAAGGCGATCCACAGAAGCACCAGCGCGGCGGCGGCTCCGAGAGCAGCCCAGCCCCGGATGGTGATCATTGAACTGCGACGGTTCCGGGCACCGGGACGCTGGCGGCGATCCGGTCGAGGACGTCGCTGATCGAGGCAGCCCGCATTTGAGCCTCTGGCCGCAGGATCACCCGGTGGCTCAACATCGGCCGCAGCAATGCCTTCACATCATCTGGTGACACGTAGCTTCGGCCTGCGGCGGCTGCTCGTGCCCGAGCAGCCCGCTGAA
>JABAHO010004170.1_pt1 | contig 10403 bp, 9 predicted proteins | sample 7062071 | NCBI WGS metagenome assembly JABAHO01 (sample SAMN14534356, study PRJNA622989) | marine sediment metagenome | biome: marine biome [ENVO:00000428]; feature: marine pelagic biome [ENVO:01000023]; material: deep marine sediment [ENVO:00002113] | place: India: Gulf of Kutch | collected...
TCCGGGTCGAGGAAGTAGATCGAACTCACCCACACCCCCGGTGTCACTTCGGGCGCGGTCTGCCCGGGCGAGTTGTCGTGGTGCATCACCTCGCTCACCCGGATGCCCTTGTCCATCAGCTTCTTGCGGTAGTCCTCGATCTTGTCCGGGGCGATGTCGAAGGCGAAGTGGTTCATCGAGCCGTGCGAGGAGATCCACGCCGTGGGGTCTTCGTGAAATTCATCGGGGTCGATCAGACGCCGCGGGTTCGACACCCCCGGTTCGCGCTTGCCCGCTTCGGTGAACCAGAAGAAGGCGATGCACTGTCCCCCCCCGGCGTCGAAGAAGAAGTGCTGCCCGATTCCGCCGGGCAGGTCGATCGTCTTCAGCAGCTTCATCCCGAGGACGCCGCTGTAGAAATCCACCGTGCGCTGCATGTCCTCGCAGACCAGGGCGCAGTGGTTGAGGCCTCGGAGCTCGAATTCGGTGTTGGTCGATTCCATGGGATCTCCTGCGTGGAGTGGAAAGAGCCCGTCTCCGTTCGGGGAGGATAGAGCTTCCGGCACGCCGGCTCCTCGCCTCCCGGCGAAGCGAAAGCGGGAGCGAAAAAAAAGCGAAAACTGTGATAGAGTGACTCGATGGGACGGGGGTGGTTCGACGACCGGGAGCGCCAGTGGCTGCGCGAGCTTCTCGAAAAAGTGGCGGCGCATCTCGAGCACGTGGGGGGTCGCGATCAGGAGTTGGCCCGCCTGCTCCTCCCGGTCGCGACGCGGATTCGCCGGCGTCTCCACGAGGGCATGCCGATCGATTATCAGCCGCGCAACCCCAGAAATCCCCCCTGACACACATCCGCTACGGCACCGGGGCCTGGTCCGAGCGACGAGGAGTTACGGCGCGCCATCCGCTCCGCGATCGTACTCCCAATGCGTCATGTGCACCGCCCGGGGCGACTGGTTGGGGTCGGCAAACTTGGCCACATCGGCCAGGATGATCGACCGCCCTTCGTCGTTGTCGAAGAAGCGGGTCCGGAGATCGTCCTCGCTCGCGAACTTGCAGAACGCGAACCCGTCGAAGGCCTCGCCGTGCAGGACCTGGAGGATGCTGGCCTGATGGTAGTCGCACATGCCGGGGTGATGGCGGAGCGCGAGCGGTTTGTGCACATCCCGCCAGTGCGCATCGGCCTCGCGGTGGCTGAGGGCGGGGTTCCTGTGCAACCCGAATACGGCGACGATGCCCCGCGTGGGTTCGCCGGGCCGCCGCGCGACGGATTCGCGGCGCATCACCCGTCCGTAGCTCAGGTAAAGCCCGACGTCGGCCGCGGGGGCCAGCGCCTCGAGGTCGTCGGTTGCGACCCGGATGAGCGAGCGGAACGGCGCCTTCTCCGCGCGCTCGCTCTCCGCGCAATACGCCACCCCGCCGAGAGTCTCCGCGATTTCGCGGCCGACGGCGGCATCCCGTCCGAGTGCGATCAACTCCAACACGGCGTTCCCTCCCGCCCGGTGTGAGGGTGCAAGGCTACCGCGCGCGAAGGCCGGGTGGGGCGGCCACGCCATCGCGGCGTCGATACACACGCAGGTCGAAGGGTTCGTCGCAACCAAATCCGGGTTTGCAGGTGCGCACGAAGGGCTCGGGCCGCCGAATCGGCTCGAGGCGGATCAAGCGGTAGCGGCTCGAAAAGGCGTACCAGTCCTCCATTTTGTCCGGCACCCCGCCCACCGTGACGATCACCGCCTCATCCGCCGCCGTGTCATCGATCGGGTCGTCGAGCGGGTCGCGTATCGCGAGATTCGTACCGAGGAACAGTCCTTGGCTGGCGGTCAAGATCAGTTCGGTCTGTGCGAGGTCTTCGCCCAAACGGTCGGCGAGCTCGCGGTGTTGGTACCGGGGCCACAAAAAACCGGGAGCGAGATGAAGCGCCCACCCCACGACGCACAGCGCGCCCACGGCGACCGGTGCGCGGCGCCCCCAGGCGGCGATCCGGAGCGAGGCAAGGGGCAGCGAGCAGAGCGCTCCGGTCGCCACCACGGCGAGCAGCGCCGCCGCGCCGTCGGCGCTCGCGGGCCAAAAGGGCACCCGGCCCGGCAACACCAGGAAGCAGGCGAACCAGGAGACCGTGCACACCCAGGGGAACACGATGAGGGCGCGAACCCGCGCGGGGTCGAGGGCCAGCCATCCCGACGCCCACGCGGTGCCGGCGACGGCGATCAGAAAGTAGGGCNNAGGGCGCCCGCATCCGCACGCGATCGAGGGGAACACCGACGGCGTAGGCCAGCACGATCACGAGGGGCAGCAACCACACCGCACTCGGGAACACGAAGAGCGCGCGCATCCAGCGGGCGCGGCGCGCGGGGAGCGCCGCCAATGCGGCGGTCAGCGCGCTGGCGCGAAATTGCAGAAGTGGCGCCACACACGCCCCAAAGACGATCGCCGCGGGCACCAGGAGGTGCGCTTGATAACGACCCGGCAGGTACTTCATCGTGAGCATCTGGATCGGGTAGATGGCGAGCCAGATCCACGCGGCGCGGCGCAGACGGGCCGCCGCGGCGGGTTCGTCTAGGGGTTCGTCCCGTAGGGCCCAGCTACACAGGGCGCAGGTCCACAGGCCCAGGGCGGTGGTGTTGAGGACGGGGCTCAAGTTCGAGTAGAGCGGAATCGTCGCGAGGGTCTGGGGACTCGGGAAGCGCAAGAAGTCGGCGATGTGGAGGAAGTCTTTTGCGACGCCGGAGAGGCGCTCCGGGGCCGCCGCGAGCAGCCCGACGAGGGCGAGCGCCGCGATCCCGCCCGCGCCCAGCGCAAAGCGCGCCGCCTGCCGCCAACGAAGCGGGTCCCGCAGAGACACGGGCCCGGGCGGCGCGGCGAAGGCCACCGCACAGAAGGCCGCGAGGAGCGGAAACCCCGTGCCCTTGAGTGCGAGGATGGCGGTCGACAGGGCGCCCGCCAGGAGCGGTCGCGGGCGCTCGGCGCCCGCGAGCACGCAGAACACGGCCAGTGCGCCGAGTGCCATCGGCATCTCCGGAATCGCGACGCGGCTGAGCTGCACCCAATCCGCCTGCAGCGCCACCGTGGACAGCGCGAGGAAGACGCCCGTCGGCGGGACGCGTGTGCGGAGGAACAGGGCGAGCAGCACGAGCAAGAGACACCCCGAGAGCGCGGGGACGGCGCGCGCCACGTCCACCTGGACTCCCCCGAGCCAGAAGGCGAGGGCGGACAAAGCGCTATAGGCCGGGCTCAACAAGAAGTGCTCGTTGTGGGCGGCCGATTCGAAAAAGGGGCCCCCGAGTGCGGCACGGCGGGCGTGCTCGACCCAGCGGCCTTCGTCACTGAGGAACCCGAGCCAGCGGTAGTAGTACGGATCCGAGTCGAGAAAGAGGAGTCGCGCGGCGCAGCCCAGGGCGACGAGAGCCGCGCTCGCGCGCAGCATCACGCGGGCAGCGCCCGCCGCCGGAAGAGACGCCGCCCGAGCGCGGAGAGCCAACACCCCATGTAGATCGCCGTGCTGTAGACGTAGTAGATCTGGTGGTAGAGCGCGCCAAAAAAGGCCGGCACCGCGCCACCGCGCTGGTAGATGAGCTTTACGAGGCTTCGGTTGAGCAGGAGCGTGGCCACGATCAAGGGCACCGAGCTCCACCAGGACAGCACACCGACGAGACTGAAGAGCGTGGCGAAGAGTGCGGAGAGCGCGACGATCGCACGCCCGCGCTCGGCGCGGCTCACGTTGAGGGTCATCCCGCGGCCGCCGTTTCGGATCAGCAACTGCGACCAGGGAAGCGCGCGGTGAACGCAATCGGTGNNAGATTGCGGAGGGACCAGTGCTTCAGGTGGGTGCAGAGGAGCCCCGGGTCGAGCAGTGCGCGCCCGCCGTCATCCGCCAGGCGATGCCCGAACTCGATGTCTTCGACACTGGGCTCGGGGAAGCTCTTCGACTCGAATCCACCGAGGTCGAGGAACGCGCCGCGCCGCACCGCGCCAAACCCGGACCAGAAGTTGTGGGTCGACCCGGCATTGCGCTGGTGCATCAAGTGATGCCGGAGGTTCATGTAGAGGCTCGAGCAGTTCGAGGCCGCGGGCAGGTCGTCGTAGCTCCCGAACACCGCGGTCCGCGCCGGATTGGTCAGGGCTTCGCGGACGCGGCCGAGCATGCCCGGGTGGACCACGACGTCCGCGTCGACGAAGACCAGGACATCTCCCTCGGCGCGCTCGGCGGCGATGTTGCGCGCCGCCCCGGGGCCCACGGGCCGACCGGTCCGGAGCACCTTGGCTCCGAAGGCCTCGGCGATGTCCGCTGAACCGTCGTCCGAGGCGTCGTCGACGACCCACAATTCGAGTAGATCGCGCCCCAGCTCCTCGTAGAGCGGGGCCAGAGAGGCGGCGAGGTAATGGGCCCCGTTGTGCACCGGCATCACCAGCGACAGCGTCGGTGCGGGCAACTGGTTAGTCATCCTGCCCCCGCGCCCGGCCCTGGACTTCTTCGTGGTAGTCCTCTTCGACGTTGACGTTCCACACGTCGTGCGACCCGCCGAGCAGGTTCCGCGCCGCGTAGAGGCCGGTCATCATCGAGTGATCCTGGTTGTTGTAGCGGTGCTGGCCGTTGCGCCCGACGCTCTCCACGTTTCCCAGGGTGTCGAGATAGCTGCGCAGGGTCGTCAGGGCGTCGCGGAAGGTGCCGTCGTAGACCGGATAGGCTTTGGCCATACGCACGACCGCGCCGTCTTCGACGTCCTGGGGGTCGACGAGGTCCAGCGCCTCGCATTCGCGGATTCCCAGCGCGACGAGCTCGTCGTCGTCGCGGTCCCACATCGCGTCGCCTTCCTGCACGAAGTACTCGAGACCCAGAAAGGTCTTGCGGGTGTCCGGGACCATCTCCGGGCTCCAGTTCTTGAAGTTCTGGATGCGCCCGACCTGGACGTCGGGAGAGTGGATGTAGATCCAGTTGTCGGGGAAGACCCTCTCGCGGTCGACGACCAGACCGACCGTGAGGAAGTCGCGATAGCGGAGCCGCCCCGCGGCCTCGCGCACGGCAGCGGGGGGCGCCGGATCGAGGCAGCGGATCAAGTGGCCGAGTGGCATCGACGAGATCACTTCGTCCACGGGCAGGCGTTCTTCGGATCCGTCCGGCCGGCGCAGCAGCGCGTGGTGAACCCGGCCGCCTTCGTGCTCGAGCCGCACCACTTCGCATTCCAGCAGGGTCTTGGTGCCGCGGGCTCCGAGCCATTCGACGGCCCGCTCCCACATCATCCCCGGCCCGCGCCGCGGGTAGTGGAACTGCTCGACGAGCGAGGTGATGACCTCTCCCCGCGCCCGCTTCGGGAACAGGGCCCGCGCCACGGCCTTTCCGAGATCGAGATTCTTGATGCGCTGGGCCGCCCAGCTGGCGCCGATCTCGGTGCAGGGCATGCCCCAGACCTTCTCGGTGTAGGTCTTGAAGAAGATCTCGTAGAGCCGCCGGCCGAAACGGTTGCTCACCCACTCTTCGAGGTTGTGGTCTTCGCCTGCGGGCGTCAGCCGGGCGCGCAGATAGCTGAGCAGGACCCGCAACGCCTCGACCGGACCGAGCCCGCGCAAGGCGTTCGCGGGCCGCAGCGGGTAGTCGAAGAAGTGGCCCTGGTAGTGAATTCGCGACAGACGCGGCCGAACCAGAAAGTCCTCACCGAGGATCTCCTCCCAGATCGCCTGCACCTCGGGGACCTTGGTGAAGAAGCGGTGGCCGCCGATGTCGAAGCGGTAGCCGTGGAAGGAGAGCGTGCGGGCGATGCCACCGACCACGGCATCCCGCTCCACGACCAAGGAGGATTCGCCGTGTTTCGCGAGCGCATACGCAGCCGTGAGGCCTGCCGGACCGGCGCCGACAACAAGAACTTGCACCCTCGTTCTTCGCTCCCTACTCCCGCTTTCGAGTGAGTAGCCGCAACACGTAGGAAGGGTTCGAATATCGCGAGATCTTGGAAGGATCCACGCGTCTGCCCCGTGGGTCAAGAGTGCCCATTCCCCGTGGGAAATCACGCATCAAGCCCGCAACATCCGGGGCAGTAGGGCGGTGTTTCGACCGATTCCGCGTCCGCTTCCGGGTCGGTGTTCACGGATCGGAAGGGGAACTCATCATTTTGGTGATGAGGGCCGATCCACCCGCAATTCTATCGACAGAGATCCTCGAACCAGGGAAGGACCAGGCGCTCGTGGATCGAGTAGGGGTAGGCGTGGCCCCACTCGGGGAGCTCCTCGTAGGTCACCTCGTATTCGAGATGCGACATGAGTTCGACCGCCGAGCGAATCGATCGCACCGGAAAGATCGGGTCCAGAGCGCCGTGCACGATCAGCGTCGGTAGAGCCTGCCCCATCTTGCGTCGGAGCATCGGGTCCATCATCGCGTGAAAGTCCCCGGCGATCGGCGCGAGCGCGCGGAAGCGATCCTCGTTGGGGAGGCCCGTGAGATAGGTGAAGGTGCCTCCATCGGAGAGGCCGGTGAGGAGGATCCGATCGGGGTCGATCGCGTACTGGCCGGCGACGTTGTCGAGGAGCGCCAGGATCGCATTTGCGTCTCGCGGCGGTTGCAGGATCGACCACGTCACGTCCGCCGAGTTCGGAGCGATCACGAGGAACCCTCGGCTCTTGGCCGGGCGGAGCCAGGAAAACACGTACTCCTCACCGTGGCCGTAGGCGCCGTGAAGAGCGATCACCACCGGCCATCGCTTCGAAGGTGTGTAGGACTCGGGGACGTACAGGGTCGCGCGCGGGTGCGCCGAGCTCGACGGAACACTCACGAGGCCCACGGCCGCGTCGGCATCGGGCGACGGGGCTTCCAGGGCGTCGCGCTCGCCGAGCACACTGGGGAGGAGCCAGTAGGGCGCGAGCTCCGGGATCTCCCCGCGGATCGGGTAGAGCGTCCGCAACGCACGGCAATAGTCGCGGCGTTGTTCGAGGAAGGCGACCGAGGGGTCCGCACTCGGTTTGCGGAGGGTCTGCTCCGCCTGACGCAGATACTGGACCGCCTCTCGCAACGGTTCGTAGACGCCCTCGTCCCCGAGGTGCTCGAGCGCGTCTTCGAGGGCGCCGAGGCCGGGTCCGACATCATCGGGCAGCCCGCCCTGGATCTTCCCCGATCGGTCGAAGAGGACCGTTTCGTGGAAGGTCTCGAACGCGCCCAGGATGTGGGGAAGTGCCCGGAAGGGGAGGAGCTGCTCGTTCGTCATGGTTGGCCCTCGAGCTGAGGTCGATCCCTCGACTCTACGCCAGCCCTCGCCCACCTGCTGGGGCTTTGGCGNNGCGGACGCGTGGCGAAAGTGACCGTCAACAAACGGATTGCGGCCCCGAGCGACAAGGTCTGGCAGATGGTCTCCGAATGGGGAGGCACCCACAAATGGATCCCCGGGGTGGGCCCGGTCCGGGTCGAGGGCGAGGGTGTCGGCTCGGTGCGGAGCGCGGAACTCGACCCCGCCAGCGGGTTCGACGGAACCGTGAGCGAAGTGCTCGAGGTTTTCGACAACGACGCGATGCACTTTCGATACCGCCTGACCGAGGGCCCCCTTCCCGTGAACGACTACGTGGCCGAGATGCGCGTGCGCGCCGACGGCGACGGCGCCGAAGTCACCTGGTCGAGCACCTGGGAGCCCGACGGCGCCAGTGAGGAAGAGATCCACGCCATGCTGAAGGGGCTCTACGAGGCCGGACTCGAAAACGTGGACAAGGCGCTCCGCTGAATCCCCACGCCGCTCACGGCGACGAGCGGATCAATTCGAGCCAGCGCGACTGGACGCCCTCGTCGTAACCGAAGGCGTCGAGCTGCTCGGCAAAACGCCGGTTCTCGCGGTACGGATCGAAGGCGGGACCCCAGATCGCGTTGGACGACTGACAGCGCTCGCGGGCGAGGTCGATCTCGCGTAGCACTGCCTCTGTGTCGCCGAGCGCCGCCCACACGCGGGCCTCCTGCAGTGCGCTCGGCCGTTGCGTGTGGGGCCGCTCTGAAAAACCCCGCGCGATTGCCAGGGCTTCCCCCTGCCGGTTCAGGGTGGCGAGCCCGTGAGCGATCCACGCGAGGTCCGAGCGCCGTTCCCCGTGCTCCATGGCGGAGCGGATCAATTCGATGCCTTCCTCGCCCCGCTGCATCTCGATCCAGGTGCGTCCCAGCCATCGCGTTGCCTGCTGATAGCTCGGGTGCTCGGCTCTCAGCGCTTGGAAGACTTTCGAGGCTTCGGAAAATCGCCGCACCTGGTAGAGGCGAATGCCATGCGCGGCCCGCGCGGACAGGGAGAGCGGGTCGAGTTCGACTGCCCGCTTCGAGTGTTCGAGCGCCTCGTCGAAATGTCCCAACCCGGTCAAGACGGCGCCAAAATACCGGTGGCTGAACGACGAGTTGGGATTCAACACCAGGGCGCGGCGCATCTCGCGCACCCCGGTGGTCCAATCGAAGCTGCATGCGGCACCCACCACGCCGAGCAGCAGATAGGCCTCGGCGAGGTTCGGATCGATCGCGATGGCGCGTTCGGCGACGCTGCGGGCCTCGATCAGGAATTCGCGCGGGTCGGCCCCGAAGGCCAACGCCATCATGTACGCCTCGGCCAACTTCTGGTACGCGGGCGTGAACGAAGGATGGACCCCGAGAATGCGCTTGTATTCCCGGATCGCGCGATCGATCGACGTGTCGGTTCGCTGATCGAAGAGTTGGTTGGCGCGCAGATAGCTCTGCATCGTCGTGGCGTCGGCCACCGTCGTCCCCGCGCTTTCCCCGGAGTCCGTGCGTCGGACATTCGAAATCACGGCTTCGGAGACGGCGCGCGCGATGTCGCGCTGCAGCGCCAGCACGTCGCCAAAGTCGCGTTCATAGGACTCCGCCCACATCGTCCGCTCGTCGCGGATTCGGATGAGGTGGCTGTCGATGCGCAGGGCATCGCCCGCGTGGAGAACGGAACCCTCGATGACCGCGTCGACATCGAGCGCCGCCGCGATCTCCTGGAGGCTCCGGACGCCCCCCTTGAAGGGCATGATCGAGGTGCGCGAGATCACCCGTAGCCCTTCGTAGCGGGACAGCTCTCCGATCAAGGTCACCGTGACGCCGTCGGCGACGTAATCCCGGTCGTCGTCGCGATTCAGGTTTTCGAAGGGGAGCACCGCGATCGAGCGAATCACCTCGCTGGGGGTGTCGCGGGTGCTCCAGATCCCCACGGCGCCCGCGAGCAGAAGCGCCGCACCTCCCGCGGGGAGCAGCCACCGCGCCCGCCGGCGCCGGACGTCCGCGCGCGACTTCGAAACCGAAGACCTTGCCGGGCCGCGGGCTGAGTCGGAACTCGTGGGGGTCGAGGGCGCGCCGAAGCCGGTCGGTGGTGACCACCTGGCCGCGATCGTCTTCGAAAGGCGACAGCTCGTCCCCGGACTCCGCGACGAGCACGCCGAGCGCGTCGCGCTCCGCCTCGCCGAGACGCTGGGCGGCATCGAGGGCGGCGCGTGCGGCGTCACCCGCATCGTCGAACGCAAACCGCCCCCCGTCTTCGCGGCGCCCGCCCCACTGCAGCAGGGCCTGCTCGACGCGATCCCTCGCGTCGAGGTCATCGGACTCGATCACCACCACGGCAGAAATCGGGGACTCGACCCGCTGGGGCGCCGGCGCGCGACGCACCAGGGACACGAGGAGTGCCGCGAGGCCACCGAGCATCGCCAGGCCCTGCAGCAGGCCCTCGTTTGCATTGGCCCACTCCGCGAGTTCCGCGAACCACTCCATGGCCTAGAGGATGACCGAATCTCCGGGGATCAGGACAGCGGCGGTTCGGGCCAGAGTTCGCCGAGCTCGCTCGCGAGCCAACGGGTGAGGCCCGCGTTGACGTCGCGGGGTTTCTCCTGCGCCATCCAGTGGCCGGACTTTACGTGCACCCACTGCAGGCGGTTGCACAGTTTGCGCATCGGGTCGCCGAGCCGAGAGGTGTGCGTCTCGCACACGAAGTCATACTCGGCGCAGAAAAAGAGCACCGGCATGTCGAGCACCCCGCCGTTTTTGGCGCGCGAGGAATACTCGTTATTGGCCTCGTGGTTCACGTACCAGGAATCGGGGCCAAAGAATCCGTTGCGGCCGAGTGCTTCGGCGTAGGTGCGGAGGTCCGCCTCGGTCACAACCGCATCGTCGCGCGGGAAGTCGGGCGGCTCGGGCGCGCCGCCGAACCAGCCTCCGTCCCGCCGCACGGTGCTGGTGAGGGCGGGTTGGCCCACGCCCTCGGGGTCGCCGCTGCGAAAGAGCAGCTTGACCGTGTTGTAGGGATTGGCCTCCCAGAAGCGCCGCGCGGCGTCGAAGTTCTCCTGGTAGTAGAGCTGGTAGTCCCACTGTCCCGCCGGGTATTCGTCCTCGGGGTAGATGTCGCGATCGACGAGGGCGAGGCCGTCTGCGAAGCTGTGTTCCAGGGTGTGGTAGGGGACGCAGAGGTTGGCCACGCCGTGACAGCGTT
>JABAHO010002035.1_pt2 | contig 10394 bp, 10 predicted proteins | sample 7062071 | NCBI WGS metagenome assembly JABAHO01 (sample SAMN14534356, study PRJNA622989) | marine sediment metagenome | biome: marine biome [ENVO:00000428]; feature: marine pelagic biome [ENVO:01000023]; material: deep marine sediment [ENVO:00002113] | place: India: Gulf of Kutch | collected...
TAACTGACAACGCTGGAGAAATAGCTTTTGACACACTGCTGGTTCAAGAACTAAAAAAGTTTGGAGCAAATGTTACAGTGGCGGTTAAAAGCAAGCCGGTACTTAACGATGCCACGATGGAGGACGCTAAATACGTGGGCATGCACAATGTTGCAGATAAAGTAGTTACTACAGGGTCAGACTCTGTTGGGTTAGTGCTCGAAGAATGTTCCAGAGAGTTTCTGAAACTCTACAACTCAGCGGACTTTGTGGTGGCGAAAGGCATGGGGCACGCTGAAACACTCACAGAACTCAACCTGAAAATTCCACATGCGTTATTGTTGCGGACAAAATGTCGTCCAGTTGCCAACTATTTTGGCGTGTCTAAGAATAAGAATGTTGCTAAACTGATGATGCCTTAACCTAAAACCATTAAGGCAAAAAGTATTCAATGAAGGATGGTAACTATGAAAATTGACTTACCCAAAATCCACCTTGGATCAAATGTTCTTTCGGATTTCAACAAAGCAATTCAAATGGAGTGGATAATAACAAACGGTTTAGGCGGATATGCCTCCTCAACAGCGTTGGGAATCAACACCCGAAAATATCATGGTCTTCTTGTTGCTGCTTTTAATCCACCCACGGACCGAAATGTCCTCCTCACCAAACTGGACGAAGAAGTCAAAATTGAAGACAAAACTTACTCAATTGGCTCAAACGAGTTTGACTGCGTCATCCAACCGGAAGGTCACCGTTTTCTCTCTGACTTCTCCCTTAATCCCTTCCCCACCTACAGATACAGCATAGACAAAGTTCAGCTTCAGAAAAAAATTTTTATGCTATATGGCAAGAACGCCACAGTAATAGATTACGAACTCTTGAATCCCACCAAAGAAAAAGTGGACATCCGCATCTTTCCGTTAGTCAATTACAGACACTTCCACACCATCACAGATAAAGACAGGCTAAATTGGAAGTTTATTCAAAAACCAGTCCACCAAGGAGTAAATGTTTATCCGTCCATTCCGCTGTCCAACTTGATCATTTATTCAAGTGATGGAAAATATCATGCAGGAAAAGACAAATGGATAAGACAAATGCATTTCCGAGTGGACCATTCTCGGGGAGAAAGTTGCAGAGACGACAGTTTTCAGCCAGGATGTTTCGAACTTAACGTGGTTTCTGAAGAGAAAAAGAAGTTCTTTATTGTTGTGGCAGCAGGAAAAACTGAAAGCGAAGCNNCGTGCCATCCAAATGGAGGATTGGCTTAAATGGATGATTTTGGCAGCAGACTCGTTCATCGTGAATCGAGAGTCAATTAAGGCAAAATCAGTCATAGCTGGGTATCATTGGTTTGAAGATTGGGGAAGAGACTCGTTGATTGCGTTGCCAGGGCTAACGTTGGCAACTGGAAGATTTGAAGATGCAAAAAAAATTTTGTTGACTTTTAAGCATTATTGTTGTAGAGGCATAATTCCGAACCACTTTCCAGATCATGCTGGAGAAAATCCAGCCTACAACACAGTGGATGCTACCGGCTGGTACTTCAACGCTGTTCTTCAATACCTCAAATACACTGGAGACATTGATTTTGTTCGCAGGCAAATGTGGAGTTTCTTAAAGTCTATTGTTAAGCATCACTGCGAAGGAACCTTATACAATATACGTTTAGACGATGATGGATTAATCGCGCATGGTCCACAGTTGACGTGGATGGACGCCATGATAAATCAGGAAGCTGTTACACCGAGAGATGAAAAAGCTGTGGAAGTTCAAGCGTTGTGGTACAATGCCTTAAAAATCATGGGACTACTCGCAACTCGCTTCAACCAAAAAGAACAAGCAGAAGAATATTCTGCAATGGCAGAAAAGGCTAAAGAAAGCTTTGTAAAAAAGTTTTGGAACCCACAAGCAGGTTGGTTGTTCGATGTAGTAAAAGATAAACAGCAGGATGCTTCTTTAAGGCCAAACCAGATAATCGCGGCGGCATTAGACTTTTCCATGCTCGACAAAGCAAAAGAAGAAAAAATTGTTGACATTGTTTGGAAAAAACTTTTCGCCACCTATGGGTTGAAGACGCTGTCAGAAGAAGACTCACGTTACATTGGAAAATATTTGGGAGGTTGGAATCACCGCCACAACGCGTATCATAATGGAACTGTGTGGGCCTGGCTCCTCGGACCTTTCACCACTGCCTTCTTGAAAGTGAAGAACTATGAAGAGCGTTGGCGCGTATTTGCCCGGGAAACCTTTTTACAGCCTCTCTTTCAGAAGGAAACTTTTCAAGCTGGGCTTGGAACAATAAGTGAAATTTTTGACGGTGATTCACCTTATACATCTCGTGGCGGCATAGCGCAGGCTTGGAGCGTAGCAGAGCCGTTAAGAGCTTTCGTAGAAGATGTGATGTTGAAAAGGCCGCCTTATGAACAAAACATCTTAGGAAATTCTTCGGTTTAGTTATTCGGCGTTAACAAGAATTAAATAGAAGAATTAAATAGACGCTTGTTTGCTCTTCAAAACCAAGCATTCGTTCAACCTTGAAGGAGAAGTATGTGAGTGCCAGACATTTGCCTCATGTTTGAGGCCCACCAGCCGTTAAGGCTAAATCACAACTTTAACTCAGACCTATCTGGTCTTCCCTCAGTGAAGAAAAAAGACCTCATCGACCTTTATTTTGACCAGAAACTAAACCGCCACATTTTCGAGAGAGTTGCTCGAAAATGCTACTTCCCAGCGAACAACATAATTCTAGAACAAATAGACAATTTCAAGAGAAGTCAAAAACAGTTCAAAGTAGCCTACGGCATCTCAGGAGTTTTCATTGAGCAGTGTGAGCGTTGGAATCCGGACCTTCTCGAATCCTTCAAACAACTCGCCGAATCCGGCTGCGTCGAGTTTCTAGATCAACCATACTATCACTCACTCGCTGGCCTCTATGGCACTAATCGGATCGAGTTTGTTGAACAAATCAAGATGCACCACCAACTCGTTAAAGACCTGTTCAACTACGAACCGAGAGTGGTGGAAAACACTGAATGTTTATACAACAATGCTATTGCAAAAACTGTTGAAGGACTAGGTTACGAGGCAACAGTCACAGAAGGTGTTGAAAGAATTCTTAATTGGAGAAGCCCAAACTACGTTTACAAAGCGAAAGACACTTCCCTTCGAGTTCTGCTTCGCAACTACCGCTCTTCCGACGACATCGGATTTCGCTTTTCTTCAAGATGGTGGGAGGAATGGCCGCTTACCGCAGAAAAATATGCAAGTTGGTTGGCGGCAGCTCAAGGGCAAGTAATCGTCCTTTTCATTGATTACGAAACCCTGGGTGAACATCACTGGCCAGAAAGCGGAATCTACGACTTTTTGAAGTGGCTGCCGGGCGAGGTGATTAAATGGGGCCATCTTAATTGGCATACACCATCTGAAGTCATCCAAAGACATACACCTGTCGGAGAGATTGACGTTCAAGATTTAAACACTGTTTCTTGGGCAGACCTCGAACGAGACCCCAGCGCCTGGATTGACAATCCTATGCAAATTCTCTCCTTTGAATCTCTGAAGAGGTTGGAACAGCCTGTTAAAGCAACTGGAAACAAAGATTTGATCACGCTGTGGCGGTATTTGCAAATGAGTGATCACCTGTACTACATGAGCATAAAAGGTGGTGGCCCAGGAGACGTTCACAACTATTTTAACCCATCTGGTAATCCTATTGAAGCTTTTTCCGTGTTTTCAAGAATTCTCTCCGATCTTGAGTCCAGAGTCCAGTTGGAACTGGAGAAGCCGGAGCTAGCAGTAAAAAGGATGTTACGTCAGATTCCGGTTGGAAGAGGCTTCACNNGGTTTCATTTGAAGCGGGGAGACTTTGAGCGTTGGCTACGTCAAGTGGTTGGTGATGACAAACTAGCGGATGAATTAGTTGGTGTATCAAAAAAGAAGTTAAAGGGCAGAAAGCTTCGCAAAAGTGTTCTTGACTTGGTTAAAGCTAGAATTAGAGAACTGAAAGAAATGTCTGTCTAAAAGTTGACGCAAAACTTCAAAATTCATGGAAAAATCTAATAAACGTAAAGAATGTTACGTAAACTTTCAACAAGACGCGGTGCACAATTTCGATGAAAATCTGCATGTTAACGTGGGAATATCCACCTCGAGTCGTGGGAGGAATCGCTCGCCACTGCGAAGGCTTGGCTAAAGCCCTAGCTCATGAAGGACATGAAATACACATTTTCACCCTAGATTTTCCAGGTGCACCCGATTATGAAGAGGTAGATGGTGTTAAGATTTATCGCACTGTCACAGAATTGGGGCATCCAAACTTTTTAACTTGGGCTCTTTTGTTTAATCACTTCTTGGAGAAACGATTGGGACAAGTGAGTCAACAGGTTGAATTTGACATTCTTCATGTTCACGATTGGTTATCCGCTCCAGCAGGCATATCATCTAAATACCGTTTGGGAAAGCCAATGGTTCTCACCGTTCATAGTACAGAGGTCGGCAGAGCTCAAGGTATCCATAATCCAGATTCTTTTGCTATCGATGGGATGGAGTGGTGGGCAACTTATGAGGCAAGCAAGGTCATAGTGACTAGTGGTTCCATGAAAGGAGAAATTTGCGGGCACTTTCACCTCCCCGCAGACAAGATTGAAGTTATTTCAAACGCCATCGAATCAACAAACTACAACACTTCTATAGACCGACAATCGGTTAGGGGGCGTTACGGAATTGGACATCACGAAAAGCTAGTTCTATGCGTAGGTCGGTTGGTTCCTCAAAAAGGAATAGAACACTTGATTCACGCAGTACCTTCCATATCTTGGCGTCATCCAGAAGCAAGATTCATCATTGTGGGCGAAGGATGGCTGAAAGGCCATCTGGAATATCTTGCACGAACCACTGGACACGGATGGAAAATACGGTTTACAGGNNATTTATGAGCCTTTCGGCATAGTTGCTCTAGAGGGAATGGCGGCGGGGGTTCCAGTTGTAGCGAGTCAAGTTGGAGGTTTAGCTGAGGTGGTAGAGCATGACCGTACTGGGATTCTTGTGTATTCAAGAAATCCTGAATCGGTTGCTTGGGGTGTTGATCGAATCTTATCTGATCCAGGTCATGCACATTGGTTAACTAAAAACGCTCGAGAAATGATACAAAAAACTTATAGTTGGGAAGCGATTGCTAAGAAAACCATGAAAACCTACAAAGAGGTTGGAGAGTGAAATGTCTCAAGAAGTGCCTGAAGAGTTTCGCCTTCTATGCATGTTGCATAATATAGGTGCAACTAAGTGGGAAAAGTCGCTTTCTATCCAAGAAATCTCCCACTGGACCAACATGGAAACTTCATCAATAGAGTTTCATCTTCAGAAGCTTGTTGAGTCGGGGTACGTTCACCCCATTGAAGGTGAGGGCGTTGGCAAATATCACCTCACACCTGATGGAATAAGAAAAGTGTTAACTCTGTACAGTTAACATAATCTTTAGAGTGTACCGTGCACAATAGAAAAAAAGGAAAGTTAGGCTACTTTAACTATGCTTGCAATATTCTGCGTCAAATCTTTCGTTTAGCTAAGACGGATCTAAAGGTTTTTCCACAATGATCGAAGAGACCTATTGTGAGTTCTGTTCTTTTGCCACTCTTATCCGGGCGACCAGCCATCTTCCAAGTCTTTCTCGGNNATACTACATAAATAACTTTTGGCAAGGTTAAGAGTGGCTGAGGGGTTTTGTGAGATTTTTGCGGGAGGAAAATGTAGGCTTAGTCTCCAGCAAACAAGAAATGCCCCTCAACCACCAGAAGCTGCAAGCAAAGAACAACCGAGTATATAGGTTTTTCGGAGCACATGAGAGATTATCCGCACGCATATTTTGTTGTACGAAATTGTTTTAAGTTGTGAAATATTCGAACTTAACGTGATGAGGAATGCCCGAAGATATAGTAAAGATAAATGCCGCAAACTGGAAAGAGGAAGTTCTAGAATCAAAGGATTTAGTTGTGGTTGAGTTTTGGCATCCACAATGTGCCTATTGCAAAGCGCTTAAGCCAGTCTATGCTGAACTTTCCAAGGAATATAAAGGAAAACTGAAATTCGCAAAATTGAACGTCTTGAAAGGCAAGAAGAACCAAGAACTTGCTGCTAAATATGGCATAATGGGTACACCTACTTTGAAGTTCTTCTGTCAAGGAAGACCGGTTCAAGACGTTGTGGGGGCGCTGTCAAAAGATTATCTGCAACAAGCAATAGAATTCGCAATCAAAAAACATCAGAAATGCACCGAAAAGAGCACCCTTTTGAAGTTACCATACATAAGTTAATGAACCACGGCGCACTAAAACATGTTAGTTTATTCTATAAGAGCAACTTTATACTCTTAATGTCGTCTTAAAGTTNNTTTTTCTCTTCTTTCTCAACTGATTCCCTAAGATTTTCAGCAGCATCTTCAGGCGGCACAACGTTTATGAACATTCCAGTGTTCTTTTCAAAACCAGCCCAAATAGATAATTTAGGATAAACCTCCAAATGCCAATGATAATAGTCGCTGTCCTCTTTACTTGCCGCAATGTGAAAACCAAAGTTGTATGGAGGGTCTTTCAAAAGCGTCCTCAACCCACCTAGACAGGTTCTTAAAGCTACAGCCAAATCATTTATCTCCGCTTGTGACATGTCCAGCAATGTTGACTGATGTCTCTTTGGAAAAATCCAAAACTCAAGTGGATGAATGCTTGCCCAAGGAGCGAAAGCAACGAAACTATTATTTTCCCAAATAAAGCGGGGGCTGTTCCTCTCTTTTTCTAGAATTTCGCAAAACGTACACCGTTTGTTTTTCACCCAAAATTTTTTGCTTGCTTCAAGTTCTTCGCCCACAATCCTTGGAACAAGAGGCGTCGAAATTAGTTGAGTATGAGCATGGGAGAGAGACGCTCCAGCGTTTTGCCTATGATTTCTAAAGACAGAAACATATTTTGTGTATGGTTCTGCGGAAATTTCGTTCAATCGGTCAAGATAAGCGTTGATGAGATAGGTCAGTTGTGAAATTCGCGCTGCTCCTGGGTGCTCGTCATGGCGAGGCGATTCAACCAGAACCTCATGATGACCAAACGCCTTCATCAAAACTTGGTCATTCCCCTCCTTGATTTTCACAGTTTCTCCTTCGTGTATAGGAGAAAACGCAGGGTAAAGGTTTGGAAAACATCGTATTAGCCAGTTTTTGTGGCGAAAACCATTCTGATCCTTCTCTTTCTCGATGTCTCCGTTGGAAGGAACATAAACAAGGACTGCCGGCGGAGTCATGTGTTCATTACCGGGGCAGAAGGGACATGTAACCGCTTTTTTTTCCTCAATTTCTTTCACAAAATCAGTTGGTCTGCGCTTCCTCTCTACTGCGATAACAGTCCATCGGTTCAGCAAATAGTCCTTTCGCAATTCGTTTGGTGACATGATAACTCTTCCAATACCCCACAACTCGTGGGAAGGGGATTATTATGATTTTTGGGATTCTAGAAGGTTTAGGTAAAGTTCAGCCGTTTTCTTAGCAATTACGTTCCAACTAAACCTTTCTAAAACTATTTTTCTACCGTTCTTGCCAAGCCACTCTTTTCGTTGAGGGTCTTGCACAGCGTTGATAAGTCCCCAAGCAATGTCCGCTGGGTCCTCTGGATTAACGTGGAAGCCGCATTGATCTTGGCCGTTAGGAACTACGCTCTCTTTCATTCCGCTTATGCCAGCAGCTCCAACCACCACGGGTTTCCCCATGCTCATTGCTTCCAGCGCGACTATTCCGAAAGGTTCATATAAGCTCGGGAAAGTAGCCACATCACATGCAGCGTAATGGGCTATTCGCTCTTCTTCGGATATGAATTCAAAACGGAATTTAACAACGTCCTGTAGCTTTAGGGTTTGAACTAGTTTTTCTAGATACTCTTGCATCTCTCCCAGTCCAACAATAACCAGTTTGAGGTTTGGGATCTGTTGTAAGACTTGAGGCAATGCTCTGATTAGTTTGTCTACTCCCTTAATCCAAACGAGTCTGCCGACGAAAAGCGCCATAAGATCGTTATCTCCGACGCCGTAGTTTTGTCTCACTTCCCTCACTTTATCATCACTCACCTGTTCCCGAGAGTATTTCTTTGGGTCCACGCCGTTGTAGCACACTCGAATCTTCTCTTTAGGGAAGCCAAGTTCTATCAGTTCGCTCTTCATCGCCTCAGAAACAGTGACAATCATATCCGCCATCAACCCACCACGATGTTCGATATTGCTTACCACATCAGATCCGTTGCCTAATGTCCGCCCCTTTTCCGTGGAGTGAACATGAAAAACAAGTGGTATACCCAGTTCTCTTTTGATCGTAACGCCTGAAATTACAGAGAGCCAGTCATGGGCGACAATCACATCGTATTTGAATTCGTCTCTTCGAACAAGCTCGTTGACTATTTTTGAGGCGCTCAGATAGTTGTAAACTAAGATTTGAGAGAAAAGTTGTATGCCTCTCCCCCACTTTTTGATGTCTTCCGCGATAACGTCGGGTAGAGAGTCGGATACATCAAGGTGGAGAGGTCGATGAATTTCGATTCCCCGCCAGAGTTCCCTTGTTGGAAGGCTTCCCTTATCATCATTCATGGTGAAAACGGAAACGTCGTGATCAAGCAGAACGAACTTTCTTGTGATTTCAGCGGCGTATGTTCCTAAGCCTCCAACAATCTTGGGAGGATACTCGTAAACCAGGACTGCCATCCTCATCCTAACTTACTCCTGAAAGCCATCAATTTTTTTATATACGGCGAATAGTAACATAATAACTATTAAGTTCTTGTATTCAAAACTTTTCTTCCATTTTGGAACATACTTATATCTGAAAAGACTTTTTAATCTTTAACGTATAATTGTTATGAAGGGAACATCATGAGTAAAGATCGTATTAGAAAGAAAATTCTAGACATGTTATTAGAAGCCGAGAAACCGTTGAGGTCATGGGAAATAGCTGAAAAGATGGGGATAAGCGTTCCGTCATCAACAATGCACTTGCTTAGACTCACCAAAGCTGGATACGTTTCTACCCCTCAGAGAGGTTACTACACAATTACAGTTCATGGTAAAGAAAAATTAGGCGGACCAAAAATTGACAGGAACAAAGTCTCACGCATTCTACGGTCAGTGTCTTCAGAAGAAGCCTTTCACTTTTACAAGGACATTGGCCAATATCTACAAGTCTTCGCAAACAGTCTAAACGATTTTTGCGGAAAAATCCAAACAGTCGACGTAAAGTCTGTTGAGTTTCACATGCCCCGCGGAGACTTTGAACGTTGGGTTGACAGTTTAGGAGACTCAGAACTAGGCAAAAAACTGAGCCACGTTAGAAGCATGGATTTGTCAGGAGAAGACCTTCGAAGAACGGTTTATGAGACCGTTAAATCTCGCTTAGAAGAATTGAAGAGATTATTCTAGCAGCGTACGTGTCTCAGCGACAAATGCTTCTGCATAGCAGTAGTTAGGTTTAGGCTGGCTTAAATCGGTCCTTTAGCTTTTTCAAGAGCTGAGGCAAAGTAGTGTATTCCATAACCTCTGCGCTTAGTCTGGCAGGCTCAAACTCGCCCATTCGTCGAAGAACAGCTGCGTATTCAACAGCTTCACGACGAGCCATATCAAAGGCTGGGTCATCAAACAGGTCGCTTATCAAAGGAACACCATCATCGTCGCTAGCGATCTTGCCATTTGCAACTTGGAAACCGAGCGCCACAATTCTTGGTGGGCCATCAAAAAGTGTGCATCTGCTATCTTTTAACCCCACAGGCATTAGTGGCCCCCAGTGGCTACCGCGCATCCATCCTTCCACAAGGTAACTGTGCATGAAAGGTACAAGAACTTCTCCAACTGCAGGCAAGCCGTGTTGAGCCCTTACAATCGAAACTGGGTCATCCTTCCCTATGTATCTACCGGCTATTAATGCAAGCCTTGTTGTGCTTGTGGTTCCGCATATAAGGTCGTCCCGTGCTCGCCATACCCGCGAAACCACGTTACGTCCGGGCGTTCCTATCAACGCAATAAGTTCATACATTTCTTCAGGGCATTTTAGAACAATTTTCCTATTTTTGACAGTGTCAAGAACTTCAAATTTGAAGCCTCCNNATTAGTCCTGCAGTGTTGGAGGGGTCTGCAAATATGCGGAACATGGGATAGTTGAAAGCTCCTGGCTCAGTCTTGTCAGCGGCAAAGACAACGATGGGATCAGAACGTCGTTCCTCTATTTCCATTTCAGCTACGCCTGGACCCATTCCGCGAACATTTCCACTGAAAGCTTCCTTCAAAAGGTCTTGTCCTGCACCATACAGCTTAAGGCTTGAAGCTTTTTTCGCTGCCTCCTTAAAGGTGTCCCATGCCAACTTGTGAATATCAGGGTTACTCGCCCCGTTAGTGTG
>JABAHO010007235.1_pt1 | contig 10388 bp, 10 predicted proteins | sample 7062071 | NCBI WGS metagenome assembly JABAHO01 (sample SAMN14534356, study PRJNA622989) | marine sediment metagenome | biome: marine biome [ENVO:00000428]; feature: marine pelagic biome [ENVO:01000023]; material: deep marine sediment [ENVO:00002113] | place: India: Gulf of Kutch | collected...
ACACCTTCGAGTCGCTTCCGCTGGCCTATCCGGAACTCGACGTCGAGGCCCGGGCTCGCTTGCCCGAATTCCGCCGGCGTCTCGACGCGGACTAGTCGAGCGCTCCGACCTCCGCCAGGAACTCGAGGAGCACGGCGTTGAAGCGCTCGGGCCGCTCCAGGTTCGAGAGATGTCCGGCGTCTTCGATGCGGGCGAGACGCGCCCCGCGGATGTCCTTCGCCATACGCTCGGAGATCTCCGGCGGGGTGAGGTGATCGTCTTCGCCGACGATGATCTGCGTCGGAACCTCGATCGCGGCGAGGTCGGCCACGCGCTCGTAGCGCGTCGTCGCCTCGATGGCCTTGATGTACGACTCGACGTGGAGCGCCGCCATACTCTCGATCAACTGCTCGACGACCGCGTCCGAGGCCGTCGGACTCACGAGCCCCTTGGCGACCGCGGGCGCCATGTCGCGCAAGGCCACCCCGCGCAGAAGGGGATCGCGGCGGCTGCGGATGAACTCTTCGCGGGCCTCCTCGGTAAAGGACGCATCGAATCCCGGGAAGGTGTCGCAGAGTACGAGGCTCGCGACGCGTGCGGCATCGCGTTCCACCATATCCAAGGCGATCCGGCCCCCCATCGAAAGCCCGACGAGATGCGCACGCGGTGCGTCCAGGTGGTCGAGCAGGCGGAGGAGATCCGCCGAGAAGTGCGGGAAGGTGAGCACTCCCTCGTAATCGTCGCTGTCGCCGTAGCCGCGAGCGTCCCAGGCGAGCGCGTGGGCGCGGCCGCGCAGGGCCTCGAGTTGTCCGCGCCAGTTCCTGCGGTTGCCACCGATGCCGTGGAGAAACACCACGGGGAAGCGCCCCGCGGGCCCCGTCTCTTCTTCGTAGGCGAGCTTTGGCGCGCCCGCGGCGGCGGGGACGAATCGGAGCTCCATCGCGCCGTCCGCTAGTCCCAGGGAAGCGGCATCGCGTCGCCGTCGGCCGTCTCCACCGCGACCGGCGCCATCGTGAGCGTGGCGAGGATGTGGAGATCCTCGTCCGTTGTGTTGCAAATCTGATGCACGACGCCGGCCGGGATGATCAGGGTTTCGTCGGCCTTGAATACGTGATCTTCGCCTTCGATGGTGCAGGTGCCGCCGCCGCGCAGAATCACGATCACCTCTTCACAGTCGTGGCGATGCACCGGTGTCGCGGCGCCTGCGTCGATCGTCTGACGCCACACTTCGACGCCCTTCAGGCCGTCGCGGCTTCCGGCGAGGGTCTGGTGCTCGAGACCGGGAAGGTTGTGGATGGGGGCCTTGGCGTTTTCGTTGACGGGCATGGCGCTCTCTCCGTGTTTGCAGCGTCCGCCCCCCGTCGCCGAGTCTCCGAGTGGATGCTTCGCTCGGCCGGGATGGGAGGGTCGCCTGGACCCCGAAGGCTACACTGCGCTCCCGGTGGAAATCCAGGCCCCCTTCGACCAGTACCGCGACAGCGTCCGGCCCGAGTGGANNTCGCGACGGACGAGTGGCTCGACTATGTGGGGCTCACCGGAGCGCACCGCGAGGCGCAGCAGATCAGCACCTTTTGCCTCGAGGGCCACATCACCTACCAGCGCGAGGTGCGCGAGGGTGCGCCCCTGCGTTTCACCACCCAGCTCCTCGATTTCGACGAGAAGCGCATCCACTACATCCACAAGATGTACCACGCGGAAGAGGGCTATCTCTCGGCGACCAACGAGCTGATCTCGTTGCACGTGAGCCAGGCCACGCGGCGGGCCACCCCGATGACGCCCGAGATCCAGGCGTGGCTCGAGACGCTCCAGGGGGCTCACGATGACCTGGGCCGGCCCGAAGAGGTGGGCCGCGTGATGGGTCTGCGGGCGAAGCCGACCACGCCCGGCGGCGGCACGGCGTCCGGCCGCTGAACCCCGACAGGTGCTCGGGCACCGGCCTCTGCCGCTACAGCTCGGCGTCCGTCTCTAGACCGGGAGCTCCACCGCCGCTTCGCTCTCGCCCGGATCCGGCCGCGCGCGGCGGCTCTCCATGCGTGCGATCGCGATCCCGCTCCCGATGATGAGTGAAGCGCCGAGCAGAACGGTCGGGTTGGGGCGGTCGCCCCAGATCCAGAATCCGAAGAGCAGCGCCCAGACCAGCGCCGTGTATTCGAACACCGCGAGGAGCGAGAGCTCGCCATAGCGGAAGGCGTAGGCGAGAAGCCAATGGCCGGCGACACCCGACACCCCAGCGACCCCGAAGACCCAGAGGTCCCCCGGGCGCAGCGACAGGTCGTAGGTGGGGAGGCCCAGGGCGAGGGCCGCCGTGGCGAGCGCCATGTAGACGAAGAGCATCGTCTCGCTCGACTCGGCCACCGCGATCTTTCGACTCCAGATCGTCGAGAGTGCCCAGGTAAAAGCCGCGCCGAGCGCGGCGATCGCTGCGGGCCCGAGTCCGGTCCCACTCGGCTGCAGCACGATTACGACTCCGACGAAGCCCACCGCGACGGCGCCCCAGCGCAGCGCCGGCACCTGTTCGCGCAGAAAGACAAAACCGAAGAGGGTCATGAAGAGCGGAGAGCAGAACGCGATGGTGAAGGCATCGCCCAGGGGGAGCGAGCGCAGGGCGTAGATGAAGGCCGCCCACGCGACCAGCATCAACCCGGTGCGGATGATGTGAGCGCCGAGAAAGCGTGTGCGAAAACCGCCGCGGCCCCGGGTCGCCGCCACGACGGCGATCGCCAGAGGTAGCCCCACGAGCTGGCGCACGAACATGATCTCGGCCACGGGGTAGTGCGGTGCCAGCCATTTGGCCCCCGCGTCGCTCAGCGAGAGCACCGCCATCGAGGCCACGATGTAGAGCACCGCGCGTAGCGGTTTGGAGGAGCCGTCGGGTCCCCGTCTCGAGGGCTGGCTCGAGGCCTGCTCGGCGGGTTCGCTCACCGCGCGGCCGCGGCGGCGTCGCCCTTCCCGCGGAGGGCGAATACCCAGAGCACTCCGCCCTGCGGGACGTGGACCTTCTTGTTCAGGTGCTTGTTCAAGATGTCCTGCTTGCGCTCCGCGTCGACACCCCAGCCCGACAGCACCGCGACGTACTGCACGCCGTCGATCTCGTAGGTGCTCGGCATCCCCACCACACCCGAGTTGGTGCGCTGGTGCCAGAGCTCGCGTCCGTCGCGCGCGTCGAAGGCGCGGAAGTAGCGATCGTTGGTTCCGCCCATGAAGAGCAGGTTTCCGGCGGTGCTGAGGATGGGCCCCCAGTTGTGGCTCTCGAACTCGACGTTCCACACCTGCTCCCCGGTATCGACATTCCACGCCTGGAGTTCACCGATGTGGCTGTGTGCGTCGGGGTGGAGAATCAGGTCGATGTCGGCGAAGTCGACCCCGAAGTAGAGCTCCCCTTCTTTGTACTCGGTGTCGACGCCTTCGAGTTTCGAGCACAGATTTTCGTTGGCGGGGATGTAGAGCAGCCGGGTCCCCGGGTGGAAGGACGCGGGTGGCCAATCCTTCCCGCCCCAGAAAGAGGGACAGAACTCGGCGGCCTTGGCGAGGCCGGGGACGCGGGCGTCTTCGTACTCGGGGCGCCCGGTCTTCGGGTCGAGGCCGGTGAAGACGTTCTGCCGCACATAGGCGGTGGCGTCGACGAAGGAGATCGGCCCCGCGTGGCGCTCGAGGAACCAGAGGTATCCGTTGCGGCCGGCGTGGACCAGTCCCTTCACGGAGCGCTCCCCCCGCCGATAGTCGATCAACACGGGGGTGGACACTTCGTCCCAGTCCCACGAGTCGTTCCAGTGGTACTGGTGGTGACCCCGGATCTTTCCGGTCTCGATGTCGAGGGCGATCACCGAGGTGGCGTAGAGGTTGTCGGCGCGCCCGCGGGTATCGCCCGTCCAAGGCCCGCCGTTGCCGGTGCCCCAGTAGGTGATGCCGAGTTCGGCGTCGTAGGAGCCCGTCACCCACGCCGGGACACCTCCGGTCTTCCAGGTCTCTCCGGGCCAGGTGTCGTGACCGGGTTCGCCAGGCCCGGGGATCGTGTAGGTCTTCCACACCGGTTCGCCGCTCTTCGCGTCAAAGGCCTGGATGAACCCGCGCACCCCGAACTCGCCCCCGGAGACCCCGACCAGGACCTTTCCGTCGGCGGCGAGGGGCGCGAGGGTCATGTAGTACCCGGCGCCGTAGTCCTCGACCTCTTGTTCCCACGCCACCTCTCCGGTCTCGGCGTCGAGGGCGACCAGCGCGGCGTCGACCGTCGCGAGATAGAGGTAGCGGTCGAAGAGCGCGACACCGCGGTTGGTCGGATGGAGCTGGAACAGGTCCTCCGGGAGCTCGCGCTCGTAGCGCCACAGCTGCTCGCCGCTCCGCGCGTCGAGGGCGATCACCTGGTTCCCGGGCGTGGTGAGGAACATGCGGCCCTCGTTCACGATCGGGGCGGCCTGGTGGGCCTCGCGCACGCCGGTCGAAAAAGTCCAGGCCGGAACCAGTTCGCCGACGTTGCTCGTGTCGATCGAGGCGAGCGGGCTGTAGCCCCAGGCCGCGTCGTTGCCGCGGATCTGGAGCCAGTTCCTCGCCTCCGGATTCCGCAAGCGCTCCTCCGTGACACTCGGGTACTCGGCGGCGCTGGGGGGCGCCAACGCGACGCCCAACCCGAGCCATAACGAGAGACAAAGAGCTGTCGCGAGGAGGGCTCCGCCCGATCGCTGGATGGACCGCTTCGTGTTAGCCAAGACTGAACCCTACCTTTCCGCGGAAGCCGCCCTTCACTTCGATCCGTCCGTCGCGCTCGCGTAGCGGCAGCACGGCGAGGCGCCGCGGCGCCGGCCCGTTCTCCACCTTGGCCCGCGCTGCGGGGTCGAACTCGGAACCGTGACACGGACACACCAGCCGGCGGGTCTCGGCGTTCCATTCCGAGACGGGACACCCCGTATGGGAGCACACCGCCGAGTACGCCACGACGCCTTCCGCGGCGTAGCGCCCCGTCTCGGCGTTCAGGGCATCGACAGGAAGTCGCAGCACCCGCACCTGATTGAGTCGGCTGCCGTCGCGGATGAGTCCGGATTCCGGGTCCATGGGAACGGCGAGGAGGGGCGGCGCGCCGATCTCGAGCGCGTCGATGCGAAGCGGCGTTCCGCGGCTCTCGCCCTCGAGTGCGGTCAGTGCGTCGCCCCGCTGCGGCCGCTTCGCCGTGTCGTCCGAGCCCGCGTCTGTGGCGGCGGCAGCCGGTTCGGGTCGAGCCCAGAAAAGCGGCAACAAGGTGGCGACCGCCCGCAGTAGAGCGCGTCGGGTGCAGGCCCCGAGGCCGTGGAGGGACTCCCGTGCGGGGGCCGAGAGAGCGGGCGGGGACCGCCGGGCGCGGGCGGGGGAAGCGGGCACGGGCCGATTATCCGGCACTCGCGAGGCGCCGCAAGTTCCCCTCCGCAAACGCCTTTTGGGTCGCCTCAAACGCGTCCAAAAATTTATTTTTCAACAATGAAAACAATTATTTACAGCGTTTTCCCGACGGTGCCCGACAATCTCTCGCCCGCTCCGCCTCTGCTATGATCGGGCGGCATTTCCGAGGTCGGTGAACCCCCCGACCGCTGCTCGGAAAAGGCGAATGAACGACAAAGACCGCTACTGGGACTGCCTCGATCAAGCCATGGAAGCCTCCCACGGAGGCCGAACGGAAGAAGCTTTGGCGTGGCTCGACGAGGCACTCAAGGCCAATCCGGACGGCGCCGAGGCGCACAACGGCCGCGGCGAGATCCTCTGGGACGAGGGTCGCGTCGACGAGGCGCTCGCCGAGTTCGAAACCTCGGGGAAGGCCGATCCCAAATTCGTCACCGCCCATCTGAACCGCACCGAGCTCTTGGTGGAGGAGTTCGGCGCCTTCGACGAAGCCATCGATCATTGCGACCGACTGCTCTCCGCGGTCGCACCGCTTCCCCGTCTCGACCGCCACAACGAGGCCGAGGTCTACTACCTGAAGTCGAAGGCGCTCTTCTACCTGGACGATCTGGAGGGCGCGCTCTTCCTGGTGCGCCGCGCCCTCAAGACCGCCGGCGAGGTCGCGATCTACCGCGCCTTCGAGGGCCAGATCCTCTTCGAGCTGGGGCGCTTCGACGACGCCCGCGTGCGGCTCGAGCGGTCGGTCGCCATGGAGCCCGACGCCGCGCACGCGCTCTATCACTTCGGCCTGGTGCTCGAACGGCTCGGGATGGAAGAAGAGTCCGAGCGTGCGTTGACCCAGGCCAACGCGCTCGCGCCCGAGCAGTATCCCCTCGCGACACCGATCTCCGAGTCGGAATTCGAGCGGGCGGCGAACGAAGCGCTGGCAGACCTCCCGCGGTCGATCCGGGAATACGTCGAAGGGATCCCGATCCTGGTCGAAGATTTCCCGGCCTCCGAGTTGATCGAGCGGGAAAACGTCTCTCCCCAGATCCTCGGCATCTTTATCGGGGTGCCGCGCACCCAGTCGCCGACCACGGCGCAGCCGACCGACCTCGACCAGATCATCCTGTTCCGGCGAAATCTCGAGAAGGTGTGCACCAACCGGACACAGCTGATCGAGCAGATCCAGATCACGGTGAAGCACGAGGTCGGGCACTATCTCGGTCTCGACGAAGACGACCTCGAGCGTCTCGGCTTGGCATGAGCGGCGCGCCCGCCGCTGCCCCGGACGAGGTCGCACCCGAGATCGACCCGGCGAGCCGCCTGGCCCTTCTGGGCGAGCTGCGCGCGATCGTCGGGGAAGAGAGCTGCCTCGCGAGCCCCGAAGAGCTCCTGCCCTACGAGTGTGACGGTCTCACGGTTCACACCGGCTTGCCCACCGCGGTCCTGCTGCCCACCGACAAAGAGCAGATCGCCGCTGCCGTGGTGGCTTGCAACCGCCACGGGGTGCCCTTCGTGGCGCGGGGGGCGGGCACGGGTCTCTCGGGTGGGGCGACTGCCGTCGAGGGGGCGGTGATCATCGAGTGCTCGCGCCTGAACCGTGTCCTCGCCGTTCACGCCGACGATCGCTACGCGGTGGTCCAACCGGGTCTCATCAATGCGGAGCTCTCGGTTGCGGTGAAACCCCACGGACTCTTCTACGCACCGGATCCGTCGAGCCAGGCCGCCTGCACCATCGGTGGAAACGTCGCGGAGAATTCCGGCGGGCCCCACACCCTCAAATACGGAACCACGACCAACCACGTGTTGGGCTTCGAATTCGTGACACCGTCTGGCGAGGTCTTGCGTCTCGGCGGTCCGACGGGGTTTGCCGAGGGCTACGACCTGGTCGGCGCGATCGTCGGAAGTGAGGGAACCCTCGGGATCGTGACCGAAGTCACCGTGCGGCTCACGCCGCTTCCCGAGGCGGTCGAGACGCTCCTGGCGGTGTTTCCCGACGTGGTCTCTGCGTGTCACTCGGTGGGGCGCATCATCAAGAGCGGCCTCGTGGCCGCGGCCCTCGAGATCGTGGACAAACGCACGATCGACGCCGTGGAAGACAGTGTCTACGCCGCCGGCCTCCCGCGCGACGCCGGCGCGATCCTCCTGGTCGAGCTCGACGGTCCGGCGCACTCTCTTCCCGGACAGATCGAAACGATCCGCGAAGCCACCACGGCCTGCGGCGCGACCCGGGTCGACCGCGCCCGCGACGACGAAGAGCGCGACCGCTTCTGGCGGGCGCGCAAGGGAGCTTTTGGCGCGATGGGCCGGCTGGCGCCGGATCTCTATGTCCACGACGCCGTGGTTCCGCGCGCCAAACTTCCCGAGATCCTCGAAAAGGTCTGCGCGATCGCCGACCGCCATCGGCTGAAGCTCTCGAACGTCTTCCACGCGGGCGACGGCAACCTCCATCCCAACATCAGCTTCGATCGCCGCGACCCGGACGAACTGCGGCGGGTACTCGAGGCGGGACGCGAGATCCTTTCTGTGTGTGTCGAGGCGGGTGGGGTGATCACCGGGGAGCACGGCGTCGGCCTCGAGAAGCGCGAGTTCCTGGACCTCGTGTTCGGCGCCGACGATATGGAAGCGATGTGCCGGCTGCGCCGCTCCTTCGACCCGGACAACCGCTGCAATCCCGGCAAGGTCTTCCCGACCACGCGCTTCTGCATGGAGGCCAACCCCAAGGCACGGGGTTACGACAACGTCCCGCTATGACCACGCCCGCTGGCGAGCTCCGCGGTGCCCTCGAGTCTTTCGGGCCCACCGACGATCTTTCCCCGGTCGACGACGCGACGCCGGAGCTCGGCGTCGCGCCGAAGACGGGGGCCGAGCTGGCCTCCCTGCTGGGAATCCTTCACCGCCACGGCGTTGCGTCCACCGTCACCGGTTCCGGTTCGCGTGCGGAGTGGGGAAACCCACTGCGCGCCGCCCGCGTCCTCATCAGAACCGCGGGACTCGACGGGATTCGAGAGCTCGATGCCGAAGAGGGGGTGGTGTGCGCGGGAGCCGGCACGCCGATCGCCACCCTCAGCACAGCGGCAGAGGAGGCGGGGTGGACCTTCCCCCTCGACCCCCCGGGCCGGGGCACCACACTCGGGGGCGTCCTCGCCAGCGATGCGCTGGGTCCGCGTCACCGCGCCTACGGGCGCTCGCGTGATCTGGTGCTGGGACTCGAGGTGAGCCTCGGCGACGGCACCGCGACGCGTTCGGGCGGGCGCGTCGTCAAGAACGTCACCGGGTACGACCTGGCGAAACTCCACATCGGGGCCCTCGGAACCCTGGGTGTGATCAGCGAGGCCTGGATCAAATTGAAGGCCGCCCCGGAACTCGTGTACGTGCTGAGCGGCGCCGCGCCGGACGGCGAGCAGACGCTCGAAGCCGCGCGGCNNCGCCGAACGCGGCGATGTCGTGGAGCACGCCGAACGCGCGCTGATCGAGCGCTTCGGACTGGCCCGCGCCGACCCGGGTCTCCTCGACCGCGTGCGCGCGCTCCAGGGCTCGCGACCCGAGCCGGAAGGTCTTCGCTTTCGGATCGCGGCCCTCCCGACCCGGGTGCCGGCGGCCGCGGCGGCGCTCGAGGCCCTCGGCGCTGCGTGGCTCGCCTATCCAGAGAGCGGGCTCTTGTATGCGCGTTTCCGTCTCGGGGACAGGGAGGACGCCGCGGCCCTCGGCGCGATCTGGGACGGGGTCCTGGCCGTCGCGCGTGACGCCGGTGGGCACGTTCGCCTCGAGGCGGCGCCACTCGCCGAACGCCGACACCACGACGTGTTTGGTGAAACCCCGGAGGGCCTGTCGGTCTTCCGGGAATTGAAGAAGCGATTCGACCCCGCCGGCCTGCTCAACCCGGGTCGCTTCGCGGGCGGGATCTAGCCGTGGCCCAGACACAAGCGACCGTCGATCTGCCCGAGAAGACCACTCCGACATTCGAAGTCACCGGTCCGCTCGCGGCGATCTACGAAGGCACCCTGGATTGTGTGCACTGCGGGCTCTGTCTGCCGGCGTGCCCGACGTATCGCGCAACCGGCCGCGAGCGCTCCTCTCCGCGGGGCCGCGTGTATCTGATGCGGGGTGTGGCCGAGGGAAAGATCCCCCTCGGCGAACTCGTCGCAGAAGAGGCGTATCTGTGTCTGGGTTGCCGCGCGTGCGAAACCGCCTGTCCGTCGGGGGTGCGCTACGGCGCGCTCCTTGAGGGGACCCGGGCCGCCGTCGAAAAGAACGCATTGCGCGAGGGCCCGGCCGCCACCCTCGAGCGCTTCGCGCTCCGCCATCTCGTGCCGCACCGCGGGCGTTTGCGCGCGCTCCTCGCGACGCTGCGTCTGGGACAACGCCTGGGTCTCGACCGCCTCGCCGCGCGGGTCCTGCCGCATCGCCTGGCCGAACTCACTCGCAACGCCCCGCGGATTCCCGCGCCCGCGCCGCTCCCGGTGAGCGCTCGCGCCGAAGGCGTTCGGCGCGGGACCGTCGGCTTCTTCAGCGGCTGTGTCATGCCCGAGCTCTACGGCGAAGTGCACCACGCGACCCTCCGCGTGCTCGCGGCCAACGGCTTCGACGTCGCGATCCCGGCCGACCAGGGTTGTTGCGGCGCCCTCCACGCCCACTCGGGCGACCCCGATTTTGCGGCGGACCTCGCCGCGCAGAACCTCGAGGCCTTCGATCGCCCCGACTTCGACGCGATCATCGTGAACTCGGCGGGTTGCGGCGCCTCGATGCGGGAGGCCGGGGAGTGGCTTCCGGGAGACGGCGAATCCTTCGCGGCGGCGGTGCGGGATATTCTCGAGTTCCTCGACGAACGCGGCCTGCGTCCACCCCCGCGCGAGGTGAAGGCGCGCGTGGCCTACGACGACCCCTGCCACCTGGTCCACGGCCAGGGGGTGCGCGATGCACCGCGCAGGGTCCTCGCTTCGATCCCCGGACTCGAACTGGTTCCCCATCCGGATCCGACCAGCTGCTGCGGCGCCGCCGGGATCTACAACCTCACCCATCCGGCGATGTCGCGCGCCGTGCTGGCGCGCAAGCTCGACGCG
>JABAHO010018929.1_pt1 | contig 10383 bp, 9 predicted proteins | sample 7062071 | NCBI WGS metagenome assembly JABAHO01 (sample SAMN14534356, study PRJNA622989) | marine sediment metagenome | biome: marine biome [ENVO:00000428]; feature: marine pelagic biome [ENVO:01000023]; material: deep marine sediment [ENVO:00002113] | place: India: Gulf of Kutch | collected...
GGTGCTCTTCGCCGACATCGCCCACATCGCCGGTCTCGTCGCCACCGGGGTCCACCCGAGCCCGGTGGGCCACGCGCAGGTCGTCACGACGACCACCCACAAGACCCTGCGCGGGCCCCGCGGCGGTCTGATCCTCTGCGACGAGGCGTATCAGAAGAAGATCGACAGCGCCGTGTTCCCGGGCGGGCAGGGCGGGCCGCTCATGCACGTGATCGCCGNNGACTACTGTGCGCAGGTCATCGCAAACGCCCGCGCCCTCGCCGAAGGCATCCGCGCGCGGGGCTTTGGGGTCGTGTCCGGCGGCACGGACACCCACCTCTTCCTGCTCTCCCTCGTCGATCGCGACACCACCGGAAAGGCCGCCCAGCTCGCCCTCGAGCGGGCCGGCATCACCGCCAACAAGAACATGATTCCCTTCGATACCCGGAAGCCGATGGTGACTTCCGGAATTCGCATCGGGACGCCCGCCGTGACCACCCGCGGGATGGGCGCTCCGGAAATGGATGCTATCGCAGCTCTCATCGCCCGCGTGCTCGAACACCCGGGCGATGTCGACGCCCTGGATCGGATCCGCGACGACGTCATCGAACTGGCGCGGCGCTTCCCGCTCTATCCGGGGCGCTTCCGCGAGAGCGACTGAGGTNNACGAATCGGAAATCCGCCGGCGGCGCGAGTGTCAGGAGTGCGGGCGGCGCTTTACCACACGCGAGCGCGTCGAGGCCACGCTCCCCAAGATCGTCAAGCGCGATGAACGCCGCGAGGAGTTCAGCCGGCCGAAGCTGTTGACCAGCCTGGAAAAAGCCTGCGCAAAACGTCCGGTCTCGATCGACGCGTTGGAGCGTCTGGCGGACCGATTGGAAAAACGGGCCCAGGAGTTCGGCGAAACCGAAGTGGAATCGCGCCGACTCGGCGAGTGGATTCTCACCGAACTGGCGGTGGTCGATCCGATGGCCGGGGCCCGCTTCGCGTCGGTCTTCCGACGTTTCGAAGGCGCCGCCGATTACGACGCCTTCTTTCGCTCGCTCGGGACGGGCGCCGAGGCGGAGTCGTCGACCGCGGCCGTCGCGGACCGCGGCACGCCCGACGACGCGGATACCTAGGGGCCCCTTGGAGGCGCTTCGCGCCATGCGCCTCGCGTTGCGGGAAGCGCGCCGCGCCTCCGGTGGGACCTTTCCGAATCCTCCGGTCGGAGCGGTGGTTGTGCGGGGTGAGCGCGTCCTGGGTCGCGGCCACACCTCGGCCCCGGGTGGGCCACACGCAGAGATCCACGCCATCGAGTCGGCGCGCGGCCGCTACGGTGACGCAGCGCTCCGCGGCGCGCATCTCGCCGTCACTCTCGAGCCCTGTTGTCACCGCGGCCGCACCGGCCCCTGCACGCGGGCGATCGTCGATGCGGGAATCCACCGTGTGACCGTGGGCCACCGCGACCCCNNGGCCGAGTGCCGAGACCAGCACCGAGGATTTCTCCACACCCTCTCCGAGGGGCGCCCCTTCGTCAGTCTGAAACTCGCGGCCACGCTCGACGGTCGGATCGCAACGTCATCGGGAGAGTCGCGTTGGATCACGAGCGCGACCGCGCGCGCCTACGTCCATCGCGCACGGGCGCGCAGCGACGCGATCCTGGTCGGATCCAAGACAGTGCAGGCCGACGACCCCGCGCTCACCGCGCGTCGCGGCGAGCGCGTCGTCCATCGCCCCGTGCGGATCGTGGTGGACAGCCGGCTCCGCGTTCCGCTGCGCTCCGCGATCTTCCGGGACGACCACCCGGAGACGACCTGGGTATTTTGCGGTCGCGACGCACCGTCCCGTCGGCGCGCGGCGCTTTCCGAGCGCGGGGTTCGGGTGGTGCCCCTCGCCACCCGTGACGGCGTCCTCCCGATCCGCAATGTGCTGCGCGCCATCACCCGCCAAGGCGGGCCCACCGACATCCTCTGCGAGGGCGGTGGCGTCCTCGCGGCGGCCCTCCTCAAAGCCCGATGTGTCGATGAGCTGCTCTGGATCGCCGCGCCTACACTGCTGGGCAGCGACGGTCGGCCGGCTCTCGGCCCTCTGGGAGTCGGGCGGCTCGCCGCGGCGCCGGGGTTCGAGGTGCGGCGCACGCGGCGCCTCGGTACGGACTTCCTGGTGGAAGCGCGGCCCGCGGCATCTTCGGGGAGGCGATCCAGATGAAACCCGTGCGACGTGAAGCGGCCGGTCTGCGTTTTGCCATTATCGCCTCGCGCTTCAATCATCTGATCTCGACCCGTCTGATCGAAGGTTGCGTCGGCTTGCTCCTGGACCGGGGGGCGGCGGCCGACGATCTGGAGCTCGTCTGGGTTCCCGGGGCCTTCGAGATTCCGCTCGTCGCGAAGCGACTCGCCGAGAGCGGGCGCCATGATGCGGTGATCACGCTCGGGAGTGTGATCCGCGGCGGAACTCCCCATTTCGACTACGTCTGTCGCGGCGTCACGGACGGGGTCCGAGAAGCGGCCCGCGACAGTGGCGTCCCCGTGGCCTTCGGCGTGCTCACGACCGACGACATCGCACAGGCGTGGGATCGCGTCGGTGGCGCCCACGGCAACAAGGGGGCCGAGGCGGCACTCGCGGCGGTGGAGATGGCCCACTGCGTTCGCGACCTGCCGGCGGGTGGCGCCCCGTGAAAACGAGTTCGCGCAGGCGCTCCCGAGAAGCCGCGCTGCAGGTGCTCTTCGCGATCGATGTGGCCCACGCAAAAGGTGCACACCCCTCGGTCGAAGAAGCCCTCGAGGTCGCGGCCGAGCACTTCGAGCTGCCGGAGGGGGCCCGCGCGTTCGCGAAGGAGTTGGTGACCGGCGTCGTCGATCGCCGGGACGAGATCGACGCACGGATTGCCGAACACGCCACCCATTGGCGGATCGACCGGATGGCCATCGTCGATCGCAACGTTCTGCGTCTCGGGGTCTTCGAATGTTGCTTCGGTGGGTGCGAGACCGCCGTCGCCATCGACGAGGCCGTCGAACTCGCGCGCCGCTTCGGCGACGGGCCCTCGCCGCGCTTCGTGAACGGGGTGCTCGACGCGATCGCCCGCCAGACCCCCGCTCCGGAGCGCCCGTCGTGAGGGCCGGGGTCGCCGAGCTGACCGTCGACGTTCGCGACGAGAGTCTGGTGCGCGTCGACGCCGATTGCGCCGTCGTGGCGGTCTTCGATGACCAGCGCCCGCTGCGCGGGGGCGCCGGCCTGGTGGATTGGCGGCTGTGTGGTCGGTTGAGCGAGGCCCTGGGCGACGAAGCCCTGGAGGGCTGGGTGCTCCTGCCGAGTGAGGGGCGGCTGGCGACCCCGCGGATACTGGTGGGCAGCCTGGGCACTCTCTCGGAGCTCGATTTTGGGCGGCTCAGCGCCTTCGCGTGTGAGGCGGGCCGGCGGGCGCTGGGGCTCCGCGCGGATCGGGTGGTCTGGGACCTCGGTNNGGTCTCGGCCTCGGGCGAATCGCCGCAGAGGCTGCCGCGAGTAGTGTCGTGGCAGGCCTGCGTAAGCCACTGGCCGAAGCGGGTGCGGCGCTCGAACTCCTCTTCTGTGTCCCGCCCGAAGAAGCGCTCCGATTTCGCGTGGCAGTGGAACGCGCGGTCGCACGGCAGCCGCGCGGAGACACTCCGTTCAGGCTCCGGACCGCGGACACCGCGGGTACCCCGCTGCGGGGATCACGCTAGTCGCCCCTCCCGCTGGGCCTCGAGAAATCGAGTGGCCTCGCACCTTTCCGGCCCCGTCCTCTGTCAAGACGCGGACCGAATCTCCCGATTGGGGAGTAGGTCCTTTGCGCGCGCGGCGGTGTGCCGGGCGTGCCCAGAGACCCCGCGTCGCAGAGAGGCCGATCCGAGGGATGGGCGGGCCGCGGGAACCGGGTGGAGCAGATGTGAGCCTAGTGGGCAATCTCCAGGATCTCGGGCTCGACGAGATCTTCCAGATCGCGGGGATCTCCGGAAAGACCGGAGTGCTCCACCTCCACAACGGCGACATCGGGATCCGCATCCTCTTCGACGGAGGCCAGATCCAGGCGGCGTTTGACGATCGGAGCGGCGTTCTCAGCGATCTCGGCGATCTCGCACTTGACCGCGGTCTTCTCGAGGCCGGCGCTCTGTCCCAACTTCGGGACGCCATCGAGGCCTCGGGGGGCACCCTCGGTGAGGGGCTCATCGAGCTCGGCTATCTCGACGCAGACGGGCTCCAGAACCTGCTGCGATCGCGCGTCGAGACTCTGGTCTCGGAGGTGTTCCGCTGGGAACGGGGTGAGTTCAGTTTCGATCTCGGAGAACTCCGTCCCGATGGGGCTGAGCGCGACTTCGTGCTGAAGCAGGGTTTGAACCCGCAGTTCGTGGCCCTCGAGGCGGCCCGCATGCTCGACGAGCAGAGCGTCGGTGGCTCCAGTGACGCGCCTTTGGAAGGGTCCGAGTCCTCGGAGGAGTTCCTCGCGACCTTCGACGCGGACGCGGACGTCCTGCTCGGTTCCAGCCAGAGCGATGCCCCCGAGCCGCCCGCCGGCGCCGGCGCGACGGAGGCGGCGGAGACCCCGGACGATACGCCGGCCGAGCGCGCGAAACCCCCCGAACCGCTCCCGGTCGTCGCGGTGGATAGCGATCTCGCCACGCTCGAATGGGTGAAAGAGGCCCTCGCCCCGACGGACACGCGCATCCACATTCTCCAGCGCTCGGAGCAGGCGGTCGCGCGAGTGCGGCAATATGTCCTGCGCGGTGAGGCGGCGATCGCACTCCTCACCGACACCACTCCACCGGATCCGGTCAGCGGGGCTGCGGATTGGATTGCGCTGACGGCGCGGTTGCGGGCACAGGTGCCCAAACAACGCGTGCTCTTTCTCGGGCCCGCGGACGGAATCCCGCAAGATCTCGAGACGCGCGCCCGGCCCGATGCCTTCTCGCGCCGGCCGAACCCGACGGAATTATCCGACCCGCGCGCGGAGCCTGAGCGGCAGGCGCTCGCCGAAAAGCTCCGCCAGGCTCTCGCGGAAATGCAAGGCCTCAGCTCGGCCACCGGCGGGGACGGCGCCGATCCCTGGCGCGCGCGCTGGGAAGGGGTGCGCGACCACCTGCGCCACGCGCCGAGCGCGGGGGCCGTCTGGGATGGCTTGCTCGACTTCGCCGCCCAGGGCTTCGAGCGTACGGCGCTCTTCACGATCCAGGAGGAAGAGGCGACGGGTGTCGGCGCGCGGGTCCGCCGCGAAGCCGGTGCCGACGCGGAGGCGTGCGACACCACCTGCACGCTCTCGGTCGAAGATTCTGCGTGGCTGCGAAAGGTGCTCGAAACACGCAGCGCGCTGCGCGCGGGACCGGAGAGCGACGGAGATCGCGCGATCTTTGCCGAGCTCGGAGAGGAGAGCCCCGACGAGGCCTACGTCGCGCCCATCGAGCGCTGNNTGCGCTCGAGCGCTTTCCCGCCCATTCCTAGGAGAGGGGGAGCCCATGATTGCGGCGTGCCCGAAATGCCAGACCCGCTACCGGTTGAAGCCCGAGCAGATCTCCGAGGGCGGTATCCGCCTGCGCTGTCGTCAATGCGAGGCGCTGTTCCGGGTTCTGCCCCCTCCCACCGAGAGCGAAGCGCAGACAACCGCGCCCCGGGCCGCGTCTGCGCCGCCGCAACCCTCGCAGACCTCGCCGCCGGAGAACGCGGCAGCGGACCCCGGGTCGGGTGCGCGAGACGCCGCGCCGGGAGCCGGGGCGGGGTCCCAGGACGCCGCGGTGACCGGTGCGTCGCCGCTGCTGTTGGTGGGATTTTCCCGGCCCGAGACGGGCAAGCGATTGGTCGACGCGCTGGGCATCGGCGCCGAGCGCGTTCTCGCGGTGGGAACCGGAGAAGAGGCCTTGCTCGCAATGCACCGGAACGTGCCGCGGGTCGCGATCCTCGATGCCTCGCTCCCCGGCCTCGGGGGTCACGCGGTGTGTGAGGTGGTGAAGCGAAGCCCGCTGCTCCGCGAGGTTCGCGTTCTGCTTCTGCAAGGCTCGGACGCTCCCACGCGAGACGCTGCGGCGGAGGGATTCTCCGCGGATCTCTATCTCGATCCCTCGCGCGGCGACGAGGAGTGTCGGTCGGCACTGGTGCGCGCCCTCCGCGAGTGGGGCGTGCCCGTATCGATTCCATCCCCGCCCCGCGAAGCCGCGGGTGATCCCGCACCGGCGACTCCGCCGACGCGCGAGCCCGCTCCGCCGGCCCCCGATTCGGAGTCGATGGCCGCGTCGGGTGCGGTCTCGCCGTCGGCACCGGAACCGGCGGCGAGCGCCTCGGTAGACGGGGAAGAGATCCAGCGCGCCGAGCGCCTGGCGCGGATCGCGGTGTCGGACATCGTCCTGTACAACGAGGAAAAATTTGCGGCTGCGGTCCGCTCGGAAGACCCGCTGCAGGCCATGCGCGACGAAGTCGAAGAGGGTCGCGCCCTCCTGCGCGGTCGAATCGACGAGAAGGTCTTCGCGACCCGCGATTTCGTGAGCGATGAGCTGCTGCGACAGGTCCGCGAGCGCGCTTGATCCGGCGACGGCGGTTCGCCCCGCCACGAGCTATAGATCGCGGCCATGTTCCATGGCTGCCGTAACGCGATCCCGCGCGGCGCCCTCATCGGGCTCTGCCTCAGCGTGTTGTTGCTCGCGGGGTGCGGGTACAAGCTGGTGCGCGCACCCACCGGCGCCGCCGCCGCGGATCGCATCGCGGTCGCCGTTCCCCCGCTGACCAACGATTCCTTCGACGCCGGCATCGGCCCGATGGTCACGGACGCGCTGCGCCGGGAGATCCTCCGCCGCGGCCGGCTGCAACTCGTCGACCCCGGCAAAGCCGACGTCGTGGTGGCGGGTCGAATCCGGCCCATCGAGACCTTCCCGACAAGTGTGTCGTCCGTGGGCGCGGCGCTCGAGCACCAAATCGAACTCGAGGTCGACCTCCGGGCGGAGCGTCTCGACGGAACCGAGGTCGCGCTCGCGAACAACTTCTACCGCGAGTGGGAGCTCTATCTCGAGAGCGCCGACCTCGAAGCGGCCCGCAAGAATCGTGTTGAGGCCCTGCGCCGCGTCGCCGCCGTGATCGCGGTGCAGTTTCACGACGTGCTGAGCGCCGGCCTCGAACCGCCGAGTCCATGAGCGAGGTCAGCTTGGAGCAGCTCTCCGAGGCGCTCGCTTCTGGCGACATCGCCCCCGCCTACCTGTTGGCCGGGGACGAAGCGCTGTTGCGCGACGAGGCGCTGGCGCGCCTGAAGGAGGCCGTCCTCGCGGGAGCGCCCGCCGATCTCAATGTCGACCGCCTCGACGGAGCGCAGGCGAGTGCCGCCGACCTCGATGCGTGTCTCGGGGCGCTCCCGATGTTGGCGGCTCGACGCCTCGTCTGGCTGCGGGATCCCGTATCCGGTCGCGGGCGCAGCGCTCTGGCGGACGCCCTCGCGTCGCGGGTCCCTGAACTCCCGAGCGACGCGCCGGTCGTCCTGGTGGTGACGACCACGAGCGCCGATCGCCGGGCCGCCTGGGTCAAAGCCTTCCCCGTGCGGGTGGATTGCAGCTCGCCGAAAGACCGCCGGGCGGGTCTCGCCTTCGTCCGCGCCGAGGCGAAACGCCAGGGGTTGCGCCTGGCGCGGGGCGTGGCCGAAGACCTGTTGGATCGCGNNTACCCGGAGAAGCAAATCGAGCCGGGCACCCTCCGCGAAGCCGTCGCCGACGTTGCCGAGGAGCCAATTTGGGATCTGACCGACGCGATCGGCGAGGGGCGCAGCGCAGACGCCATGCGTCTCCTGCGACGCCTGCTCGACGCGGGGGCGCCGGGTCCGGTCGTCCTCGGCTCACTCGCGAGCCACTTCCGACGCTTGACGCGGGTGCGCCACGGGGGTTCGGTTTCGGGTCCGCCCTTCGTGGTGCGAAAACTGGAGCGGCAGGCGGGCCGCTACAGCGCCGCGCGTCTGCGGGCCGGGCTCGCGGCAATCCACGAGACCGACCTCTCGTTGAAGGGTCATGGCCACGTGGCGCCGGATACGGCGCTCGAACGCCTGGTGCTCGGCCTCTCCGCCTGAGGGATCTCGGGCGGCCGCGTTGGATCTTGCCGTGGCGCTCGCTACCGCTCGATCGCGGTCCCGGGAACGAGGCTGTCGCGTTGGGGGGGAGTCGTTACAAAAGCGCGGCGTGGCTGGCGCGCGCGAGGCGCGACACTTTCCGGTCGGCCTGCCGCTTGGGCAGCACGCCCTTGCTCGCGGCCTGGCGAATCGCGCGCTCGGCTTCTTGAAGTCGCGTCGGGATCGCCTCCCGATCGCCACCCTCGATCGCCGTGCGAAGCGCCTTGACCACGCTTCGCACGCGGGTTCGCACCGCGCGATTGCGCGCTCGGCGGACCAGATCCTGACGGGCGGATTTCTTGGGGGCTTTGTGATTCGCCAAGGCCTGGGGCTCCCTCGCTCCGAGCTGCGNNGCCCGCTCGGGCGGCGCAAGATAGGCCCCGGGCCCCGGGGGCGCCAGCTCTCGGTTCGCGCCGTCGCGAGCGCCCGCTGCGATTCCCGGCCGGTTCCAGAACGCAGGGGTCCCCGGAGCGGGTTCCGGGGCCGAACGGGTGAGATGCGCGTTTAGCTGCGCGCTTGGAGCGCCGATAGACACGGGCGAAATGTCTCGCGAAGAAACCCCCGGGAGGAGCGCCGTGCGCCTCGGGCGGCGCCATACCGCTGCGCTGCTCGCCGGCGTGGTGTGGATGCTCGCCTCGGCCCCGAGCGCGGCCGAGGGAGACCCCTCCGACCCGCTGCCGAACGGGACCGCCGCGGCCACCGAGAACGCCCCGACACCCACCCCCGATACTCTGACCCCCGGGGGGATTCAGGGTCTGGAGCAGGCCTGGTTCACCCCGGCCTACGGGCTTCCCGAGCGGGCCCAGCAGGTACGGGGCGCCGCGGATCGCATCGGTGTGGACAACGTCGACGCAGCCGCCCGCGCCATCTTGCTCGGCAAGCTCGGAGCCGATCGCCGCGAAGAAGGCGAGGCGGCTGTTCTGCTCGCACCCGATCTTCCCAGCGGCCACGCCGCATTGGCCGAGGCCCGCTGGCAGGAAAAAGACACCACGGGCGCCCTTCGTTCTGCGCTCGAGGCGCTGCGCAGTGCCTTCGTGCACCTCGAAGCCACGCTCTGGCTCCAAGCGACAGCCGGTTGGTTCCTGTTCGCGGCGCTCCTCGGCGGGGGTCTCGGGTATATCGCCCTTCGCGGCGCGACCGCGCTTCCGCTCGCGGCCCGCGATCTCGGGGGGTGGTTCGAGAAAGAGATGTCCACGCCCGCCCGTTGGGCGCTGATCGCGTGCCTCATCCTGGTGCCCCCCGCTCTCGGCGAAGGGGTACTCGGGGCGCTCGGGGTCCTGTTCGTGTTCGGGCTGCTCTATGCGGAGAGCGCCGAACGGCGCGCGCTGCTCGCCGCGGCCATCTTCACCTTCATCGCGCTCGACCCACTCGCCCACCAGGTGGGTCGCGCCTTCGTTTCCTTCGGCACGGACCCGTTAGCGGAAGCTGCATGGTCCTCCGAGCGCGGCTTCCTCGACCCCGTCGAGTCGCAACGCCTGCGCGGGCGCGGCGAGCGTCACCCCCTCGCGATGCACGCGATCGCGCGCCGTTCGCGGCGGGCGGGCGATCACGCCGCCGCGGAGGCACGTTTCACAGCCTTGGTCAACGCCGAGCCCGAAAACCCTGTCCTCCTCAACGACCTCGCGAATCTCCGCTACCACCAGGGCCATCTCGACGAAGCCACCCGGCTCTATCAAAACGCCACGCAACAAGTGGACTCGGCCATCGTGTGGTTCAACCTGGCCCAGGCGCACGGAAAGAACATCGAGATCGACCAGCACGAGAATGCGCTTCACGTCGCGCAGGACCTCGACCCGGAACTCGTCGGTCGCCTGGCACAGCGCATCGGCGCCTCGGAAGAGGGTGTCGTCGTCGACCTGCCGCTGTCCGTCATGGAAATCCGCCGGCGGATGCTGCCGCGCGCCGGTTCGGCCTTTGCCGATCGGACCCGTCGGCTACTGGCACCGGGGTGGATCGGCGCCTACCCGGGCGTCAGCGCGGCCTTTTTCTTCGCGCTGGTCGTACTGGCGGGGGTTTGGCGAAAACGGGTCGCACTCTCGCACTGGTGCTACCGCTGCGCGTCGATCACCGGCTCGCTCGTAGGCGTGGAGCGCGCGAGCGAGGCGCTCTGCGAGGCCTGCCAGCGCACCCACGGGAGCCGCCAGGTGCGTTGGCAGACCCCGACCGAANNCCGAACCCACGCCCCGATGGTCGCGCGCGATTCGGTACGTCCTGACTCTCTGCGGCGCCCTGGTTCCCGGCGTCGGCTTGACGATGCCGCGACCCTTCGCCGCTTGGCTCGGGCTCTGCGGTGTGGCACTGGCCCTCGGTGTGTGGATCTACGGTGGTCGCCGTAT
>JABAHO010022321.1_pt1 | contig 10375 bp, 13 predicted proteins | sample 7062071 | NCBI WGS metagenome assembly JABAHO01 (sample SAMN14534356, study PRJNA622989) | marine sediment metagenome | biome: marine biome [ENVO:00000428]; feature: marine pelagic biome [ENVO:01000023]; material: deep marine sediment [ENVO:00002113] | place: India: Gulf of Kutch | collected...
CACGACCAAAGGCTTATGAGTCCTCTGCTCTACCACTGAGCTACGCTGCCACGTCAAATATATACCACAGATTAAATTAAGCCGTCAATCTCTCTTTATCACATGGACACCGGTGGCTTTGAAGGTGGCATAAACCTGCTTACCCTTCGCTAAATCTAATTCCTCAGCTGACCTTTTGGTAACCAGAGCAATTAATGGAAAACCACAGTCCATTTCTACACGGGTAAGCGGGGCAGCCGGGACTAGCCGAGTTATTTTACCAATAAACGAGTTTCTGGCGCTGCTTGAGGCTGGTGATAGGGCCAGGGTAATATCCTCAGCCCTAACACAGGCACTTACTTCTTCTCCAACTGAGTAATCGGAAACCGTTTCTATACCCTTGCCACCAGCATCTATGGTGGTTAATCCTTCCTCGCTGGCTACTATTACGCCGTCAATAATATTCTCGATACCTATGAACTCGGCCACCCCTCTATTTCTAGGGGAAGCAAGTACTTCTGTTAAACCTCCGGTTTGATGAATTTCACCATTTATNNCAGGCGCTGACCCTGAGATATATCATGGGTAGCCATTATTATCGTGGTATCATACCGGTGAATAATATTGGTTATTAACTCCTCGATTTTTGATGTGGAAAGCGGGTCGAGGTTAGCTGTAGGTTCATCCAGTAACAATAGCTCCGGTTCAATGGCTAACGCTCTGGCTATGGCTACCCTTTGTGCCTCTCCGCCAGATAATGTTCGGGCATTTCTATCCTTATAGTCTGAAAGAGCTACCAACTCCAGAATACTGTTGACCCTTTGGCGAAGGCTACTTTTTTCCATTCCCCGCCATTTCAACCCATAGGCGATGTTATCATATACACTCGTGTTAAAGACCACCGGCTTCTGGATGACAAATGCCATCCGGCGACGCATTTCTAGTCTCAGCTTGGCTGATTCGGTAGCATCTAGCCCGTCAAAATATATTCTTCCCAATGTGGGCATATCAAGGAGGTCGATTAGGCGTAGAAGTGTAGTTTTGCCAGCACCGGTGGGGCCAATCAGGGCAAAGACTTCGCCTTTATCAACCCTTAGGTTGATATTTTTCAGGATATCTCGTTCATCATATCTCTGACATAAGTCTACGGTTTCGATTAAAGACATTGTTACCTCTGCTGGATTCTATTTAAGGCGGTATTAACGACAAGGGCGATAAATATAAGAATTATGCCCAGTGCTATTGATAACTCTAAATCGCCCTTGGATGTTTCCAGTGATATTGCAGTGGTGATGACTCTGGTGAACCCTTTGATATTGCCGCCGACCATAAGGGCTATTCCTACCTCCGAGATGGCTCGGCCAAACCCCATTACAATAGCGGCAATAACCGCAAATCTTGCTTCCCTCAGGACAACAATAGATGTCTGGAAGCCACTGGCACCGAGTGAACGAGCCGTATCTACTATTGCCTTGTCTACGCCACTTAGAGCGGAAATGGTCAGACCAAGCAGTATCGGCGTAATTAGTATCATCTGTCCCAGCACCATAACCATTGGCGTGAACAGTAGATTAAACCCGCCTATAGGTCCAGCCCGGGAAAAGAGGACGAAGACAAACAGACCAACGGCAACGGTGGGTATGCTGAAGAATGTTTGAATTAGATTTATTAAAATCCTCTTGCCCGGAAAATGGTAGAAGTGGATGAGATTACCAAGAGGTAGACAAATCAGAGAAGCAAGGAGGGTGGAGGTCACTGAAATCATCAACGACCTCCCGGCTATCTCCATAACCTCAGGGTCAAGGGAAACAATGAGTTCTATGGCCTTAGTTAGGCCATGCCATATTTCAACCATTAGGCTAACTCTTACTTCTTGGCACAGATATCATACTTACCGATGCAAGTAATATTGTCACCACAATTAGGACAGTACTTCCAGTCTGTCCTTATCTCGGAACCGCACTTCTTGCACTTTACCACGGCGGCTATGACCGGCATTTCAATCCTCCTTTAAGTTTACTGTTATTTGGGTTCTGCCCCGGCGCAGGGAGTAAAGAGCGGCATGCCATACTCCTTAATGCCGTAATTGCCGATAAACTTCTGTATCTCAGGTGAGGTGAGGAAAGTTATCAGGTTATTAGCCATATCAATTTTAGTTTCAGGTATTCTCTCTGGATTTATAGCAATAGCGGAGTAGATATTGAGCAGTATATCACCCTTGTCTATTATAGGCACCAGCTCCAGCTTACCCTGGTAAGCTAAATAAGTGCCCATATCAGTCAGCGTATAAGCCTGTTTCTCACTGGCCATCATCAAAGTTGGTCCCATACCACTCCCGGCCTCGATGTACCAGACACCTGCCTGTCTAATTGCTTCATAATCGTAGCCAGCTTCTTTCCAGATTGCTTTCTCCTTAGCGTGTGTTCCGGAATCGTCTCCTCTAGAAACAAAGCTTCCGCTTCCAGTTTCCATTAGCTTCTTGAAGGCTTCCTTAGGGTTCAGTCCTTTGATACCTGCCGGGTCAGCCTCCGGCCCTACAATAAGGAAATAGTTATAAGCGAAGGGGACTCGCTGTACACCATAGCCCTCGGCTACGAACTGCTCCTCATGGGCTTTGGAATGAATGGTAATAATATCCACATCCCCTCGTTTACCGTATTCCAAAGCTCTGCCAGTACCGGCATACATAATATCTAGCTCGACATTATACTTCTCCTCAAACATAGGCTCAAGGTACTCCCAGAGGCCGGTATCATATAGGCTGGTGGTGGTAGCTACCCGGAGCCGTTGTTGTGGTGAGATTGGTTCCGCTCCCTGGGCAGTACAGCCGATAGCACTAGCCAGCAGGCTTAAAAGTATAAATATACCTAATAAGCAATAAGTTATCTTTTTCACTGTTTTATATATCCATTTTTGGCAAATGATGCTGCAAAAAATAGAAAGCACCTCGAAAGGAGGTGCTTCGACAGCAGTTGTTAGTAAGCTCTCCTTTCCAAACACGGGAGGCATCACCGTTTCCAGTAATACCCTATCGGCCAATCTCCATAGACTTGCCTTCAGGAGAATTGGCTCGGAGAGATATTCAATTTTTCGGTTAAACATTGTATCACATCTTCGGCAAATGTATCAAGACGGTTTTGCCATTGTTGACGGCTAGGCAGGTATGATAAAATCGGGCGAGCAAGATGTCCATCTCTCAGAAGATTCAGCAAAGTATGGCGGAGGGGTCATGGATAAGGAGGATGTTTGAGGAGGGCGCTGCCCTTAAACAGCGCTATGGTGAGGAGAATGTCTTCGACCTTTCCCTGGGCAATCCGGTGATGGAACCCCCGGTTGAGTTTAAGCAGGAACTAAAGAGGCTGGCGGAGCATCCCTTGCCGGGGATGCATAGATATATGCAAAATGCCGGCTATCCGGAAACAAGGGCAGCAGTGGCAGCACAGCTTTCACTTGAGACTGGCATTGGGTTCACCATGAAGGATATCATCATGACCGGTGGTGCCGCGGCCGCCTTGAACGTGGTACTGAAGGCAATACTCAATCTAGGGGATGAGGTCATTATATTTGCGCCTTACTTTGTGGAGTATCGTTATTACATTGACAACCATGGTGGGGTGGCTAAGGTGCTGCCTACAGATGAGCACTTTATCCCCAAGCTCGATGTTCTTGAGGCTGCCTTTGGGGCTAAAACCAAGGCAGTAATCATAAACTCCCCCAACAATCCTACTGGCGTGGTCTATGCTGAAGACTTTATACATCAGCTAGGGGAGTTGTTACGTAAAAAGGAAGCTCAATATGGAACCCAGATTTTCCTTATCAGTGACGAGGCATACCGCAAGATTATCTATGATGGATTGAAATACCCCCCAGTCTGGCGTCATCACTCTCAAGGCATTGTTGTCACTTCTCACTCTAAGGATTTGGCTCTGCCTGGCGAGCGCATTGGCTATATTGCGGTGCATCCTGATTGCAGTCAACAAGGGGAACTGGTAGACGGGCTCATCTTCTGCAACCGGACGCTGGGATATGTCAATGCTCCAGCCCTAATGCAAAATATAGTGCGGCACCTTCAACAGGTGACTGTCTCTGTAGCTGAGTATCAGAAGAAGCGAGATTTTTTATATGGCCATCTTGTCGATATTGGCTACTCAGTGGTAAAACCCCAAGGGGCTTTCTACATGTTTCCTAAATCTCCACTGGAAGATGATGTCGCTTTCGTGGCAGAGCTACAACAGTGGAAAGTGCTGACTGTGCCTGGTCGTGGCTTCGGGACGCCAGGGTATTTTCGGATATCATACTGTGTTGATGACCGGACACTAGGAGGTTCTTTAGCCGGTTTTAAGAAGGCTGCCCGAAAATTCAACCTAAGTTAATTCTCTGGGAGGGGGAATAAGCCTACCTCCCCCGTTTTTCATAGTCGGGGCACCAGGTAACATTGGGACGTTGCGGGTGATGACAGGCGGTGCGCCAGTTCCACTTGCAACTATCACATAGGAATATGTTCATTCCCAGTGCTTTCTTAAACCGGAGCTTAATCCGGTGTCCCCAGGGGGGATTTACTCTAGAACTCATCTTTAGCCCATGGTAACCTGAAATAAAAAGCTTTTTAGTATATCAGGTTAGATGCTATCTTGCAATAAATTTAATATTCCATCTGTGAAACATTTGTGGTAAAATATAGCGGATTTTTAGGAAGCTAATAGGGTAGTTTGTCATGACTATGTCCAAGGTTGGCAAAGAAAAACAACTAAATATGGAGTGGATTGCCTGGGGTGACTTAACCTGGGTCAATATTGAGAGTCCGACGGAGCGGGAGACAGAATATCTGGCTCAAAACTATCCCTTCCATCCTCTGGATTTAGATGACTGTCTCAGCCGAATACAGCGACCCAAAATAGACGAATATAAAGACTACCTGTTTTTAGTCTTCCACTTCCCGGTATTCAATNNCTTAAGCCCTTAGTAAAGCTATTTAAGGAGTGCCAGCGTGATGAGGAATCACGAGAAGAGTATCTCGGCGAGGGTTCCGGCTTCCTGCTCTACCGCATAATTGATAGACTGGTTGACTCCTGCTTGCCGATACTAGGTAAGGTTTTAGACAATATTGAGGCAGTTGAAGATGATATTTTCTCAGATAGGAAGAGTGGCACAGTAAAAGAAATCTCCATACTTCGACGCGATGTCATTTCATTTCGTCGCATTATCTGGCCAATGAGAGCTGTTATCGGTGGTCTGCAAACTAAGATGCGCCGCTTTGTCAAACAGGATATGGNNATATGACTGACCATGTGGATAAGATTTGGGATGCGTTAGATGAGTATAAAGAGATAATTGAAGGGTTAGATGATACCTATAATTCGCTGGCAAGCAACCGCACCAATGAGGTTATGCGAATGCTGACCATCATCGCTACTATTCTCCTACCGATTACGGTAGTGGCCAGCATCTACGGAATGAATATCCCCTTACCCTTCCAAAACTCCAGTTACTCCCTCGCTCTTGTGTTCTTTGTTATGCTAGTCATTATTAGCAGTATGCTCATCTTCTTCCGACACCAGCGCTGGATTTGATTACTCAAGTGCAAAGAGCCTTAAAATGAATGTCTCCCACCGATTGGTGATTATCGCCGCCATCTTTGTTACCTGCCTAGTGACAGCTAATATCATCGCAGTAAAGGTGATAAGCCTCGGTTCCTTTATCCTACCCGCCGCTATAATTATTTTTCCCCTGAGTTACATTTTTGGTGATATTCTAACCGAGGTCTATGGTTATCGTTGGGCAAGGAAGGTCATCTGGCTTGGCTTCCTTTGCAACCTAATCTTTGTCATCTTTGCCTGGATAGGACAGCTTCTGCCCCCGGCTCCCTTCTGGGAGTGGCAAGAGGCCTATGAGAGCATTTTGGGTTACACGCCGAGACTGCTCATCGCCTCCTTCAGTGGCTACCTCGCTGGCGAGTTCACCAACTCCTTTGTTTTGGCTAAGATGAAGATTCTGACCCGGGGGCGCTGGTTGTGGAGCCGGACTGTTGGTTCCACCATAGTCGGGCAGGGAGTTGATACCTCTATATTTATTATCCTAGCCTTCATTGGCACTCCGTCGTTCGTGTTTATAATGATTTTATACCACTGGCTGGCGAAGACGATTATTGAAGCTGTGGCTACTCCGTTCACCTATACTGTGGTAAACTTCCTGAAGAGAAAAGAAGCGGTTGATACCTATGACTACGAAACTAGATTTAACCCCTTTCTCATCACCGATTAGAGATTGTTAGGGTTGAAGAAAGCAATGAACATCCAGGTCCTAGGGGCGCACAATTGCGAATCGCAAAGTTCAAAGCTCGCCAGTTTGCTTATTGACGGTGTCCTGGCCATAGATGCTGGTGCACTTGCCTCCAGTCTATCCTTCCCAGCTCAGCGAAAGCTTAAGGCAATCCTGCTCACCCACCAGCATTACGACCATATTAGAGATATCCCAGCTATTGCCATGAATTTCTTCCTCCGCGAGGCTACTATCAGTATTTACTCCATCCTACCGGTGTATAACGCTCTGGCTAATCACCTGCTGAGTGGCGAATTTTACCCCAGTTTCTTAGAACGACCGGAAGGGAATCCCACCATTAAGTTCACCATAATAGAACCGCATAAGACTGAACATATTGAAGGCTATAGCATCCTCGCCACCGAAGTAAATCACCTAATTCCTACTGTTGGCTACCAGATTACCTCCCCTGATGGTAAAATAGTATTCTACACTGGGGATACCGGAACAGGATTAGCTGGTTGCTGGGAATATGTATCACCTCAACTACTCATTATTGAGGTTACGGTGCCAGATAGATATGAAGAATTTGCCCGAAGGACGGGGCATCTTACTCCCAGTCTGCTCAAACAAGAGCTAATCAGCTTTCAAGAGCTTAAGGGCTACTTGCCGGCAGTAGTTGTGGTTCACATGGACCCTGGGCTAGAAAAGGAGATAGAAGCGGAAATAGCAGTGGTAGCCGAGGCATTAGATAATTCAATTAACCTAGCCTACGAAGGGATGCAGCTCCGCCTGTAAAGGCTCAACCATGAGGAGAGTTTTAGAGAGGCTTAAGGGGGGTGAGGTTAATAAGTAATTTGAAATTCATAGTTGACAACAATGTGGGTAAGCTAGCCAAGTGGCTGAGAATGATGGGGTATGATACCCTGTTCTTTAACGGCAGTAATGACTCCCGCATGGTTTCTACGGCTCTAAATGAAGGGAGGGTAATATTAACCAGAGACACGCAGATTATGAAAAGACGGGTGGTAACCAGTGGGCAGCTCAAAGCCATCTTGATTAAGAGTGATAAACCTGAGCTACAGATGCGTCAGGTAATAAATGACTTAAATCTGGATTGTCAGTTTAGGCCATTCGCTATCTGTCTGGAGTGCAACCAACCCTTGTTGGAGAGGAGTAAACAGCAGGTGGCAGGACGGGTGCCACCCTATGTTTTCCAGACGCAGAGCCAGTATATGGAGTGTCCCGCCTGCCACCGAATCTACTGGAGAGGAACACACTGGCAAAGAATGACCGGCAAACTTAAGAAGTTCGAGGAATATCAACAAAAGGAGAATTCTAATGGACGTATATGAGGCAGTTAACAAACGGCGGTCAATAAGAGAATTCAAAGATGTGCCTGTGCCTTATGATATGCTTGAGAAATGTGTCGATGCTGCCAGACTAGCACCAGCCGCGATGAATCGCCAAATCTGTGAATACATAATCGTTGATGATGAACAACTACTACCTCAGGTATTTGATACTGTAGGCTCCTGGGCAGGACAACCTAGACCACAAGACGGATGGCCGCCGGGGCGCAGACCTAAAGCCTATATTATTATCCTAATAAACAGTCCGCTGGAGGCTGAGTTTGGTGGCAGTAAAATGAATACATATTACGATGTTGGGCTGGCAGCGGAGAATATGATGCTGGTTGCTCTGGAGGAGGGGATAGGTAGTTGCCCGGTAACCTCATTTATCCCGAATATGCTAAAGCAGGTTCTGAATATACCTGATAAGTACGAGATTGCTATGGTGCTGGCGTTAGGCTTTCCCGATGAGAGTCCAGTTCTGGAAGTAGCTACCGACTCGATTAAACGCTGGTTCGACGATGAAGGCGCGCTTCACGTTCCCAAACGGGAACTAAAGGACATTACCCACCGAAATAGGTTCCCATAATGACAGGATTGACCATAGCCCGGGATATTGTTACACTTCAGATTACTAGGGGAGAAGGTTACAGTGAAAATTTTAACCACTAGTCAAATGAGCCACGTAGAACAGGCCAGCGCCAAGATGGGCATATCTGTAAGTGAGCTTATGGAAAATGCGGGAAAAGCGGTAGCTGAGGAAGTCAGACGAATCCTGGGCACTGTTGACGAACAGCATATCCTAATCCTGATCGGACCGGGAAACAATGGCGGGGATGGGTTAGTCGCTGCCCGCCACCTTCATGATTGGGGGGCGAAGGTCAGCGTCTGTTTTTGTAGCCAGAGACCATCAGATGACAAAAACCTTAAGCTGGTTCAAAAACGGGACATAACTTGTGTTGACGCCACTCAGGATGAAAGCCTGGATAGACTTGATGAATTGCTGGTATCAACTAATGTCGTTATTGACGCTCTATTTGGCACCGGTAAGAGACGCCCGCTTCATGGCACCTTCCGAGAAGCAATAGAGAGGGTAAGGAAAGCCAAAGAAGGGAATCCGGGACTTCGTATCATTGCCCTGGATTTACCCTCGGGATTAGATGCGGATAGAGGTACTGTAGACCCTGCCTGTATCAATGCTGATAATACTATTACCTTGGGGTTTCCTAAGCCAAGCTTATTCAACTCCTCCGGGGCAGAAAGAGCGGGCAGAATAAGTGTAGTCGACATCGGTATACCTGAACACCTGACTGAACAGACGACTGCTAATGAGCTTATGACCGATGAGTGGGTTAGGTCAGTTCTTCCCGAGCGTCCGCTTGGAGCCAATAAAGGGAGCTTTGGTAGGGTTCTGGTTGTTGCCGGTTCAATTCACTATATTGGTGCCGCCTACCTAGCCTGTAATGGTGCCCTGCGGGTTGGGGCAGGACTGGTAACCCTGGCGACAGCTTTCAGTCTACAGTCAATCCTAGCGTCAAAACTAACCGAGGTAACCTACCTGCCTTTGCCTGAATCCCACCCTGGCATCATCGCCCCCGAAGCCGCCAGACGCATACACCAAGAATTAGAACACTACGATGTCTTACTTTTGGGCTGTGGACTGGGACAAAGCCAGTCAGCCATAAAGTTTATTAGATCTGTACTTTTACCAAGAAGGATAACGTTACCACCTTTAGTCCTTGATGCTGATGCACTTAACACTCTGGCTGGAATTCCAAGCTGGTGGAACCTGTTAACCGCCGATGCTATACTTACCCCGCACCCCGGCGAGATGGCAAGGCTGACTGGGGTAGCCATAGATGAGGTGCAGTTAGATAGAGCCGGTATTGCCGCTGAAACCGCCACCGAATGGCACAAAACGATTGTCCTGAAGGGAGCCTATTCCGTTATCGCTGCACCAGATAATCAATCCCGAATTAGCCCCTTTGCTAATCCCGGACTGGCATCAGCCGGAANNGGGTTTGTCACTTTTTGATGCGGCAGCCTGTGGTGTTTATCTCCATGGTAAAGCTGGCGAGATGGTTAAGTCTGAGCTTGGTGATGCCGGTATGATGGCTACCGACCTTTTGCCAGTATTGCCCTTGGTTATTAAGCGATTAAAAGAGCAAACCACTTAGCAGAGTTAGGAATAATATGCTATTAGCCATTGATATTGGAAACACTGATACTACCTTTGGGGTTTTTGAGGGTGAGGAACTCCGTGCCACTTGGCATATGGCTACCGGTATCCATCGTATGGCCGATGAGTATGCTGCCTTACTGCTTAACCTGCTNNAGTCGGATATTAAAGAGGTAGCTTTGTGCAGTGTGGTTCCACCACTGGTAGCTACTTTTGAAGAGCTGTTTCAACGATACTTTAACCTCTCGCCCCTGGTGGTAGGAGCTGGGGTTAAGACTGGAGTCTGCATCCGTATGGATAACCCCAGGGAGGTAGGTGCCGACCGCATTGTGAATGCTGCCGCTGCTCACCATCTCTATGGCGGACCGGTAATCATCACTGACTTCGGTACTGCTACCACCTTTGATACCGTATCTAAAGAAGGTGATTACATAGGAGGAGCTATTGCCCCGGGCATAACTATGGCGACCGAAGCTCTATCTGAGCAGACAGCAATGCTACCCAGGGTGGAATTAGTCTCGCCTAAGCATGCTATTGGCACCAATACAATTACTGCCATGCAATCGGGGATTGTCTTCGGCTATGTCGGAATCATTGAAGGCATAGT
>JABAHO010024272.1_pt1 | contig 10373 bp, 5 predicted proteins | sample 7062071 | NCBI WGS metagenome assembly JABAHO01 (sample SAMN14534356, study PRJNA622989) | marine sediment metagenome | biome: marine biome [ENVO:00000428]; feature: marine pelagic biome [ENVO:01000023]; material: deep marine sediment [ENVO:00002113] | place: India: Gulf of Kutch | collected...
TATGTGGCGATTGGGCAGGGCAAGATGATCGACAGCTATGGCGGAGCGATCAGCTACCTGGAAATGACCGCCACGACACCATGGAGGTTATGGGACGGCTATGAGGTGGCACAGGGTGCATCGGTACCGGGTACGAGACCGAATAAGACGGTTGAGGTCTTCGAAGAAGGGACCCTGAGGGCTCGCTTCGTTCTTGAAGAACAAACTTCGCTGCCGTTGGCGACGGAGATCTTCGCACATGACGGGTCGCTCTACCGGTACGCCGCACTGATCGAAGTTGGGCCAAGGGAGACTGACCCTATGCTCAATATGGCCGAAATGCCTGCTCCTGAGGTCATGGAGCCGGCGCCTGCCGGTGCCCTTCCGGCCTCCGCCGGCCATTATTGGCGCGCCGACACCTATGCGATCGCCGGTGGCACGCAAGCCTTCTACACGGACGGCCTGTTTCGGTTCTCCGTCTTCGAGCTATCCCGCAAGACCGACGGCGGCCGACTAGCCGAGCAACCGTCTGTCGAAATCGGTGGCCAGGGGGGATACCATCGGTTGTACGACCCCGCCGCAGTCTCAGTACTGTGGCGCACGCCGGATCAGGCTTATGTGCTGATCGGGGATTTGCCTCCCGATCATCTGGAAGTGGTTCTGAGCGACCTCCCGGTTCCGAGTCGGGCCAACCCTGTCAAGCGGATGTGGCGCTGGATCTTCGGCTAACGGCTCAGGCGCTCCCAATGTTTTGAGTCGTACGACCTATCGATTTCCGTTTCGGGTGTCGCTACTTTCGTCTGCAGTGAGCTCGTGTTTGGCACTTGCAGTGTTAGGAACTACTGTGAGTGGCAACCACACAGAGTGGGTGTAAGCTCATAGGGGTAAGCGGGTAATTGAGTAGGCGGGAAACCCAGATGACGCAAGCGGCGACTTCAGAACAACACCCATCAGTGGTCGAAAGCGGGCACAGCGACGCGCTTGCCGATCGTCGCCGGGGCGCTTATGAACGATTCTGGAAGCCAGCTCTCGACAGGCTCGCCGGCTTGGTCCTCATGCTCCTTACCCTTCCGATCATCATTCCGGCGGCCCTGACCGTTTTCGTTGATCTTGGTTTTCCCATCTTCCTTCGACAGGAGCGGGTTGGGCGCGGGGGAAAGATCTTCAAGGTCTACAAGCTCCGTACCATGGAGCCCGATCGGCGAACACCCGTGGCGCCTTCCTTCGTAGGGACGGACCGTCGCGTGAACCACAAATCGAAAGACGACCCCCGTTTGACCAGAGTCGGTCGCTTCCTCAGGAAGTGGAGCCTCGACGAGCTGCCCCAGCTGTGGAACGTCGTGCTGGGCGACATGAGCCTCGTCGGCCCCCGGCCCGAGATGGTGCAGATAGTCCGCCACTATGAGCCCTGGCAGCACGCCCGCCATCAGGTCAAGCCGGGCGTAACCGGTCTGTGGCAGGTGTCGGCTCGAGGGGAGGTCCCGATGCACGAGGCGACTCACATTGACCTCGAATACATCAAGTCGGTTTCTTTCGCTGCCGATGTCAAGATTTTGGCGAAGACGATTCCCGCTGCCCTAGGAGATCGAACGGGGCATTAGCGCCGGCTGAGGTAAAACGTTTTTGGTTTACACTGAGTGTGGGTCCTGGGCATTTGGGGTCCACCACTACCTGAAGGAAGAAGCTTGATGGACACCCTGCGTCCGCGTGACATCGACGACATCGCCGCCCTCGAGCAGCCGAGCATCCTCGCCGCCATGTGGCGTTATCGGTGGCTCGTCTTGTTGGTTGCGGCGATTTTCATCGGTCTGGGTATCGCGTTCCAGGCGGTAGTCCCGGCCGGTTTCGAGGCCACCGCCGAGATCGTCGTGGAGGACCCCCGGACCTCTGGGTTGTTCAGCCAGGGTGAGGTGACCCGCATCACGTCCACGCCGCAGCGTTATGTCGCCGACCAGGTCGAGATCCTGCGCGGAAATGCGGTGGCCGGTGCGGCTTCTGCCCATGCTCGAGACGAGGAGGGACAGGATATTTCTGCCGACGAGTTTCTGGCCAAGACCAGCATCTCCTCGAGTAGGGAAAGCAACCTGATCAAGATCTCGTTCACCGCGGAAACTGCCGACCGAGCCAGGATCGGCGCCAACTCGATTGTCGAGGGCTATCGCACAGTCCGGGAGGCCGAGCTGCGTGCGACCGCTAATGACGCCGTCGCCCAGATCGAAGCAGAGACAATGGAACTCAACCAAACGCTCGATGAGCTCCGCACTCAAATCGAGGACATCCAGGCGTCTGATGAGGTTCAGACCGCGCTCGCCGAGGAATTCGAGGACGACCTGGCTACGTTCGACCAGCTACAGAACCGGCTCAATGAGCTCAACGCCGAGGATCCACTCGGCGAAGAGGCGGAGGCGGTGCGCACCCAGTTGGATGACATCCTGCAGGATTTCCAGACCTTTGAAGTCATCAGCCGGATTCAGCAGCGGGACGCCACCTTGCAGGCGCTCGCCGCACAGCAGGAGCAGGCCATCAACGAGCTGGCCGACCTGTCGGGCCGGGCCAATTCGATTCTCATCGCCGTCGAGCTGCAGGGTGCGGGCATTACCTCCGGCTCGTTGGCTCCGACCCCCGATCAGACAACCGGCTCCGGTCCTGCCCGGATATTGGCTGCGTCGCTGGTTTTGGGATTAGCAGTGGCCGCGGCTATCTCGTACTTCCTCGCCGCTCGGCGGCGGGCATTCGGCAGCCGCACCCTTCCTGAACTCGTCCTCAACGCGCCTCTTCTGGCCGAGGTTCCCGACTTCACGCTGGAGGGCATCAAGTCGCCCCTGCCCGTTACCCAGGCTCCCACTTCGGCCTCGGCGGAGGCGTTTAGGTTCGCTGCAGCCGCGGTGGATATTCGCGCTTCGGCTGCCGGCGCCAAATCGCTGATGATGGTCTCCGCAACACTCGGTAGTGGCAAAACCACGGCTGCGGCCAACACGGCTATCGCCGCAGCTCGCGAGGGCTTGCGGGTGCTCGTGATCGACGCCGACTTCGGAAACCAGGAGCTCACTGGCTTGTTCCTAGGTGAGGAGCAACCGGCCGCCGGTATCACCGAGGTCGTTGCCGGCGTCGTTCCTCTCGAGAAGGCGGTGCGGCAGGTGGTCGTTACCGAGGATCGCTCTTTGTTCCTTTTGTGGCGAGGCCGTGAGGCCGTCGAGGCTGCCAACTTCTTCCGAGCCGAAGAGACACAAACGTTCTTTGCGGAGGTCAAGGACCAATTTGACCTTGTGATCATCGACGGCCCTCCACTCCTGCAGGTGGCCTACGCGAGCACTCTCGTGCGTTACGTGGACGCCGTTGTAGCCATTGTCGCTCACAACAGCCGAGTGGGTGAGCTGGAGGAGGTTGCTGATCGGCTCCACTTCATTGAGACGCCGCCTATCGGCTACATCTACACCAAAGCTCCACTCCGGGCAGAGATGACCGCATCGGAGGGTTCGATGAAGGACATACTCGGCGTCGGCGGAGAACCGGTGAAACGTGCCCCGGCCAGTGCCGGAGTTGGAAGGCGACGCAGTAGCCGAAAAGACAACAACGGCGGATAGCAATCACCGGGGCCGCTCTTGGCTCTAGCCCACCAGGCGGCTTTCCGACAGCAGACGTTCCTCCAGATCATCGGCTTCGTACCCGTTGAGGGCGACCGAGAACGCCTGGTGCAGGGTCTCGTGCGCTGCCTCGGTATCCAGGTTGGGACTGTTGTCCGCAATCTGATTGGTATGGAAATGAGTCATCGCTGCGCCGAGTCGGGCGGCGATATCGCGTCGGCTGCCGGTTGGGATGAGCTGGACCCGTCGCTGATCGATGCCGGCTTCGGCGATTGTCTTTGCTCCACCGTTGGCGAGAACGATCACGGGGGCTCCCCGCAACATGGCTTCAGCGAGTGCTACTCCGCCCTCCTCCCGTACGCCGGAGAACACAACGGCGCAAGCTCGATCCAGCAGATCCTGAGCTTCTTGATAAGGAATCCAGCCACGTAATTCGACTCTGTCCTCAAGATCGAGCTTCTCGACCAATCGGAGGACGGCCTTGCGCTCTGGTCCATCGCCGACAACCACCATGCGCACGGACGAATCGGCCTGGGCCAGGCCGTGCAGCGCCAGCCTGACGCCCTTGCGGGATTCGAAGGAGGATAGAAAGAGCATGAACTCATCACGCTTCCTCGGCACTCGGTCGACCGTACTGAACAGGACGTGATTCAGGAGGATGTCTGCCTCTGGCCGGGGATGCAGGCGCCGTCGGGTTTCTTCGTTCTGGAGAATCCGTATCCGGGCTCGGCGCCAGTTCTGACGCGTCGACGGCAGGAACGAGAAGGCTCTCACCGCCACAAGGTCGAAGGCTTCGGAAGCTATTCCCTTGATGCCGAGGGCAGGCCACATCCGCAATGGGGTAACCACGGCTCCCCCCACCGGGCCCCAGATCAGCGGAATTCCCATCCGGTCACCGGGAGAAGGCATCCAGTACACCGAGTAGGTGGCGTGATAGGCCACATCGAACGGTTCCCCCTCATGGAGGGCGCGGGCAACCCGGATTGCCCGGCGTTGCCACCCCAGATAGCTCGTGAAGTAACCGATCAAATGTCGTCGCGACTTATCAGTGGGCTCGTGTGGCAGCAGGGTTGCCCAGCGTGGCTCAGCCACCTCGACGAACGTCAAGTTGGTGCCGGGGTTTTCCGCTTCCCAAGCACGAATCGCGGACGTGTGTTCCGGCCCGACCAAGACCGTACAATCAGCAAAGCGGGAGACCGATTGCACCAAGCCCCATCCAGCTCCCGGCTCAGATCCACGTCCCGGCTCACAGGCGTAAGCAAATACAACAACCCGGGGAATCTGTCGTGAGGGATGGCGGCCGGGCGGCGTATAGAGACGATCGAGCTCCTTCGAGTAGCCCAGCCAACGAGCTGCGTACATCGCGATCATGGAGAGCGGGACGGCGAACCCTCCAGTGAAACCGCTTGTGGCAGCCACTCCGAGGCGGGTTACCGACGCCGACCATTCGATGCGAGCCATTCCTTCTTCGGCCCCGCCTCCAATCAACTCGGCTCGCGGCGACTCCATGAGGCCTTGGACGATGTTGGCGATAATCGTCACGGCGACCAGGCCGGCTACCTCGTACGCCCCGGCCAGCTTCTCGATGTAAGCAAGCGGATTGCCGACCCATTCGAAGGAGGCCACGAGCAGATAAAGAACTCCGGCGCTGACAATCCAGCGAGAAAAGGTCCGAGAAATCCTTCGAGCACGCTGCGGCTCGGTCGCCGAACCGGACTCCATTGACCTTGGTCCTAACACGGCTCGGAGGCCTTCGGCTGTCACCGCCAAGGGTCGGGCAGCCTGCCGGGCAGCCTCGGCATAGCCGGCTACCAGCGGACCTGCCAATACGTAGACGATTCCAATAACCAGGAAGTCCCCGGTCGAGAATGTCAGTTCCTGTGTCAGCAGCCAGCGCCCGGATCGGAAGAGCTCGGCTATGTGGATTCGTTCTCTGATCGTCTCGTGGGCTCCCAGTGAAAGAAGTAGACCAGCCGGAAGCGAAATGGCGTTGGCGATCGCCAGCGCGCCGAATGGAATCCACGCTTCCGAAATAGTTGAGGCCTCTAGAACGACTACCGCGCCGACTATCGAAACGAGCTGGACAACGGACACACTCGCGGCGCGCCATGATCGGTCTGCCAAGTGCAGCATCCTTCGCACGTGGTCTTGCATGGGGGAAAGGAAGGCGGCGGCAATTCCCGACACCGAGAAAGCTACGAGGGTTGAGCTTTCCACCGAAGAACCGCCGAAGAAGAGGGCGAAAACCCAGGCGAGTGCCACCAAGGGGGCTGCCAGAAGGGAGGGCCCCGCACCGAGGACGAGACTTTGCCGCATCAGGGTTATTCGCCGCCCCCGTGCATAGGGCAAGGCGGCAACCTCAGCCGGAACAAACAGCAACCACGAAGGGATCACAGTCGCCAGCCGGAACGCCCCGAAGAAAAGTGCCCAAGCGCCCGCTTCGCCGGCACCGAGACCGACTCCGTATATGCCGACAATGAAGGTCGCCAGCGAGGCGAAGCCCTGGTCGACCAGGCCGGCTGGGATTGCCCGGCGGGAGGAGCGGTCGGTCATCGCCCGCGGACCGCCTCGGACCAAGCCGGCTGGCGCCGGCGCCACCGGACCATGTTGCCTTCAACGGCTATGACGGCTCCTGCGCCGAAGATCGTCCACAGCCAGACCGCCACCTGGGGCCCTTCGAGGCTCGGGTCGAACACTCCATTGATAAGGATGGCGGTTGCCGACATCATGCACCACGTGACGAAGCCCGACTTTCGATCCTCCCCGAGGAAGCGGAGTCGTTTGGCGCCTTTCCACAGCGTGCGATACCAGACCCCCCACAGCACAACCCACAGGCTGGCCCCTATCAGACCCATTCGGGCCATGACCGACAAATGCGAGTTGTGGGGGTTACGCAACTCGGGTCCGCCGGGCGCAGCGACGAAGCCGAAGCGGCCTGCCAGGTTGGGCCCGAAGCCGAAGCCGGAGAGGAAGCGTTCGCCGGTGAGCGTGTCGTCGACGACCAAATCCCAGAGTTTGAGCCGCCAGGCGACTGTGCCGTCATCGGGGGTCTCGCCGTCGGCCCCGGCGGTTGCCCTGAGGGTGGTGACGTTTTGAATGAGCTGGGTCACGGAGAATTCGCGTCTCTCTAGCTCGAATCGCAGATCGACTGCAAATGCGAGAAGGAGGGCTCCAATCAACAGCCCGATGGCGCCGGCCATCAGCGGGCGCGACTCGCGAGATGAGATGAACAACCAGGCCAGGACCAACATGGACGCGACCATCGCTCCCCGATTCTGCGAGCCTGCCATGACGACAAGGATGAGGCCACTCACTCCGAGGACGGCATTGCGGACTGCGTCTTTGCGCGTTGCCTCGGGTGCGATCACCAGGAGCAGGAATGCCACGAGCAGGACGGCCTGAACTCCTATGTTGCCCGGCTTGTGCGATGTGATCGGCACACCACCCGAGTCGGGGACCTCCCAGGCCGGGCGGTTGGCTAGTACCAACCGTGCCAGGCCCACGACGAGGAAGGCAGGGATGATCTTGAGATACCAGCGGAGGAAGAGGTCGTAGGCCGGTTCCCAAGACATGAAGAGCGTTCCGATCACAATCGCGAACAGCCCGTAGTACCAGAGAGCGCCATCGCGCACCGCGTCGAGGCCATGGCTGGGCAGGCCTGCGAGCGTCAGCAGCAGGCCGAATGCCATGAAGACAACCAGCAGCTGCATGGCAGGGCTGCGCCGAAGAAAGACGAGGGTTTTGCGCGATTTATAGGCGATGAATAACCCGGCCAGCAGTATCAGTTCACCGATGAAGATCGGGGTTCCGGGAATGTGAAGCCAGGCGAAGGCTCGATCGAAAAACATGTATCCGGCAAGGAGGAACAGCAGCAGGTAAGAGACCCTTTGATACGTGGCATCCCGCTCCGCGGTGTAGTTCCGGAGCGCGGCCTTGGCACGGAGGCTGGGCTCGTACGCAACTGGTTTTCGTTGATAGGTCATGCTTCGCCTCGGTCGGAACTAGCGTCCATAGTTCACCCGCTATGCGGCTTTTTCAGGCCCTCGGGGTGGAACTCGAGCTGCCGATCGACCGGCCCCAGAGTACCAATTGAGCCCTAACCGGTTGCCTCTCGAGCAATGAGTGTAATTCACTTAACGCGGTCGAGGGCCGAGAAAAGCCGCCGTATCTCACTAGGGCTTATCGGCTTTGCTCACCCACGACTGAATCGCCGTCGAGCACGCGCCGGTAGGCGGCTTCCAGGCCCTCCAGTCCTACGTCGGGAGCGAAATTGGCTTCGTACAGTTTCCGAGCCTCGAGACTCGCCCGTTCTATGTGGTGGTCGTTACTCAATCCGTCGAGCCGGGCGGCGAGAGCATCGCGATCCCCCGGCGCGACTTGCCAGCTGCTGCCTAGGGAGCCCAGGACACCGGGCATTGCCCCTAGCGCTGAGGCCAGGACCGGAAGGCCTGCGCCCAGCGCTTCCAGCATGACCATTGATAGACCCTCATACCAGATGGACGGCAAAACCAGGGCCCGGGCAGTCAACATCCGCTCCTGCACCTCGAGAGATGCGAGCGGACCCGAAACCTCAACATCGGGCGGTAATCCCGTTTCGAGCTTTTTTCGAAGCTCTCCGTCTCCGATGATCTCGAGTCGCAGCCCATTGTTGCCTGCCCGCTTCCAGGCATCGAGAAGGATGTCGGGCCCTTTTTCAGGAGAAAGCCGACCAACGAACAGGACGAGGTCCGAATCCTGGGCGCGGCTGGGTCTTGAACCCGGGTCGCTGACGAAATTGGGTTTGACGATGATCCGGCTTTCGGGGAGCCCACCTTCAATCATCTTGTCCCGGGCGAAGTCGGTGAGCGCAAGGAAAAGGTCGACTTCCGATTCCCACGTCCCTCGTCGACGGTTGATCGAGATGGTCGATGCGGCCACGGTCGATTGGATGGCGCTGCGGCGATAACACCGGTAACGAACCGCATGCCAGGGATTGCGGCTGCCGACGCACAGCTCACACGGCTTGCCCTTCCGCAACAGCATGGAGTTGGCGCACACCAAGCGATAGTTGTGAAGCGTGAGCACCACCGGGGATCCGGCTCGACGAATAGCGCCGAAAACAGCCGGTGACAGGTGGTACCAGGTGTTGTGCACGTGGGTGACATCCGGCTGATGCTGGCGGACCAGGTCACCGATCCTGCCGGCGGCGCTCGGATTCCAGGGTGCTCGCACGAAGTCTCCGGCCGCTCGGAGGTTGCTGTCCGGGTTCCGCTCTCGATGTTCGATGACCGTATGACCTGCGGTTCGCAGTAGCTCTGCTTCGGTCGCGGCGACGGTGTCTTCCCCGCCCGGCTCGCGGTAGTGGTTGTGGATCTGGAGAATTCTCACCGAAATGATTCTATTTCGGGCCTTCTGCAGCCTGCCGCCGCTTGGTGACTAGTCAAGCTGCAACTTCCTCAAGTGATCACTCTAAGTGTCGATATCACTGTAGGTATCAGATCGCAACCACTGTGAGGAATGAATGAAAAGGCTGGCCACGGCAGCGATCGCGCTAGCAATGCTCATCCCAATCAGTGGAGCTATCGCCGGGCCCGGGTCCAGTTCGGGCACCGACCTGGCCTTCTTTGACCCCTCATCGGGTTTCTGGACATTCGAGGGGGGCGGCGGAATCTACTACGGCGCCCCCGACGACTTGCCGCTGCTGTGCGACTGGAACGGTGACGGCAGGGCAACAGTTGGGGTCTACCGGGACCGCACCGGTTATCTGCTGCTATCCAACCGCAATGGCTCGACTGTCGCCGAGTACGAGTTCTACTACGGCGTTCCCCGCGATATCCCGTTGTGCGGCGATTGGAACGGCAACGGTGAAGAAACCATCGCCATCTACCGCACCTCTGAGCAACGGTTCTACTTCCGCAACAGCAACGACTTTGGCGTGGGCACGATGGAGCTGGCATATGGATTTGCCGGCGGGCTGCCATTCGCCGGCGATTGGAACGGTGACGGCAAGGACACGGTCGGGGTGCGGGATCCCGGCAATGGCTACATGATGGTTGCCGAGAGCAACCTGGGCGGAACCGCCATGGACGGTTACTTCGGGGGAACAGACCAGATGCTGGTCGTGGGGGATTGGGACGGCGACGGCTCCGATCAATTCGGCTTGTACGACCCCGCAGCCAACACTCTCGGAATCGCCGAATCTTTCTTCGAGCCGGTCATAACCGCCCGCTTCCAGCTGGAAGGCGACGGAATACCCCTGAGCGGTGAGTGGAACCATGAGACCGGCATCGTTTACGAAGCGGGAGCGATCGCAGAGCCGATCATTCAGCCGGCTGAGAGTCCCAGCACCGAGCCGACTCCGTCAACGCCTCCGCCGACTGGAACCACCAACGATCCCGGTACCGCCCCGCCAGCGAAGATCGTCAAGCCGTCGATCCCGGTTCCGGATAACGCAGTTCGAATCAATCCGGGGACCGATATCCAGAGTGTCGTCAGCAGCCATGGGGAAGGCACGACCTTCCTGCTTGGCGCCGGCGTGCACCGTATGCAACAGATCTACCCCAAGAACGGCCAAACCTTCATTGGAGAGACGGGTGCCGTGCTCAGCGGCGCACGCGTTCTCGACGGCTGGCAGAAAGACGGGAACGCCTGGGTTGTCGGCGGCCAGAATCAAGAAGGAAGGGTCCATGGCAGCTGCAAGTCTGGACATTCTCGGTGCAATCGGCCCGAAGAGCTCTTCATCAATGACCAGCGCATGCTTCATGTTTCCAGTCGAAGCAATATTGGTCCCGGCAAGTGGTTCTTCGACTACGGCTCAGATCGCATCTACGT
>JABAHO010000319.1_pt2 | contig 10363 bp, 9 predicted proteins | sample 7062071 | NCBI WGS metagenome assembly JABAHO01 (sample SAMN14534356, study PRJNA622989) | marine sediment metagenome | biome: marine biome [ENVO:00000428]; feature: marine pelagic biome [ENVO:01000023]; material: deep marine sediment [ENVO:00002113] | place: India: Gulf of Kutch | collected...
CCAGGCCGACTTCGAGCTCGGCGAGAAAGTCGACCTGACCATCGGCGCACGCTACTCCAGCGAGGACAAGAAGGGGTCACGACAACTGGACATCCTGCCCGGGCCGACGAATATCGCCGACACGCTGCCGTCGCCGGTTCCCGGCATCAGCTTGCTGAACTTCCTCTGGGCCGCGGTACTGAACGTGGGCGAGCACCAGATCGCCGGCACGCGAGACGAAGACGACTCGTTTGACCCGCTCGTTCGGCTGCAATACCACGCAAACGAGCAGGTCGCCTTCCACGTCTCGTATACCGAGGGATCCAAAGCCGGCGGCTTCGACATCCGCGGCAATTCCATCCCCGGCACGCCGCTCGTGGCCGTGCCCGGCACGTTCGAGTTCGAAGGCGAAGAAGCCACCAATATCGAACTCGGCGCCAAGATGAACTGGGACCGCGCGCAGCTCGACTTAACGTTCTTCCAGACGGATTACGACGACCTGCAGACCAACATCTTCGACGGCACGCTGAGCTTCCTGGTGCAGAATGCATCCGCGGCCGAAACCGATGGCATAGAGTTGAACGGGCGTTTCCTGCTGTCGGACAACGTCCGCCTGTCTGCCTCTGCCGCGACCCTGGACTACAAGTACACGGACTTTCAGCAGAGCCAGTGCGCTTACCAGGAACCGCCCACGAGCGGAATCTATTGCGACCGCTCCGGGTTCACCGCGCCTTTCGCGCCGGAGTTCACGGGCAACCTGAGACTCGACGTCGAGAGGCAGCTGACGGACAACCTGGCCCTGGACTTCACCATCAACGTCGATCATGCGTCGGACTACTTCCTGGCAACCAACCTCGATCCCAATATCAAGGAGAACGGTTACACGAAGCTAGGTGCAGTCATCGGCATCGGCGGTGGCGAGGGCAAATGGCGCCTGTCCCTGATCGGCGATAACCTCACCGACGAGCGGATCCGTATTATCGGCGGCACCCTGCCGCTCGCGAGAACTTTTATCCGGCTTGCATCCGGCTTTACATTGGACGGCACGGCGTATGACGCGATCTATGCCCGCCCGCGGAATATCACCCTGAAGTTCGATTACAACTTCTGATTGGAGAGATTGCCGCCATAATAACCGGGGCCACTGGCCCCGGTTTTTTTATGGGCTCTTATCGGCGTACTGGGCGAACTGCGGGTATGGGCGCAGCATGCCGCTTGCAGCAACATAACCCTCCGCCCCACGCTGCGTTACGGGGATCTCGTCGGGCGCGATATCGGCCTCTACCCATTGTTCGAGTGCGCCGAGCAGGTCCATTCCGTCCGGCAGGCTGGCGGGCAAATCCCAGCAATGCCCGAGCCCCGGCGCTTCGAACAGGCGAAAGAAGGCCGTCGTCTGCGACTCGCCCAGCTCGCTCATGACCGCCTCGTAATAGTCGCGGCTCTGGCCCGGCAGCACCAGCGGGTCGGCCATGCCGTGCCACATGATTATCTTTCCGCCAGCATCGCGGAACGCGGCCAGGTCGGGATCCAGCGCGTCGAACAGCTCGCCCTGCGCGGCAAGCTTCGCGACGTCCGTGTCGAAATCGAATTGCAGCGCGCTGTAGCCCGGCGGATCTTCCGCGAAGCCGAGATACGTTCCGTAGCCGTCGGCGAGCAACGTGCCGATACCCTGGAAGGTTTCGTCGCCGAGGTACCAGTGCCCCCAGAAACGCTCGCTGCCGGCCGGCATGCCGGGAAAAACGCTTTCGCCCCTGCTGTTTACCGGACCCTGGTACCAGAGGCCAACGACGCGTTTTTCCGCTGCCGTGAGGCAGTCATTGCGCGGCTCGCCTTCGCAAACCGGTATCGCGTCGAGGCTGACCTGGCACAAGCCCGGCTCGGCGATCGCGCCGTCTGCCTGGCCATCGAGCGCGTCGCACTGCGCAAGCGCATTCCGCTCGAGCATTGCCAGTTTCGGGATGAACCTGTAATCGAGGATGCGCCCGCCGTCACCGTCCGAGTTGGACTGCAGCACCCAGGCGCCGAACGCACCGCCGTTGACGGACAGCTTGAGCACGGGACAGCCAATAACGATCCCGTCGAAAAGATCGGGGTAGCGCTGCGCCGCCTGCGCGCCGAGTCGGCCGCCGTTGGAACAACCCGAAAAATATGAATACGCCGGCTCGGCCTCGTAAACGGCCTCGACCAGCCGATGACCTGCCGCGCGCGTCAGCGGCAACACGCGATGCGCATAGACCTCCTCGGCGGCCGGGTTGTCGAGGGCCCAGCGGCCGTCGCCGAGACTCTCGCCCTCGTGGCCACCGTTCGTCGTGATCGTGGCGTGCCCGCGCCGCAATGCATGGTTGATGGCATTGGAATGCGTTTCGCGATCGGGCTCGATCCGGCCGCAGAAACCACCGCAGCCAGCCTGGAAGTAATTGCCGTTCCAGCCGTCCAGCGGGAAGCGGGCCTCGAAACCGATATCGGGATCGATCGTGCCACGGATGCGGCAGAACGCCGGCAGGCTATCGGTTTGCTCTACAGTTTCCGAGCTCTCGATCAGGATGCTCGCGTGCAGCGCAGTTTCGGCAAGGCCGGCACAGCGCGGACGGATGTCCGTCTTCCCGAACACGGTCATCCCGACCAATAACGCCCCTATCCCTGCGAGCAAAATGCCGCCTTTATTCNNATTCATCGTCCACCCTGCGCCATGCCAGGACGTGGCGGCGGGTCACCGCTTCGTCCAGCGTCTCTTCTGCGGACAGTTCGAGATGCTTCGCGTCTTCGAACCTTGCGTGCCGCCTCTGTTTCGTTCCTGTCATATCCGGATTCAGTGCCAGGCTTATCGTGTGAATAACAAACTCGCCCTCAACATGCCAGTTGCCGGCATAGTGAAAGTAACCGTCGAACGCGCGCGCTTTCTGCTCATCGCTCGCATCGCGGGCGTTTGGTTGGTCGAGCCGCGGCCGCGCCACCGCAGATACGGTTGCCGACATGCAGCCATCGGCGTCGTAGAGCAACTGTCCGGCGGCATCGGCGCCGAATGGCCGCGTGACCCGGCCGTCGCCGTACTCGATGCGCCAATCGACGAGCGTCCAGGCGCCGACGAGTTTTTCCGCGAGCCCGTTCATGCCGGCTCGCGGAACTGGACGATGCGAAAGCGGTTGGCCACGAACGCAAGGTCGGCGAGACAGGCATTGCCCGCCGGGTTGAGTCCGGTTACGTGGTAGTCGCTGTATGCCGCCGCAAAGTTGATCGGCATCGGCACGGTCATGTTGCACCAGAGCGATGCGCCGGCATCGGCAAAGGCTTCGCGTGCCCGTTGTGAAAATTCCCCATCCGCGCTGTAGAGGTAAGACGAAATCGCCCCGCGGGTCCTGGCAAGCTGCGTGGCGTTGTCGAGCGCCGCATCCGCGCTTTCTTCCTTGATCAGGAACGACACGGGCGCGAAGTGCTCTTCCGCATACAGCTCGCGGTCCGCGGCCCCGGCAACGAGTACCAGCGGCGTGGCGGTGCGGGCTTGCGGAAAGTCCGGATGTTCGTAGCCATGCGTATCGAGTGCGACCCGCACCCTCGGGTCGGACCGCAACCGCGCAAGAATATCGAGCGACTGCTCCGCCTGGATGGCGCCGCACATGGCCGCAGCCCGGTTCGGGTCCGCCACCCGGGCGCTGATCGTCGCAGTCAGGCGCTCGCAAAAGGCATCGAAACTCAAATGCCCCTCGTCGCTTTCGATGCCGTCTGCTGGAATATGGATGTTCTGCGGGCTGGTGCACATTTGCGCCGAAAACCCGCACAGGGAGTTGGCAAGGCCCGCAATCAGCCCGTCAAGATTGTCGGTGGAATGCACGACGACGGCGTTGCAGCCTGCCGTCTCGGTGAAGACCTGCCTGCCGGCACAGTTTTGCTCTATCCAGCGACCAAACTGCTGGCTGCCCGTGTAGTCGACGATCGCCGTATCGGCATGCTGCAGCAGTTCGACCGTGACCGGCTCCTCGCGGGTATCTGCCGCCATGATGAGCACGTCGGGGTTTTGGCCGTTGTCCTGCAATACCTGCCGCATGGTTCTGGCGGCGATGGCCACGGGCAGGATGCCGTTCGGGTGCGGCTTTACGATCACCGGGTTGCCCGTGGCGAGATTGGCGAAGATCGCGGGGTAGGCGTTCCACATCGGGAACGTCGCGCAGCAGACCACGACCGCTACGCCGCGCGGCATCAGCCGATACGATTTATTCAATGTCACGTCGCCGGCCTTGCCGAAAGCTTTGGACCAGCTTGCCGATTCGGGTACGTCCGCCATCGCCTTGTGCGCATAAGCCAGCGCCTCGACGCCGCGGTCGAGCGCGTTCGGGCCGCTGCCCGAGTACGCCATCAGGAACGCCTGGCCGGCCGTGTGCATCGTCGCGTAAGCGTTAACGAAGCACTGCTGCTCCAGCGCAAACGCCATCTCGAGGCAAAGGCCCACGCGCTCGCCGGGCGGTACTTTTTTCCAGCTCTGCATGGCTTGCCCTGCCGCAGCCATCACGGCATCGACGTCGACCTTCGGGTAATCGATGCCGAGGGCCTGCTGCGTGTACGGCGATATTTCCTGGCCGGTGCGGCCGACCTCGCCGGGCTGGACCAGCTCGAACGGTTTCCCCAGCAGCGCCTCGAAGGCCGCCTTGCCGGCCTCGTGCGCGCCCTCGGCGTGAAGGGCGCGGCTCGGCGACTCGGTAAACGGGCTCCAGTATTTGCGCGTTGCGCAGGCGTCGAGCGCCGCGTCGAGTGTCGCCTGGTGTTTTTCGTAGAACATCGGTTCAGACCCGTTCGACGATCATCGCGGAGCCGATGCCGCCACCGGCCTGCGCGACGACGAGACCGAGCTCGCCATCGCACTGCGCCAGTCCATGCACCAGCGTGGTCAGCAGGATCGCACCGGTTGCGCCCATCGGGTGCCCCATCGCGAGGTGACCGCCGTTGACGTTCACTTTGTCGGGATCGGGCCCGTAGTCGCGCCCGAATTTCAGCGGCACCGCCGCGAACGCCTCCATGAATTCGATGCGATCGAAATCGCCGATCTGCACGCCGGCCTCCGCCATCAGCCGCTCCATCGCCTTGAACCCGGCGGTCAGCTGCAACACCGGGTCGTCCGCCGTTTCCGCCATCGCAACAATCTTTGCCCGCGGCTCGAGCCCCGCCGCCTCGCCAGCCTCGCGAGGGCCGAGCAGAAGCAGCGCCGCGCCGTCGGCCATGCCCGGGCAGTTGGCGATGGAGTGCACGTGGTTGATCGCCTCGAGACCCCGATGCTCGGCGAGCATCGCCGCATCGAAACCCATCGCACCCTGTTCCGCGAACGCCGGCGGCATCGCCGCCAGGGCGTCGGCCGTCAACTCTCCGCGGACCAGCTCGTCCCTGTCGAGCAGCACGTCCCCTGCGGCATCAAGCACGGGTTCGACACTCGCCGCGTAGGCGCCGTTTTGCCATGCGCCGTGCGCGCGCTGGTGCGACAGCAGGGTCACTGCATCGAGATCCGGCTTGGAAAAACCTTCCAGCGTCGCGATCAGTTCGGCCCCCATGACGGGCGGCGCCCACCTGATGGCCCGCATGAGCTCGACGTCGCTGTAGTAGTCGGCCTTGTCCGCCAGGAAACCCACCTGCGACAGGCTCTCGACGCCGCCGGCAAGTTGCAGCCCGGTCTCACCCGACCTGATCCGCATCGCTGCATCCGCCACGGCGGTCAGTCCCGACACGCAGAAGTTGTTCAGGCTCTTGGCCGGCACGCCGTCGGACAGCCTCGAGGCCAGCCGGCTGACCAGCGCGATGTGTCCGCCCTGCGCGCCGACCTGGCCGACACAGCCCAGCGTCAGGCAGGCAACACGATCGGCCATGCCCGGATTGCGTCCTTCCAGGGCTTCGATCAGGCCGGCGACCAGCTGGTGGGGGCGCACTGCCGACAGGGCCCCGCCGGGCTTATCGTCTTTTGGCGGCCTTCCCTTGCCGCGCGGCGTGCGCAGGGCATCGAATATGAATACGTCGGGCAGGCTCACGCGACACCAACGACGAAGGACACGTTGGTCGTGCCCGAGCCGCCGACGTTGTAGGTCGCAACGGTCTTTGCGCCCTCGACCTGCATGTCGCCCGCCTGCCCGGTCGTCTGGCGTGCCGCATCCAGCAGCATCCGCACCCCGGTCGCGCCGACGGGATGACCCTGGCCTATGAGCCCGCCGGACGGATTGATCGGCAGCTCACCGCCCATCGCGATGCGGCCGGACTCGATCGCTTGCCACGCCTCGCCCGGCGCGGTCAGTCCGAAATGCTCTATGGCCATGTATTCCGTGATCGAAAAACAGTCGTGGGTTTCGATCGCGTCGAGATCCCCGGGCCCCGCGATTCCGGCGCGCGCATAGGCATCGGTAATCGCCCGCCGCGTCCAGGGCAACACATAACCGCCATCGCGGCTCTCCTCGAGCTTGGTGCCCAGCAGCATCGGCGCCGTCCTGTGACCCCAGCCCTTGATGTAGGGCAACTGCTCCAGGACGAGTCCTCGCTCGCGGGCGTACTCCGCCGCCTTCGGCTCGGTCGCGAGCATGAGCACGGCCGCGCCGTCGGTGACCTGGCCGCAGTCCTGCTTGCGCATCCAGCCCTCGATCACCGGATTGGCGTCGTCATCCTGCGTGAAACTTGCCTCGGTGAACTGCCACTTCCTCGTCTGCGCGTTCGGGTTGTTCCTCGCATTGGCGAAATTGATCTTCGAAATCTCGGCCAGGTGCGCATATTCGAGCCCGTAGCGTTCGTCGTAGACGTCGCATAATTCCGAGAACATCGCCGGCCACAGGTACTTGGCGCCGAGCGCCTCGCGCCCGACCCACGCGGCGGCTCCGAGGTACTGCGTGGCAACTTCGCCGGGCACGTTGCGCATCAGCTCGATACCGGCAACGCAAGCCATTTCGTAGCGGCCGCTCTCCAGGTCGGCCATTGCCGCCAAAGCCGCCAGTGAGCCCGACGCGCAGGCGCCTTCGTGGCGCGCGGCCGGCATGCCGGAAAAATCAGCATGGACGTGCCCGAAATAACCGCCCAGCATGCCCTGCCCGGTGAACAGCTCGCTGACGAAATTGCCGACGTGGCCGACGTCGATGTCCTTCGGCTCCAGGCGCGTGTTTTCGAGCGCCGCCAGGACGACGTCGGAAAACAAATCGAACAGCGATTTGTTGGACCGGCTCCAGTTTTCGGCAAAATCCGTCTGCGCACCGCCGAGCAGGTAAATTTTTTGCGTCATATGCGTTTCCCGCCGCTACCTTCGCCGCATTGCAACGGCCTGTTGCCAGGATTAGTATAGTTTGTCATATAAAAATTTTACTAGGCTATTGAATTTTAAACAAAACTTGGCATTACCCGTGGTGGTTGCCCCGATGTTCCTGGTGTCCGGACCGGAGCTCGTCAAGGCAAGCTGCCGCGCCGGCGTCATCGGTGCGTTTCCCTTTCCGAACGCCCGCACGATAGCAACGCTGGACCAGTGGCTGGACGATATCGGCGCGGCCGTTCGCGACTCGCCTGCCGCCGCACCCTTTGCGGTCAATCTCACGACCCACAGAAGCTATGACCGCCTGGCCGACGAAATTGCGCTGATCGCCGCACATAAACCGGGCATCGTCATCACGGCGCTGGGCAGCCCCGCGCCGGTCGTCGACGTCGTTCACCGTTACGGCGGCATCGTCATCGCCGATGTCAACTCCGTGCAATACGCCAGGAAAGCCGCTGCGACAGGCGTTGACGGCCTCGCTCTCGTCGCTGCGGGCGCGGGCGGGCACACGGGTGACATGGCCGGCGTGCCCTTCCTGACCGAGGTGCGCAGCTTTTTCGACGGCNNCAGGCGGTATCGGCAACGGCGCGGCCATCCGCGCAGCGGAAGTCGCCGGCGCCGACCTGTGTTACATGGGGACGCGGTTCATCGCCGCGGAAGAAAGCCTCGCCAGCGACGAGTACAAGCAGATGGTCGTAGCGGCGACTTTCGAGGACCTCGTTCTGAGTGACGCGCTCACGGGTGCAAAAGCCTATTACCTGCGCCAGTCGTTGCAGAGAATGGGCTATGATCCGGACAATCTCGAATCGGGAACCGATTTCAACCTCGCGAATTCGCAGGAGCGGATCAAGGCCTGGCGGGACGCCTGGTCGGCGGGTCACGGTGTCGGCAGCGTCACCGAAATCGCCCCGATGGCGGATATCGTCGGCCAGCTCATCGCCGAGTACAACCTGGCGCGGAGCAGCGACCGCAATTTACCCGAGGAGACCGACCAAGATGTTGCCTGACACAGACGGACTCAATCAGCTGAACCCTTATCTGCTGGGGCCGTATGCCCATGTAGAAAACGAAATTACCGCCGTCGATCTCGAGGTGACTGGCGAGATCCCCAGGGACTTCGCCGGTGCTTATTATCGAAACGGCCCCAACCCGTTACATGAGCCGACGGGAATGCATCACTGGTTCGACGGCGACGGCATGCTGCACGCGATTCACTTCGAAGACGGCAAGGCCGAATACCGCAACCGTTACATACAGACCGCCGACTTTCTTGCCGAAAAAAATGGCACGCTGAACAAGCCCGGCATTTTCGATCCCGCAGTAGAGGACGAACGCAGGACCGTCTACAAGGACACCGCGAATACCGACATCGTGATGCACGATGGCGAGCTGCTCGCGCTGTGGTACATCAGCGGCCAGCCTGTGCGGCTCGATCCCCGCACGCTCGAGACGATTCGCACGGAAACCTTCGACGGCAAGCTGCCGAACAACGTCTCGGCGCACTCCAAGGTGGATCAGAGCACGGGTGAGTTCCTGTTTTTCGACTACGCACTCTACGAGCCCTGGTACAGCTTCGGCATCGTCGATAAAGACAACCGGCTGGCGCATTTCACCCAGATAGAAATGCCGGGGCCGCGCCTTCCTCACGACATGGCGATTACCGAGAATTACGCCATCCTGATGGACCTGCCGGTGGTATTCACCGAGCAGGGGCTGCGCAACAAGCTGTGGACGATTCACCAGGATCCCGGCCTGCCGACGCGTTTCGGTGTCCTGCCGCGGCATGGCGAAGGCGCGGATATCCGCTGGTTCGAATTTCCCGGCTGCTATATCTATCACGTCGTCAATGCCTGGGAGGAGGGCGACAACGTCGTGCTGTACTGCTGCAAGATGATTGACAACGGCCGCGACCTGCCACGGCATTACGGCCCCTATGCACCCATGGTCAATGTGCTGGCGCTGCGCGCGGTGCTCACGAAGTGGACCATGAACCTGCGAACGGGTGAGTCCAGGGAGGAACAGGTCGATGACTCCATCAGCGAATTCCCCGCCGTCAACCTCGGCCTCGTGGGCCGCAAGACCCGGTATGCCTATCATGCATCCATCCCGGACACGGAGACCCAGGTGTTCGACGGCATCCTCAAATACGACCTGACCGACGGCTCGCACGTCATGCACCGTTTCGAGGAACACTTCTACGGCTCGGAACCGGCGTTCGCGCCGCGCCTGGATGCCGCTGACGAAGACGACGGCTATGTCATCACCTTTGTCAGCAACGCCAGGACAGGCGAGTCGCGCGCCCTGATTCTCGATGCCCGGAACCTCGCCGATGAGCCGGTTGCCCAGGTGCATATCCCGCAGCGGATCCCGCTGGGTTTCCACGGCACCTGGGCCAATATGTCGGAATTCAGGCCGGCAGCGTAGCGCGATGTCGCCATGATCGTGCCAGGGCCGCAGCGAGTATCAGCATCGGCGTGCGCCCTGCCGCTGATCACGCTTCTCGCCAGCCTGGCGCTGGCAGCCTGCGATGACCGTGCGGGCAAGCCTGCGGCCGACGTCGCGGCCGGCACTGATAGCCCCGACGTGCAGCGCCTGCGAGACGGCTCGCCGTTGGCTCACGACGTCGAACGTGACGGGCCCATCCCCGGACCCCGTTCCTGCTTCTGGCTGCGCGGCCCCCACAGTGCAGACCCTTATATCAACCTTGCCTACCCGGATGCTTCGGTCTTCTATTGGGCAGCGGTGTTTTCAGCGCCCGAAGGGTCCTCGCTCGAAATTNNACGGCTCGACCAACCCCTACCGTCCGGGGGCAAATCGCAACGCGGAGAGCCGCAGTTACAGCGTCGAGATTCTCGACCGTGCCCCGCAAGCCGACCGCGCGATCGGTGAATTCCGGCGAGATCAATACTCGAATGTGCTGCACACCCCCGCATACGGGGAAGGGCAGCAGGTCATCATCTACCGCATCTACCTGCCCGACGAGGGCCGCTGGCCCGACGGCGGCGTCCCGCTCCCGGCGCCCATACTGACTCTGGCCAGCGGCGATGTGCTGGAGGGCCAGGCGGCATGCGCGGCGTTGCGTACACGGCAGCCGCTGCAGATCAGCCCGGATGCCGCCGGCATCCC
>JABAHO010005829.1_pt1 | contig 10328 bp, 5 predicted proteins | sample 7062071 | NCBI WGS metagenome assembly JABAHO01 (sample SAMN14534356, study PRJNA622989) | marine sediment metagenome | biome: marine biome [ENVO:00000428]; feature: marine pelagic biome [ENVO:01000023]; material: deep marine sediment [ENVO:00002113] | place: India: Gulf of Kutch | collected...
CATGTTTATCTGCTGGTATAACTCCATCAGCTTGACTAGACGCTTCGTTTATTATTATTTGCCTTGTACCATCAGGTAATGTTGCTATTAAACCATAGTCTTGATCTGCGGCGTCTAATATTCCTCCATCAGCATCTGTTTTAGCATTTACTTGAACTCCTTGAGCTTTTAAAGATTCTATACCACCTAGTAAATCTTGTGTATTATTAAATCTCTGTATACCACTTCCAAGTTGTTCAGCCGCTACATCAGCACCTGCTTGTATTACAGGTCCAATTATACGACCACCACTAATTTTACCTTCTAAATCCTTTTTAACATAAGTGTCTAATAACTGATTTTTTTGACCAGTTAATTCGTTTTTAGCATTAGTTAAATCTTCTATTAATTGTTCTTTACCTGTTGTAATACCTTGGTCAGCAGCAACAGCATTTATTTGTTTTGTTAAAGTTGTTAATTGCTGATCAATAACACCTAATGTGTTAAAATCAGCTTCATTCATTTCAGTATAAATATTTAAAGAATTATTAATACTATTATTTATTTCAACTGTTTTATCAGCTACTTTGTTTTCTAAAATCTCTCTAGTTTTTGCAGACATTTTAGGGTTTTCAATAATACTGTTGTTTATACTTTTAATTTCGTTTTGTAAACCAGTAATATTAGATACATCACCTGGTGTTTGAACAGGTGTTAAATAACTTTGAATAATACCTGGAGCTTTAAAATAACCACCTCCTACAAATCCAGCAGAAAAGTTATCATAAAAACCTTCAAAAATATTTACATCTTCACCTAATACGTTTCTTTGATACCATTTATCACCAATACCTATAAAGCCTTCTTCAGCACCTTCTAATGTAGCATCACCAATATGTATCGCACCTTTTTTTAAAGTATTTTTAAACGTTTGATTAAAAGTGTTTCTTGTTGCTGGATTATTTATAGCAGCTGTTCTTTTAAATAAAGGACCTAATATAGATTTACCTTTTGCTAATGGTAAACTAATAAATCTACCCATAGTTGCTTCTAATCCCATATTAAGCATTGCTCCACCCCACATTTCCATTGTGCTATAATTAACAAGTTCAGGAAGAGCATTAGGATCACCACCGTCTGCTATATACTTATCTTTTGCTTTTTTAATTTCTTCTTCAGTAGCACCTTTACTAAGGCCTAAAGCTTGAAGATACGCTTCCTCACTAGCCTCCATCTTACCCTCATATTCCATAAACTTAGAACCACCTGCTGACGCAGTAACTAGTGCTAAGCCTGTATAAGGTGCTACAACCATTGCTGTAACTTGAGGTATTAAACTACCTGTAGTAGTTGCAAACCATGTAGAAAAATCACCAAAATCTTTTATGTCTCCAACGCTTTTAGCCTCTGCAACATCAGCTCTTAAACCTTCTGTATACGCGTTTGCTATGTCAAAAGCTTTATCTTTAAAAGATATTTTATTACCAGCTTCATCTTCAAACTCAGGCATTACACTTGCAAAAGCTGAAAATACTCCACCTAAAGGATTTGTTTTAACCATGGCTGCTGCTGTACCTTTTACTCCAGTAGCTTCATCTATTTCATCTCCTACAGCTTCAAATAATTCAAAAGCTTGAGATCCTAGTTCTGCAACACCAAGTCCCATGTCTACAGCAGAAGCTTTAATATTGTTTACAATAATAGGTAATGTTCCGTAGTTTCTAGATAACTTATTTAAAAACGCTTGATTATCTTTATTACCTTTTATATATTCTGTATACTTGTCATACTCTTGTTCTATAAGCTTTTGAACATCGTCTGATTGTTGTTTAATAGCAGCTAATTGTTTGTTAGCCTCTGTTACTTGCGCTGGAGTTTGATAATTTCCTTTGCTAATAGCTATTGCTTGCTTATTTAAATCTTTTAATAAATCAGATCCACCTGCTAAAAATAGCTCTATTTTTTTAGATCTTTTATCTATATTACTTTTTCTTATATCTTCGTATTGCTCTATTCTTTTTTGAGTTTCTGTTTTTTGAAAAACATCTGTAATATCACCAGTGCTTTCAAATGCTCTACTAAATATAGTTGGACCTAATTTATTAGCTAAATAATTTTTAGCGCCTTTAAAACTAAATTCAGTTCCTAAGTCTTCTATATAATTTTCTAAATTTTCTGTTCTTTGCTCAGCTTTTAAATCATCATTTCTTAATGCAGCTATTTTATCGTTTATAGCGTTTGCATTAGCGTTTATATTTAGTTGATCTGGAGTTAAACCCTGCGCTTCAGCTACTTCAGCTATAGCTTTATTTTTATAATCATCATATATTGATTTATATGATTGATTTAAGTATGCTTGTAATTCTTTTCTTTGATTAGCAACTGGCTTACCTAAATCTACATTATCATTTAATCTAAATTTTTTTGTTTCACCATTAGGTAATTCAACTTGTACAAAATCTTCACCACCAACCGCTTCGTTTATTTTTATTCCTGATCCTTTAAATTGTTCTCTTAAATCTTTAACAATTTCTTTTTCTTCAATATCACTTGTTTTTACCTTTTCTCCAGTAACATCATCTACATAAGTTTGTCCAACATACTTAGAAAAATCTATATTAGGATCAATATTCATAAAAACATCTACCTTGTCATCAATTTCTACCTGTTGATCATCAGTTACATATACGTTTTCTTTGTATATTTTTTCTACAAAAGCAGCTTCTTCAGGATCAATATTTATTTCATCATCATCAACTTCTGCACCTTGTTTTTTATATAAATTTATTCTATTATTAAAACCCCTACTACTATTTAATAAACTTTGAGCTTCTTGAGCAGCTGTTTCATCATATGGAAAATGCTTAAATACTTTCGCTCCAATATCATACCAATTATCCTGATCTTCTTGTTGAGTAACAGCTGTCCATTCGCTGCCAGATCCTTTTTTTCTTTGATAATATGTAGGGTTTTCACCTTGAGCTAAAGTATATTTATATTCTAAATCACCATCATAACCACTGTAAGTTTCTTCAGGTTTAGCAACGCTTTCAACTTGTTTCTTATACTCTTCATAAGCTTTTTGTTGATTTTCAGTTTGTTCATATTGCTGAGCTTTTTCAGCAAAAGGGTTATTAGTATTACTAGATTCGCTAACTTTTGCATTTTCATCTACAGCGGTCTCTGTTTCTTCAACTTTAGGTTGAGGATTTTCTTTCNNACCAATTCAGTTATAGACGGTTTTGAATTACTGTCAATACCTTGGTTTTGTAGAGAAGTTACATACTCTAGTAAAGTCTGCGCCATGTTATGCTAATTTATTATCGTCTATAAACTTTTGTGCTTTTGCTTTTCTACCTTCTTCAAGATCAAAAACAGCTGCATCAGCTTGGACGGTTGGTATTTGATTTGTAGTAAATTGTTTTAAATAATTATTCATAAAATACTCTTTATATTTTTCCATGAATAATTCTTTTTTATCTTGCATCAATGGCAAGTCTTTTTCATATGACCACGCTACAAAACCCGCATTAGCATTTTGAGCCATTTGATCATCTTCTGACACACTAGTTTGTGCACCAATAAATACGTTCCATGCTGCAACAACTGATTGCTCTGAGCTTAATAAACCAGCTACTTCAGCATTTATAAATGGAGTTACTTTTCTTTCTATTTTATCTAAATCATATTTAAGTAAGTTTCTACCTTTACCATTACCTATATCTATAATTTCATAATCAAAACTACCATCAGAGTTTTTCATTACAAATTCTTCTGCTATTTTTGCCCCAGGCATTAATTCACCTGTTTCTGGATTAGTTGAATTACCAGCCATAACACCAACTTCGCTTAACAACCTAAGCATGTCTTTGTTTATATCTGGTGTTTCTGCAACTATATCTGTACCTGATTCTAATAAAGCATCTAACGCATCATTATTAATAATAAATGGTTGTTCAAGCATTGGTCCTTCAAATACTATTGATTGGCTACCATCTGTATTTAAATATAAAGATATGTTATATCCATCGCTTTTAGCAAATGTAGGTTTGCCTGTTAATACAGCATATGCAACAGCATATTTGTAATCTTGATTAACATCGTAATATGTATCTTCTGTAATACTTAATTGAGATCCTACATTAGTAATAAAATCCATAGATTTTTGTGGAGCTTCCATTAAGTATTTTAATTGTTGATTTTCAGTATAGCAAGTAGGATCAACACAAGTATTGTTTTGTATGGCAGTTTTTAGTTTAGCATATACTTTACCTGTACCTTCATAGGCATTATCTAATATTTTAAAATTATAATCAGCATGACTAGCAACATATTGCTTATTATAACCAAGTGCATTACTCTTGTTTAATTGCTTTATAAACAGATTAATTTTTATGTTTTTATCTTCCATTATAATTTATTTATTAACTACCCCAATCAGCACCACCTAATATACTAGCAGCACCACCAATAGCTCCAGNNGCGGCGCCGCGTAAAGCACCAATTTGATTAGACAATCTATTAAGTTGCTGCATATCTCTAGCTTCTTGTTGTTGAAATACAAATTGTGCGCCAGAAACATCTGCCTGTTGTTGTCTTCGAGCCTCAGCCATTTGTTGTTGTTGTAATTGAGCTTCGCCAGCTAGTCTTTGCTTTTCGTTAGCAACTTCTTGTTGTTCTATATTAGCAGCAATATTTTTTTTACTTTGTAAAGCAGCTTGTGCTAATGCAGTTGCGCCACCTGCGCCACCACCAGTAGCTCTAATAGTATCTAATGTATTAGCTAAAGCAATGTCTGTTTGTTCCATTTGCATTTCAGTAGCTTTAGTTGCTACAGATAAATTAGCAAAAGGGTTAGAAAGCATAGAACTTAAATCCGTTACATTTGCATAAGGATCTATTATTTCTTGTCTATTAGCTTCTAAATTGTTTAATTTAGCTTCTAATGCTCTAGCTTGGTTTTCTCTACGTCTAGCTTCACGTTTAGCTCTACTAGCGCCAAATATTCCGCCTACGATACTAATCGCGCCGCCTATAATTGCTGGTGCTGGCATTTTGTTAAATTTTTATTATTAATATCCATTACTTGAATCAAATTTTGCTCCTACTGAAAATAATATTTTTGCACCACCTGGATTTGTTGATGTATCTGTTGCAAACGTAGCAGTTGTATAATAACCTTTTATACCACTTATTGCGTCTCCAAATATTATTTCTCCATTTGTTGGAGTTGAATTATTTATTATATTTGCCACGTAGGCATTTTCTTTTCTACTAAATCCTGCATAATACCTTGGCACCGGCGGATTAGCTGTACCAAAACCATTTGGTGGAGCTAATGCGTAATTAGCTCTAGTTATAGCATTACCATTAGCATCAAAAGCATATTCACCTCCATAATAGCTAGGTATAAAAGTAACTGTATCATTGTTATTTTGATAAGCTCCAGTTGCTGGATTTACATCTTCACCTGTTGCGGTTGAAACTAATGATTTTAATTCCCAACCATTACTACCTTCGTAGCTAATTGTGCTAAAAATTTTAGATCTTACTGGCTCAGGATTAAATATTACAGTTATAGTGCTTTGATNNATAGTGTATATACAATCCTTGACTATTTGTACTATAAAAATTATTTTTTATACTAAATATTTGATCAGGTCTATAATCAAACAAACTAGTCCAACCTTGTACACCTTCATCATAAGCAACAGTATTGTAAACTGGAGAAGACTTATATAAATCACTTTGCTGTGTAGATATTACATATTGATCATTGTATATATCCCAACCACCTATAGCAAAACCTGTGCTTCCTCCAGCATCTAAATTATTTAATTCATCTCTAAAAAAGTCTCTCATACCTAGTTGAGATATTTCTACAATATTAGAACCTCTAAGAGATAAAACTACATTATTGTTTTTATCTGTAAAATATTTATTATTTCCATATACAGCAAAGCTTTCTGGATTTTTACTAATACCATATTTACCTGGTATTGGCTGTATAACACCTATTACTAAACTACTAGATGTAACAGCTCCACCACCTTCTGCTGAATATATAGCATCTTTATCAATTAACGCTCTACTAACTTTGTTTTCTTGGAATACAAATAGATTTGTATCTTCTGCATATAGTTTTTGTACGCTTCCGTTTGCAGGATCAGCAGCTTTTTCAATATCGTCTGCTGTTGAAAATACATTTGTTTCATTTATACCAGTTCTAGAGTTAAATATACCTGAATATATTAATGCATTAAACCTAGTGTATGCTGCTGGTTCAGCTTCTACTAAATAAGCCTTTGCACCATAATCTACAGATGTATTATTAAAACCACCTCTTATTCTTGACTCTTCAACAATGTAATCTTCAGCTTCTCCCGCTGAATTATCTTGAGGATAACCACCATTAATAGTAGGAGTAGGTGTGGTTTGAGGTATCCCATATGAGCCGTTCCAAATAGGATCATTACCAACACTTACTTTCTTCAATATAAAAGAGTTAAAATATTTTATTTCAATACTTGCGCCCATATCTTATGATTACATGTTTTATATTATTTCTACTGCATAAGCAGATATGTCTTCAGCTACAAATGTTCCAAGACCCGTTCCAGCGCCACAATCATTACCTGAAAAAGGTGGTTGAGCTAAATATAATGCTTCAGCAGCTGCAAAACTAGTTGCTGAAAAATACAACGCATTACCTGATCCTCCACCACTAGCTGGATTAGCGTTTGTTTTGTCTATTGTTAGTGTAGCGTTATCACCACTGGTTCCATTTGCTAATTGCAAAGTGGCATCATCTGGATTTGTACAAGGAATTGCTCCATAATAATAATATCCATTTTCAGAAGCTACAGGTGATCCTGATATTTGAAATCTTACAACTGATTGTTCGCTGCAATTATCTGGACTCACACACGTGTATAATGTTTTTTCATAATTACTTACGTAAACAGCTCTATTTAATTTAACTTGATAAACACTTTCTATTGCTTCACCAGTATCTGCAAATTCTAGTGTTAAANNGCAACAGCTATTGTAGGACTTGCTATAAAAAATTGTGATTGAAGTTGAGTAGCAACAACTGAATTACTAAAAGTAAAATAATCACTTATGCTTTCTTCACTACCTATAGCAGCTCCATTTTTAGTTAACTCAGTTATACTAACACTATAGTCTTGAGTTCTTAAAGTAGCATTAGCTGCGCCATTATGAGAATTTATAGTAGTCAATACACTTGTATTAGTTCTATCTGTATATATTACAGAAGTTCCAGGAGAAGTTATTTGCGGCGCAACATTTATAGGGCCAAGATTATTTCTTGTAACAGTAACTGCAGACGCTACACTGTTAATTGTTGTTTCTATTAGTAGTTCAAAAGTAAATAATCTAGCGGTAGAATCATTACTAAAAAATACATTATTAAAATAATCTCCAGTTGTTTCTATATTAAAACCATTTGTACCAACACCTCCAGATTGTGTTAAAGTAAAATAATTGCTTACATCATTCCCTGGATTATTTGCATCTACAACACTTGTTAAAGTTACATCTAATTGAGTTACTCCTCCTGACCCAACATTAGGTATGTTTACTCCAAATTGATTTACAACGTTAAAGTCTGAAGCTAATATATCAACACCAGAAGCAATAGCCTCTGTCCAACCACTAGTGTCAAAACTATCTATATTAGCACCACCATCACTTTCTGACAGTATTAAATGATTTAAATNNATATATATCTAAATTAGAAATTACTGGAGAAGTTTCATATACAGCTAAATATTCTAATCCTGGTATTATATTTTCACCTTGATGTGGTGACGGAAAGCCTCCAGTAAACTCTACTTGTTCATCATCTACAACTGTTATAGCATTGTTAAGTTTAATTGTATACCTTAAAGGAGAACCACTTGGACTAGAACCACTAATACTTGTTATATATGTACCCTCAGGTATTCCTGCACCGCGTATTATATAATTTTCAAAAAGAGGACCTGTATAACTTGTAATATCAATATTGTCACCAGCGTCAAAATTACCACCTGTTAATATAGTTGCACTTACAGTTGTATAATTAGTAGTGGATAATTGACCTATCTTGTTTTCAGTACTAATTCTAGCAATTAATGGGTTTGATTCAAATAAATAAAACTGCGGAAAATCATTTGGTCTAGGCGGACTTAAAGGGTTATAATTAAATAAATCGTACATAGTAGAAATAGTAGATACAGTATCTGCTTTTCTACCTGGATAGTATTGAGTATTTGCTTTACCTAAATTTGTAGCTGCTTTATCTGTATTATAATTTATTAAAGCATTAGTATTTTCTACTCTACCAAATAATCTAACAGAACTTCTATATTGTTTTTGATCAGGACCAACTTGACTTAAGTCTCTAGGTACTTTATTTATATTGTCATTTATTAATACAGCGTGAGAAGTTTGACCAAACTCTTTAACTGTAGAAGGTGTTATACATAAATCTGTATTATTAATTAATGTAACAACTTGGTCTAGTTCAATTGAAGCTGGTAAATTATTAGCATCAAGATTTACTGTAGTTATTTTTGTTCCTTCTGGAATAGTAACACCAGCGGTCTCTGATGAAACAATACCTCCTACTTGTATAATACCACGTGGATCATCTAGGGTTATTGTAGCACCAATTGCATAAGTACCGCCAGTTGGAACTATAGCATCTCCTTGTCCAGTTTGCGGATAAGAAGCCATAATACCTGGTAAATATACATTATAATATTCTTGTTCTGTTTGTTTAACTACAATTTTATAACTATACCAACCAAGTGGATTATAATCCAGACTTGTTGTATCACCGTTATAAAGACCTGGCCAACCAGTTTGCGGATTAGGTTGCGCTGGTGATATAGGATTATTAAAAAACATTTTTAATGAATCACCTGGAAAAGTCTTTTGTGTAACATTATCTTCTATGTATCCAGCGTAAACTGTATCTCCAATAAATGTAGATGAACCAACCGTAACTGTATCATTATTATTTGACAATATAACAGATGATTGTCTACCAAATCTATCAGAAAATACAACACCTACTTGATAGTTTCTATTTTGTTTTACTGAACTATTAGGATATTCAACTAAACCAGTAGTGTCTGTATCAGTGCCAAGATCTTGAAATGTTAGTGTTTCACCTGTGTTTAGTCTAGGTACTGTTCTGTCTAATTGTATATTAGGTGCAGAATAACTAGTTANNAAACCATTCGCATCACCAGCATCTGGAGTATTTTTCCAACCATATACAGCATCGCCAACAGTTATTGTTCCACTTGTTACAGTAATAGGTATATTTGTTCCTGCAGGTATACTTAAAGCACCTGTATTAACTGTAGCTTTAGCATTAGTTACTTTAAAATCAGATTTATCGCTAACTTGTACATTGTAGTCTAATGATTCTGGCGGCGTGTGTTTATTTTGAAAATTACCATATATAATTCTATTTCCTGATATTTCTTGAGCAAAAGCTTTTACTGGAACCTTATCAAACACTCTTAATAGCTCACTATCTGGTAATGTTTTAAAAGGTTTTGTAGAGTTATAAGTATATTCATATGCAGAAGGATTTGTAGCAAATATGTATTGATTAGATGTAAACGTACCTGTCTGCGCAGTGTCAACAACTAAAACACCTGAAGATGAATTATATGAAACAACTTTAGTACCAGCAACAACACTTCTTCCATAAACTGGATCACCAGCTTTAAATTCACCTATTGAATTAATTAATACCAATGTAGTTGGATTAGTTAAAGAACTAAATTGACCTCTACCACCAGAATTATATATATCGTTAATTGGTATTGTATCAACTACTCTAACAGCTAAACCATCAGATTCTTTATATAATATTTCTAATTCTTTTATTTTAAGACTATCTTGTAAAGAAAATTTTGTGTAAGGAAGTGGAAATATTAATTTTATTTCATCTACTTTGTTTTCTACAAAATCAACAATAGTACTTCTATATGCAGCCGCTTGATCATCTTTATCTATGCTCGGAGATTCTTGTTGTGTATACATAAAATATCCATCTTGTTTAGGTATAAATGTAATCTGAGTAAAAGGAGCAAATATAGAATATTCATTATCATCAAATCTCCATCTATAACTAAATCTTACAAATCTATCTTCTAAATAAGCTGGATCACCTGGAAATTCACCATTATAATAAGGATTAGCATCGATTACTATTTCTGCACCAGCTGGAGTGTTAGGATTTGCTGTACATGATATTACACCTGTTACAGGGTCATATCCAGCGACTGTTACTCAAGTATCTACAATATTAGTAGTACCAGAAG
>JABAHO010016867.1_pt1 | contig 10321 bp, 11 predicted proteins | sample 7062071 | NCBI WGS metagenome assembly JABAHO01 (sample SAMN14534356, study PRJNA622989) | marine sediment metagenome | biome: marine biome [ENVO:00000428]; feature: marine pelagic biome [ENVO:01000023]; material: deep marine sediment [ENVO:00002113] | place: India: Gulf of Kutch | collected...
GTCGTCGTAGGGGATGACCTCGGCGCGGATGAAGCCGCGCTCGATGTCCGAGTGGATCTTGCCGGCCGCCGCGGGCGCCGGGGTGTCCGCGCGGACCGGCCAGGCGCGGCACTCGTCCGGACCCGCGGTGAGCATCGAGACCAGCTCGAGCAGTTCAAAGGCGGCGCGCAGGAAGCGATCGCGTGCGGCCTCACCGAGGCCGAGCTCCTCGTAGAACTCCGCGCGGTCCTCTTCGGGCATCTGGGCGATATCCATCTCGACCTGTGCCGACAGTGCGACGAGGCCGCTGTCCAACTCGGCGGCGGCCTCGACGATGGCGGGGTCGGGTTCGTCCGCGACCTGGTTCTCGCTGACGTTGAGCACCACGAGCAGAGGCTTCAGGCTCAGGAACTGGTAGCCGGAAACCAGCTTCCGCTCCGCCGGTTCGAGAGCGAGGGAGCGCAGCGGCTGTTCGTCCTCGAGATGTTCGAGGATACGCTCGAGCAGCTTGAGAAGCTGCGGGTCGGATCGGTCCTTGCGCAGCCGATCGACCCGGCGCTCGACGATCTCGAGGTCGGCGAGGATCGTCTCGGCAAGAAGATCGCGGAGCTCACGAACGGGGTCCGCGGCGTCGGGTAGCGCGGGGTTGTCGAACGCGCGCAGCACCTGGCACAGGGCGTCCATCTCGCGCATCGAATTCAGAACGCCCCGATCGAGTTCCCGGCTGGCCGTTCCTCCGGCGATGTCGCAGAAGGTCATTTCCGCATAGGTGACCTTCTTCGGCGAGTACAGCTGCGCGAGTCGATCCACGCGGTGGTCGGGTACGCGCACGACGCCGAGGTTCTGGGTGCCGGGCTTGGCGCCGCCGTAGCCGGTGTCTGCGTCGAGACCGGTCAGGGCGTTGAAGACCGTCGTCTTACCGCTGCCGGGAAATCCTACAAGGCCTATCTTCATGACCGCGCAAGCTACTACGGCCCGTCGCCGGTCGCACGCCCCTGATCAGTCCTGCTCCGTCGCTTCGAAGCGGGGCGGGCTGCGATGCAGCACGATATCGCCATACGAGGCGCTGGCCTTGACGTTGGTGTTGTCCCCGTCGGTCATCAGATACACCCGCAGCAGGATTCCGGGCTCCTCGTCGGGCCAGATCCGCTGGTAGTCGGCGCGCAGGTTCCGCGTGACGTCGCGCCACATGCCGATGTGTTCATCACCGCTCTCGGCAACGATGCGATAGAAGCGGAACTTCCAGAAGAGCGCGCCGGCTTCCTGCAGAAGGACCTCGTCGCGAGGGATCGTTCGCGTCCAGACGTAGGCGATCTCGCGGAGTTCGTCGCTGCCGCGCGGCATCATCTGAAAGCCGATCTTGGCGGCGAAGTCGTCGCCCCGGCTCTGGATGCGGCCCTCGCCGTCGACCGTGTCGGAATCGTCGAGCGTCCCGTCGACGGACCAGCGCCACGACACGAACGGATACTCGACGATTTCGATCAATGCTTCGGGATCGGTCCGCTTGAGCATCTCGTTCGCGAAGCTGGCCGGCGGCCGGTCGCAGCGCCGAATCCACCCCGCCCTGCGGTTGACCTCGAGCGGGCCGAGCAGCGTCGGCAGCTGCCAGTACTTGAGGGCGGAGTCGTCCACCTCGAGCGTCAAGGTATTCGGACTCGTGATGACGCGCCCCGCGCCGCGGCAGCGGTCGTAGTCGCGCCGATGCCAGTCGCTCATGTCGAGCGCCACGGACTCAGGGCGGAGAGAGTCCTGGGCAGTCAGAGCGACCGCGGCGCCGCTGGCGCAGGCCAGCAGCAGCAGGAATGCCGCGCAACAGCGGACGGCGTTGTGTTCCAAGTCGAACCCGCGTCAGGGGAGGTCATGGGCAGGAATCAGATTCTATTGTGCCTGTCACTGCGGTTCGGGGTCGACAATTTCATCGAGGATTAACCGGCGTCCCGCTCCGGATCCCAGCCTGGCCCCCTGACGACGCGTCCCGGAAGCGCGCCCGTGTGCTCGCCGTCGCGCAGCACCTGCTCGCCGTTGACGAAGACGTGGACCATCCCGGTGGCGTACTGGTGAGGATCCTCGTAGGTCGCGTGATCGGTGATCGTCGCCGGGTCGAACACGGCGATGTCAGCGAAGTGACCCGGCTGCAGGCGACCACGATCGCTGATGCCCAGATTGTCGGCCGGCAGTGCCGTCAGCCGGCGCACGGCTTCCTGCAGCGAGATCACCTGCCGCTCGCGAACGTAGCGTCCGAGCAGCCGCGAAAAGTTGCCGTACGCCCTGGGGTGCGTGCTTCGCAGCGTGAACGGCTCGTTCGTTGCCATGGAGCCGGCGTCGGAGCCGAAGGATACCCACGGCAGCGCGAGCTGCTTTTCGATGTTCTCCTCGGACATCAGGAAGTACACCACCTGGACGCGGGTGCCGTCTTCGACGACCAGATCCATGGCGGTGTCCGCCACGTCGGTGCCGCGCTCGGCTGCGACCTCGGCCAGGGTGCGCCCGGTGTACCGCTGCCGCAGGTCCTCGTTCTGGAATCCGACGAGCAGCGTGCCCTCGGCGCCGGCCGCCATCATCAGNNGTCGTCATTTCCGCTTTCACGCGCGCGCGCACGGCGGGATCCTGCAGGCGTTCGGCCCAGGCCGCGTAACCTCCCTCCTGCACCCAGGGCGGCATCGCCGCGTCGAGACCCGTGGAGCCGGCCGTGTAGGTGTACATGTCGGCGGTGACGGCCAGCCCGTCGGCGCGCGCGGCCTCCACCATCGCGATGACCTCGTCCATCTTCGGCCAGTTGTCCTGCCCGGCGGCCTTCAGGTGGTAGATCTCCGCCGGCACGCCCGCCTCGCGCGCGATTGTCAGCAGCTCCTCGACGGCCTCGAGAAGCCGATTCCCCTCGGAACGCATGTGCGAGATGTAGCGTCCGCCGTACTCACCGGCGGCCTGGTTGAGCGCGATCAACTCGTCTGTCCGGGCGTAGAACGCAGGCGCATAGATCAGCGACGAGCCGATGCCGAGAGCTCCCTCGCGCATGGCCGCGCGAACGAGTTCCTGCATGCGCTCGAGCTCCGCCTCCGTCGGGGGCCGGTTCTCGTAACCGATCTCGTGTACGCGAAGCGTCGTGGCGCCGATGTACGAGGCGACGTTCGGACTCACGCCCCGCGCCTCGAGGAATTCCAGGTACTCTCCGAGCGTGGTCCAGGGCACGGCGAGTTCGTCGTCCTCTGCCAGCCCGAGCCGCTCGCGCACGGCTGCCTCGCTGCCGGATGCCCCGATCCACGACTGCATCGTGGCTTCCTTCATCGCGTCGTTCAGGGGGCCGTACGAGTTGCCCTCGCCGAAGACCTCGAGCGTGACCCCCTGACGGATGTCGCCCTGCGACCGTCCGTCCGTGATGAGGCTGTCGGTCGCCCAGCTGAGCATGTTGATGAAGCCGGGAGCCACGGCCAGTCCGGCCACATCGATTTCCGTGGCGCCTTCGGCGTCGCCGAGATCACCGACCGCGGCAACCCGGTCGCCGTCGATGGCGACGTCGCCGACGAGGGGATCGCCGCCGCTGCCGTCATAGATCGTGCCGCCGCGGAGAATGAGGTCGTAGCGGACGGTCTCGCCCGCGCTGCAGGCAACGGCGACAGCGAGGAGGACGGCAAGGGCGAACGCTCTCTTCATGGCACTCCGGCTCCGGGTTTTCCGCGGGCATTCGGCGACCGGGTGGTCTCCGCGAGGCACAGGATGGCGTTACGACGACCCGGCTGCAAGAGTCGCGGGCGCACACCGGGGGCATAGGTTCCGTAAACTGCGGAGCAGTCGCACTCGATCCGAGGACCAGGGTGGGGAAGAACAAGTCGAAGAAGCATCGCAAGGGCCGCGACAAGGCCGGGCCCACGCTCGCCGAGCGAGCTGACAGGCATGTCCTGTACCAGCGCGCCGTGCAGGAGCCCGAGGCCGACGTCGACTTCACGGTCGAGGTCTTCGAGAAGGAGTTCGGCCGCCGACCCCACGTCCTGCGGGAAGATTTCTGCGGCACGGCCCTGCTGAGCTGCGAGTGGGTGCGGGCGCATCCGCACAACGTCGCCTGGGGTGTGGACCTCGATCGCGAGACGCTCGACTGGGGTGCGGAGCACAACCTCGCCGCTCTCGACAAGAAAGCCCGTCGCCGCGTGGCGCTGATTCACGGCGACGTGCGCACCTCGGCCACGGACCCCGCTGACGTGATCCTGGCGCAGAATTTCTCCTACTTCCTCTTCGAGGAAAGGACCGGTCTCGTCGATTACTTCCGAAGCTGCCTCAGCAACCTCGGCGACGAAGGGATGCTGGTGCTCGATGCATACGGTGGCTACGACTCGATGACGAGTCAGCTCGAGCAGACCGAGTACGACGACTTCACGTACGTCTGGGACCAGGACGACTTCGACCCCATCCGCCACCGCGCCACCTGCTACATCCACTTCGAGTTCCCGGACGGCAGCCGAATCGAGAAGGCGTTCACCTACAGGTGGCGGATGTACACGCTGCCCGAGATCCGTGAGGCACTGCTCGAGGCCGGCTTCTCCGAGACGCGGGTGTACTGGGAAGGTACCGACCCGAAGACCGGGGAGGGCGACGGCGTCTACACCGAGGCGGAGAACGCCGAGAACGACCCCGCCTGGGTCTGCTACGTCGCCGGTTTCAAGCGCTGACGATCCGCCCGATCTACCGCGATGCAGGTCGGAATGTCTCTGGCAAAAGTGATATCACTATGATATTTTAAAGATAGCTTCGCTCGACATCGAACCGGATAGGCAAGGTGAAGGGCATTCGGCACGGCGCCTCAGAGGGGCCCGGAAGGAGATCACGATGATTCGCGAAATCGAAGTCAAAGCTCTCAACGGCATCCTGATGCTGGTGATCCTGATCACCACCCAGCTGGCTTTCAGCTACGTCGTTTTCACCCGGCTGCAGCTGCTTTCGCAGATGGGCGCCAGCGGGGGACGCGTGGCGCTGCTGATCGTCGCGATTCTGCTCTGGGCGACCAACCTGTTCCTCATCTTCGGTGTCTTCACGGTCAACCCCAACGAGGCGAAGGTGCTTCAGCTCTTCGGCAAGTACGTGGGCACCGTGCATGACCCCGGCCTGCGCTGGGCGAATCCGTTCTACACGAAGACGCGCGTTTCGCTGCGCGTGCGCAACTTCGAGACCGGCAAGCTGAAGGTCAACGACAAGCGCGGCAACCCGATCGAGATCGCCGCCGTCGTCGTCTGGAAGGTCGTCGACACCGCCGAGGCGGTGTTCAAGGTCGACGACTTCAAGCACTTCGTGCAGGTTCAGAGCGAGGCTGCCGGGCGTAACCTGGCAACCCAGTACCCGTACGACGTGTTCGAGGAAGGCGAGCAGTCGCTCACATCGCACACCGCCGAGATCTCGGAGAAGCTGCAGGTCGAGATTCAGGATCGCCTCGACCAGGCCGGCATCAAGGTGATCGAGGCCCGCGTGAGCCACCTCGCCTACTCGCCCGAGATCGCCAGCTCCATGCTGCAGCGGCAGCAGGCCATGGCAGTGATCGCCGCGCGTCGGAAGATCGTCGAAGGCGCCGTGGGAATGGTCGAGAACGCCCTCGAGTTGCTGTCGCATCAGGACCTTGTCCAGCTCGACGAAGAGCGCAAGGCGGCGATGGTCAGCAACCTGCTGGTCGTTCTGTGCGGTGACTCGCGACCGCAACCGGTCCTCAACACCGGCAGCATCTACACCTGATCGATGGATGGACGGCTCCGGCTTCACGCCGGGGCCGTCGCCCCGAGGGGGGTGACTCATGGCAGAACGAAAAGCCGTGCTGTTCCGTCTGGACCCGAAAGTCCACGACGCACTGCGACGCTGGGCCGACGACGACCTGCGATCACTCAACGCGCAGGTCGAATACCTGCTCCGGAAAGCGCTGCGCGACGCCGGACGCGATCCGCGCCGGTCGCCCGACAGGGATGCGTCGAAGGGTTGAAGCGCCCGTGCGGACGCGACGTCGTCGAGGTCCACGGTCTAGGCTTGAGCCCAACGGAGGTTCGATATGGCGCCCTACAACTATGCCGAGTTCCCGCTCGACATGGACATGCACGACTTCGACGCGTTTCCGGACGTGCTCACCGTCGGTACCCGCGCTCCGAACGGCGACGTTCTCGACGCCGCGACAGGAGAGAGCGTTCGACTCTCGAAGTACTGGCGGAGCGGCCCCTGCGTAATCGAGTTCGGCTCGATCACGTGACCGTTCTGCGGGCTGGCGGCGCCGGCCCTCGAAGCGCTCGCGGAGCGCTACGCCGAAGACGGCGTGTCCTTTGTCTTCGTCTACGGTCGCGAAGCCCATCCGGGAGAGCTGTACGCGCACCACACCAGCATCGAGCAGAAGCTGCAGCACGCGCGCGACATGGTGGAGCGCGACGGCCTGAGCCGTCCCATGCTGGTCGATGATCTGGAGGGCACGCTGCACCACGCGTACGGCCGCCTCCCCAACATGACCTACGTTGTCGGTGGCGGCGGCAAGCTCGTGTATCGAGCGGCCTGGACCGACGCCGCCAACATCGAACTCGTACTCGAGCAGCTCGTTCACCGGCGCCGGGAACGGCGCGAGGGAGCGGTGCACCGGCCGTACTACGTCGAGTGGCAGGCGGAGGTCGTGGCGGATCGGCAGACCTTCGTCGAGGTGCTGCTCGAGACGGCCGGGCCGCGCGCGGTGACGGAATACATCGACGCGGTCGCCCACTCGATGAGCGCCCAGCTCGCCGCCCCGCTGCAGCAGTGGTGGGACGCGCAGCGTGCCGACGCCGACGCCGACGCCGACGCCGACGGTGGGGAAGCGTGATGACCGCACGAAAGCCACCGCGGAATCTCACCGGCAGCCTGAATATCCGCAGGCTGAATCTCGGTAGGCTGAATCTCAGCAGGCTGGCCGCGACGCTTCTCGGCGCGGCCGGCGCTCTGCTCGTCCCGGCGGCCGATCTCCCGGCGGCGCAGACAGAACCTTCGGCGCAGACAGNNCAGACAGAACCTTCGGCCCAGGCAGGACCTTCCGCCGAGGATGCGGCCGCCGCCACGTACACGGGCATCTACGACGAGGCCGTCACGCTCACGGACGGACGCTACGAGGGCGAGCCGTTTGCGCCGGATTCCGCCTCGAGACCGACGGTCGGCCTGGTGGCGGAGATGCAGCTGACCACCGACCTCGACGGCGACGGCATGCCGGAGAGGCTGGTCATGCTCTGGGAGAACTCGGGCGGCAGCGGCACGAACCTCTTCCTGGCGACAGTTGCCGCCGACCGGACAGGACGCGCCACGTACATCGGCAATCGCGTCCAGGTCGAAGCCTTCGCGGTCGAAGGGGACGCCGTTCGGATGGATGTCCTGCGCGCGGGCCTCGACGACGCCATGTGCTGCCCGGGAGAGCTGGCGACCCTGCGCTGGCGACTCGGTCCCAACGGCCTCGAGGTCGCGAGCGACGAGGTGCGAGGCCGTTTCGGCATTGCGGCCATCGCCGGGGACTGGACGCTGGCGTTCGAGCGGCGCGACCTCATGGAGTGGCTGCCCGAGTTCATGGCGCCGACCGTCGTCCTCGACGCCGAGACCGGCGAGCCGACGACGGTCGCCTCGCCGAAGACCAACCCCGAAGTTCGCCTGACGCTTGCAGGCAATACGATCGGCGGCCGTTCGGGGTGCAATCGTGTCTCGGGCGCGGCCGAGTTCGAGCCGCCGAACGGCCTCCAATTCGGGCCCCTGATGCTCACCAGGATGGCCTGCCCCGACGACATCATGCGGCTCGAAAACGACTTCGTCGCCCGTCTTCAGAACGTTCATTCCGTCGGTTATTTCTTCGGGCACCTCGCGCTGCGATGGTCCCTGGACGACGAGTACGGAGCGCTCCTGTTCGAGCGCGCGGAGCAGGACTGAAGCTGCGGCCGCCGCCCGGGGCTGTTCGATCCGCCGCGGTGTACCCTGTCTGGCAACAGGCCGCCTGAGTGGCTGGGGACCGCGTCCACCTGCCGAGGTCGCGACGCAGTCCCCAGCCACGCAGCACGCTTCCCCAGGGCGCGCCATCGCGATGCGCGCGCGTCCGTCATCATCTTGATTCGCCGATCCCGCATCGGTTCTCCGGAGAGCAGCCATGAGCCGACCCTTCCTTCGCGTTCCGATTCTTCTGGCAGCGGTCGCTCTTGTCGTGGCCGCGGTCGGCGACGCACGCGCCCAGGAGGATTACGACGTCGTCCTGATGGGCGGTACGGTGATCGATCCGGAGACGGGCTTCGAGGGCGTCCGCAATGTCGGAATACGAGGTGACCGGATCGTCGCGCTGAGTTCCGAACCGCTCTCCGGGACGCGCGTGATCGACGTCAGCGGGCTGATCGTGGCCCCCGGCTTCATCGATCTGCACGCGCACGGGCAGAGCTACGAGGCGAACGTCTACCAGGCACATGACGGCGTGACCACCGCGCTGGAGCTCGAAGGCGGCGTCGCGGACGTCGAACGTTTTCTCGCCGACCGCGCCGGGCGGGCGCTCGTCAACTACGGAGCGTCGGTCGCTCACGGCGGGATGCGCATGGTCGCCATGCCCCAGTACGCCGAGGCGCTCGCGCAGGCCGAGGTGATGGAATCCGGAGCGGCGGAGGACGTTCAGGACATCCTCGAACTCCTCAGCACGGCCGGCTACGAGTCGGTCGATCCCGCCAACTACGGGCCGATGAAGGAAGCGCTCGAGCGCAACCTCCACCGCGGCGGCCTCGGTCTGGGCGTCCCGCATCAGTACTACCCCGGCGCCACGCACGACGAGATCTTCCGTGTCTTCGAAATGGCGGCCCAGTGGTACATGCCGATCTTCACGCACGTCCGCGAGATGAATATTGCGGCCTTCCAGGAGGTGATCGCCAACTCGGCGGCGACCGGGGCTCCGCTCCATCTCGTGCACATCAACAGCATGGCGCTCGGCAATATCGCGACAGTGCTCGATCTGATTGCCGGAGCCCAGGCCCGCGGGGTGGACGTCAGCGCCGAGGCCTATCCCTACACGGCGGCGTCGACCGGCATCGCGTCGGCGATCTTCGACGAGGGCTGGCAGGAAAAGCTCGGGATCAGCTACGGCGACGTTCAGCTGCAGGATACCGGCGAGCGACTCACCGAAGAGACCTTCAATTTTCACCGGCAGCAGGGCGGCACGGTGATCATCCACATGATGAAGCCGGAGTGGATCGAGATGTGGATGAAGGCCCCGTTCGTGATGATCGCTTCCGACGGCATGCCGTATGCGCCGGGCGCCCATCCCCGCAGCGCCGGTACATTCACGCGGGTCCTGGGCCGCTACGTTCGCGACCAGGAGATGATGCCGCTGATGGAGGCGGTATCGCGGATGAGCTATATGCCGGCGCAACGCCTCGAGCGCTTCGCGCCGGGCATGGAGCGGAAGGGTCGCCTGCAGGTCGGGGCCGACGCGGACATCACGGTGTTCGACCCGGGCCGGGTGATCGACACCGCAACGTTCGAGGAGGATCTCAGCAAGTCCGAGGGCGTCCGTTACGTGCTCGTCAACGGCGTTCTCGTCGTCGACGAAGGGGCGACCGTGGAGAACATCTTCCCCGGCCGCCCCGTTCTGGGTCGTCTGTATCGAGGCTCGTGAGAGCTAGCTGGCGCGGTCCCGCAGACCGCCGGCCAGCAGATAGAGGCCAAGGCCGATCGGCAGCAGCGGCCAGAGGTACTCGAGCCACGCGAGGGTGATCCCCAGCAGGGTGTTCGACAGCGCGATCACGCCGAACACGAGGAGGATCACTCCGCCTGCGACTGATCCGCCCATGCCCGGGAGTTTGAAGTCGTCGGGCATGCTGAACGGCCCGGCGCCTGCAGCCGCATGGTTGTAGAGCGCCGCCATGCGCCCCGCGTCCACGATGCTGAACAGCCACACGAAGAACATCGACAGGCCGAACACCGGACCGTCGCCGGCCGAAGTCGNNGAAGCCGCGGGTGTAGTAGCCGACGTAGATCTGACCCAGTCCCGGGATCACCGACAGCAGCGCCGCCAGACGCGGTGACTTCTCCCGCGGGTCGAAGGGTTGACGGGCCTGCTGCCAGCGCGCGGACTGCGGACCGGGCGCACCGGCTGCTGTCCCCGGTTCGGGGCCGGATGCAGTGCCGGGCGGGGCGGCGGCTTCCTGTACCGGCGGCGCCACGGGCTCGGGGGTCGGGGCTTGTTCTTCGCTCATGGGTTTCTCCTCAGGCCGAGTGGCTGCTTCGATCATCGTGGGGTTCCTTTTCCTGCATCAGGGATTCGGGGTTCGGGGTGGTGATCTCGTAGGTTTCGGACGGGATCCAGGGGCCGATCAGCCAGCTGCCCAGCGCAATGATCGACTCCAGCAGG
>JABAHO010008177.1_pt1 | contig 10318 bp, 7 predicted proteins | sample 7062071 | NCBI WGS metagenome assembly JABAHO01 (sample SAMN14534356, study PRJNA622989) | marine sediment metagenome | biome: marine biome [ENVO:00000428]; feature: marine pelagic biome [ENVO:01000023]; material: deep marine sediment [ENVO:00002113] | place: India: Gulf of Kutch | collected...
TGATGAACAGGCGGGGGTAGCCGTGATCTTCCATCCCGCTGAAATGATGAAAGCGAATATCCCAGCCGCCTCCGTCATTCGTGTTGTCACGGGCAAAAAGATCCAGGAGGGGGCTGACCGCCAGGTCAAAAATGTTTCGGGTGCCGGTTGAGAAAAGCTCCAGGCCCGAGCCGTCCGGCCGAAAGCGGATTACACCGCCGCCGCGGTGCTGCAGGCGCCGCCCGTCCGTGCCGGTAGCCTGCATGAAACCGAAATCCCCACCGGCAACGTAAATCCAGCCGTCCGCGCCCAGCTGCAGGCCGTTGGTTGTATGGTCAGCCGGCCGGTCCTTGAACCCGAAGGCAATGTTCGACACCAGGCGCCGTGACGCCTCGGCTACGCCGTCATTATCACGGTCGATAAATTCCGTGATGTGAGGCGGGTGAAGCACAATCAGCCGGTCATGGTCCCAGACCAGTCCGCGCGGGGAGTCGATCGACGGCACGAACAGGCTGGCTGCGTCGGCCCGGCCGTCACCATCCGTATCGCGCAGCCGCAGGATGCGCCCGCGGTCGGGGTCGCGTCCAAGCGATCCATTCCCGTCGCTGGATACATACAGGTCACCGGCGGGGGACGCCGCAACAAACACGGGATAGTTTGCTGACTGCCAGGGTGCAAAGAGGGTCACGTCAAACCCGGCGGGCACGGAAACATCCTTCAGGATTTCTGCCTCTTCCTGCGGGGAGAGCTTCACGATCCGGGGAGGGATGTTTCCGCCCTTCGAGTAGTCATCCGCCGCGGCGGATGCCCCGGGGTCGGTTTTGGTTTCGACCCTGGGTATACCGATGTCTGGCCCCTCGAGCTTGATTTCCCGAATGCTGATCCAGCCCAGGCTGGTCCCGACGGTCGTAATGCGCAGGAACCGCAGCCGGCTGGCAGGAAAGGTTGCACGTGTGGGGCCTTGCACCGTGTTCTGCGAAGCATCGTGCAGCGGGAACCAGGCGGATCCGTCCATTGATCCTTCCAGTCGGTACTGGTAGGCACTTTGCGGAAATTNNATTGAGCCTTCCAGTCGGTACTGGTAGGCACTCTGCGGAAATTCCCATGTCATGCGAACGCCGGTCAGGGAGCATGCTGCAATGAACTCCACCTGGAACCATTGGTTTGGGTTGCCTGATGAGGCGCACCAGCGCGTGTCGAGTTTGCCGTCGAGGGCAAGCTCGGGGCCGCGTCCGGCTTCGATGCTCGAGGCACTGACCCGGACAAGGGTTGCAGCAGGTTTTGCCGCATTTTCCGCTGCAGCTGCGGTACCCGGGAGCGCCCACTGAAGCAAAAGGATGCATGATGCCAGCCAAACAAAAGCAGGGCATCTTCGAAGAATAATCGTTGAAATGTCGAAGGGGTGGTTCATAGTGAACCCTTCATTGCCGGCCTGCATTGCCTGCAGGTCGTGATTAATGAACGCCCGGTCAGGGATCCTGAACACATCGGGACAGCGGGGATACATCCGAAAAACCATGGATTTGATTCTATTGAATCATGGACTACAGGCTTGGATGGATTGCGTAAGCTTGTGTATGAAATGCGCGGCCGGTTTGCCCTGAGGGGCCGACTGGTGCGAAAAAGCCGATCGTTAACAAAAACTGATGGAGATCAAATTTTGAATAGCAGCAGTAAAAGACTAGTGGCCGGGCTCAGCCTTGCCGCGTTGACGGCCTGCGCCGGACTTGCCCTTGCAGAATGCGGATCGCCGGATCCCTACGTTCACGAGACGCAGGAGGAGCGCGATGCCCGCATGGCCTGGTGGCGCGAAGCCAAGTTCGGCATGTTTATTCACTGGGGAGTCTACGCGGTTCCGGCCGGAACCTATGACGGCAAACAAATCAGCGGAATCGGGGAGTGGATCATGAACCGCGGAAAAATTCCGCGAAGCGATTATCGCGCCTACGCGGAGCAGTTTAACCCGGTGCACTACGACCCCGATGCCTGGGTGCGGCTCGCGAAGTCGGCAGGCATGAAATACATCGTGATTACCTCCAAGCATCATGACGGCTTCACCCTCTATCCCTCTGACGCCAGCGAGTGGGGTATCGGCATGACGCCGCATAAGCAGGACCTGCTCGCGCCCCTTGCGGATGCCTGCCGAAAGCACGGCCTGAAACTCGGGTTCTATTACTCCCAGGCGCAGGACTGGGTCAACGGCGGTGCCGGAAACGGCTGGGACCCGCTGCCGGACCGCAGCATGGACGACTACATCACCGGGGTCGCCGTGCCGCAGGTGCGCGAAATCCTGACCCGCTACGGCGAATTCCCGTCCGTGCTCTGGTGGGATACGCCGGCTAACATGAATGCCGAGCGGGCCGCCCCGCTGATTGAATTGCTGAAGCTCAAGCCCGGCATCATTCACAACAACCGTCTCGGGGGCGGGTTCAAAGGGGATACCGACACCCCGGAGCAGCATATTCCTGCCACCGGCATTGCCGGCCGCGACTGGGAAACCTGCATGACGATGAACAATACCTGGGGCTTTAAATCCTACGATGACAACTGGAAATCCACCCGGACCCTCGTGCACAACCTCGTGGATATTGTCAGCAAGGGCGGCAATTACCTGCTGAATGTCGGCCCCACGGCCGATGGACGTATTCCGGAACCCTCCATCACCGGCCTGCAGGAAGTCGGCGCATGGATGAAGGTCAACGGCGAGGCCATCTATGGAACCTCGGCGAATCCCCTGCCGAAACAGGCCTGGGGACGCTGCACCCATCGGGCAGGTAAAAAAGGCGGCACCCTCTACCTGCATGTCTTTAACTGGCCGGAAGACGGGCGCCTGCTCGTGCGGGGCCTGGCCAATCGCGTGAAATCCGGTCGGCTCCTTGCGAAACGCGGCAGCCTGAAAACGGACTCCACGGAGGCCGGCGTCGTGATTCATCTCCCTGCGGAGGCTCCGGACCCCGATGCGAGCGTGATTCGCCTGAAGTATCGCGGTCCACTCGATATCCGCAAGGCGCTGCTCCGGCCGGATGACCGGGGCACTTACAGGCTCGAACCCGAATTGGCCGATTTCAAGGGCAGGATCCTCGTGGAGCAGAAAGAGGGCAAGTCCAACCTGGGCTACTGGGTCGACGCCGACGATACCGCGGCATGGCAGCTGGCTGTTCCGCAGGACGGAGCCTACCGTGTTTCCGCAGAACTGGCATCCGCGGAGAAGTCTGCCTTTACGGTTTCAAGCGGGGAGTCAACGCTCCGCATCGAAACCGTCTCCAGCGGAGGATACAATACCTTCCGCCGGGTCGATATGGGTGTGCTTGAAATTGAAAAAGGAACAGCTTTGCTTGAAATTCGTCCGGATAAGGGTGCATGGTCACCCGTGAATTTCCGGGAGCTGATCCTCACTCCGGTCGGCAGTGGAGACTGATAATTCATAGTTGTGCCATGAATGGTTTTGGCTGATTCCATCGGGTCAGTCCGAAAAAAGAAAGGTCCGTGTGCTTTGTTTACTCTACCAGTCCAGCTATTCAGGGATGCGTTCCGGTTCACAGGTTCGTGCCCATGCCGAAAATTTGTATTCATGGCGGTGTCCTTTTTGCTCGTTATCCCTGCAGGGCGGGTCATGATCGCGGCAGAGCCTGAACCCGGAGTCGTTGCGTTTTACGTGTCTCCCGACGGTTCGGACACCCATCCCGGTACGCGCGACCAGCCGTTTCAAACGCTGTCGCATGCCCGGTCGGTCCTGCGCGCGGACGCCCGGCGCGGCAAGCAGCCCGTGACGGTCTTCCTGCTCGACGGCACTCATTATCTCGACCGGACCTTTGAGCTGGATGCGGAGGACTCGGGAGCTCCGGATGCGCCGGTGACCTACGCGGCAGCCGAAGGCGCGTCTCCGGTCATCAGCGGCGGCGCCCGGCTGGATATGGAATGGACGCCCTGGCGGGACGGGATTTTTAAAGCTGCCGTACCCGGCGCTCCTGCCATCGACGAACTTTTCCTGGATGGTGTGCGTCTGCCCATGGCGCGCTACCCGAATTATGATGCCAATATCCTGCCCTACAACGGCTACTCCCAGGATGCCTTCAGCCCTGAACGCGCTGCCGGCTGGGCCGATCCCGCCGGCGGGTATATTCATGCCATGCACAAGCATCACTGGGGCGGCTACCATTACCGCATCACGGGAAAGCAGGCGGACGGGTCCGTGGCCTACGAGGGCGGCTGGCAAAACAACCGGCAGCTGGGCATGCATCCGAAATACCGATTCGTGGAAAATATTTTCGAGGAGCTGGATGCGCCCGGCGAGTGGTTCCACGATGCCCGAGGCGAAACCCTGTACCTCTGCCCGCCTGAGGGAGTCGACCCGGCCGGGGCCCTGTGCGAAGTCAGTCGCCTGAGCGAGATCGTAGCCCTGCGAGGGGATATGAACGCTCCCGTCCGCCACGTGCATTTTCGCGGGCTGATATTCCGGCATGCCGTCCGGACATTCATGGAGACCCGCGAACCGCTGCTGCGCAGCGACTGGACCATCTACCGCGGCGGCGCCCTGCTTTTTGACGGGGCTGAGGACTGTACGGTNNCCATATCCACGGCGCCGGGGCCAGTGCAGTCTGCTTCGTCGGAGACCCGGATGCCGTGCGCAATCCGCTCTTCGAGTACAACGAGCGGCAGGCCTATGCGGATATCGACAAGACCCCCGGCCCCCGCACCGAGAACTACCCCGCAGACTGCATCGTGGACGACTGCCTGATTCATGATATCGGGCTCGTGGAAAAGCAGGCCACCGGTGTGCAGGTCTCCATGGCGAAAGGGATCACCATCCGGCACTGCTCGATCTACGATGTCGGTCGGGCCGGTATCAACTTCAGCGAAGGCACGTTCGGCGGGCACCTGATCGAGTTCTGCGATGTGTTCGATACGGTCAGGGAAACCGGGGATCACGGAAGCTTCAACTCCTGGGGCCGTGACCGCTTCTGGGGATTGCGCAACGTGCCGGAAGGGGAGATGCCTACGCTCGCGCTGCTGGACACTGAGAAAAGTATCATCCGTAACAGCCGCTGGCGCTGTGACCACGGCTGGGATATCGATCTCGATGACGGCTCTTCGAATTACGAGATCTACAACAACCTGCTTTTAAGCGGCGGACTGAAGCTGCGCGAAGGCTTTCACCGCAAGGTCTACAACAACATTACCGTGAACAATTCGCTGCATCCGCACGTCTGGTACAAGGACAGCGGGGACGAGGTGACGCGCAATATCTGGATGACCGTGTACCGTCCGGCCAGGATGAAATACTGGGGACGCCTTATCGATCACAATCTCTTCCTGCGTGATGGCGACCGGGACAAGTTCCGGGAAAATGGCATCGACCGGAATTCGATCGCCGGTAACCCGATGTTCGTGGACCCGGCAAACGGGGACTTCCGTGTTAAGGACGGGTCGCCTGCGCTGGCGATCGGTTTTAAAAATTTTCCCATGGACCGGTTCGGCGTCAGGAACCCGACGCTGAAAGCAATGGCCCGCACGCCAAAACTGCCCAAGCTGAACTTGCGGGGCATCGCGGCGGCAGAGGTCAAGACCGTCTCCTGGCGGGGGATTACCCTGAAGGCCCTGTCCGGCGAGGAGTTTTCCGCCTTTGGGGCCAACAAGGAAGACGGCGGTATGCACGTGCTGGAGGTGCCGGAGAACTCTCCGTACGGGTTGCTCGTTGACGACCTGGTCCAGAAGCTGAACGGCCGAAAGGTTTCGGACAGGAATTCTTTTCTCGCGGCTGCGCGTGCAGTCCCCGAAGGTGAGTCGCCGGTATTCGTGGTGGTGCGGCAGCAGAACAGCCTGACCGTTAATCCGGCAGGCACTGACTAAAAGGAGCAGGGCTATGCCCCAAAAACCGAATTTTGTTTTCATCCTCACCGATGACCAGGGATGGGAGGACGTCGCCTGTTTCGGTCATAATGCCTGCTTCGGCCGCTACAAAATCAGCACGCCGTATCTCGACGAGCTCGCGCGGCAGGGGATTCGCTTCACATCCTTTTATGCCAATTCGCCGGTCTGTTCGCCGTCGCGTGTCGGCATGATGACCGGCCAGTATCCCGCCCGAAACGGGATCGACTATGCAATTCACGGGCGCAAGGCAGACGACGATGCACTCGGGCAGCGGCACCTTCTCGATCCCGACGTCCCTAACCTGGCCTCGGTACTTCGCGACGCCGGCTATGAAACCGCCCATTACGGAAAGTGGCATATGTCCGGCGCATGGAACGGTGCATCTGAACCGGATGTGCCGGATGCCGGCGATTACGGTTTTGACCACTGGGCCTGCAATGCCATGCAGGGCGATCCGCTCTTCCGCGAAGATCTCGGCGAGGAAAAGTGCCAGCATGTTTCCTCCGAGGCCATCGTCAACCGCTCCATTGAATTCCTGGAATCGCGCGACACGACCAAGCCGTTCCTGCTCAATGTCTGGCTGATGGATCCGCACGGCATTCTCGACCCGAGTCCCGAGCAGATGGAAGCGTTTGGCCACCTCGCCGCGCACCCGAATGACCCCGACCCGAACCGCGATCCCGGTGCGATGCGGGTCTATTATTCCGTGATTGCGAACCTTGACCGGCAGGTCGGGCGCCTGGTCAAAAAACTGGAGGATCTCGGCCTGTCAAAAAACACCGTGATCGTCTTCACCAGCGACAATGGCCCTGCGCCGGTATGGGGGCCCGGAACCGCCAACAGCGCCGCCGGGCGGACCGGGCCGTTTCGCGGCGTGAAAGCCAGTCTTTACGAGGGCGGCGTGCGGATGCCCTGCATCGTGCGCTGGCCCGGAAAAAGCCCGCGCAATCATGTGGATGACCGGACCGTGCTCAGCGGCACCGACCTGCTTCCGACCTTCTGTTCCATCGCGGGCGTCAAGCCGCCGCCGGATCTCGACGGCCAGGACATGTCGCGCGCGTTTCGCGGCGAAGCGGTACGGCGTAAGAACCCGCTGTTCTGGGAATTCCGGTTCGGGCCCTGGGGCCGCCACATCGATACCAGCCTGCGTTACGCAATGCGGGACGGGAAATGGAAGCTGATGATGAATGCCTCCGGACGTCACTGCGAGCTCTATAACCTTTCGAAAGATCCGGGTGAAACCGCTGACTGCGCACGCTATGAACCGGAGATTGTCAAGGCCATGCGGGCGAAGCTCAGGCGCTGGGCGCGAACCCTCCCCAGCTGGGGCAAGGACGACTACGAGTGGTGGCGAACCTATCCCTGGCCGGAGAGCGGTGACATTAAACCGGCACGGCGGCGCAAAACGGGGCGCGACGTTCTGCAGCGGTAATTTATGAACGCGTTTCTGCTTCATGGCCCCGGGCAGACGGGCAGGGCCGCGACATGACACTCGGACGTGCCGACCATACCTGCATGTTCTGGAACCACGGCTGGCGCGGAAAGTCCCCCGAGGGCCTGCGGGTCATGAGCATCCAGGCCGGGCGCTACGGATGCGCCTTCGATACCGGCACCGGCAGCTTGCTTCGGTTCGGGAGCTTTCCCCGTGTGATGGGCGCCCACGAAGCTCTCCGGGCCGACAATGATTCCATTTATAGCCTGCCGGCCATGAGCCTCGCCTGGCAGGCAGAGGCGGGCGGTCACGATTACACGGTGGCTGGTTCCTTCGAAAACACGAAGGACATTGATGACCTGATTCACCTCAAGCTGCCGCTTTCCCTGATGTCTGATGATATCCCCGGGGAGCAGACCCGCATGATTGTCAGCGGCCGCTTTGTGCAGCGCTTTGACATGGAAAACCTGCGTTTCGTGGATGCCGACAACCGGCCCGTTGCTGCCTGCGGGCGCGTGGAGGTGACTGCGCTGCCTGATTATGCGGCAGTGACCCTGTATGTCACGGCCGAGGATGACCTGGATGCGGTTTGCCTTGCCGGGCTGTTCCACGCCGGTGCGGGCTGGAAACCCGAGCTGCGGGAAGCAGGCCGCGCGATTTTTCGCAACCCGAATGGTGAGCGCTTCTCTCTTTGGACGGCGCATGGCAGCAGCGCTGAGCTCTGCATTCGTCCGGGTTCGGGAGCGGTCGCTGTCCGCCAGGCGGTCAACAGGCTTGCGGCGGGACACACGGCGCATGTCTGCCTTTTTCTCGTGCCGGAGGCTATCACTAAACCGGCGGACGGCTGGATGCCGCGTCCGGTCGCGCCGGAGCAGATTTCAGCACGGGCCGAGGCGCCGGAACCCGGCACGCTCCCGGTCACGTATGACCCCGAGCGCGGGTTGTACTGGATCGAGCTTCCCGACATCGAAAAGCACTGGGACATGGAAACCAACCGGGACCTGCTGGAGCGGGTCAGGCTCTCCATCACGAATCCTGCGTCGCGCCAGGCCAGGGTTCCGCTCGTGTTTCACCGCGAGGGCAGTGTCCCCGGCATTACCGGGCTGACACCGATGTTGAGAAGTCCCGACGGGCACCCGCTGGGCATTCCTGTCCAGNNGCAGACCTTTGAGTGCGAACTGGCCATTGCGTATGCCCAGTGGGGCGGGGTGCCTGCCGCTTCGCACGCCCAGCTCAGCCTGGTGGGCTACAGCGGAAACCAGCTGTGGGACGAGGCTGCGATCGGCAGTTACGGTGAATCCATTACCTATGATCCGGATGTCAATCTCGGGCGATCGATCATTGACGATGTGCGGCCCCTGCTGGTGCATTCGATGCACGGCGGGAAATGGAGCTGGACCAACAACGTCGGTGGCGGGGATTTCCTCGTGTACTTCAATGAGCATGGCCATAAGCAGTACCTGACACGCATGAAGGCCTGGTACGAGCATTACGGCCCCAACCTGACCAACGCGCATTATGCGGGCGCCAGTGCCGATGGGAAAATCGAGGCCCATCTGCGGGTGTCCAGCCCGCGCTGCGATGACCTCAACCGGGCATTTCACTGGTTCCGATACGAGGTCAAGGCACCGGTGACCTTTTCGCGCCTCGCCTTCTACCAGCTCGGATCTGACGGGTACAATAATCACCAGTTCAACCGGATGGCGCGCGGCAACCTGGCGGGAATGATCGAGGAATGGGAGCCCTCCCGCGGCGGGCTTGTTTATGAGCGCACCGGCATGCCCTGCGAAGGCGACCAGCCCTGGTTTTCGCTGCATGAGGCGGTGCGCGGGCTGCACCACGACCGGTTTATCAAGGCCGAGGGTCCCTGGGCAAACCGGGGAATGGTCGTGCGCAGCTGGAAGGCCCGCCTCGGCGGAAAAGACGCGCCCATTCCGCATGCGTCCGTGTTCCTGACGGAAGACTGCATCGGTTCCGCCAACGTGGAGTTGTCGCCTCCGCCGGGCATGGACACGCTCCTGCCCGGCGACTTCGTGGAATGCCTTGTAGAGTTCCTGGTGCTGCCGATGCATGCGGAGGATTATTACGGGCCGAACGAGGGGTTTCGCCGGTCCCTGCTGGAAGGGGAGAATACCTGGCAACCGGTATATCGGCAGGCCTGCGGAAACCATCTGCAGGTCACGGCTGAACGCGGCACGCTCATCAGTGCCTACCCGGTGATCATCCGTGCCGATGCGCAGCATGCGGCCGAGTTTTGTGTCAGGGGCGGTGTGAGCTATGTGCCGGTCTGCATTGCAGGGCTGCCCGGCCCGAACAGTGTGCACCTGGAGGTGCGAGAAAGCTCCGGCTGGCACAGGGTGGACCAGTCCGTGCACGGAAACGACTTTTGGCAGACGGAATACGAAGCTGAAGACTGTACCTGGATGCGCATCTACAATGTTCCCCTGGGCGGGTATGATGCCGCAAATGCCGAGCAGCGCTTTCGGGTCGTGCCGGGTTCCTGATGGCCGTTCACTCCGGCTGCAGTCGCGGCGCTGTGTTCTTTGCAAGGGATGCGCGGTAGGCACTCGGCGTTTTGCCGGTCAGCCTGCGGAAAACTTTCGTCATGCGGTCCGGCGAGGTAAAGCCGGAGGCAAAAGCCACCTGCTTGACGGACATCCGCGTTTCGCGCAGGAGACGCCGGGCGCGCTCGACCCGGCTCTGTGAAATTTCTTCGCTGACCGTCCTGCCGCGTGCCTCGGCAAACCTGCGCTGCAGGGTTCGGGGCGTGACGCCCAGCTGCTGCGCCAGGTGCGGAACCGACATGTCGCGATAACTGAACTCATGAATGGTATCAAGCGCACGTTGCACGAATGCATCCGCGGGTTGCAACGCATCGCCCGGCGCCGTCGCGATGGCCGTCATGTCCTCCAGCGCTGCAGCAAGAATGGAGAGCGCATCCGCCGCCAGGCCCAGGCGGTTGTGGGGCGCGTGCAGTTCCAGTCGGGCGAACAGGCGGGAAAAATTATCCGTTATGGCGCCTGTCGCGCGGGGATG
>JABAHO010014363.1_pt1 | contig 10318 bp, 10 predicted proteins | sample 7062071 | NCBI WGS metagenome assembly JABAHO01 (sample SAMN14534356, study PRJNA622989) | marine sediment metagenome | biome: marine biome [ENVO:00000428]; feature: marine pelagic biome [ENVO:01000023]; material: deep marine sediment [ENVO:00002113] | place: India: Gulf of Kutch | collected...
TTCAGCAGCGAGATCACGACGGGCATGTCCCCGCCGCCGATCGGCAGTACGGCGAGGATCCCGAGGAGGAGCGCCACCCCGACCAGACCGAGCATGAGCGGGATCGATTGGCTCGAGACGGCCACCGCGACCCCGAGGACGAGTGCGGCGGCGAGAAAGAGGGCGTTACCGACCTGTTGGCCGGGGTAGGTCACGGGTTGTGAGCGCAACAGCCCCTGGAGCTTGGAGAACGCGATGAGGCTTCCGGTGAAGGTGAGACCCCCGATCAGCAACGAGAGCACGATCGCCACGGACACCATGCTGGCGCCGTCCGCCCCCTCCATGTGCCCAGCGCGATAGAGGTACTCCGAGCCCCCCACGAGGGCCGAGGCGGCGCCGCCGAAGCCGTTCAGCAGCGCCACCATCTGGGGCATCGCGGTCATCTGGATGCGCAGCGCCAGGAAGCCGCCGATAACCGCGCCGATCAGAATCCCCGCGACGATCAGCTCGAAGCGAACTACCTGTTGCATCGAGAGCGTCGCGACGATGGCGACGAGCATTCCGAGTGCCGCCATCGCGTTGCCGCGCCGCGCCGTGCGCGCCGAGCCCAGCCCCTTGATCCCGAGGATGAACAGGATCGCGGCGCCGAGATAGGCGTAGGGCACCCAGACGCTGCTCTCGTTCATNNGGAACATCGCGAGCATGCGCTGGGTCACCAGGAAGCCGCCCACCACGTTGATGGTGGCGAGGATGATCGCCGCGAAGCCCAACCAGGAGGCGAGCTCGCGCTCGCCTCGGCCCGCCGCGAGCAGGGCGCCGACCACGGTGATGCCGGAGATCGCGTTCGAGCCGCTCATCAGCGGCGTGTGCAGGAGGGTCGGCACCTTCGAGATGATCTCGAAGCCGACGAAGAGCGCGAGCACCAAGATCGTGAGAGCCACCGCGGGGTTGTCGATCACTGCGCCGTCTCCTGCGTGAGCGTGCGGATGCGTTCGTTGGTCACGACCCCGTCGTGCGTCAGCAGCGCGCCTGCCACGAGCTCGTCTTCGAGGTTGATCTGGATATTCCCGTCCTCGCCCGCCATGTGGCGGATGAGGGCGAGCAGATTCCGCGAGTACATCCGGCTCGCACCCCGGGCGGATTCCGCCGCGAGATTGGTGGGGCCGAAGATGCGGACGCCGTCGCGGTTCACTTCCTCGTCGGCGCGGGTGAGGTCGCAGTTTCCGCCGTTCGGGGCGGCGAGGTCCATCACCACCGCGCCGGCGTGCATCGCGTCGACCGCCGCCGCCGAGAGCAGCTTTGGCGCGGGCATCCCGGGGACGAGGGCTGTGGTCACCACGATGTCGAAGTCTTTGAGGCGCTCGCCGAGAAGCGCGCGCTGCCGCTCGAGGAACTCCTCGCCCTGGGCCTTGGCGTAGCCGCCGCTGGTTTCGCCGTCGCTCACGTCGAGGTCGAGCTCGAGGAAGCGCGCGCCGAGGCTCTCGACCTGCTCCTTCACCGCGGGCCGCGTGTCGTAGGCCTCGACCCGCGCGCCGAGCCGCCGCGCGGTGGCGATGGCCTGGAGACCCGCCACCCCGGCGCCGATCACCAGCACCCGCGCGGGCGGGATGGTTCCGGCCGGGGTGGTCATCATCGGCAGGACCTTGGTCTGATAAGCGGCGGCGAGAATCACCGCCCGGTAGCCCGCGATCGAGGCCTGCGATGAAAGGGCATCCATGCTCTGGGCGAGGGTGGTGCGCGGGAGGAGCTCCATGGCGAAACTCGACACGCGCTTTTGCGCCAGACGTGACACCAGAAGGTGTTGATCGTAGGGCTGCAGAAAACCCATCAGGAGGCTCCCCGAGCGCAGGCCCTCGGCCTCCTCCGGCGAGGGCGCCTGCACCGCGAGCCAGGCGTCGGCGGACTCGATCAACGCCGCGCGGTCGCGTTCGATCGCAACGCCCTGTTCCAGGTACTCGTCGTCCGGAAAACTCGCCTCGAGCCCCGCGCCAGCCTCTACCGCCACGTCGAAGCCGCACTGGATCAGTCCTTTGGCGCTCTCCGGCGTGACGGCGACCCGATGTTCGGCGGGCGCCCTCTCCTGCACTGCGACTAGGCGCATCGCTCGTCCTCCAGGCTGCGCAGATCGGGGCCGTGGCCCGCGGCGGCGCAACTCCCGAGCAGGACGCTAGCAGTCCCACCTCGGCTGCGGGGTGCTCGGGGGCTCCCGGGATGGATCGAACACCGCAAAAGTCTGCGCGCCCGGACCCGGTGTTGCGGGGCTCGAGCGGGTCGCCGCGCTCCGGGGCCCGCTCGGTGGCGCGGTTCGCGTGTTTCCCGCGTTCCGATCATTGGCACAGGGGCTGCAATCAAGATCCCTGGATCGAGCGGAGCAAAAGGAACACCCGATGGCCCAGATCTTCGATGCCCACTTTTCTCTTCGCTACAGCGGCGGCGCACCGGGCGCCCCGATCCAGGGCGCCGGACGCACCCTGCAGGTCGCGATCCACCGCGCGATCGTCGAACTCGAAGGCTGCACCCCCGACCCCGGCAGTGAACTCGACGTGTCCCTCGACCTCGGGAGCGGGAGCTCGGTGGAGATCCACGGGATCGTGCAGTCCTCGGTGGAGGGCCGCGTCGCCCTCCGCATCCCCCGCTTCACGCCCGCGGTGGGTCAGGTGCTCGCGGCGGCGGTGTCGAGCACCCGCGCGGCCTCCCCCCCCCGAACGCCTGACCCTCCGTCTCTCCGGAAGCCCGTGCGCAGGCCCGGGGTCGGTTCCCGATTCCCGACCCCGGGTCGCGCGGGCTGCAATGGGCGGGACCCGATCGCCGCCACCGATACACTCTCGCCATGCCCCGCGACCCGAAGCTCTCCCCCGCCGATCTCGAAACCGCGCTCGCGGACCTCCCGGAATGGAGCCTCGAGGCCGGAAAACTCCACCGCGTCTTCCAGTTTTCCGATTTTCGCGCGGCCTTCGGGTTCATGACCCGCTCCGCCCTTGCCGCCGAGGCGCTCGACCATCACCCGGAGTGGCACAACGTCTACAACCGGGTCGTCGTCGACCTCACGACCCACGACTCGGGAGGGATCACCGCCCGCGATTTCCAGCTGGCGCGCACCATGGAGGGCGAGTTCAGGCGGAGTGGGTGAGCGTGTGGGGCGTCTCGTGGGCGAAGTCCGCGGGCTCGACCTGAACGGTCGCGTGCGTGATGCCGTACTCGCTTCCGAGGAGTCGATACACCCGCTGTAGCAGCGGGGTACAGCCTCCGTCCTCGGGGACCACCAGGTGGCAGGAGAGCGCCACGTCCGAGCTGCTCACACTCCACACATGGAGGTCGTGTACACCGCGGACGCCCTCGAGGGCGCAGAGCGCGCTGCGGATCTCCTCGACGTTCAGGTGGCGCGGGGCCGCCTCCATCAGTACGTCGACGACGTCGCGAAGCAGCTTGAGCGCCGACACCACCACGAGGGCGCAAATCGCGATCGAGGCGAGCGGGTCCGCCCAGCGCCAGGAAAAGACCCACAGACCGACCCCGGCGGCCATCGCCGCGAGGCTTCCGAGGGCGTCGCTCGCCACGTGCAGCCAGGCGCCCCGCACACTCAGGTTCCCGTGCCGCCCACCCGCCAGGACACCCAGGGCGATGGCGTTCACCACCAGGCCACCCGTCGCGATCGCGAGAAGACCGGGACCCGGCACGATCGTCGGCGCGGACCAGCGTTCGAATGCCTCTCGGACGATCCAGGTCGCGATGAAGAGCAGGGCCACGCCCTGTGCCAGCGCGGTCAGCACCTCCGCCCGCAGGCGCCCGTAGGTCCAGCGCGGGCCCGCCGGGCGTGACGCGACCCAGACGGCGAAGAGCGCGAGCGCCAGGGCGGCGGTATCCGAGAGCATATGGCCGGCGTCGGCGAGAAGCGCCAGCGAGCCGAGCCACCACGCGCCGACCGCTTCGACCGCCATATACGAGGCGGCGAGCACCAGTGCGATGAGGAGTGCGCGGCGGTCGCCGTCCCGGGACGTTCCGGAGGAGGCGTGTGCGTGGCCGTGCGCGCCGTGCATCAGCGGAACGATAACGCCCGGTTTGTCATGCTTCCGCCATGAAAAAAATCGCGATTGCCGCACTCGTCGTCGTCCTGCTCCTCGCCGCACTGGGTGCCTTCGCGGTGCGCAATCTGAACAGCTATCTGGCCGACAACCGCGAATGGATCGAAGACCAGGTCGAAGCCTCGCTGGGGCGCCCGGTTTCGATCGGAGGCCTGGGGGCGTCCCTCGGCTGGGGGATCCGTGCCGTGGTTCGCGAGCTCCGCGTCGACGACGATCCCGCCTACTCCAAGGATGCGTTCTTGCAAGCCGGCGAGGCGTCGGTTCGCGTGAAGTTGTTGCCGCTCCTGTCGGGGCGCGTCGAGGTCGGTCGGGTGGCCATCCACTCGCCCCAGATCCAGGTCATCCAGGGTCCACGCGGGATGAACATCGATTCGATCGCCGCGGCGGACACCGCCCCCGCGGCCCCCACCGAGAGCGACGCCGAGCCCACCGACGCGAGCGCTCTGTCTCTGGCGCTGCTCCGCATCGACGACGCCCGGCTTCTCTACCGCGATACCCGGCCGGGGGCCGAGAGCGAAATCGAGATCGGCGGCCTCGATTTCGATTTTCAGAGCGAGGGGTCGCTCGAGGCCTTCCGCGGACGCCTCGAAGTGAACGCCGACACCCTCCGCATGCGCGCCGACGGCACCGAGGACGATTCCTGGGAGCCGCTGCGCTTCGCGGCGGATCTCGCCCGCGACGGTGAATCCCTCGACATCGACGACGCCACGCTGCGGGCCGCCGATCTCCGGGTCGACTTCGACGCCCGGGTCGGGAATCTGTCGGGCGAGCCCAGCCTCGATGCCGAATTCAACGCACCCAGCGGTGAGATCTCCGGGATTCCCTTCGACGGCCTCGCGGGCGCGCTGCGCTACGCGGAGTCGCGCGCGACCGTGGAAGACGTGGTCCTCGAAATCTTCGGCGGAACCGTGAACCTCCGGGGGTCCTACGACATGCGCGACCCCGCCCGTCCCTCTTTCCACATCGACACCGACGTCTCCGGGGTGCGTGTCGAGCAGGCGATCGCCACGCAGTCGCCCGCGGCTGCAGAACAGTTTCGCGGGGAGCTCGTGACCACCCTCGAACTCGCCGGCTCGGGCGACGATTGGGAGGCGATCCGACCCGGGCTGCGGGGAACCGGGACCATGAAGCTCGTCGAGGGCGTGCTCAGCGAGGTGAATCTCGGCGAGAGCGCGCTCGGGAGCTTGAGCTCGGTACCCGGGCTTCAAGATCTGCTCGGGGGTGGCTTGCGCGCGCGCTACCCCGCCCTCTTCGGAGGGGACGAGACCCGCTTCGACCAGGTCGAAGCGGGTCTCAAGATCGGGGGAGGGGTGGCGCTGGTCGAGCGCCTGATTCTCGCCGCCCGCGATTTCACCGTGCGCGGGACCGGCCAGGTCGACCTCGACGGGGCCCTCCGGCTCCCCACCCGCTTCGTCTGCTCCGAGGCGCTCGGGAACGACCTCATCGAGCGCGAAGAACGCCTCTCCGCGCTGGTGGGCGACGAAGGCCGGCTCGAATTCCCGTTGATGATCCGCGGCACGCTTCCCGAAGTGCGCGCCGAGCCCGATCTCAAGGAAATCGCGAGCGTTCTCGGGCGGCGCGAGGTCGGGGATCTACTGAGTCGCGCACTGAGTGGCTCGGAGAGCTCGGAGGGTGCCCCGGAGGGCGAAGCTTCGGGGGATCGCGGCGAATCGGGCTCGGAGCCGGGTGAGAGCGACGCCGAGAAGCTTCTGAACAAGGGCCTCGATTCCCTCTTTGGCCGCTGATCGCTTTTCACTCGACCCCCGGTGAGAACCGGCTCGGCCCCGGCTAGGGCCGCTCCGCCCGCCCCGCGCGACGCCGGCGAGGGCCGCTCCACGCTTCCCGCTCAAATCCCGGCGGCCAACGGCCGAAGAGGAGGGAGCTTTTCGGAGGTCCCTTCATGCAATCCGACACCCGGCCCGAGCGCTGCGCCGCCTCGAACGAGGTCGCCTATTCGGTGGGCCGCGAGGAAGGGATCGGGCGCCTCAGTGACATTTCGATCAGCGGGGCGCTCCTCGAGCAGACCACCTCGAAACCGGGCGAGGGCTCCGTCCTGCAGCTCCACGTGCTGCGCGACGACGCGCCGCCCGTCGACCTCCCGGCTGACGTCGTGCGCCACACCGCCACCGGCTTCGCGGTGCGCTTCAGCGAGTTCACACCGGTGCTGGCCGAGCTTCTCGAGGAGCTTCAGAAGGCGCGCTAGCGCGCCTCAGTCGTCGAGAGTCAGGGGCGCGCGTCACCCGAGGCGTCGCGAATCACATGGTTCAGCGCCGTGTAGAACTCCGCGCGGCAAAAATCCCGCTCGTCGCGGGCGATCTCGGCGTAGTCCTCACTCGCGAGGAAGTCCTCGAGGTCGTTCATGTTGGCGAAGGACAGCACGGAGACGCCGTCGATCCCGTCGCCGTCCGCGTCGTAGATGGGGTCGCCCGGAAGACTCACGTTGTGGAGCTGGGCGTAACGACGCACCCACTCCGCGCTGGCGTCGAGACTGAGAGCGAATTCGGCGTGCGAGCCCCGCCACAGTTCCCGGAAGGCGTCGCGCGAGAGCGAGGGGTGCCGCGTGTGGCTCTTGATCAGGAGTACGGGGTCGCGCCGCCCGACGTCGCTCTCCTTGACGACGTGTTCTTCGCTGATGTGAAAGGAGAAGCCCTTGATGAACACCTTCTCGTCGGGAACGACCTTGGTGCTGTACTTCCCCGCCGTGCCCGTCGCATCGAAGAAGGAGAAGAGATCCGCTTTGTTGGCGAAGGCGAGCTGCGCCATGCCGTCGAAGCGTGGCCTCTGGTAGACCGCGACCCGGGCGTGCGGGTCGGTCACCAGCAGCCCGTCGTCCCCCACCTGCGCCGGGTAGGGCAGGGTGTCGGAGGAGGTGGGGCCCGAGGGCAGGCGGTGTTGTTGGAGATAGAAGACGAGCAGCGGTGTGATGGTGTCGGCGCCGCCTTCGTCGTGGATCAGCTTCGGGCCGTGCACTTTTCGCCAATAGGCGTCGTAGGCTTCCCACTCACGCTGCGGCGTGTCGGCGAGAGCCGGCGTCGTGTCGCGGCTGTCCGGATCGCCGACTCCGGTGCCGTCGCGGTTCACGAAATAGCCGGGGCGGGTGCTGCGGGTGCCCTCGTCGGGTGCCGTGTCGGCGCGCATCACCAACGCGTTGAGGACGATCCAGGGCGCACTCATCGCGAACGCCAGTCCTCGGCCTCTTCGAAGGCGTGCGCCAGGCGATAGAGCATGGACTCGTCCCAGTGCCGACCCACGAGCATCAACCCCACGGGCAGGTCGTCCACCTGCGCGCAGGGGATCGAGATCGCCGGGTGGCCGGTGATGTTGAAGGGCGCCGTGTTGGGAATCATCTCGAGGCCGCGCGCCACGATCTCCTCGCGGGAGGCGTCGGGCGCCGGGATCTCCGTCGCCGTGATCGGCACAGTTGGCATGAGGAGCGCGTCGTAGCGCTCGAGCTCCGCGTCATAGGCCGCGCGCAAGCGCCGCGCGAGGTTCTGGGTGCGCGCGTACATCGCACCCTGGTACCGCTCGCGGATCCAAGCGCCGGTCAGCATCGAGAGCTTGAGGGTCTCGGAGAGTTTGTTCGCCTGGTCGCGCCACGCGGCGTGGGCCTTGATCAGCGAGGGCAGATAGAGCCCCTTCCAGTTGTTGCCGAACCCGTTGCCCCGCATCATCAACTCGGTGAGCCCCTCAAAACCGATCCCCGACCAGATCGCCGGGCCCTGGAGGTGCATCGGGATCGAGATGCGCTCGACCCGGGCGCCGAGCTTCTCGAAGCTCGGCGTCGCCGCGTCGACACAGGCGTCCACCGCGGGCATCGAAATCGCGTGGCCAAAGCCCTCGCTCACCACACCGATGCGCAGCCCCTCGATCGATTGGCCGAGCGCCTCGGTGTAGGCCTCGGTGCGCACGTCGACCTGGCGCGGGTCGAGGCCGTCGGGGCCGGCGAGCACCTCGAGGAAGAGGGCGTTGTCGGCGACACCCTCGGTCATCGGCCCGGCGTGGTCGATCGTCATCTCGATCGGCATGATGCCGGTGTAGGGGACGAGACCGTGGGTCGGCTTCATCCCGACGATCCCGCAGAAGGACGCCGGGATGCGGATCGAGCCGCCCTGGTCGCCGCCCATCGCCATGTCGACCTCGCGGGCCGCGACGAGCGCGCCGCTTCCCGAGGAGCTCCCGCCCGAGGTGTGGCCCGCCTTGCGCGGGTTCTCGACAGGGCCGGTGGCGTTGGTGTGGCTCCCCCCGGAGAGACAGAAGTATTCGCAGTGCGCTTTGCCGACGATGGTTCCGCCCGCGTCGAGGATGCGGGTGGTGACCGTCGCGTCGATTTCGGGGACATAGCCTTCGAGCGTGGAGGCCCCGTTCATCATCGGGACACCGGCGAGACACACATTGTCTTTGAGGGCGATGCGCTTTCCGGCGAGGGGGCCCTCGCTCTTTCCACGCACCTCGGTCTTCACATACCAGGCGTTGTAGGGGTTTTCTTCGGGCGGGGGCCGGACGCCGGGGGTCCGCGGGTACTCCACTTCGGGAAGCCCGTCGTCCATGGCTTCGAGAGTGTCGAAGCTCTCCAGGTTGGAATGCACCAGCGCCTGAAACGAGCGCAGGTCGTCGTCCGACAGCTCCAGATAGAGCGTCTCGGCGGTTTCGCGCAGTTGGTCGAGGGTCGGGCGAACGACGGGCATCGCATTCTCCGTCTGTGGCGGGTTGTGGAGCGAAACCCGGGGCTTGCGGCTCGGCGGTCTCCCCGGGGCCGACGCCCGCAGGAGCGGGCCGGCGCTAGCGTGGTGTACCGGCGGAGCGTAGCATCGCGGGATGGCCACCGATCGTCACCGACAACCGCCCTCCGAAATCGTGCGCCGCGTCCAGGCACTCGAAAACGTGCTCGTCGAGAAAGGGCTCGTCGACCCCGCTGCGGTCGACCGCATGGTCGACACCTACGAGAACCAGATCGGTCCGCAAAACGGCGCGCGTGCCGTTGCGCGTGCCTGGGTCGACCCGGACTACCGCGCGCGCCTGCTCGAAGACGGGACCCCCGCGCTGGCGGAGCTCGATTTCTCCGGGATCCAGGGCGAGCACATGGTGGTGGTCGAGAACACCGACCGCGTTCACAACGTGGTCGTGTGCACGCTCTGCTCTTGCTACCCCTGGCCGGTCCTGGGGCTTCCGCCGGTCTGGTACAAATCGCCGCCCTATCGCTCGCGCGTGGCGCGCGATCCGCGCGGAGTGCTTCGCGAGTTCGGGGTCGAGATCGGAGACGACGTCGAGGTGCGTGTCTGGGATAGCAACGCCGAGCTCCGCTACATGGTGCTGCCGCAGCGGCCGGCGGGTACCGAAGACCTCGACGAGGCGGCCCTCGCCGCCCTGGTGACCCGCGACTCGATGATCGGTGTCGAGCGCCTCGAGGCTCCCGCGCGATGAACGGTGTCCACGACCTCGGTGGAATGCACGGCTACGGGCCGATCGACCCTCCCGACGAAGAGCCGCTCTTCAAAGAGGACTGGGAGCGACGCGTGTTCGGCCTCTTCGCTCCCGTCCAGATTGCCGCCCAGGTGAGCGTCGACGAGTTCCGTTTCGCGATCGAAGAGATGGGTGCCGCCAACTATCTCGAGACCAGTTACTACGAGCACTGGCTCCACGCCTTCGAGACGCTGGTGGTGCAGCGGGGGCTGATGAGCGCGGAGGAACTCGCTGCCGGCGCGAGCCAGAGCGGCTCGGGCGGCGACCCTCCGCTCGCCGCGGAGGCGGTGCCGAAGATCGTCGCCACCGGGCACCGGGCCCGCAGCGACCTCCCCTCTCCGCGCTACGCGGTGGGCGACCGGGTGCGCGCGCGCAACCTCCATCCCGCCCACCACACCCGCCTTCCGCGCTATGTCCGCGGCAAGGTCGGCGTCATCGCCGCCCTGAACGGCGGATATGAACTGCCGGACCAGATCGCCCAGCGGGTCGAAGCGCCGCCCCAGGGCTGCTACAGCGTGCGCTTCGAAGGCCGCGAGTTGTGGGGCGACGACGCGCCGCAAAACGACGCGCTCTACATCGACCTCTTCGACGACTATCTCGATCCCGCCTAGATCCAAAGGAGACCCCCGTGGAAGTTCGTGACCGCAACATCGTCGTCACCGGCGGCGCCAGCGGAATCGGTGCGGCGATTTGTCGCCGCTTTGCAAAGGGAGGCGCGCGCGGCGTCGTCGTGGCGGACCGCGACGGGGACGGCGCGGCCAGGGTCGCGGACGAGATCGGGGGCCTCGGCGTGGCCT
>JABAHO010006117.1_pt1 | contig 10317 bp, 11 predicted proteins | sample 7062071 | NCBI WGS metagenome assembly JABAHO01 (sample SAMN14534356, study PRJNA622989) | marine sediment metagenome | biome: marine biome [ENVO:00000428]; feature: marine pelagic biome [ENVO:01000023]; material: deep marine sediment [ENVO:00002113] | place: India: Gulf of Kutch | collected...
TGCACCTGGATCAGGCCACGCTGTCCGACCTCGCACGCCGGGCGTCCGGGTCGGCCGCGCGCTCGATGTTGGGTGGCTTCGTGGCAATTCGCGAACCGGACTGGGTCGCCGAACCCGTTCTCGGCCCCGAAGCCTGGCCCATGAAGACCGTCATCGCGGTGACCACGACCGCGCGCAAGTCCGTCCCGTCCTCCCAGGGCATGGCCATTTCCGCCGCCACCTCGCCCTACTACCCGGCCTGGGTGGAGAGCACCCGGGCCGACTTCACCGATGCGCTCGCTGCCGTAAACGCTCGCGATTTCCAGGCACTGGCCGACCTTGCGGAGTTCAGCTGCTTGAAGATGCACGGCCTGATGATCGGATCCCGGCCCGGGCTCATCTACTGGAACGCGGCCACCCTCTCCTGCCTGCATGCCGTCCGCAACCTGCGACAGGACGGCGTGGACGTTTTCTTCACGGTGGATGCCGGGCCTCAGGTCAAGGCGGTCTGCCCGCCGGAGGCAGAGCGCGACGTAAGCGCGGCCCTGGCGTCGGTGCCAGGCGTGCAAGAGATCGTCGTCACCGGCCTGGGACCCGGCGCGCGGGTCGTCGATCCGTGATCCGTGCGAGCGCCCCGGGCAAGGTCGTGCTCTGGGGTGAGTACGCGGTCCTCACTGGTGCCCCCGGACTGGTCATGGCCGTGGATCGGCGAGCCACCTGCACGCTGGCACCTGGGGGCAATGCCTGGCACTTTGAAACCCCCGGGCTGAGCATGCCGGCCACAGATCTCGGCGCCGGCGATCTGCTCGCAGCACAACCACCCGGCTCACCCGGCGCAGCTCTGGCTTGGCACGTCATTCAGCATTTGGACCGCGACATCCCGTCGGGCGGGTCGCTGACGACCAACACGACCAGCTTCGAAGAAGGCGGCCACAAACTTGGCATCGGGTCGAGCGCTGCGATCAGCACGGCGGTTTACGCCGCTTTCTGTGACCTGCTCGAAGTCTCCCCGGGACTGACCGGTGCCCTGGCCGTTCACCACAGCCTGCAGGGTGGACGCGGCAGCGGCATCGACGTCGCGGCGGCGTACCTGGGCGGATCCGTCCGCTACCAGCTGCGCGGCGGGTCCGAGTCACCCGCGGCAACCTCGTTCGAGCTGCCCGAGGAGGTGGTCCTGCGGTTCGTCTGGACCGGGTCGCCGGCAAATACCGTCCGGCACGTCGCGCGCTTCGAGGCCTGGCGAGCCGAGAGCGACCCGGGCGCCCTGAACGATCTGGCAGACGCTTCCGCCGCCCTGTTCGAAAGTGATCGTCTGCTGGACGATCTGGCAGATTACGCCGAGCGTCTGGACGCCCTCGACCGCGCAGCCGGATTGGGCATCTATACCGACGCCCATCGAAAACTCTCGCAAGTTGCGAAAGAATGCAAAGTAGTCTACAAACCCTGCGGCGCCGGTGGGGGCGACATCGGCGTCGCAGCCAGTCACGACGAGCATCGGGTCGAGCGTTTCGTTTCGGCCGCCCTCGGGTTGGGCTTCCAGTTAGTTGCAATGGAGAGGACCGAACATGGCATCCAGCTCGCCAGCTGAAAATGGTTCACGGATACCCAACTTCTTCCGAATGAGCGTGGCCGAGCGCATCGCTGCGCTGCATGCCCGAGGGCTTCTGAGCTCGGAGGACGTACAGAGCCTGACCGCCAGCGACCACACCCTGCGCCTGCCGGTCGCCGACAAGATGATCGAAAACGTCGTCGGCGTCTTCGGCCTGCCGATGGGCGTCGCTCTGAACTTTCTCATCAACGGCCGCGACTACGTCGTCCCGCTGGTGGTCGAAGAACCGTCCATCGTTGCAGGGCTTTCCGGCGCCGCGCGGCTGGCCCGGCTCGGCGGTGGCTTCCAAGCCGCGAGCACGGAGCCGATCCTCATCGGTCAGGTCCAGGTGGTCAACGTCGAAGCCCCCGACCAGGCCATCGCCGACCTGCTCGCCAACCGGGAGGAAATCCTCGCGCTCGCCAACAGCCTGCACCCCAAGATGGTCGCGCGCGGAGGGGGTGCCCTGGACATCGAGGTCTTTCATCATCACGCGCCGGAAGACGGGCGCGAGATGGTCGTGCTGCACCTGCTCGTGGACACCCGGGATGCGATGGGCGCCAACCTGGTCAACACCATGTGCGAGGGGATCGCCTCACTGGTGGAGACCATCACGGACGGCAAGGTCTTCCTGCGCATCCTCTCCAACCTGACAGACCGCGCCGTCGCGACGGCCTCCGTGCGCATCCCCGCGAAGAATCTGGAAGGGAAAGGCTTCAGCGGTGAGGACGTTCGGGACGGCGTCATCCTCGCTGCCGACCTGGCAACCGTGGATCCGTACCGCGCCGCTACTCACAACAAAGGCGTCATGAACGGGGTGGACGCCGTGGCCATCGCCACGGGCAACGACTGGCGCGCCATCGAGGCCGCCGCCCATGCGTACGCAGCCCGAGACGGCCAGTACCGCTCGCTGACACGCTGGTACAAGAACGAAGAAGGCGATCTGGTCGGGGAGATCGAGATCCCCATGAAAGTCGGCACCGTGGGCGGCTCGCTGGAAACCAACCCCAGCGTCCGTATCAATCATCGGCTCCTCGGCAGCCCCGGGGCAACGGAGCTTGCAGGCATCATGGCTGCGGTCGGGCTCGCGCAGAACTTCGCCGCGCTCCGAGCGCTCTCCACCGACGGGATCCAGCAGAATCACATGACCCTGCACGCCCGCAGCGTGGCGAGCACGGCCAACGTTCCGGAAGACCTGTTCGATACCGTCGTCGAGGCGCTCATCGAATCGGGAGAGATCAAGGTCTGGAAAGCTCAGGAGATCGTCAAGAACCTCACCCGGAAAATCGCCATGCCCGCAGACGTCGAGCGAAGCTCGGCGTGCGGCAAGGTGATCCTGCTGGGCGAGCACGCCGTAGTCTACGGACGACCCGCCCTGGCGGTGCCGATCCCTCTGGCGGTCGAAGCTTCCGTGCGTCGCGGCGGCGGGGACGGCATCAACCTGGTCATACCGCGCTGGGGACTGGAGCAGAAGGTCCGCGACAGCAACGCTCAGGGATTGAGCGGCATCATGTACCACGTTCTCGAGCAGCTGGGTCTCGACCAGGAGAACATGACCATCGAGGTGATTCCCCACGTGCCCCGCGCCATGGGTCTGGGCGGATCATCCGCGAATGCCGTGGCGATCCTGCGCGCCCTGGACCACACCTTCTCGCTNNGCGCATCAACGAGCTCGCCTACGAGTGCGAAACAGGCGCCCACGGCACGGCCTCCGGCATCGACAACACCATCGCCACCTACGGCACGCCATTGGTTTTCGAGCGCGGCGAGGACGGCCCACGATTCCAGGAGATACGCGTGGCCGAGCCGCTGCCGCTGGTCATCGGGATCACCGGAAAGGAGTGCCTCACGNNGCGATGGTCCGGCGCGCATGGGAATCGCACCAGGTTCGCTACGACGGCATATTCGATCAGATCGCATCGCTGACCCGCGCAGGGGTGGATGCCATGCGTGATGCGCACTTCGCCGAGCTCGGCGAGCTGATGAATCTGTGCCAGGGATATCTGAACGCCCTGCAGCTCTCAACGCCCGAGCTGGAGGAACTGATCCATACCGCCCGCGCCAACGGGTCGCTGGGTGCCAAGCTCACCGGCGGTGGCGGCGGCGGATCCATGGTTGCCCTGTGCCCGGACACCCAGGACCAGGTCGCCCGCGCCATGGAGGCTGCCGGCTATCAGGCGTTGAAGGTTACGATTCAGCCGTAGGTCACTCGGCCACCAGACTCAAGTGCGAGACGTCGGGCGAAGAGACGTCGGCGGCCTGCGTTGGACCAGCGATGTCCGCACCAACTTCGGNNCGTTGGATCAGCGATGTCCGCGCCAACTTCGGCAACGTCGAACTGGATGGCGGCCACATCGACCGGCGGCGTGTTGTCCACCACGAGGTTCGGAATCAGGGTTCCCGGCTCGGCCAGGTCGAAATCGGCTTCGATGCCGGGATGCTCGCGCGCGATCCGGTCCGCCAGGTCCACGCCGAGATCTGCCACGGAGTAGTCCGGGGCGACGATTTCAGGGGTCACGGAGACGGGCACCTCGGGCGCCCAGTCCAGCACCACCAGGTGTCTGAGGTCGCTCTCGAGTTCCTCGAAGGTTGAGCGCTCATCGAGGCGCAGGACGTCGCTGCCGCTGGGCAGGACTTCCAGCCCTGATGCGCGGGCGCTGTCATTCGGGTCTACAGTAGCGGGCCCCTCGGCTGTAGGTGCCTCCGCGGCCAGCGGCATCACCCGCAACCTGGCCCCCGCCTGCTTGAACAGATCCTGATAGCGCGCCGCCATCGCCGTGTCCGCGCGCTTCTTGACCACTACGGGTTGGCCGCCGAAGAGTTTCTCCGCCTGCGCGTCGGTCAGCTGCAGCGCCTTTATCAAGCGACTCCTGACCACCGCGGGATGCTGTCCTTCCAGGACCTCGCCGCGGAACACCAATCGGTAAGCTTCGTCCATCATGAGCATTCTAGAACTGTGCGCCACATCTACTTCGGCGCAATGACCGCATGTTCACACTTCTCGCAAACCGAAAATGGGCACGGGCGCACATGTCCCGCCACGAAATGAGAAAGCCATCCCAGATATCGGCCCCCGACAATCGGCCCCGCTGGGTCGGCGGCTCGACGCCACCCATCCCGCTGGTTAAGGTATCCCTAACGGCGCTCCCAGGTGCTGAGCTCGTACCGGAACAACGGATTCCAGATGGGCATCAACATTGAGAAATTCGCGTATCCCGCGCACCCCGAACTGAAAGCCCACCCGACGCTTTGGAAGGTGCTGCCCGACGCAAAGGAGGCGGTCACCGCCAACGTCGAGCGGCTCTCCGAGCTGCAGGAGCGACTCTACGCGGACAACCGCTATTCGGTGCTGATGGTCTTCCAGGGTATGGACGCGGCAGGGAAAGACAGCACCATCAAATACGTCACCAGCGGCGTCAACCCCATGGGCTTCCACGTGGTCAACTTCAAGCAGCCCACCTACAAGGAGCTGGACCACAACTATCTGTGGCGCTACTGGCGCGCCATGCCCGAACGCGGCCGCATCGGCATTTTCAACCGGTCCCACTATGAAGAGGTGGGGGTGGCCCGCGTTCACCCCGAGATCATCGAGCGGCAGAACCTGCCCAGCGAGCACGTCAACGGAGATTTCTGGGAGAACCGCCTCGAAGACATCCGCGCCTTAGAGCGGCACCTGCATACCAACGGCACCATTGTTCTGAAATTCTTCCTGAACATCTCCCGGAAAGAGCAGAAGGCGCGCCTGATGAAGCGCCTGACGAATCCGGACAAGCACTGGAAGTTCGATCCGCGCGACATCGACGAGCGCGAGCACTGGGACGACCACATGCAGGCCTACGAAGCGGCAATAGCGGCGACGCACTGTGAACACGCCCCCTGGTACGTCATCCCGGCAGACGACAAATGGACCATGCGCGTCATCGTCGCGGAAGTGCTCTGCGCCCACCTGGAGCGGCTCAAACTCAGCTACCCGCCGCCCAAAGGCGCGCACAAGCATGCGCTTGCCGAAGCGCTGTCGCGCCTCAAAGCCGAAAAGGATTGAGCCTACTTGCGACCCGCGGCGACAAGCGCCGCGCGGTTCAGAGACACCCCCCGGTCATCGCCGAGCAGGCTCGGTTCCATGCGGTTCATCACGTAGGCGATGCAAACGCGGGATTGCGGAGCGACCACCACCGAGGATCCGCCCCAGCCGCCCCAGAAAGCGAGCTCGCTCGGAGAATTTCCGTGTAGCAGGGCATATCCCATACCAAACGTCAGTGGTGCTTTGAGCACGAGGTCGGTGCCGTCGGTCTGCTCGTCGAAAACCGCCCTACACCCCGCCTCAGACAGGATGTGCCTGCCGGCAGACACGCCGCCGTTGGCGATCACCGTCTGGATGCGGGCAACCGATCGCGCGTTGCCATGACCATTGGCGGCCGGGATCTCCGCTTCGCGCCATTCCGCGCTCGATGCATCTTCCGCCCGAACAAAAGGGCTGCGGAACGCACGCACCGCGATGCTTGCTGTTTTTCCGTCGGCATCACCGTCCCCTGATCCGCTCTGCCCGAGGGGGCCCCCGAGGCTGGTCCCCGGCGGTAGCAGCTCGCCGATGCGGTAAAAATGCTCGGATCCGGTCCCAATGTGGAAGTCCGCGCCCAAGGGCTCGGCAATCTCACGCCGGAAAAACGTGCCGCAGGACATCCCGGTCACTCGGCGGACGATCTCACCGATGAGGTGTCCCTGAGTGATCGCGTGGTAACCGCTGGCCGTGCCGGGCTNNCGCACGACCTCGCCGATGAGGTGTCCCTGAGTGATCGCGTGATATCCGCTCGCGGTGCCGGGTTCCCACCAGGGCGCCTGCTTTTCCAGCGCGTCGACCACCCGGTCCCAGTCGTAGAGCGCGGTACCGCTGATCGGCTCATCGGTACCGGCAAGCCCGGCGGAGTGGCTCATGAAATGGCGTACCTCGATCTTCTCTTTGCCGTTCTGGCCGAACGCCGGCCAGTAGCGGGTCACGGGGGCGTATAGGTCGATCTCTCCGCGGTCCGCCAGCACCAGGGCGCAAAGTGCCGACATGGTTTTGGTGGTCGACCAGACGTTGACGATGGTGTCCTCCTCCCAGGGCAACGTCTTTGCGGCATCCCGATAGCCAGCCCACAGGTCGACGACCATCTCGCCCTCCACCGTCACCGCGAGGGAAGCACCAACCTCGTCTTTCTCCGCGAAGTTGCGGACGAACGCTTCCCGAACGGGCGCGAAGCGCTCGTCAAAATGGCCATGAATCTCAACCATCCTGATCTCCGAATGCGAAGGCCGCTTACTCGGCCAGAATCCGCCACTGCAGCAGCGTGAAGGGTTCGTCGACGTCCTCGTGGTGCTCGAAAACGGCCTCCACGGCCGAGCCGATGTCCACGGCCTGAAGCGGGTCACCGAGCAGGTTGCCGACCAGCCGCACCCCGTCGGCCTCGGGAAACTCGACCAGCACAACCAGATACGGACCCTGCTCCCCAAGGGCGGGGTGGACCGGATGCCAGACCCGCTCATAGCTGTAAACGATGCCCCGCGGGGTTACCGGCTCGAAGGTAACGNNAAGGTAAGGTCAAAGCTCATGCAGTGATGGCAGATCCATTCGGGCCCCCACTGCCAACCCCGGCACTGCGCGCACCGCTGCAGCATCAAGCGTTCCTGGCGCAACCCTTCCCAGTAGGGTCCGTCCAGCCCGTCCGGCAAAGGCGCGGGCTGCGCAAGGCCAGGATTCAGGTAGTAGCTCACAGCGCCGCCTCTGATCCCAGGATGCAAGCGCTGACCGGGGTGACCATGGGTCCCGAGATCACCATGGATATCTCCGCACCCATTACCTGATTGGTGGACTCGCCGCGCAACTGTCGGACCGCCTCGATGTTGAGGCCGAGGCCGTGCATGTAGCACTCGGCGAGGTTGCCGCCGCTGGTGTTCAGCGGCAGGTCGCCGTCCGGCGCCGTGAGCCGCTCGGGAACGAAGAAATCGTTGCATGCCTGCGCCTCGCAGAACCCATGCTCGACGATGCTCATGAGCACGCCGCCGGTAAAGTTCTCGTAGCTCTGCAGCACGTCGACTTCCGCCGGCGACACCTCGGCCATCTCGTACAGCCGAGGCGCGAGCGTCTTGAAGGCGCTCGTGGCGTAGTCGGGCGTGTTGTGCACCGAGGCGCCGGCTCGATAGTGGGAGCCCGACACCGCACCAAGCAGGTACGCGGGCACAGGGCGGCAGTCCCGCGCACGCCCCGCCGGGACCACGATCATGGCAGCCGCGCCGTCATTCTCCAGGCAGCAATCGTAAAGATGAAAAGGCTCGACGATCCACCGGGACGCATCGTAAGTCGCTTCATCCAGAGGCCGGCCGTGCATGACGGCGCGCGGGTTGTTCTGCGCGTGGTGGTAGGAGGCCAGCGAGATCGCGCGCAGCGCAGACTGCTCCACACCATGGTCGTGCATGAATCGCTGGACCTTNNAGCGGGCGGCCGTACATCGTCGCGTCGGGGTTCGACTGGGCGTGGTGGTAGGACGCCAGCGAGATCGCCCGCAGCGCCGACTGCTCGACGCCGTGGTCGTGCATGAATCGCTGCACCTTCATGGCGAACATCTGGGCCGGCGACATCAGGCCGTACGGCACCACGTGAGCCATGTCGCCGGCGATGACGTTGCGTCGCGGGCCCTGCCCGAAACGGCCGAACTGCCCCTGTGCCAGCGCGCGAAAGACCACCACGCACTCCGCCATGCCCGTGGCGACCGCGGCGGCAGCGTTCCCCAGCGCTCCGGAGCCTCCTCCTCCGCCACCACCCCACTGCATGTTGGCAAAGCGAAGCTCGTGACATCCTAGCGCAGCGGCCAGCCGAGACGGATCGCTGCGATCGTTGCTGTAGGACGCGAAGCCGTCGACGTCCTTAGGATCGATCCCCGCATCTTCGCAGGCGGCGAGGATCGCCTTGAGCGCGAGCTTGAACTCCGCATCCGGCGATTGGCCGGCCTTGTAATACATGGTCTCGCCGACGCCGACTACGGCAACCTGGCCCCTGAGCGAGCGATTCATCTGGCTTCCCCCATCCGGGCGAATTTACACGGATTCCTCGTCACGCGACACAGCGAACGCGCTCGGCGGGGCGGGCTCGGCAAAGGTCTGAGTCCGGTAGGAGAAGACTTCCACCGCCGCCGACCAGTATCCCGGGGAGAAGCCTGCCTTGGCCTTGAGCTCGTCGACGAACATTCGCGGATCCGGAAGGCTTTCCCAGACCTTGGGCAGAAAGGTGCCCCGCCGAGATCCTTCCTCGATCACCAGGCCCATGGACGGCTCCAGTCGCTCCAGGAGCTCGGCTTCGCTGCTCACCGGCAACGGCTCTAGGGGGGAGAGCACCGAAAGCTCGATTCGCAGACCATCCAGCTCGCCCACCCGCACCGGGGTAAAGCGGGGGTCACGAAAGGCCGAGTGGCAGGCATTCTCAATGACGTCGAGCGCCAGCGGACGTATGGCCTCCAGCGAACCCGTGCAGCCTCGCAAAGACCCGTCCTGTGTCAGGGTCACGAACGTCGCGCGCGGCTGGACCAGCTCGGGCTTCAGGCCATCAAGGTCAACCACGGAACTTGCGTCCGCAACGCCGAAACGTCTGAGACCCACCCGGATGGCGTCCCGCGCGATGCCGAGCAGAGCCCGCCGGGCGTCCAGGTCGTACTCAGCCGAGGGCGAAGGCGCCATAGCCCACCACCTGATCGCGGCCGCCGGCCGTGTCGCCCGAGTTCCGCACGTCCAGCTCCCTCACCTGGAGCTCGTGGCCGCACGCTGCCCGCATCAACCCGTTGATGGCGATCGCGCCGCATGCCTGCTCACCGGTCAGATCGGAAGCGCGGGCAACGATCTCCTCAGACGTCGCTACGTCAATGGCCCGCGCCTCTTCGTACGAATGGTAATGAGACAGATCGGAGCTCACGACGATAAGCGTTTCTTCCCCGCCCCACAGCGCATCCAGCACTTCGGCAACCAGCTCGCTGGCACGGGCCCCGACAACGATGGGAACGATGGAGAACCGATCGAGCACCGCCTGCAGGAAGGGCAGGTGCACCTCAAGGCTGTGCTCGGCCGCATGAGCACCATCCGACGCCACGACCCCAGGCAGCCGCAGTGCACGGGCCACCGCCTCTACGTCTACGGGCACTTCACCCGTGGGCACCGTGAAAACATCCGCCTCCGGGACCGCGAGTCCTTCCAGGTAGACCTGATGGGCCGGCCCCATGAGAATCACGCGCTCCACCAGATCCCGCAACGGGGCGAGGGTCCGGTATGCCGTCGCGGCCACCGGTCCGGAATAGACGTAGCCCGCGTGGGGCACGATCAGCGCTTTCGGGCGAAGGCCGGCCGGCGGGTTGTCCGCACGATCCAGGTAGGCTCGCACCAGCCCGGCCAGCTCGGCCGGATCCCCAGGGTAGAACAGGTCGGCTACGGCGGGCATTCTGCTTGCCATGGCGTTTCCGCATGCTGTGGCGACCCTTGGTATATGGGGGTACCGACCCCATAAAGCAACCATGGACGAGACCATCGTACCGACCCGCTACTGGCACACGCTCGACGACGGGCGAACCCAGTGCGACGTGTGCCCGCGACACTGCCGCCTGCGTGAAGGCCAGCGGGGCCTGTGCTACGTGCGCCAGTGTCTCGACGGCGAGGTCAAGCTCGTCAGCTACGGCCGATCGTCCGGATTCTGCGTCGACCCGATCGAGAAGAAGCCGCTCAACCACTTTTAC
>JABAHO010009694.1_pt1 | contig 10311 bp, 12 predicted proteins | sample 7062071 | NCBI WGS metagenome assembly JABAHO01 (sample SAMN14534356, study PRJNA622989) | marine sediment metagenome | biome: marine biome [ENVO:00000428]; feature: marine pelagic biome [ENVO:01000023]; material: deep marine sediment [ENVO:00002113] | place: India: Gulf of Kutch | collected...
CCAGGGGGCACCATTGCGCATAGCCTCGCGGATGTCGGAGGCGCTGACTTTACTGTCGCTGTCGCCTTCGAGGAGTTCTACCGCGTAACCGGCTGCTTCGAATCGCACGGCCTTATCGCGCTCCCAGGGTGAGTAGGCGCGGACGAGTTGCACGCTGTCGGCCGGTACGCGATCGAGCCATGAATCCGGTTCCTCGAGCGGGAACTGGATGATCCGGAACCTGTTGCTGTCGACACCTGCTCCGCCCAGTGCAGCATCAATCATGTCCCGCCGTTCGTCGAACGTGAACGGGTTCGACGAAGGCAGATGACGGTGTGTGCTGCTTTTGAATCGCATCTGTTGGCCGGTACCGGGGTTCGTGATTGCCACGATGACACGCTCTCCGAGCGTCAGGGCGATGCGGACCAGGTCGAGATGATCGTTGTGGAACGGCTGGAAGCGTCCGGTCACCGTGACGGAACTGAATCTGCGCGCCCCCGGCCCGGCGACCTGCACTGCGCCGGGAGCTCCGGATTCAGACGTTTCCACCCGGCACCACGTCCGTCTCGCTCTGGTCGCGCCGCCAGATCTGCCTGGGTGCGTAGCCGTGCTTGCGCATCAGGTGCTCCGTGTACACCATGCGCTCGGCGTCGATCCGGGCCAGTTGACCCTGCTCCGGCGGGGTCTCGGTGGACCGGCCGAGTTCTGCCGAAGAGGCCTGCCACTTGAATATCTCCATGCCGACTTCGCGTTCCGGGGTGCCCGGGTCGAGCAGAGTCGCGTTTCCGAAGATCTGCACGCCCATGGCGGAGGCCCAGCCGGCCATCGGGTTGGCGACTGCGAGCGACACCCGGGGGTCACGCTGCATGGCCTTGTGTTTCGGGCTGCCCGGTTGCGGAAAGAAATACAGGCTGAATCCGTCAGCATAGAATTCCAGCGGACTGACGATAGGCGCACCGCTCTTGGAGACGGTGCCGAGATAACCGAGGTTGGTCATGGTCAGGACACGTTCGATGCGTGCCTCTAGCATCTCTCGCGGCATCGCGGCAGTCGGCCAGGGTTCCTGCTCTAGCCAGGGATGTGCTCTGCTCATGATTCCTCCACAAATCTCATCGGCGACCGGTGAATTATCCGAGACGGGCGAATCGGGTCGCAACTGCCAGTGAGAGATCCTGTTCCGCAAGGCGGAGTGATCCCGTCTATTTCGCTTCGTTGACGACCCACTCGAATCGCTCGACGGCATCGAGTCCCGTCAACGTGCTCTCTTCGCGCTTTCGCCGTTGTACTTCCAGGACGATCCGCAGTGCTTCGGACAGCATGGGCGGAATGATCTTCGACTTGATCGGGTCGTCGTGACTCAGCCCGGGTCCTCTCTGGACCTCCGTGAGCCACGGGTGCAGCGTATCGTCGAGAATGAGATCGGCACCGAATAGCGCGAAACAGTCACCCGTTTCGGGTACGACGGACAATGCCGGGCGTGACGCCTCCGCGATGCAGGCGAGATAACGCTTGAGCGTGGGGCGTAGCGTGCTTTCGAGAAAGTCTGCGGGACCGATGCCGAGCTCCTGCGACACATAGCTCTCGAGCCGCTGCCAGTCCCACTTGAGCTCGACGTCCGGATCGTAGTCCGGATGCGTCTTCTGCTGATACGAGTTGGTGACATGGATCAACTGGTTGTCGAAGTCGTCGAGCCGGAACGGCAGCGTGTTGAGCCTGGCCGTGCCATCGCGATACATGAGTACCATCAATGGTGAAACGCTGGCGACGAGCCAGTAGACGCGGATCTCGGATTTGCGTCCTTCCAGGAGCAGCGGGTTCCGGATATAGCGCTGTGCGATATAGTCCCTGTCTGAGTTCAGGCCGCCGAAGAGCTCGGGCGAACCGAGCACTTCGTGAACCTGCGCCGGGTCCCAGACGATCCGGATGCCACGGCCTTTCGACAGGTCCCCGGGCTTGAGAATCCACAGATTCTCGCGGTCTGGTCTCTTGAGTTTCTCGGCGAAGAATCGCTCGCGCTCGTCGTCCTCGTACAGGCACCACGACTCCTGGTAGAACTCCGCGCAGGGTATCGATCCTGACCCGCCCGTCGCGTCGTAGTCACGAAGCGTCTCGGTCAGTTTGCCCTTGTCGATGATCCGGCCTTCGTTCGGGAAATGGTTGATCGCCTGGTACCACTTCATGTGGTCGAAGTAGTACCGGTAGTTCTTGCGCAGCCAGAGGACGTCGGCCTTGCGCGCACTGGTCGTCATGTCGACGTCGTCGAGGGTCGCGAAAACGCTGCGCGCGTTCCTGGACGCCTGATCGCAATAGACTATGGGCCTCTCCGGACGCGTTCTTCGGAACATCGGCACCGAAATCCCGGGCCCGATGACTAGTCGTCGACGGGGGAAAAGAAGTCGATCCTCGCTCCGTTCGGTGCGACGATCGTACCGATCGAAACGCGGCCATAGGGTGCCAGGTCGAGCACTTCGGGTGGCCGATCGAGTTTCCCGCCCCGGTCCTCGAACTCAGCGACGAAAGACGACATGTCCGGCACCGGGACCCTCAGTGCGAGGAGGCCCAGGTTCGGCGCATGGGCGCGCGATGAGAAGTCCTTGCCGGTCATGCCTGCCAGGTAGATCGCCTGGATGGAGCCGCCGCGGTCCGATTCGTGATTCGCCCAGGCGGAGAATACGCGCGGTTCGGTCTGCGCCAGGTTCCATGGCAGGCCGGACGGATTCTCGCCCGGCGGCTCGCTGACGGTCTCGCCGCCGATATGCGATTTCCAGCCCAGATTGCCCTCGAAGAGCGCCACGAACGCCTCGAAGTCATCCGTCTTGAGCGCCGAATTGAACGGCCAGCCGATGCCGTCCCCGACCCCGAAAGCCTTCTGATCGTACGGTGGCGCATTCCGCTGCATCNNATCATAAGGTGGCGCATTGCGCTGCATCAGCACGAGCACTTCGCCATCCGGGCCTCGGACGATGACTTCGCGGATGTCGAACGGGCCGAGTACGTAGCCGACAGGGTCGTTGTAGGCCTGCCAGCCGCGCGCCCGCAGCCGTTCGAAGATGCTGTCGACGTCATTGACGTAGTGGTAGAGATCGAAGATGCCGCCGATGTCCCACGGCATCCCCGACGAGCGGATCTGCACCTGCGGCAGACCGTGGAACTTTACGAGACGGATAAGGCCGCGATTGCTGACGGATTTCTTGAGCACGACCTCGTCGATACGCGTGCCCGCAGGGACGCCCCAGAAAGTCGTCACTTCGCCGCTCNNGACACGGCTGCCTCGAGGTCGCTGACACTGATGACGGCCTCCTGGAAGCCCGTCACGCCCTCGGACGACACCTGTGCGCAGGAGTCGGCGACGGCATCGGAAAAAGCGATTACCGCAATGCCAAATGACAGCGCCAGTCTGATCATGTTGCAATGCACCCTGTTGCCCATTGGAAAAATAACCCATTGTGTCGGCGAACGTCGACCGGTACCGAAGGAGCCTATGGTGCCCCGAGCTGCATTTACGACTTTGAATATTGCATTGCCGGACGGGGCGTTCAACGGTATGCGGCAGAGCGCGGGTGCGGATCCTTGCCGCGATGGTAAAGAGCGATGCGCGCGCCATGCGGCGCCTTACATAAAGATGACGCGAAAATGAAATACGATGGTCCCTTCGATGTGCGGAAAGTCGTCGAGTTCGAATGGCGGGACAGGGACCCGACTTTCCTGCTGAAAGACGTTTCACTCGACGATTTCCTCGCGACACGCACGTCGCGCGACGACCGGTTCGTCAACGTGGCGGATCAGCGCCTGATCATGTCTTTCCACAGCTACGTCGTGTCGATCGGCGGCAGGAATCTGCTCGTGGACAGCTGCGTAGGCAACCACAAGGATAGGCCGGCACTCGCCGAGTGGCACATGCAGGAGCGGCCGTACCTCGATCGCCTCGCAGCCGCCGGATTCGGAGTCGACGATATCGATTTCGTCTGTTGCACCCATCTGCACGCAGATCACGTCGGCTGGAATACGCGGCTGGAAGACGGGCGCTGGGTCCCGACCTTTCCGAAGGCGAGATACGTATTCGCGCGTCGCGAGGTCGAGTACTGGGAGGCGTTTCACGCTGCCGATCCTGACAACATGTACCGGAACTCGTGGTCGGACAGCGTTCTGCCGGTTCTGGAAGCCGGCAGGGTCGATCAGGTGGACGATGATCACGAGATACTGCCCGGCGTCTCTATCGAGCCGGCGCCCGGCCACACTCCGGGGAATATCGTCATCAACCTCGACGACGGGCAGAAGCGCGCCATGATGTGCGGCGACTCCGTTCACCACGCCGTCCAGATCGAGAGGCCGCACTGGTCCAGCAATTTCTGTCTCGACCCGGTGGAGTCGGCCGTGACCCGACGTCACCTGCTGGAGGGTATCGCCGATACCGGAACGGCGCTCTTGCCCGCCCATTTCGGCGGGCCGACCGCGGTGCGCATCGTCAGTGAGGCCGACGGACTCTTCTACGAGTCCTGCTGAGCACGCGCTTCAGGCGGGCTCAGCGTCCCAGCTCGCGGACGTCGTCGTGGCGAATGTCACCCCGCCGTCGACCGTGATCGTCGTACCCGCGACATAGTCGCCGGCTCGCGACGCGAGGTAAACCGCAACACCGCCCATATCCTCCGGTCGACCGAGCCGCTTCATCGGTATCGATGCGGCAACGCGGTCCGGAGCGTCGCGTGCAAACACGTTCAGGTCGCTGGCGAAGGCACCCGGCGCGATCGCATTGACCAGGATGTTCTCGGGCAAGAGGCGCATGGCCATCCGCCGGGTCAGGTGGATCACGCCGGCCTTGCTGGCGCCGTAAGGATAGGTTTCGAGACTGGTCACGCGGATGCCGTCGATCGATGCGACGTTGATCACCTTGGCGGGTTGCGCTTCGCTGGCTCCGGCGCGCAGAAACGGCGTCAGCTTCTGCGTGGTGAAAAAGAGGCTCTTGAGGTTGATGTCGACGACCTTGTCCCAGCCTCGCTCCGAGAAGGTATCGAAGGGCTCGCCCCACGCCGCACCGGCGTTGTTGACGAGGATATCCAGTCGGTCCTCGCTTTCGGCGAACTCACCGACGAACGCCTCGATGCCGGCCACGGTTGCCAGGTCCGCGCGTACCGCCGTGCATTCGCCCAGCGCTGACATTTCATCCCTCGCGGCCTCCAGCTGCTCCTGCTTGCGTGCGCAGATATATACCCGGGCGCCGCGGCGCAGGTACTCCTCGGCGATCATCCGACCTATGCCCTTCGATCCGCCGGTCACGAGCGCGGTACGTCCGCTGATGTCGAAAAGGTCGGTCATTCGTTCAGTCCCAGTAAGTCTTGAGTTCACGCCGGGCGACGACCATGCGATGCACAGCATCCGGTCCGTCGGCGAAGCGCAGCGTGCGGATGTTCGTGTACCAGCCGGACAGCGGGACGTCCTGCGAAATGCCCTTCGCACCGTGGATCTGCATGGTTTCGTCGATGACTTTGAGTGCCACCGACGGTGCTACCGTCTTGATCATCGAGATGTAGTGCTGGGACGCGTCGACGCCTTCGTTGTCCATTAACCATGCGGTCTTCAGGCAAAGCAGGCGCGCCATCTCGATGTCCATGCGGCAATTGGCGATGACGTCGTAGTTGCCGCCGAGTTTGGCGAGCGGACGTCCGAAGGCCGTGCGACTGACAGCGCGCCGGCAAAGGAGTTCGAGCGCGGCTTCGGCGACGCCGATCGATCGCATGCAATGGTGGATGCGTCCCGGCCCGAGACGACCCTGGGCGACTTCGAACCCGCGTCCCTCGCCGAGGATCAGGTTCTCCGCCGGTACGCGGACATCGTCGAACCGCAGATGCATGTGTCCGTGCGGCGCATCGTCATGACCGAACACGGTCATGGGCCGAAGGACTTCGACGCCGGGCGTATCGGTGGGCACGAGCACCTGGGAATGCTGCGCGTGTCGCGATGCGTCAGGGTTGGTCCTGCACATGACGATGAGGATCTTGCAGCGCGGGTCGCCGGCGCCGGAGATCCAGATCTTCTCCCCGTTGAGAACGTACTCGTCGCCATCGCGGACACAGCTCAGCGAGATGTTGGTCGCATCCGACGATGCGACGTCCGGCTCGGTCATGACGTAAGCGGACCGGATCTCGCCGTTCAGCAGAGGGGTCAGCCACTGTTCCTTCTGAGCATCTGTCCCGTACCGCGCGAGAACCTCCATGTTGCCCGTATCCGGCGCCGAGCAATTGAAGACTTCCGGTGCCAGGTGAGACTTGCCGGTCTCCTCGGCGATGTATGCGTACTCGACCGTCGAGAGGCCATATCCGCCGTCGTGATCCGTCAGGAAGAAGTTCCAGAGGTTCTCGGCTCTCGCCTTCGACTTGAGCNNCCGCCCAGCCTTGCGTAGCGCGCCGCGTGATATCGATGGTCTCCGAACAGCGCCTGGAGCACGCGGGCCCGCTTCAGGAAGAAGCCGATGTCGTGCTCGTCGGTCATGCCGATGCCGCCGTGCATCTGGATCGCTTCGTTCGTCGCCCGCTCGACCGTCCGGCAGGCGCGGGACTTGGCCGCACTCGCCAGCTTCGCGCTCTCGTCGTCGTCCGCATCCAGGGCCTGCAGCGCACGAAGCACGATGGATTTCGTCAGTTCGACATCGGTCCACAACTCCGCGGCGCGGTGCTGCAATCCCTGGAAACTGCCGATGGGCAGGCCGAATTGCCTGCGTTCCTTCAGATACTCGACGGTTCGCTCGAGGCACTCCGTCGCGATGCCCAGAAGTTCCGCAGCCAGGTGCGCGTTACAGGCGTCCAGGATCCCCTCGAACGCTGATGTATCAGCCCTGAGTAACATCGAGCTCGGATCGATCGCCACGTCCTTGAATTCGACGATGGCAGCGTTACTCGAGTCGACCATCGGTACTCTTGTCGCCACGATGCCGCTCGTCGTTCGATCGATCGCGAAAAGGCCGGTAGCGCCGTCGGACAATGTGGCCGCCACGATCAGCGTCGAGGCGCAATGACCGTCGACGACGAACACCTTTCGACCCGAGAGTACGAAGCCGCCGTCACGTTCAATCGCCGTCGACGCGATCGCCGTCGGATCATGACGGGGCGATTCATCCACGGCGAGAGCCAGCGTCACGCTGCCNNCGAGACCTGTCCCATGCCCACATGTCCGAAGTCCAGCCCGCCGGCCGCTTCCGGTACGAGGATGCCGGGCCAGCCCAGCTCGGTCATTGCGGACCACGTTGCGGGCGAGTAGCCGAGCGCGTCTTTGTCGTCGCGCAGCCTGCGTCGCGCATCCACGCCGGCGTTCTCCGCCAGGAACTGCTGCGAAACTTCGCGCAGCATGGCCTGTTCTTCATTCAGTACGAGTGCCATTGGATACGTCCTAGCCGAGGCCGAGGATCCGCTTCGCGATGATGTTCAGCTGAATCTCCGAGGTGCCGCCTTCGATCGAGTTGCCCTTCGATCGCAGCCAGTGCCTTGCTGCATCGTTGCCGTCTTCCAGCGGATCGCCCCAGAGGAGCGCATCGCTGCCGCCGAGTGCGACCAGCAACTCGTTGCGGCGCTTGTTGAGCTCGGTGCCGTAGAGCTTGATCATCGCTGACGTATCGCCAGTGCCATGCGTCGAATTGATCTCGTCGTTGATGCGCTCGCATGTCGCCTTGAATGCCGCGGCATCGATCTCGAAATCCGCGACGTCGTTTCTCAGTGTCGGCTCGGCGAGCCGACCGTCGGCGAGTCCGACCAGATCGACAGCGGCCTCGCCGAGCGGGCGCCCGCGTGCGCCGGTCATCAGGAACGAGCCAATGGAGCTGCGCTCGTGCGTCAGGAGGTACTTGGCGATCGGCCAGCCCTGGTTCGGCGCGCCCACGATCTGGTCCTTCTCGACCCGCACATCGTCGAGAAACGTCTCGCAGAACGGCGAGCTGCCGGAGATCAGCCTGATCGGCCGGGTCGAAACACCGGGTGTCTGCATATCGAATAGCACGAGGCTGATACCGCCGTGCTTGCCGGTGTCCGGGTCGGTACGCACGAGACAGAACATCCAGTCCGCCTTGTCAGCGTACGAAGTCCAGACCTTCTGGCCGTTGACGATGTAGTGGTCGCCACAGTCCACAGCGCTCGTCTGGAGCGAGGCGAGGTCGGAGCCCGAGTTCGGTTCGCTGTACCCCTGGCACCAGCGGATCTCCCCGCGGATTATCGGGGGGATGTGTTGCTGCTTGAGCGCCTCGGACCCGAACTCGAGCAGTGCGGGTCCGATCATCCAGAGACCGAAGCTGTCGAGCGGTGAGCGTGCATCGATCGCAGCCATCTCGGCCTGCAGGATCTTCGCTTCCTCGGGCGTGAGCCCGCCGCCCCCGTACTCCTTCGGCCAGGTGGGCGCTGTCCAGCCGCGGTCCGCCATGCGCTCCAGCCACAGCCTTTGATCGTCGTTTTTGAAGACCCAGTTGCGGCCGCCCCAGCACGTGTCGCGCTCGTCCGCCGGCGGTACTCGCATGGCCGGCGGGCAGTTCTCGGCGAGCCAGGCCCTGACGTGCGTGCGAAATTCCGCGAGATCCTGCAAGAATCGACTCCGTTGGAAACATTGCGATGGCGCTGACTTCGATCCGAACCGGCCGGTCGCGCGCAATAATTTTCCAGTATTCTAACCCGTCTTTTCAGGAGGGACGGTCGAATGCGGGCACTGGTTTGTAACGAATACGGGTCGTTCGAGAACCTGGCCATCGAAGATTGGGACGATGCGACGCCGGCCCCGGGCGAAGTAGCGGTCGATATCCGATCCGCCGGTCTCAATTTCCCCGACTTGCTGGCCATTGCCGGGCAATACCAGGTGAAGATCCCGCCACCGTTCATCGCCGGCAACGAGGCGTCCGGTGTCGTCACGGCGATCGGTGACGGGGTGACGCGATGCGCCGTCGGTGACGAGGTCATGGTCGGGACACTCACGGGCGGCATGTTCGCCGAGGCCTGCGTCGTGCCGGAGAAGCAGGTCATGGCCAAGATCCCGGGGCTCGGCTTCGAACAGGCGGCAGGGTTCTGGGTGACCTATGGCACGACCTATCACGCTTACGCGCAGTGCGCTCGACTCGCACCCGGCGAGACTGTCCTGGTGCTGGGCGCCGCCGGCGGAACCGGTACGGCGGCGGTCGAACTCGCCAAGGCCATGGGCGCAAAAGTGATCGCGGCGGCGAGCACCGATGAAAAACTCGCATACGCGCGCGAACGCGGAGCGGACGANNAGCGGAGAAATCCCCCGGTTCCCGGCCAACATCGCATTGTTGAAAGAGGCGAGTATCGTCGGCGTCTACTGGGGTGCCTGGAGAGAGAGACACCCGGCAGAGGAGTCGGCCAATTTCTCGGCGATGGCTGAATTGATCGATGCCGGTAAACTCGATCCGCAGGTGTCCGGTATCTATTCGCTGGACGACTTCGAGGCCGCGTTCCGGACCATCAGGGATCGGCAGGTTATGGGGAAGATCGTTTTTTCGATGACCTGACCGGCCGGAGTGCCTGGATCTCGTCTTCGAATTCGCCCGATTCGATCAGGCGGCGCCGGAATTTGCGCATGCCGCCGATCCAGCGGTCGTAATCGTCCGCCTTGCGCCGGAAATGCGTCAGCGCAGATGTGTGCGGCACGATCAGGAAGCGACCGGCGCGGACGCCTTCGATTACTTCCGCCGCGACTGCATCTGCAGACAGGATGCCGTCGACGTCATTGCCGCCGAAGCCCGTCGGCGGATCGTCTGCATCCTCGTCGTAGCCGATCATGCGGGTGGCAACCGCCTGCGGACAGACCACGCTGACCCGGATGCCCCGGTCCCCGTACCCGATGGCCAGCGACTCGGCGAATGCGACAGCCGCATGTTTGCTCGCGCTGTAGGCGGCCTCNNCACATTGACGAGGCAGCCGCCACCGCGGGCCAGCATGCCCGGGACGACGTGCCGTGCCGCGTGGACGTGTGCCATCAGGTTGATATCGAGGCATCGCCGCCAGTTCTCCGCGGGTGCGAGCGCGGGACCGCCTGGTCCGTCGCCGAAGGCGACACCTGCATTGCTGACGAAAACGTCTATCGGTCCAAGCTGCGTCTCGACTGCAGCGATCATGGCCTCGACATCTTTCTCGGAAGCGACGTCGGCTTTAATAGCAAGGCCGCCGATCTCCGCCGCGACCCCGGTCGCGGCGTCTTCATCGAGATCGACCACGGCGACGCGCGCGCCGGAGGCCGCCATCGCGCGGCACAATGCCCGACCGATGCCGTGGCCACCGCCGGTGACGACGGTGACCGCGTCGCTGAATTCGAATCCGTCGCTCGTCATCGGGGCGGGGAAACATCCTT
>JABAHO010006497.1_pt1 | contig 10307 bp, 10 predicted proteins | sample 7062071 | NCBI WGS metagenome assembly JABAHO01 (sample SAMN14534356, study PRJNA622989) | marine sediment metagenome | biome: marine biome [ENVO:00000428]; feature: marine pelagic biome [ENVO:01000023]; material: deep marine sediment [ENVO:00002113] | place: India: Gulf of Kutch | collected...
GCGGTTACAATGAACTGCATAACCTGGCCGTCGGGGCTGCTGCTCTGGAGGGCCATTCCTTCCCTGGGATCGAGATCGTCCGGCAGCATGCTGCGATCAACTTCCTGGACCAGCTGCTCATGGCGCGGACCATAAGCCTCATCCGGTTCCAGACGAACGTTCTTGCTGTCGCCGACCGCCATGCCTTCGACGGCCTTGTCGAAACCCGAGATAACCTGCCCGCTACCAACCTCGAACTCGAGCGGATCCCGGCCCGCCGAGGAGTCGAACTGGGTGCCGTCGTCGAGGGTGCCGGTGTAGTGAATTTTTACAGTGTCTCCGGATTTTGCGTGACTCATGAACATGCTCCAAATTCTGCTGAATGCGTCGCTGCACGGCAACGTGCTGGTGTGCGGCACCAACAGAAAGGGCCCCATCGGGGCCCTTTCTGGTTCATACCGGTGTGCAGATCACAGGGCTACGATGTTCGCTGCCTGCGGACCCTTCTGGCCCTGGGTGATCTCGAACTGCACCTTCTGGCCCTCTACGAGCGTCTTGAATCCCTCACCCTGGATCGCGCTGAAATGCGCGAACACGTCGGGGCCGTTCTCCTGCTCGATAAAGCCGAAGCCCTTGGCTTCGTTGAACCATTTCACGGTTCCTGTTGTGGTAGACATAGTGTTTTCCTGATTGATCGAAAAATAACAGCCCTGTCCGAGGGCCGGTTTGTCTGGAAGTGTTGCTAGTACTTATGAAATACCGGACGAGGTACTACGGAAGAAACTTCTGAAGGGACTTCGAAATGGTGTGCATAGTGAAAAGCGCACTTACAGGCACGGACGAGTATAGGCTGTTCATGCCCTTAGTCAAGGCCGTACGGTTCGACATGTGACGTACCCTACGCCGAAATTGTCCCTTTTTTCAGCGCATCATGCGCCCTAGGGACCCCAGTCCAGCTTGTCTTCCTCGACTTCCAGGCGGATCCGGCTCCAGTCCAGGCTGAGGTCGTCCGGCTCCCCGCTGACCCCCAGCTTGAAATTACCCAGATTGAGTTCGTCGGCGGGGCGCATTAACAGCTGCGCCATGCTCTGCGCTGCCTCGTGGGTTTCGAGCATGCGTGACTGCCAACGGCCGAATACTTTGGGGTTGTCGGCGTAAGCCTCGGTCATGCCGGTGCGTATGAACGGGAACATGATGCAGCAGGCGCTGACCATTTCCGATGCGCCGCCAAGGTTGACCCGCAGAATCTCGGGCAGCCGCAGCACGGCCCAGTTGGCGACGACGTATCCCGGTACGGCGATGCCGGGCTCGATCGCCTGCATCGACGATACGTAGACGAGCTGCAACGGCGTTTTGTGATAGACGGCTTCGCCTGCCCAGAGGTGCGTCCAGGACACGAACCCCTGGATCTTCGTGTCCATTACGAGGCGCGACTCCCGCAGGTTGTCCATGAAGGACTGCCGCACGCGTACGCGACGTTCCGCACGGCTTTCACCTTCTTTTTCAGGCAGCGCGCGGCCGAATCGGTAGCCTTTTTCCGAAAGCCCGGAGTTGCACACGATGATGTCGGGGCACTTGCCACCCATGTGCTCGATGATGTAGCTGCGCGAGGCCCACAGATCGGAAAGGCTGGTTACATCGGCCTGCAGCGCGAAAGCTTCGACGCCGCGATCGCGAATGGCGTCGACGAGATCGAAGCCGTCCCTGTAGCTGCTGTGGAAATGGACACCGACAGCGGCGGCGCCATTGGCCGCTGCCGCAAGGGCCAATGCCTGGCCGATACCACCGTCTTTNNAATTTGCCTATATCCGCCGTGAACGCCATGGTGTATGCCTCCGTCAACTCCTCCGCAGCTTGAAGGGTACCTCACAACACGCGGCACTTGGGGCGGTCTTAGCCGATGGTCTAAAGCGGAATTATCACTCGCGCTGAAAAACTCTTGTCGAGGAACTCACCAATGATCGGAAGATGATTTGGGACTTTCATTGAGGAGATCGTCAATCAAACGCTGTTCCTGCAAATGCTGAGTCTGCTCGCGTTTCTGTGGCTGGTTTTCGCTGCTGCCGGGGCCGCAGTCCAGTACGCGATTCTACGTAGCGCGATAACGCGGCAGAGGTGACATCATGTCTGTCAGGCCTTTTCCCTGAGAGGAGGGACGGCATGAGCAACGCCGCGGGGGCCGACAATGGCCTCGACCTCTATGTCATTGCGCAGCAGCAGTTCGATCGGGCCTTGTCATGGATGGACGACCTGAAGTCCGGACTCATCGATTACCTCGTAACGCCCAAGCGCACCGTCCACGTGCGTTTCCCCATCCACATGGACGACGATTCCGTCCAGACCTTTCACGGATTCCGGGTTCTCCACAACACTGCCCGCGGTCCCGGGAAGGGCGGCATTCGTTATCACCCTGACGTAAGCGAGCACGAAGTTGCGGCGCTCGCGGCACTGATGACGTGGAAGACGGCGCTGGTCGACGTGCCGTTCGGAGGAGCGAAAGGCGGCGTCGTCTGTAACCCCAAGGAACTCAGCCGGGCGGAGCTGCGCCGTATCACGCGGCGCTTCGTGATCGAGCTCGGCGACGCGATCGGGCCGTATACGGATATTCCGGCCCCGGATGTGTACACCGACGAACAGACCATGGCCTGGGTCTACGACACGTTCGACGTATTCCACAGGGGTCAGAACAATCGCGCCGTTGTCACGGGCAAACCGTTGCGCCTCGGTGGCTCATTGGGTCGGGATGCCGCGACGGGGCGCGGCTGCCTGAACGCTACCGAACGGTTTCTGGAGCACGGCATCTGCGAGGATCTCGAGAGTCTCGCCGGAGTCAGCGTCGCGATCCAGGGGCTCGGTAACGTGGGTTCGAACGCCATGCGCCTTTTTCACGAAGCGGGCGCGAGAATCGTCTGCGTATCCGACTCGCAGGGCGGGGTTGCAGACGAAGATGGACTGGATCCCGACGAGGTGCTGGCGCACAAAACCGAGAACGGTACCGTCGTCGGGCTGCCGGAGACCAAGACGATTACGAACGAGGACCTGCTGACCTGGGACTGCGACATACTCATGCCAGCCGCGCTCGAGAGCCAGATACGGCAGGACAATGCCGCCAACGTCAGGGCGAAACTCGTCATCGAAGCGGCGAACGCTCCGGTGACCCCCGATGCCGATGAAATCCTGCAGGAGAAAGGCGTGGTCGTGCTGCCGGACATCGTCGCCAACGCGGGCGGCGTCATCGTCAGTTATTTCGAATGGGTCCAGAACCTCGAGAACCAGCAGTGGCCACTGGACGAGGTGGAAACGAAGCTGAAGCGCAAGATGGAGACGGCTGTCGACGCCATCGTGACGCGATGGCAGCATGTACGCGACAACAGCCACCGCGACGACGGTGCCGCGCCAACGCTTCGCGATGCGGCACTGGTCGAGGCCATACAGCGATTGTCCGAGGTTATCCTGCAGCGAGATATCTGGATGTAGACGGCCTGCGCCTGCCTGGGCTCTGGCCGTTCTCAGGTCCGGCTCAGTGTGAGCTGGCAGACGGCGCTTTACACTGCCCCGAGCTTGCGAAGTGCGACAAACATCATCGCCACNNCACTGCCCCGAGCTTGCGAAGCGCCACGAACATCATTGCCACCGACAACAGCACAAATAGTATGCTGATTGCCCGACGCATCATGTGCGGCGCGATCTTACCCTGCAATCGCGGGCCGATCTGCCCTCCGATCAGGACACCCGGAATGTCGTAACACAGCAGGTTCCACGGCACTGCGGTCCAGCCACCGCTCTTTATCAACTGGACGACCAGTGTCGTCGACGCAAAGACGACCGTCGTGATCACGACCAGCACCGATGTCGCTGCGGCGACAGCAATCGGCAGGCCCTTGCGCGTCAGCTGCGAGATCGTAACTTCGCCGATGCCCACCGATACCATGCCTGTCAGGAACGCCCCGATTCCGGTCAGCAGCCTGTTGCGCAGTCCAAGCCGCGGCACGTTGTAGCTGTAGGAATGGCCTTTCGAATCGATGATCGTGCACTGTTCCATCGCGGTTGTCGCGGCCGCCGCGGCGTGCGTCGGCGGCCGGTTGCGCCACATGATGATCGACAGGATCGCGACCAGCAGCGCATAGCTCGCGAGCAGGACGCTGTCGTGCACGATACCGGCAGTGAGGGCACCGGCTACTGCTACCGGCACCGACACCAGGATGATCCTTGACGCCAGCCGGTAGTCGATGAGCTTCCGGCGGTAGTAACCGACAAAGCCCGAAAGGAAGCCGAAGGTCTGAGTAATCAGCGCGGTCACGATCGCGGCGATTGTCGACCCCAGTACGTACTCCGGGCCGAGCAGCGGGAAGACAAGTATGAATATCGGCGTGAACAGGGCGGCGCCGCCGATGCCGCTCAGCATCGCGCAGGTCGCGACCAGGATCGAGACCGGAAACATGAACCAGTAAAGCGTGAAATCCATTATCTTATGTCGGAGACTTGCTCAGAGGCCTGCAATAAGCGCAGCCGGAGAGTATTGTTTATGTATGCCCGAACGGCAATGTTTCGGCTGCATCAGCGCCGCCAGGGGTTTACCCCAACAGGCGGGCTGGCGGCAGGCGGCCAGCATTAATTTGGAGTTGACCACTAAGCGGGAAGCCATGGATCGAATGAATAAGAAGTTCGTCTACTCATTTGCCGAAGGTGACGGCAAGAACAAGAAACTGCTTGGCGGCAAGGGCGCCAATCTCTGCGAGATGACCCAGATCGGCCTCAATGTGCCGCCGGGCTTCGTGATCACGACGGAAGCCTGTCTCGACTATCTCNNGGCATGATGGACACGATACTGAACCTCGGGCTCAACGACGATACGCTCGCGGGCCTGATCGAGCAGACCGGTGACGAGCGATTTGCCTACGACGCCTACCGCCGCTTCATACAGCTGTTCGGCAAAGTCGCCCTTGGCATCGACGATGAGAGATTCGACGAACACTTCAACGACGTCAAGGAACGCGTGGGCGTGCAGGCGGACGTGGGACTCGAGGCAGAGCATCTCAGGGAGATCAGCGAGAAGTTTCTGCTCGTGGTCCGACATGAGACGGGCGAAGAATTTCCGCAGGACGTGATGCGCCAGCTGCAGCTCGCAGTCGAAGCCGTGTTTCGTTCCTGGATGGGCAAACGTGCCGTCGACTACCGACGCGAATTCAACATCACGCCCGAGATGGCGAACGGTACAGCCGTTAACGTCTGCACGATGGTGTTCGGGAACATGGGCAACGACTGCGCGACTGGCGTGGGCTTCACGCGAAATCCCGGGACGGGTGAGAACGAGATGTTCGGGGAATACCTGACGAACGCCCAGGGCGAGGATGTCGTCGCGGGCATCCGGACGCCGAAACCGCTCACGGAGATGGAAAAAGAGATGCCGGAGCAGTATGCGCAGCTCGTCGAGCTCCGCAACAAACTGGAATCACACTATGGNNAAGATGAACGCGGTGGCCCTGGTCAAGACGTCAGTCGACATGTTCAGCGAAGGCCTGATCAGCAAAGACCAGGCGCTCCTGCGGATCGATCCCGAAATCCTCGAACAGCTGTTGCACCCGACGCTCGATCCGGATAGCAACGATGAGCCCGTTGCGCACGGACTTCCCGCATCCCCCGGTGCGGCGTCCGGTAAATGCGTATTCGATGCCGATCTTGCCGAAAAGCTCGGCAATACCGGCGAGCAGGTCATACTGGTTCGGGAAGAGACGCGGCCCGAAGATATTCATGGCTTCTTTGCCGCCGAGGGTATCCTGACCAGCCGGGGCGGTAAGACGTCTCATGCGGCTGTCGTCGCACGCGGCATGGGCAAGCCCTGCGTCGCCGGCGCGGAAGGCATTAACGTCGATGTTTCACTACGGCTGGCCCAGGTTGGCGGCCATGTTATTCACGAGGGCGACATCATCACACTGGACGGCGGCACCGGAGAGGTTTACCTCGGCGCCATTCCGACGCTGGAGCCGGATTTCTCCGACGACCTGCATACGTTGCTCGAGTGGGCCGACGAGACCGCCGATCTCAAGGTCATGGCCAACGCGGACACCCCCGATGCGGCGCGACGGGCGCGCGAGTATGGCGCTATGGGAATCGGGCTTTGCCGCACGGAACGCATGTTCAATGCCAGCGACCGTTTGCCCATCGTCATCGACATGATCCTTGCCAATAATGCCGTGGACCGCAAGGAGGCGCTGAATCGGCTATTGCCAATCCAGCGAGCCGATTTCATTGACCTGTTCACAGTTATGTCGCCTGATCCGGTAACCGTGCGCCTGCTCGATCCTCCGATGCACGAGTTCCTGCCGACCGAGGCACAGCTGCTGGAGCAGATCACGACGCTGCGACTGTACCGGGACGTCGTGCGCGGCCGTGAAACCGCCCTGGCGACTCTGGCTCAACCATTGCCTCTGCCAGAGCCCTTCAACGAACTGAATGAAGAGGTCGTCATCGATGCGATAAGCACCAAGGAGCGAATGCTGAAGAAAGTAAGGGAGCTGCAGGAGACCAACCCTATGCTTGGTCACCGCGGTGTCCGACTGGGCATCACCTATCCGGAAATCTACGAGATGCAGATCGAGGCGATCCTGGAAGCCGCCGCGGAGTGCGCGAGAAAAGGCATAAAGGTGCAGCCAGAGATCATGGTGCCGCAGGTCATCACGTCAGAAGAGCTCCTGCACGTGAGGGCCACCGTGGACCGCAGGACGGCCGAACTGAAGAAAGAGTTCGGCAAGGCTGTCGAATTCAAGTTTGGCACGATGATTGAAACCGTACGCGCCTGCACGCGAGCCAGAAAACTTGCTGCGAGCGCCGAGTTCTTCTCGTTCGGAACCAACGACCTCACCCAGGCGACGTTCTCCTTCTCACGCGAAGATGCCGAGAACAAGTTCCTGCCGATGTACAACGAATCGGGGATCCTGCAGGACAACCCGTTCGAGGTGCTCGACATCCAGGGCGTCGGACAGCTGATCAACATGGCCGTCTACAATGGACGCCGGGTCCGCAGCGACCTCAGAATCGGTATTTGCGGCGAGCAGGGAGGGCATCCCGAGTCGATCCGGTTCTGCCATCACGTGGGCCTGAATTACGTCTCCTGCTCCGGGCCCCGGGTGCCGATCGCGCGGCTTGCGGCGGCGAATGCAAAACTACGGCAGGAGGAGTACGTCGCCTTCCAGCGCTGAACGAGGAGTATATCGGCGGGAGTTGCAATGAACCGTCCTTACCCGGTCGAGTCATGGCATCGCAAGGATGCGGCGGTGGTCCTGCGTTCGCTCGGCACATCTCCGGAAACCGGACTCGGCAGTCGNNTTGCGCTTGTTTACCCATCAGTTCGCGGACGTCATGATCGTGCTGCTGATCGCAGCGGCAATCATCTCCGGATGGCTGGGCCATGTGATCGATACCGTCGCGATCGTCGTTATCGTCGCACTCAACGCGACGGTCGGCGTGATCCAGGAGTATCGCGCGCAGCAGGCGATTGCCGCCCTGCGACGCATGAGCGCGCCGACAGCTCGTGTGCTGAGAGACGGAGCAATCAGCGAGATCCCGGCACGGGAGGTCGTACCGGGCGATATCGTAAATATCGAGGCCGGCGATGTCGTGCCGGCAGACATCCGATTGATCAGTGCAGTTGACCTCGGGGTTGACGAGTCCGCGCTTACCGGGGAGTCCGTGCCCGTCGCCAAGACCGACGAGGTCGTACACGCCGGAGAAACGGTTCTCGGCGAACGGCTCAACATGGCCTACAAGAGCACGCTTGTGACGCGTGGGCGCGCGAGCGGCGTCGTAATCGCGACGGGCCGAGCTACCGAAATCGGCCGCATTGCAGACATGCTGCGCAAGGCCCGCGCAGTCAGAACGCCACTACAGCTGCGCCTCGCGCGATTCAGCCGGCGTATTGCGCTCGTCGTGCTGGCAATCTGCGGCCTTGTCTTCACATCGGGGCTCCTGCAGGGCCAGCCGACACTGTTGATGTTCATGACTGCGTTGAGCCTCGCAGTCGCGGCCGTGCCGGAGGCGCTGCCGGCAGTCATTACTCTCGCGCTCGGCCTCGGCGCCCGACGGCTGGGCGACAAGAATGCGCTCGTGAGGCGGCTGCCCGCAGTCGAGTCGCTCGGCTCGGTTACGTATATCTGCGCAGACAAGACCGGCACGCTCACCGAGAACCGCATGGCCTTGTCGATTCTCTACGCAGCGGGCAGCGAGCATCGCGACCTGCCCGCGCCGTTACCCGGACTGGTCGGACAGCGCACAGGCGAGGTACTCGCGCTGTGCAACGACGTGGACGCCGAATCGATGCGGGGGGAACCAACCGAACTCGCCCTGGTGGAGGGCGCGCGAGCGATGGGCTTCGACAAGCAGGCGCTGGCGCGAAACTTACCGAGAATCGGCGAACTGCCGTTCGAAGCCGAGCGGCGCTGCATGGTGACACTTCACGACGGTCCTGACGGCCCGCTCGCACTGGTCAAGGGTGCGCCGGAGCGCGTCATCGAGGGCTGTGTGGATCAGCTGACGGCCGAGGGCAGGGTGGCAATAACCGGTTCACTCATGGAAGCCGCCGAAAAGATGGCCGAGCATGGCTACCGAGTGCTTGCGCTTGCCTTCCGTGACGATTTTCAGGACGAGGGCGAGATCGGCGCAGCCCAACTCGGAGGGCACTGGACGTTCGTGGGCCTGGCCGGGCTGATCGACCCCCCGCGCCCGGGGGCGCTTGATGCCATCCGCGAATGCCGTTCGGCAGGTATCGTGCCCGTGATGATCACCGGCGACCATCCGGCAACCGCGGATGCCATCGCCCGGGAGCTTTCGATCGCCGATGAGTCATCGGAGTCAATGACGGGCACTAAGTTGGCCGCAATGTCCGATGCCGACTTCGAACAGCACGTCGAGAGAATTCGCGTTTACGCGCGTGTGGATCCCGAGCAGAAGATTCGCATCGTGCAGGCGCTGCAGGGCAAAGGGCACTTCGTCGCAATGACCGGCGATGGCGTGAATGACGCCCCGGCACTCCGGGCGGCCACAATAGGCGTTGCAATGGGGCAGCGTGGTACGGATGTTGCGCGGGAAGCCGCCGAGCTGGTGCTGCTGGATGACAGTTTTGCCACCATTGTGACGGCGGTGAACGAGGGCCGCCGGATCTTCGATGATATTCGCAAATTCATCCGCTACACGATGACCAGCAACTCCGGCGAGATCTGGGTGCTGGTGCTTGCGCCGTTCCTGGGACTGCCGCTGCCGTTGCTGCCCCTGCACATCCTCTGGATCAATCTCGTGACGGACGGGCTGCCNNGCGGAGCCCGCAGAGCGTGACGTCATGCTCCGCAGGCCAAGACCGCCGGACGAGAGCATCTTCGCTCACGGCATGGCAGCCCACATACTCTGGGTTGGTCTCCTGATTGGCGGGCTCACGCTGGCAACGCAGGCATGGACCTGGACCCGGGGCCAGGACGAGTGGCAGACGATGGTATTCACGGTCCTGGTCATCGCCCAGCTGTTCCACTGCCTTGCGATTCGCTCGGAGCGCTTCTCGCTTTTCGGTATCGGTCTTCTCAGCAATCCGGCACTCGTGGTCGCGATTCTCGTGACCGTATTGGCGCAGATCGCCGTGATCTACCTCCCACCATTAAACACCGTATTCCGGACAGTACCGCTGTCGGCGGCGCAGCTTGCGGCATGCTTCGCGATAGGGTCGATCGTCCTCATCGCGGTCGAACTCGAGAAGTTCCTGCGGCGGCGAGCGGGGGCTTGAAACCGCTCAGTTGTCTTTCGCACCCTGGTCTATCCAGGTACCTATAATCTCGACGTTCTGACGGGATAACGCGAAGCCCCTCCCTTGAGCCAGCGAATCGTCGTGATGGGGAGGCATGTGGATTTTCGGGTCGGTCTTCTCGGCGACCACGAGGTACAGCGAACTCGACATGCTGCTGCCGGGTACGACTACCTTCCCGAATTTCGTGCCCCGCATCAGTGAATCGTAGTTGTCGACCGAAAAGCCGCTGGCCGCCTCACCCTCGCCGGCGCCTGAGTGACACTGGATGCAGTAATTGTCGAGGACGGGTTTGACGTCTGCTGAGTAACTGACCTGACGCTCGCAGCCGGTAAGTGCGACGCAGAAAAGTGCTATACCGAGCGATATGAAGGATTTCGAGGTCATGGCACGATCCTCACTGGGTCCTGCTTTAACGCTAGGGCAATACGATGTTCGCTGCCATTGTGGCTTTCCACATCCGCGTAATGGACTTGCGGCAGCGACGGCTCCAGCCGACAATCTCACCTTATGCGGGACGGAGATCCGTTGTGAAGGCAGGGGC
>JABAHO010001289.1_pt2 | contig 10302 bp, 7 predicted proteins | sample 7062071 | NCBI WGS metagenome assembly JABAHO01 (sample SAMN14534356, study PRJNA622989) | marine sediment metagenome | biome: marine biome [ENVO:00000428]; feature: marine pelagic biome [ENVO:01000023]; material: deep marine sediment [ENVO:00002113] | place: India: Gulf of Kutch | collected...
TGATTCAGGACGTTTCCGGGAATGAGCTGCTCCCCGATTTCGGCATGCTGCGACATTTCGCCGAGGTCTGCCCGCACACGAATAGATTCCGCAGGCTCATCCCCCCGGTTTTCCACCTGCAGGGGTATCGCGACAACTCCCGACTCAAACCGCGCGGCCGCATTCACCTTAAACGAAATACGGCCACCGTCTGCAGCGGCCGGCCAGGCCGCGAAAAGCATAACCGTTCCCCATCGACAAAGACTGTTGAGTGATCTTCGCTTCATCGGCGGTGACTGTACCGTGAACCGGCCGGGATTGCAGCACTCTTCCGCCCCGATTCGCTTTCCGCTGCGATGGCACCGTTATATTGAGGCTTGAAGACTGCGGGGCTGCCGATTATCTTGAAGCGCATATGGCGAACAGTCCCCGTAACATCACCGGGAGGCTGTTTTATCAGGATAAGGAGCATACAATGAGCGACACACCCGCATCAGCAATTTCCACGGATTCACTCCTGACCGAAAACAGGACCTTTCCGCCTTCAGAGGAGGTCGTACAGCGGGCGCTTATCAATGCCGAGCAGTATGAAGCCATGTACCGGCGCTCCGTTGAGGAACCGGATGCCTTCTGGCTGGAACAGGCCCGCACGCTGACCTGGATCAAGGATCCCTCCGTGGCATGTACCTACACCTGGGATACCGCCGGGCGTCGCATAGAGCATACCTGGTTTGAAGATGGCCAACTCAATATCAGCGCCAACTGCCTTGACCGCCACCTCGATACCGAGCGGCGTACCAAACCCGCCCTCGTCTGGCAGGGGGAACCGGAGGAGGAATCGACCAGCTGGACATACGAGGAGCTTCACCGGCAGGTCTGCAAATTTGCCAATGTGTTGAAGTCACTGGGCGTCGGCAAGGGAGACAGGGTCTGTATTTACATGCCCATGGTCCTCGAACTGCCCGTGGTTATGCTGGCATGCGCGCGAATCGGCGCAATTCACAGCGTGGTTTTCGGGGGATTCAGCGCGGATTCCCTCTCGGACCGCATCAACGATTCAGAATGCAAAATCCTCGTCACGGCCAACGTTTCATTGCGGGCCGGCAAGGAAATCCCCCTGAAGGGAATTTCAGACGAGGCGCTCAACAATGCCCCCTCCATTGAAAAAGTTGTGGTCATCAGGCGGAATGCAACCGCAGTGAACATGGCCGAGGGGCGCGACGCCTGGTATCATGACCTGATGCAGGATGCGGCGGAAGAGTGCCCGCCCGAACCCATGAATGCCGAGGACCCCCTCTTCATCCTGTACACCTCCGGGTCAACCGGGAAGCCCAAAGGGGTTGTGCACTCCACTGCCGGATACCTCCTGCATACGTCCCTGACGCACAAATACATTTTCGACATCCACGATGACGATATTTACTGGTGCAGCGCGGATATTGGCTGGGTAACAGGGCACAGTTACATCGTGTATGGTCCGCTTGCAAACGGGGCGACCAGCCTCATGTTCGAGGGCGTTCCGACCTACCCGGATGCCGGCCGCTTCTGGCAGGTCTGCGAAAAATACAAGGTCACCGCGTTTTACACGGCCCCGACCGCCATCAGGGCCCTGATTCGGCTCGGAAACGACTGGCCTGCCAAATATGACCTGAGCTCCCTCAGGGTCCTTGGCAGCGTGGGAGAACCCATCAACCCTGAAGCATGGATGTGGTATTACGATATTATCGGTAACAAACGCTGTCCTATCGTTGACACCTGGTGGCAAACCGAGACAGGTGGCGTGTTGATCACTCCCCTTCCCGGCGCACATACGCTTAAGCCGGGTGCCGCCCTGCGCCCGTTTTTCGGCGTTGAGCCGGTTGTGCTGCGCGATGATGGATCCGTTTGCGACGCGAACGAGGGCGGCAAGCTCTGCATCACGAAACCGTGGCCCGGCATGATGCGCACCATGTGGGGTGATCATGACCGGTTCATCGATACCTATTTCACGATGTACAACGACATGTATTTTACCGGCGACGGTTGCCGGATTGACGCCGACGGTGATTTCTGGCTGATGGGCCGCATTGACGATGTTGTCAATGTCTCCGGTCATCGCATCGGCACAGCCGAGGTGGAGAGTGCGCTGGTCAGCCATGCCAAGGTGGCAGAGGCGGCCGTGGCACCCATGCCGCACGAGATCAAGGGCCAGTCGCTCTATGCCTTTGTTACCCTTGTTGAAGGCGCCGATCCGTCCGACGAACTGAAAAAGGAGCTTGTTCAACACGTGCGGGCGGAAATCGGCCCGATCGCTCAACCCGACAAAGTTCAGTTCGCCTCTGCGCTTCCCAAAACGCGGTCAGGAAAAATTATGCGCCGCATCCTGAGGAAAATCGCCGAGGATGCCGTTGACCAGATCGGCGATACCACCACACTGGCTGACCCGGGTGTCGTGGATGAACTGGTCGCCGGAAAGCAGTAGGCAGCTACTCCCACTCAATAGTGGCAGGCGGCTTTGAGCTGATGTCGAAAACCACCCGGTTTACGCCGCGCACTTCGTTAATGATGCGGTTGGAAATCGTTGAAAGGGTTTCGTACGGAACCGGGTACCAGTTGGCGGTCATTCCGTCCACACTTTGAACCACCCGCAGGGCAATCACATTTTCATAGGTTCGGCTGTCGCCCATGACACCCACGGTCTGAACCGGAAGCAGGACTCCGAAGGACTGCCAGATTTCCTTGTAATTCGGGAGTTTTTCGATTTCCTCCTGGATTCGCAGGTCAGCCTGCTGCAGCGTGCGCACCCGCTCATCAGTTACCGCGCCGAGGATACGAACAGCCAGCCCGGGGCCAGGAAAAGGCTGGCGGTCTACAAGCGGGTCGGGCAGTCCCAACTCACGGCCAAGAAGCCTGACCTCGTCCTTAAACAGTTCTTTAACCGGTTCGATTAACTCAAAATGCAGGTCGTCCGGCAGCCCCCCGACATTATGGTGGCTTTTAATGGTCACGGAGGGTCCGCCCAGCGGCGATACGCTCTCAATCACATCGGGATACAGGGTTCCCTGTGCAAGAAATCGCGAATCACCAAGACGCCGGGCCTCGTCAGAAAAGACCTCAATAAATGTATTTCCGATGATTTTGCGTTTTTCTTCCGGGTCAATGACATCCTTCAGGCGATCCAGAAAGAGATCCGCCGCATGCGCTACGTGAAGATCAAGTCCAAAGGCCGTTCCGAAGGTTTCTTCAACCGCTTTTGCCTCACCATGCCGCAGAAGCCCGTTATCAACAAAAATACAATGCAGCTGGTCGCCGATGGCCTGGTGGAGAAGCAAAGCCACGACCGATGAATCGACACCGCCGCTCAATCCGCAAATCACATGTCCCGAGCCCACCTGCTCGCGAATGGCGGAAATGCTTTCTGAAATGAAATGGGACATCTGCCAGGTTCCGGCACACCCGCAGATATCAAATACGAAATGGCGCAGTATTTCCTTACCGTGCGCGGTATGGACCACCTCGGGATGAAACTGCAAACCGTAAATCTGCCTGGCATCATTGCCCATGGCCGCAAAGGGACAGGTTTCTGTCGAGGCCATGGCTGAAAAGCCTTCCGGAAGCACCTCCACCTGGTCGCCGTGACTCATCCAGACACCCAGCGATTTCGGGAGGTCCTTAAAGAGTGCATCAGGGCGGGTCACGGTAATTTCCGCATGCCCGTACTCGCGGGATTCTCCCGGGTGAACTTTTCCGCCGAGGAGCTTGGCGGTCATTTGCATGCCATAACAGATACCCAGGACCGGCAACCCCATGTTGTAAATTTCCGGGTCCCCGATCGGAGCTCCGTCTGCAAATACGCTGCTCGGCCCGCCGGAGAGAATAATTCCGGCCGGCTTGCGGCGCTTGAGTTCTTCTGCGGAAGTATCAAAGCGCATGATCTCGGAGTACACCTGCTGTTCGCGCACACGGCGCGCAATCAGCTGGCTGTACTGAGAGCCAAAATCAAGAATAGCGATCCAGTCATTCGGAGTCATAATTGTACCTGCAGCGAAGTTCGGCACACTAGCAATGCGGCGCACCGATGACAAGGGGTATTACAAGTCTACCGCTGTCTTTCAACCATTGCGCCCGGCACCGCGCTTATCGGCCTTGCGGTCGGGTTCCTTTCCCCGGGGTTCAAACGGCTTTTTAAACGCCTCCTCGAAATCGTACCCGTCCAGAAAATCCTGCCGCGAATCCTCCTCTGTTTTTCTGAGCTTTCCGCATTCGACGAGGTTGAAAACAATTTCACCAAAATCAGCCGTATTGTTCACGCCCCATGTATTGAGGACGCGCAGGGACATGGGCCCGAATTCCTGCAGGGCAAAATTGCGAATTCCCTCCAGGAGTTCCTGACCGGAAAGATGCCGCTCCCGGCCGGATTTCGAAGGCTTATCCAGCATTTTCAAGGTGAACTCCAGGGCCTCAAGGACAAAGAAATAACTGTCAGGTGTGTATCGACTATCCCGCCCGCAAATTTCGAGCACTGTTTTCATCAAGGTAGACTCACGCATCACACGCCCCGATTCGGATATTCATTATACTGACCTCCACAGTCGGGTCACGGCTCCCAGCAAAAGCAGAACCGCCACCAGGACAAGCGATTTCTGCTCGGTCCCGGTCAGGCCGGCCCACATCCGCCGACAAGGGGACAGATGCTTACATGCCTGGCGGTTCCCGCTCATCAGTTGGACACGGCAATATTGACCAGTTTACCCGGCACCACGATTACCTTCCTGACGGTTTTGCCGTCCACAAGCCGGACCACCGCTTCGCGGGCAAGGGCTGCAGCCTCCACATCAGCTGCGGGGAGATTTGCCGGAACGGTCATGCGGTCACGGACCTTGCCGTTAACCTGCACGACGAGTTCAACATCTTCACGCCGGAGTGCTTCGGGATCAACGGCAGGCCACCCGGCATGCATGAGGCTTGGCGGATTGCCCAGTTCCTCCCACAATTCCTCGGCCACATGGGGTGCAAACGGCCCCAGCATGTGTACGATGTATTCGAGGCAGGCCCTGTACACCGCCCGATGCTGCTCATCTGCCCCCGGTTGCGGGGAGAGCGCATCGACCGCATTCAACAGCTCCATAATTGCGGCGATGGCCGAGTTAAAATGAAAATCGTGCTCGATGTCCCGTGTGACATCCGCAACCGTTTCATGGAGTTTACGGTATAAATCTCTGACCGGCCGGCTCATGGCCGCAATCTCACACGGCGTGCCGCGCACCTCCTGCAGGATCTCGCGGTGCTCATATACCCGCCGCCACAACCTGCGCAGAAAACGAACTGCGCCTTCAATGCCCTGGTCGCTCCATTCCGCATCCTTCTCTGGCGGCCCGATGAAAAGCGTATAAAGCCGAAGCGTATCTGCGCCATACTCCTCAATCAGGGCATCAGGGCTGACAACATTGCCTTTTGATTTGGACATTTTGTGAAGGTGCCCGTCTTTCTCGCTGCGCTTACAGATCATGCCCTGGGTGAACAGGGCCTTGAACGGCTCGGGAAATCCGACATGCCCGGCATCATGCAGGACCTTCACGATGAAGCGGGAATAGAGGAGATGGAGAACGGCATGCTCGATTCCGCCGATGTACTGGTCCACCGGCAGCCAGTGATCCACATCCTCGCGCTTAAAGGCCTCGTCCTCCAACCCGGGGTTCACAAAGCGCAAAAAGTACCAGCAGGAGCAGAGCCACTGCGCCAGGGTGTCGGTTTCGCGTTTTGCAGGCCCGTTGCAGGNNTCATGACCGTTCAGAGGATTGCCGCGCTCAACGGTGAAATCCACATCATCCGGAAGCACGACAGGAAGATCGGCGTCGGCAACCGGAACCGCTCCGCAGGCATCGCAGTGCACAACCGGGATCGGGGCGCCCCAGTACCGCTGACGACTGATCAGCCAGTCACGCAACCGGTAATTGACCGTAGCCGCCCCGAAGCCCTTTTCCCCGGCATAGGATACCAGGTCCGGAATTGCCTCCCGGTTCGGCCTGCCGTCAAACGGCCCTGATGCCGCAAGAATTCCGTCGCTGGTGTAGGCACAGGTCATTTCCTCCGCCTTGAGGACTTCATCCGGCGGCTGAATGACAACCCGCACCGGAATCCCGAATTCCCCCGCAAACTCAAAATCTCTCTGGTCATGTGCCGGAACGGCCATAACCGCGCCCGTTCCATACTCCATCAGCACGTAGTTTGTGACCCAGAGAGGTACATCCTCACCATTAAAGGGGTTACGGACATGCAGGCCGGTAAAGACGCCCTCCTTGCGGGTGGCCTCATCGGCACGTTCGGCAGCAGAGATCATCAACTGCCGCTCAACGAACGTCTTCACATCATCCTGATTCGGGCATCGGCTCAACAGAGTTTTGATCAGGGGGTGTTCGGGGGCAATCGCCATGAAGGTTACGCCGTAGACCGTGTCCGGCCGCGTGGTAAATACCGGGCAGGGATCCCCGGTCTCCGCGATTGTAAAATCAATCCGTGCGCCTTCAGAGCGCCCAATCCAGTTTGCCTGCATGTGACGAACTTTTTCCGGCCACTCGGTCAGAAGGTTCAGGTCATCCAGCAGGGGCTGGGCATAGTCTGTTATTTTAAAAAACCACTGGCTGAGATCTTTTTTGGCAACGGGCCTTCCGCAGCGCTCGCAGGTTCCGTCGGCAAGCACCTCTTCGTTGGCGAGGGTCGTGCAGAGCTCACACCAGTTGACCGGTGCATTTTTCCTGTAGGCAAGCCCGCGTTTGAAGAGTTCCAGGAAAATCCATTGCGTCCACCGGTAATACCCGGGATCACTGGTGTTCAGCTCACGCTCCCAGTCATAGGCAACCCCCCAGGAGCGCAACTGCTTTTTCATGTGCGCGATGTTCCGACTGGTGGATTCCTTGGGGTGGATCCCCTTGTCCTTTGCCGCATTTTCTGCGGGAAGGCCGAACGCATCCCACCCCATTGGAGAAAGCACCTGCATGCCACGCATGGTCTTGTAGCGGGTGACGACATCCCCGATAATATAGTTTCTTCCGTGACCGACATGCATGGTGCCCGAGGGGTACGGAAACATGGTCAGGCAGTAATACTTCTTGCCGTCCCCGCTGTTAGGGACAGAAAACACGCGTTCCCGGTCCCAATAGGACTGCCACTTTGATTCAATGTCTGCGTAAGGATATTTCTCTTTCATGATGCAGGCTGGATTTCGCTATTAAGACTTTTCGGAAACCGGTGATACCGGCATTTGCTACCGGGTTTCAAACGACGGTGCGACGAACTCGTTTTTCTCCCAGTACCCGCGGAAGACTTTTCCGGCAGCAGTCATGTAGGTTCCGCTGCCCCACATTTTATCGGAACGCCACTGCCCTTCGTAACTGTCTCCGTCGGCGAATACGTAGCGCCCGGACCCATTCAGGAATCGGCCGTTCTGCCAGGTGCCCTCGAGGCGTCCGCCGTTGGAGAAGGCATATACACCTTTTCCTGACTGAGCGCCGTTATGCCATTGCCCTTCATAGTTGTCACCATTGGCAAATTTATACTGGCCAAAGCCATGTTTACGTCCCTTGTGCCAGCTGCCGTGGTAGCGGTCTCCGCTCGGGAATGTCATGGTGCCCATGCCATGCATGACCCCTCCCAGGGTTTCCCCGGTGTATTGTGCTCCGTCTTCGAGCACAATGGCGTAGGGACCAGGCGAAGCGAACCGCGGTGAAACGGGAAGCGGGCTGCGCTTTGAGGAACCGGTGGCCGCCGTGGCTGCGCGGCCGTCCTGGCTGGAGAGCAATCCGGCAATGTAAGACCGGTAGTCTGCGTCCTGGATAGCCCCGACAGGCGTGGATCCATCATTCGCTTTTGCGTAGAGGTCCCCGCCGGCTTTCAGCAGAACCGGCAATACCTTGCGGTGCTGTTTTCGAACAGCACAGTGCAGGGGGGTAACACCATCCGGTCCACCCTCGTTCACATTCACTTTTTCTTTGAGCAGGATTTCGGCCACCTCGGGGGCATCGCCGATTGCTGCCCAGTGCAGCGGGGTAAAACCCTTGGTGGAGCGGGCGGAGGAATCCGCACCGTATTTCAGCAGCAACCGGGCGATAGCATCCGCGTTTCGATAAGCGGCCCAGTGCATGGGCGTGGCACCGTCATCCGTCCGTGCTTCGACATCCGCGCCTTCAAGAATAAGTAGCTTTGCGCACTCTGTCTGCCGGGCACTTGCCGCCCAGTGCAGCGGGGTTGACCCACCCTTGGCCCGCTCATTGGCTGCTGCGCCGCCGCTTTCCTTGAGAAGCTTCCGAACCCGCTTTACATCATTCGCTTTGACGGCCTCGTGAATCTCGCCCGCCAGGGCATTCTGCCAGGCAAAACACCCGACGACGGCCACTATAACTAATTTCAGCATCATCAACTTCCTGCAGCGCCCTGTTTTCGGACAGGCAACAAACGTAGCTCAACAGATTAAATCTCGGGATTTTCAAATGCAATGTTAAAGCCTCCGGGGCCAGTGCATCCCCGGAGGACATCCTGACTTGCTGCCGCCCGCTCTCCCCGGTATAACCCCCACATGGCGAGATCAGGAAAGCAGTCACGGAAAGAAACAGCAGAATCTCTTGCGGGCAGACAACGCGAGATATCTGTCTCCGAATTTTTTCTAAAAAACCGCCACCTGCTTGGTTTTGACAGCCCGCGGCGGGCCCTGCTGACCGCGGTAAAGGAGGCTGTCGACAATGCCCTCGACGCATGCGAAGAGGCACGGATTCTGCCCGAGGTCAGTGTGCGGATCGAGCAGGTACGCGACAAAAGGTTTATTGTTCATGTCACCGACAACGGCCCCGGCATCGTCCGGGCACAGCTCCCGCGCATTTTTGCGAAATTGCTTTATGGTTCGAAGTTTCATCGGCTTCGCATGTCCCGGGGTCAACAGGGTATCGGGATCAGTGCGGCCGGCATGTATGCCCAGTTGACCACGGGCAGTGCAACGCGGATCGTTTCCAAGACCCGCCGTTCAAAAAATGCACACCTGATCGAGGTTCAGATTGATACCAGCCGCAACAAGCCGACCGTACTGAAAGACCGCGAAATTGAATGGCAGCCCCGCTTTCCTGCGGTCTCGCCCGGCGGCAAAGCCGCATCGTATGCCCACGGCACCGAGGTCATACTCGAAATGGAGGCGGTCTATGTGCGCGGAAAGCTTTCCGTGGATGAATACCTCAAACAGTGCGCCGTCGTGAATCCGCATCTGCAACTGCATTACCAGGTGCAGCTGCTTAAAAAACAGGCAAATGCGGACGAGGGCAGCTCCTCCAAGGCCGCACAACAGGCGGACGAAGCACTCCCGGAGGACTGGACATCCTACACCCGTGCCAACCGCGAACTGCCCGAACTGCCCAGTGAGATCAAACCGCATCCGCACGGGGTTGAGCTGGGAATGCTGATGCAAATGATGAAACTCTCTTCCTCGACTACACTGAGGTCGTTTCTCTGCACAGATTTTTCGCGCGTCAGTTCGAAAACTGCCGCTGCAATCTGCGGGCAGGCTGATATTAATCCCAGGCTCAATCCGAAGCGCATTGCGGACAAACAGATCGAAGCCCTGTACACGGCTATTGGCGACACAAAACTGATGCGGCCGCCAACCGACTGCCTCTCCCCCATAGGCGAGGAAGCGATTATCACCGGGCTTAAGAAAGAGATCGCCGCTGATTTTTACACGGCCGTATCACGCTCCCCCGCCGTATACCGGGGCAATCCATTCCAGGTAGAGGCAGGAATAGCCTATGCCAGGGCAGGTGAAAACGAGGATCTGAATGCTGACGACCCTGTGCGCGTTATGCGCTTCGCGAACCGGGTACCCCTCCTGTACATGAGCGGAGCCTGTGCGATGACCAAGGCCGTCAGTGCCGTAAACTGGAAATCCTACGGCCTGAGCCAGCCGCGCGGATCCCTGCCCATTGGCCCCATGGTCATCATCGTACATATCGCCAGCGTCTGGGTGCCGTTTACCAGTGAGAGCAAAGAGGCGGTTGCGCACTACCCTGAAATCATAAAAGAACTCTCCTTTGCCCTTCAGGAATGCGGCAGACGCCTCTCGGTCTACCTGCGCAAGCGTAACCGCCTTGCCGAAGCGCAACGCAAGCGCGACTACATGTCTCTCTATATTCCACATCTGGCACTAGGAATCAGGCAGACGCTTGACCTGTCGGACAAACAGGAGTCCGCGCTGGTGAACAAGCTGAACAACCTGCTTGAAAAGACACATCTCGACCTCTAACCCCGCAGAAAACACGTGGCCAAACCTCCAAAGAAAAAAGCCCCCCGCCCAAAACCGGCTGCAAC
>JABAHO010022722.1_pt2 | contig 10296 bp, 13 predicted proteins | sample 7062071 | NCBI WGS metagenome assembly JABAHO01 (sample SAMN14534356, study PRJNA622989) | marine sediment metagenome | biome: marine biome [ENVO:00000428]; feature: marine pelagic biome [ENVO:01000023]; material: deep marine sediment [ENVO:00002113] | place: India: Gulf of Kutch | collected...
TTGTCGGAGGTGCCGATCGCATCGACGTGAAGGCGGAGATCGGCGGGGAGATCGTGGAGGTGTTCCCATCTCGCCCCCCAGCGGTCGCGATCGAAATTCTCCTCCGGGTTGTCGTCCGGGTCGATGTCGTCGTCGTGGATGAACGTCCCGTAGAGCTCGCCGTAGGAGCGCCGGCCGAACACGTATTCGAGATCCGCCGCCGGCTTGAAGCCCCGCTTGACCTGATATTCCGGTCGCAAGGTGAGGTTGATGTTGTCGCGAACCGCCCAGAAGAACGGCGTCGTCACATAGAACCCGGCGCGGCTCGACCGGCCTATCTCGGGCACCAGGAAGCCTGTGGTCCGCTTGTCCTTGAGGGGATAGAAGAACCAGGGCATCCAGAGCACCGGGATGTCGCGAACATTGAAGCGCGCGTTGGTCGCCACCGCGTAGCCGTCGAGCTCGAGGTCCGTGTCGCCGGCGCGAACAGCCCACGGATCCTTGTCTTCGGTACGGGGACAATCACAAGTCGTAAAGCGACCGTCCGTCACGCGATACGATTTTTCCCCGGTCTTCTCGACTTCCTCGCCGGTCAGCGTGTAACCGCCATCCTGCGCGAGGATCTCCCCTCCGAAGACCGTCCCGCGGAGGGTGTCGACGTTGAACTGCAGGAACTCCGAGTGCAGCGTGTCGCCACCTTCGCTCACCCGAACGTTTCCGGTCGCGACTCCGAGGCGTNNGAGGAGCTGACCGTCCTGGGCAATCTCGACGTTGCCGCGGGCGAGATACGCCCGGTCCCCGCTGCGCAGTTCGAGCTCGTCGGCGCGAACGGTCATGGGGCCTTCGAAGGCGACTTCCTGGGCCCGAACCGGGTGGGCGAGCGAGAGCCAGAACGCGCCGATGAGCGCGAACCCGAGCACGCCCTGCCACCGGGCGCACACTGCGGATCGTCTCCGCTCGCGGCGGTGGCGGGGGACGTCCGTGGCCCCGCGCGCGCTCTGACCGCGCATTCGCGGCAACCCTGTGTCCTCCCGGCAACGAATCCGCCCTGGGCGGTCCGAGGGCAGGCAAGCTACCGCACGTGTCCCGGGGGGGTCAACGCGAGATGCAGCGCGAAGGCCCTCTGCGAAACGCCGGGCGGCGGGCCGACCTACGGGAGGGCGGCGTCGAGCGCGGTGCCTTGGAGGTGAGTCCGCAGCGCGTCGGGCTCGGGGATCCACAGGGCGTCGTCGTGGATGCGCACTTCCTTGGCCTCGAACAGGGTCTGCAAACCCCGGTGGGTTTCCCGCATCGAGAGCCCGGACTGCGCGGACAGCTCGCGCAGCGTGGTCGCGACCCGAACCCCGCGTTCAGCCTGTTCGGCGGCCGAGAGCAGGGCGAATACGATCGGGCGGATCAGATCCTCCGCACCGATCGCGCACAGACGCCGCTCGAGGTCGTCACTGCGGCGTGCGTGCTGCTCGAGGATGCGCAGAGCGATCGCGGGCCGTTCAGAACACATGAGGCGGAAGGTCTCGGCGTCCACCTCGACCACACTGCCCTCGGTCGCAGCGCGCGCCTGGTAGGTGCGCGCGCTCCCGGTCAAGACTTCGACACCGCCGAGACAGCGACCGGGCCCGAGCCGCTCGGCGATCCGGAACACGCCGGCACCGTTCGGGGAGAGCAGGTCGATCTCGCCCGACCGGATGAAATAGGCCGTGCGGCTCGTCTCCCCGACGTCGTAGAGGATCTCACCGTCGGAGAGATCTCGTTCTGGAGAGCGAGATTCGCCGCCGGGGTCGGGGTCTTGGGCCTTGGTGCGTCGCTTCGTCGCCATAATCAGGGCTTTTCGACCGCGGTTGCGCACGCCTTGAGGATCTTGGGGTGCGTGCCCGGCGCCGGCTCTCAGTGGCGCGCCTGCTGCACGACCTGGTCGAGAAGTTCGGGGGAAATTACCCCCATATGAAGTGAGTCGATTCGTCCCTCCGCATCGACCACCACGAGAGCAGGGAAACCGAGAGCGCCAAAGCTTCTCGCTAGAGCTTCGTCGCCGAAGAGCACGGGGTAGTCGATCGGTGTCGTCTCGAGAAAGGGCTCCACGACCTCCCGCCCTTCCGCGTCCACCGCAACACCGAGGACGTGGACGTCGGGCCCTGCGTTCGCCGCGAAGGTGTTCAGGATCGGGATCTGTTCGAGACAGGGCGCACACCAGGTCGCCCAGAAGTCGATCACCACGACCTCACCGGCGTAATCTGCCAGCGCGGTCGTCTTCCCTTCGAAGTCTTCGAGAGAAAAGGACGGTGCCTTCGCCTTGACCTCGGGCCCGCCCGCTTCGCCACACGCGAGGCCCAGACCCAGCATCAGTGGGATCAAGTAGCCGGACACGCGTTTCCCGGGCATCAGAGCAGCGCGCCTTCGAGCGCCACCACCCAGTCTTCGAGGAACACGAAATAGCCGTTGAGGCGCGTGAGCTGGTTGGTCATTACGAGCAAGCCCACGGCGACCAGGATTGCGCCCGAGGCCCATTCGAGGGTCTGAAAGTGGCGACGGAACTTCGAAAACGCTCGAAGAAATGCTTCGAGGCTCAGGGCGGCGATCAGGAAAGGAACACCGAGACCGAGCGAATAGATCGACAGCAGGACCACCCCTTGCCCGACGCTTTCCTGAGAACCGGCGAGGGTCAGGATGCCGCCGAGAATGGGCCCGATACAGGGGGTCCAACCGAAGGCAAAGGCGGCTCCGACCAGCCCCGCGCCCGCGGGCGACGCGACACTCGCGACATCGAAGCGTTTTTCGCGGTCGAGCCAGGGGATGCGCAGCCAACCCGCCACGTGGAGCCCCNNCGAGGTCCAGCCGCCAGGTCCGCAGCCAGGGACCAATCGCCGAGGCCGAGGCGCCCAGCGACACGAATACGACCGAGAAGCCGAGCACGAATGCGAGGGCGCCCGTGAGAACGCGAGCTCGCGTGTTGGCGTCGCGGGAAGCGCTTCGCATCTCTTCCACGGAGAGCCCGGACACCAGCGACAGATAGGCGGGCATCAGCGGCATGACGCACGGCGAAAGCACCGACAGCGTTCCCGCAAAGAACGCTGTCATCACCGCGCCCAACCCCAATTCAGCCATAGCTGCGAGCATATCCGGCCGTTGCCCCGTCGCCCCCCGGCTCGGCCGGGGGGCCATGGGCGCCTAACGATGTCGCAACGGCCGGCTTTCGACTACTGCGAGACCCAGGCGGAGTCGCGACCCTCTTCTTCGGGCGTGCGCCAGGGGCCGTACTCTTCTTCCGTCTGGTACGTCTCGGCGCTCTCTTCGGTTGCGCTGTTCACGTCTTCCCAGGCGTCGGCCTGGGCCCGGAGCTCCCGCGCCTCGGGATTGCGGCCGACGAACTCGATGCTCCGCTGGCCCTTCAAATGCTCACGGGTCAGCACGTAATCGCCCCGCATCGAGGCATCCAGAATCGGTTTTGCGACGTCCTGGTCGCCACCGGAGACCAGATAGGCCATCCCGGCAACGAGGCCGCCGCCGGTGGCGTACACCAGCTTCGTCGGCGCGTAGATCAACGACGCAGCGGCGGAAGCCGCCCCCATGCCGGCGTCGTTCTGGATCTTCGCCTCATCCGCCGACGCCGCACTGGACAGCGTGAGTGCCACAGCCGTGGCGATGACGACCGCGACGCGCGATCGCATTCCGTATCGAATCTTGTTTTGAATCNNGTGTAAAGAGGATTGCGGCGATTCAGAACTGGCGGTCGGTATCGAGGAGGAGCGTGACCGGCCCGTCTCCGACGAGTTCCACGTCCATGTGCGCGCCGAAGCGGCCGGTGACGACGCGCACACCCTCGCTTTCTGCGGTCTGCCGCAAGGCGTCGAGCAGCGGCTCTGCTTGGTCGCCCGGAGCGGCGTCGCCAAACGAAGGCCGCAGCCCCCGGCGCAGATCGCCNNGGCAGAGCGTCCCGCCGACGTCGACGAGGCTTCGATTCATGCGTCCCGCGTCGTCCTCGAACACCCGCATCCGGACGAGCTTCGAGGCGAGCGCATCCGCCTGCTGCGGACCATCGCTCCTCCCGACCGCCACCAGCGCCAGGAGACCGGCGCCCATCGTCGCCACGGCCTCTCCGGCAACCCGGACTTGGGCGCGGCTGACGCGCTGGACCACCGCGCGCATGAGGCTAGGGCCGCTCCTGCTCCGCGAAGCGTCCCTCGTAGCGCGCCCGTCCCTCGGTTCGCATCAGCACGATCTGGCACAGCCGCACCCCGCGCACGAGTTCCAGCGGGTGCCCCGCGACGTTGCTCATCTCGAGCACCTGGCGGTTGCGGACGCCGGGCTGCACGAAGGCGGAGGTGACGTGGATCATCAGGCCCAGCCGCGCGAAGCGGCTGCGGCCCTCGAGGAAGCCGCACAGGTCGTCCGGCAGGTGGATGCGCTCGACGGTGATGCCGTGGATCGTTCCGCCGGGCTCGAGCACATAGGGGCGATCGAGACTCCGCGTCGAGGTGTAGTCGCGAAAATCCGTCTCGTCGCGGATCGGGATCGCAGCGTCGGGTGCGTCGATGACCCGGATTTCGTCGCCCAGCGTGAGGTCGACGGACGCGGGGCCCACCTGCGAACGCTCGAGGGGGTCGATCACCAGACGCCCGCTTTCGAGCTCTTGTAGGATGGCATCGCGTGTGAGAACCACGCCGAGGAGAATACCGGACTCCATGCGGCACCCCTTCTTCGACGTCCCGATTCCCTGCGTGTTGGGTCACCGAGGCGCGGCCGGGGAGTGCCCGGAAAACACCCTCACCTCCTTCGAGCGTGCGTTGACCCGTGGAGCCGACATCCTCGAGGCCGACTTGCAACTCAGTCGCGACGGGGTGCCAGTCGTGTTCCACGATGCGACCCTCGAGCGGACGACGGATGGCCAAGGCGCTCCCGGGGATCACCCCCTCGAGGCCCTGCGCCGTCTCGACGCCGCCTATCATTTCGTCCCCGCGAGGCTCCCGGGCGACTCCGAATCCCCGCCGGCGAATCGACCCCCGCCCTACCGCGGGCGCGGCGTGCGCATCCCGACCCTCGCCGAGGCCCTTTCGGCGTTCTCGCGTGCGCGTTTCAATCTCGAGCTCAAAGACCGGGACCCCCGCCTCGTCGAAGCGACGCTTCAATGCGTGCGCGACGCGGAAGCGGACTCGCGGGTGCTGCTGACCGCGGGAGACGACGAGATCATGGGCCCGCTGCGCGCCGCCGTGAGCGCCCGCGGGAGCGGCGTGGCGGTCGGCGCCTCGACGGGAGAAATCGGAGCGTTCCTGCGCAGCGCCCTCCTCGGCGAGGCGCCGCCGGGCGAGCTGCTCGTGCTGCAGGTCCCCGCCACGTTCGCCGGTCGCGAACTCGTGACGCAAGCCTTTGTCGATCACGCGCGGCGCCACGAAATCGGCGTCCACGTATGGACGATCAACGAGCCGAACGAGATGCATCGACTCCTCGACCTCGGTGTTCACGGGTTGGTGACGGATTTCCCGGGTCTCGCCCGCGAGGAGATCGCTCGCCGTGCCGGCTGAGCTCGACCCTCCCTCGCCCTTCGTGCTCGAGCACGGCGACGCGCTCGCCAATGCGGCGCGTGCCGGGATCTGCGTGGACCTCGCGTGCGGGCGCGGACGCCACGCCCGGTGGCTCTGCGGGCGCGGGGCCCGCGTGATTGCGCTCGATCGCAACGCCGCCGCCCNNCGCAGAGGACAGACGTGGCCTCCCGATCGCGCCCGGGCGCATCGCCGTGCTCGTGATCACGCGCTTTCTGCACCGCGAGAGCTGCGCGCGCTACGCGGCGCTTTTGCGGCCGGGCGGGCTGCTCGTCTACGAGACCTTCCTCGCGCGCCAGCGCGAGCTCGGGCGCGGGCCCAAGCGCGCCGAGTTCCTGCTCGAAGACGGCGAGCTCCCCGCGCTGTTTCCGGGACTCACGGTTCTTTCGCACCGCGAGGAATACCGAGAGCACCCAACGCGCGAATGGGTCGCGAGTCTGCTCGCTCGGCGGCCCGCCTAGTCGCTCACGAAGACGCGCCGATTCGGTCGCGGGCCCACGCTGCGTGCTCTGCGATCAGCGCGTCAGCCGACGCCACATGGCGCTCGACCAGCGGCAGGAGGGCCGCGTCGCCGCTGTTACCCGCCGCCACCAGCGCGTTGCGGAGCAGACCGCGATACGTGGAGCGACGCAGCGCCGATTTTCGCGTGGCGCGGCGCCACGCCGTCTCGTCGAGACCCAGGACCCACTCCAGAGCGGGTGCGCGCCATGCCTCGTCGCGCTCGAAGGCCGTCGCGAGGGGCGCAATCGGTTCGGGCGGGCCGCCCCGCCGCAGATTCCACGGACACACCTCTTGGCAGATGTCGCAGCCGAACACCCAATTCTCCTGCGGCTCGCGCAGGGGGTCCGGGGTCGCGCTCCGCAGCTCGATCGTTGAGTAGGCGAGACAGCGAGTCGCATCGAGGACCCGCGCCTCGCGAAGCGCGTCCGTCGGACAGGCGTCGAGACAGGCGCGACAGCTCCCGCAGTGATCGGACATGGGTTCGTCGATGTCGAACTCGAATTCGCAGAGCAGAACACCCAGGAACAAGTACGAGCCCAACGAGGTGTCGATGAGACAGGTGTTCTTGCCGATCCATCCAAGGCCGGCTGCGGCCGCGAATTCGCGCTCGAGAACGGGGCCCGTGTCCACATACGCCCGCCATCGAAACGGCTCACCGACCAGGAGCTCGAGCGCTTCCCCGAGTCGCCGCAAACGCTTTTCCATGACTTCGTGGTAGTCCCGGCCGGAGGCATAGCGCGCGACACGCGCGTGTGTCGGCCGATCCGTCTCTGGCGCTCCACCGAGCTCCGGGCCGCGCTCCGCGTAGCGAAGCGCGACGCACAGAATCGTGCGGGTGCCGGGCAGGAGGAGGGTCGGATCGAGGCGTTCTTCGCTTCGCCGCGCGAGATAGGTCATCTCGCCCGCGTAGCCCGCCTCGATGAAGCGGCGAAAGTGCTCAGCATGGGCGGGCCGCTCGGCGCGCGCGAAACCGGCGCGGTCGAAGCCCAGCGCCAGCGCCAACCCCTTGGCCAGGGCGGATTTGTCGCGGCGCGCCGGGCTCACGCGCTTCCGCGCCCCTGCGCCGGAGTTGCCGCCCCCCCCCGGCGGCCGCCAATCGAATCGCAACTGGCCGGCCGAGTGTCCGATTTTTCATCGGTTTTTGAGGGGTTGAACCGATACGGCACCACGAGTACTCTCCGGTAGCAGTCAAGGAGGACTGGGACGATGGATCTCCAAATTTTGGATGGTTGCGAAACTTGGGAAACTCCGGAAGCGGAAGTGATCTGTCTCGCTTGCGAGATCAGCGCGTACGCGCCGGATGAGGACAGCCCGCTCTTCTAAAGCGGCTTTCCCCGCGCGGGGCCCTGAACAAGGCCATCGCCCTGTCGACCGTGGCAGCTCGTAGCCAGGCACCCGCGTGAGTACCGAGCACTCGAACAACGCAGAAGATTCCCAGACACGAGGCTTTATAGCCTCGGTCAGGGAATCCCTGCGTCGTTATTTCGTCACGGGCATTCTGATCTTCGCGCCCTTGGNNGGGCGTCACGATCTGGGCGATCGTCTGGATCGTTCAGAAGCTCGACAACGTCCTTCTCCCGCACTTTCTGAACTTCGCCTTCCCGGGGATCGAGCTTCCCCCTCGGCTGCCCTTCGTGGGCGCCCTCTTCACCCTTCTCTTCATCCTTCTGCTGGGCGTGATCGCGCGGCACTTCTTCGGGGCCGAGTTGGTCCGCGCGGGCGAACGCATCCTCGCCCGCGTCCCGGTCGCTCGGAGCATCTACGGCGGCGTCAAACAACTCACCGAGGCGATCTTCCTCTCCCAGAGCAAAGCCGCATTCCGGCGAGTGGTGTTGATCGAATATCCGCGCCGCGAGATGTGGGTGGTCGCCTTCACCACGGGTGAGACACAGGGCGTCGTCGCCGAAGCCCTCGACGAGCCGATGGTGAATTGCTTCGTGCCGACGACACCCAACCCGACCTCCGGTTTCTTTCTGATGGTCCCCGAACGCGACCTGCGCGAAGTCGACGTCACCGTCGAGGACGCGTTCAAGCTCGTGATGTCCGGCGGACTGGTGAACCCCCGCCGCGCGTCCACGGGCGAACCCGACCCGCTTCCGTTGGCGGGCGAGGCGCCGAGCCCGCTCCCCTGAGCGTGCCTTCACGCCCGCGCCATCGCCTCGAGATCCCCGACTACATCGTGGTCGTCGTGAGTGACCTCGATCGCTCCCTGCACTTCTACACCGAGGTGCTCGGTCTTCGACTGGGACACCGCGCCGGGGCGTACGCCCAGCTCGACACCGGGGCGACCCGGATTGCGCTCTTCGAGCGCGGCGCGATGGAGTCCGTGCTCGAGCGGGAACTCCTCCCACCGAATCCCGCGGCCCTCGCGTCGACGCTGGGATTCAAGGTCGACGACGTGGACGCGTCGGTGGCCGCCTTCGTCGGACAGGGCGCGGAGGCCGCCGTGCCCCCCACCACCCGGCCCTGGGGCCAGCGCACGGCCTACCTGCGCGATCCCGACGGACACTTGATCGAGTTGGCGGCCCCCCTGGCGGAAAGCCCCTGACGCGGCGCCCGACGCCCCCTAGAGCAGCTGGCGCAGCACGTACTGCAGGATGCCGCCGTGCCGGTAGTAGTCGACCTCGGTCGGCGTATCGAGGCGGGCGTTCGCCTCGAACTCCACCGTGCCCGCGTCCCCGCGCGCCTGCACCCGCAGCGTCGTCCCCGAGGCGAGGCGGGTCGCGACGAGATCGGCGAGGCCCACGACCGAAATCTCCTCCCGGCCCGTGAGCCCCAGGCTCTCGGCGGTTTCTCCGACGGGGAACTCGAGCGGCAGGACGCCCATGCCGACGAGGTTGCTGCGGTGGATCCGCTCGTAGCTCTCGGCGATCACCGCGCGCACGCCCAGCAGACGGGGCCCCTTGGCCGCCCAGTCGCGGCTCGAGCCGGACCCGTACTCCTTCCCGGCCAAGATGACGAGCGGGGTTCCGTCCGCCGCGTAACGCATGGCGACGTCGAAGATCGATCCCTCCTCGCCGCTCGGCAGATGCACCGAAACGCCCCCCTCGCTTCCGGGAACCAGGCGGTTGCGCAACCGCACGTTTGCAAAGGTGCCGCGCATCATGATCTCGTGGTTCCCGCGCCGCGAGCCGGNNGAATCGGCTGCGATGCTTCCCGCCGGCGAAATGTGATCCGTCGTCACACTGTCACCCAGCAGGGCCAGGACGCGTGCGCCGGTGATCTCCTCCACGCTGTCGGGAGCCTCCCGGGGCATCCCGTCGAAATAGGGAGCGCGTCGCACATAGGTCGACCCCTCGTCCCACGAGAAACGGTTGCCGCTGGGAACCGGGAGCTCATTCCATTCGGGATTGCCCCGGAACACCTCCGCGTACGTCCCCGAAAACATCCCCGCGTCGAGATGGTTTTCGACGAGGGACGCCACTTCCTGGGGCGAGGGCCAGACATCGCGCAGATACACCGGTTCGCCATCGCGGTCGATCCCGAGCGGTTCGCGGTCGAGGTCGAGGTCCATACGGCCCGCCAGCGCGTACGCGACCACCAGCGGGGGCGACATCAGATAATTGGCGCGCACCGCGGGGTGGACGCGGGCCTCGAAGTTGCGATTGCCCGAGAGCACCGNNATCAGATTCGTTAATCGCCGCGGCGACCGGCTCCGGCAGCGGACCGGAGTTGCCGATACAGGTGGTGCAGCCGTAGCCGACGACGTGGAAGCGGAGCTGCTCGAGGTAGGCGAGCAGCCCCGAGTCCTTAAGATACTCCGTCACGACCTGGGACCCGGGAGCCAGCGAGGTCTTCACCCAGGGCCGGGTCTCGAGGCCGCGTTCCACCGCCTTCTTCGCCACCAGGCCCGCCGCCACCATCACGCTGGGGTTGGAGGTGTTCGTGCAGCTCGTGATCGCCGCGATGACGACNNNCGCTTCGGTCCCGCGATGCTCGGTTCGACGCTCGCCAGATCGAGCTCGAGCGTTTCGGAGTAGCTGGCCTCGGGGCTCCCGTCTTCGCGGAACAAGCCCTGGGCGCGCATATACGTCTCGACGAGCTCGACCTGCGCTTCGCTTCGCCCCGAGAGTCGCAGATAGCGGAGGGTCTCTGCGTCGACGGGAAAGATCCCGCAGGTCGCCCCGTACTCCGGGCCCATGTTGGCGATCGTGGCGCGATCGGCGAGCGGGAGCGAGTCGAGCCCGTCGCCGTAGAACTCCACGAACTTCCCGACGACGCCGTGCTCACGCAGCATCTCGACGACGCGCAGCACCAGATCGGTGGCGGTCGACCCGTCGCG
>JABAHO010020357.1_pt1 | contig 10292 bp, 13 predicted proteins | sample 7062071 | NCBI WGS metagenome assembly JABAHO01 (sample SAMN14534356, study PRJNA622989) | marine sediment metagenome | biome: marine biome [ENVO:00000428]; feature: marine pelagic biome [ENVO:01000023]; material: deep marine sediment [ENVO:00002113] | place: India: Gulf of Kutch | collected...
TCGGAGGCGATCAGCTCGAGTCCCTCGGCCTGTCGCTTGGCTTCTCGGCGGATCATCGCCCCGATGGTCGGGTCCACGCGGTCGACGGCGGCCGTTCCCGCGCCGGTCTCGATGGCTTCGAGCTTCTCGACGCGCCGCTCGTGGCGTCCACCTTCGAACTCCGTGTCGAGCCAACGCTCGACGATCGCCCAGGCCTCGTCACCATCCACCCGATCGGCGGACAGAGCCACGGCGTTGGCGTCGTTGTGCCGGCGGGTCATCTCGGCCGCGTCGGGGTCGTGTACNNGCACGCACACCCGAAACGCGATTGGCACTCATCGCGACGCCGAGCCCCGATCCACAGACGAGCACGGCCCGATCCACCTCGCCCGCGGAGAGCGCTTGGGCGGCGGGCGCCACGCTGTCGGGGTAGTCGAACGACGAGCTGTCGTTGCAGCCGAAGTCGCGCACCTCGAGGCCGCGCGCGCGCAAGCGCTCGGCGAGCTCGTTTTTGAGCTCGAAGCCGCGATGATCGGCGGCCACCGCGACGCGTCGGGGTGCGCCGCTCACGCGCCGCGTCCGAGCACGAGACTGACATTGATCCCGCCGAAGCCAAAGGCATTGGAGAGCGCGATGTCCGTGGTGTGAGTGCGCGCTTTGTTGGCGACGTGGTCGAGAGCGCACTCCGGGTCGAGATCGTCGAGGTTGATGGTCGGCGGAAGCACGCCGTCTTCGATCGCGCGGATGCAGAAGATGGCTTCCAGCGCTCCGGCCGCTCCCAGTAGATGGCCGGTCATGGATTTGGTCGCCGATACCGGAAGCGAATCGGTGTGCGCGCCAAACACGCCCCGAATGGCGCGCGCCTCGACCTGGTCTCCGGCGGGCGTGCTCGTGGCGTGTGCGTTGATGTGGTCGACCGAGTCGGGCGCGAGCTCCGCGTCTGCGAGTGCGCGTTCCATCGCCAGACGGGCCCCAGCTCCGTCTTCGTCGGGAAGCGCGATGTGCGAGGCGTCGGCGGCGACTCCCGAGCCGAGGATTTCCGCGTGAACCCGAGCGCCGCGACGGGCAGCGACGTCTTCGGCCTCGAGTATGAGGATGGCCGCTCCCTCCGCGATCACAAAGCCATCGCGCCCCCGGTCGAAGGGCCGGCTCGCCCGCTCCGGCTCGTCATTGCGGGTGGAGAGCGCCCGCATCGCCGCGAACCCGGCCACCACCAGGGGATGGATCGCGGACTCGGTGCCGCCGGCGATCATCACGTCCGCGTCGCCCCGCTGAATCGCGCGCGCCGCCTCCGCGATGCCCTGGGCGCCCGAGGCGNNGCAGGCACCGACCGGCGAGATGTTGGGACCACGCGCGCCGTGGTGCATCGCGAGCACCCCGCTCGGCATGTTGCCGAGTGCCATGGGAACCGTGAAGGGAGACAAACGACGCGGACCGCGTTCGAGCATCAATTTGTAGTTGGAGAGGAGCGTGTTGACGCCCCCGATCCCGGAACCCACGGCGATCCCGACCCGCTCGCCGTCGAGAGAGGATGTGTCGAGTCCGGCGTCACCGACGGCTTCGAGAGCGGCTTGGAGAGCCAGCGTCATACACCGGTCGTAACGACGCGTATCCTTTTTGGGGATACCGTCGAGCGGGAGATCCGACTTGCATTCCGCCGCGATGTGCACGGCGATTTCGCTGGAATCGAAGCACTCGATCTTGGCCGCGCCGCTGCGGCCGGCAACGGCGGCCTCCCAAGTCGCGGGCGCGTCGTTCCCGAGCGGCGAGACGCAGCCAAGGCCCGTCACGACGACGCGACGTCGATCCGCACCCCCTTGGCCCATCCGCAACCTACCCCGCCGTGCGTTCCTTCACGTAGCTGATTGCGTCGCCGATACTCTGGATCTTCTCCGCGTCCTCGTCGGGGATCTCGATGTCGAACTCCTCTTCCATCGCCATCACGAGCTCGACGATGTCGAGGGAGTCGGCGCCCAGGTCGTCGATGAACGACGCCTCGGGGACGATCTCTTCTTTTGAGACTCCCAGCTGTTCGATGATGATTTCGGTGACGCGGTTTTCGAGGGACATCCCCCTGCGACCCTCCTGAAGCACCCGTAGCGAATGGTGCCGCAGCTCCAACGCGGCTACGCGAAGCGGACTCTAGCGTCTCCCTGGGCGGGGTGCTGCGTTTCAGGGCCTCTAGGGCTCCGCCCCGGGGGATCGTGTGCGTCCGACGAGAGTGATCGGAAAGGCCGGCCGGGCTCTCGCTAACCCGCGCCGATTGCGTCGGAGACGAAGTCGGCGGCTTTCCCGAAATCGTCGGTCGAGCCGATGCTCGCGCGCTTGATGCTCCGGTCGATCCTCGCCACCAGTCCCGACAGGACGCGCCCCGGGCCGACCTCGAGAACGTGGGACACCCCGAGCGTGGTCAGGTGCTGGACCATCTCGGTGAAGCGCACGGCCTCGGTGACCTGGCGGGTGAGCAACTCGACGATGCGATCGCCCCGCTCGTTGGGTCGGGCCTCCACATTGGTGACGACGGGTGGGCGGAGGTCGTGGAGGCGGAGCGCTTCGAGTTCGGGCCGCAACCGCTCCGCCGCCGGTGCCATCAACGAGGAATGAAAGGGCGCCGAGACAGCGAGGGGCACTGCGCGCTTGGCGCCGAGCTCCTTCGCCAGCTCGCAGGCCTTTTCGACGGCGGCCTGGTCGCCGGAAACCACCGTCTGTTCCAGACCGTTCAAGTTGGCCGGCTCGACGCTTGCGCCGGTCTCATCGCAGGCCTGCGCGCAGGCTTTCTCGACCGTGTCGAGCGGACAACCCACGATCGCCGCCATCGCACCGGTGCCTTCGGGAACAGCATCCTGCATGAACTGCCCCCTCGCGCGCACGAGGGGAATGGCCTGCTCGAGCTCGATTCCGCCGGCGGCGACGAGGGCGCTGTACTCGCCGAGACTGTGACCGGCGGCGAAGGCCGCGCGGGACAGATCGGCACCGCTTTCTTCGAAGGCGCGCAGCAAAGCGATACTCGCGGTGAGGATCGCGGGTTGCTGGACCTCGGTGGGAATCAGCGCGTCTTCGGGCCCCTCGAAGCAGAGAGTGCTGAGCGAATACCCGAGCGCGCGATCCGCGCTATCGAACACCGCTCGCGCCGAGGCGTACTGCTCGGCGGCGTCGCGCGCCATCCCCACCGTCTGCGATCCCTGGCCCGGAAAGAGCAGAGCCAGCAACGGCTATTCCTCGTCGTCGGGTTGGATCCGGGTCTCGCCGGCGTAGTGCCCACACTCGCTGCAGATGCGGTGGGGGGCGCGCGTCGCTCCGCATTGCGGGCACTGTGCGCGCGCCGGGAGCGCCAGGCCATCGTGGGCGCGGCGGCGATTCTTGCGGGTTTTGGAGGTGCGGCGCTTGGGTACCGCCATACCGATTACTCCTTCAAAGACGCGAGGATCGCGAAGGGCGACGACTCGCGCGGCGCCGCACAATCGCACGCGGCGTCGTTGCGGTCCACCCCACACTGCGGGCAGAGGCCCTGACACGCCTCGCGGCAGAGCGGCTGGACTGGGAGGGCGAGTGCGACGGCCTCCAAGAACAGGGAGGTGAGGTCGAGCTCGTGACCCTGGAACCAGCCCATTTCAAGCTCGTCGCCCAGGCAAAACCCCTGTGTTGCCAGGGCCTTTGCCGCCTCTGGGTCCGCAGGTAGACGGCGGCCCGCAGGCTCCAGGACGAGCCGAAAGGGCTCGCTGAGCGCGTGACGGTAGCGTGCGAGACACCGGCTGCACTCGAGACCGAGGGAACCCTCGAGGCGACCCTCGATCAGGAGGTCCTGGCCCACCCGGTAGGCGCGCACCTGTGCGTGGGGGACCTCGCCCCCCTCGGCGCCGAGTTCCGGAACCACGGCGATCGCCGCCCGCGACCAGGAGTCGTCAGCCGAAAACTCGAAGGCCTGCGGACTGTCCTTGATCTGATCGATCCGCAGTTTCATGGCGGGACCCCTGAGCTTGGGTTAACACTCACGGCGATTCCCCGGTCGTCTAACGGCAGGACAGCGGGCTCTGAACCCGTCAATGGAGGTTCGAATCCTCCCCGGGGATCCAAATCTAACCCAGCCCCGAACGCCTGACTCGACGCTTTCCCGAGCGCGGCGCCGACGGAATCCGCGCCCGATCGGTCCGGGTGGACATCGCCCGGCGGCGCTCGGGCCCTTCCGGGCACTGTCCGCGCGCGCTCCGCGCGGCCGTTCTACGAGAGCGGAAAGACCGGGGCCGGGACGAGAAGCACGACCAAGGCGCCCAAGGCGAGTGCGGGGCCAAACCCGAACGGCGCCGCGGCGTCGCGGCGCACCAGATACCACCCGACACCAAGGAGCAGGCCCGCCGCCGATGCGGCGAGGATGCAGTGGACGACGCCCACCGGGCCGAGTACCGCGCCGATCATCGCGAGCAACTTGACGTCGCCGAAGCCCATCCCGGGGAACCAGTACCAGTAGTCGGCCTGGCTGGGTCGGGGGTAACCCTCCTCGTCGGGCCAGTGGGGGAACTGGCGACCCATGGCCGCGGAGAGCCGGGCGTGGACGAAACCCACACTCCAGAGCAACCCGCCACCGAGCAGAGCGCCCGCCAGCGAGTGACTCCAGGCCTCGGCCGGTGCGGCTCCTTCGAGAACGCGGATCGCCGGGACGGCGCTCAGCCCGAGGGCGAGTCCGCCGAGCGAGATCGAATCGGGAATGATGCGGTGATCGAAGTCGATCCCGGCGGCGGCCACCAGACCGGCAGCAAACACCATGGCGATGGCCGCGCTGGGCGTCGGTCCGAAGCGCCAGACCACCGCGGCGAAGAGCAGCGCCGTCACCGCCTCGATCAGCGGGTAGCGCGCCGAGATCCGCGCGCCGCAGTCTCGGCAACGGCCGCGCAGCCACAACCACCCGAGTACGGGAAGGTTGTGCCAGGGCCGGATGGGCGTGTCGCATGCCGGACAGTGCGAGCCGGGCGTCACGAGGGATTCTCCGCGCGGAAGCCGGTAGATCACGACGTTCAGAAACGACCCCACGAGGGCCCCGAGGCACGCCGCCGCACCGATCCAGTAGCCAGCGGGGAGCGCGGACAGGGTCGCTTCGGTCTCGGGGGTCATCCCGTCCTCCCGCGCGAGCGAGAACGGGGGCTAGCGGAAATCGCGCCGCTCGAAGATCACGCTCGCGCCCAGCAGGAGCAGCATGACATAGCCCCCTGCGTAGACGAGGGGGAAGACCAGGTCGGAGGTGGCGACAGGGAGGCCGTGCGCCGCCTGAAGGGTGAGGTCGAAAGCCTCGAGGTCCGGGAGCGCCCGGTACAGAACCTCGGTGAACCACTTGACGGTGGCCTCTCCCGTCTGCGAACCGAGCAGACGAAGGTCGCGCGTCACATGGCCGATCAGGGTCAGGCCCCCGCAGAAGAAGGCGGCCAGCATCGGCGTCGTGAACGCGGAGAAGAAGGTCGCGATCGCGACCACGAGGGCGACCTCGACCGCGATCATCGCAAAGGCGGCGAAATGCCCGGGGCCCACCGACGCTCCGGCCAACCAGGACACCAGAACGAAGCAGGCGCTCATGATGGCGATCTGGATGAAGAGCGTCGCCACGAGGCCCAGGTATTTCCCGACCAGGAACTCACCGCGGGCGATGGGTTTGGAGAGGATCGTAAACACCGTGCGGCGGTCGACTTCGCGGTGGAGCAGGCCGATCCCGACAAAGATCGCGATCAACACGCTGAAGATCCGGATCGCGGCCAGTCCGATGTCCTGGAGGATTCGCTCGCGCTCGACATAGGAGAGGGTCGAGAGCAGCACGCCGGTCCCGATCAGGAGCAGCGCGAAGAAGAGCAGGGTGTAGAGCACGCGGCTGCGAATCGCCTCGCGCAGGGTGTTGTGTGCGATGGCCACCACGCGGGCGATCCGAAGACCCATCACTGCGCCCCTCCCTGACTGATGCTGCGTTCCGTTGTATCGCGCATCTCCGCTCCGGACCGCGCGCCCTCTTCCACCGCGTTCAGGAACACGTCTTCGAGGGATTGGCGGCGCGGGGTCACGGAAAGAATCGAACCGCCCGAGGCGAGAATCTGGGCCAACACTTCATCACCCTGCTTTTCCGCGAGGCTGATCTCCACATATTCGCCGCGCGAGCGCAGCACGCCGCCGCGGTGTTCTTCGATGTCAGTGGCGAGCTCTGGGCGAAGCCCCGAACACACCAACTCGACGCGGTCGGTCGTCACCGCCGTTCACCACCTCGTCCGGGCGCCCCTCGAAGCGAATCGACCCGCGCACGATGATCGCGACGCGATCGCAGAGCATCTCGACGTCCGAGAGGATGTGGGTGTTCATGAAGACCGTCTTGCCCTCGGCGTGCAGGCGCAGGATCAGGTCGCGGATCTCCTTGCGGCCGATCGGGTCGAGGCCGCTCATGGGCTCGTCGAGGAAGACGACCTCGGGGTCGTGGACCAGCGCCTGGGCGATTCCGATGCGCTGGAGCATGCCCTTCGAATAGGTCCGGAGCCGCGCCGACGCAGCGCCTTCGAGGCCCACCCACTCGAGGAGCGTAGCGATGCGCTCCGCGCGCTTGGACGTCGCCACTCCGCACACCTTGGCGTAGAAGGCCAAGAACTCGCGACCGGTCAAGTAGTCGTAGAAGTACGGCGCTTCCGGGAGGAAGCCCACATGCTTGCGAAACTCCGTCTCACCCACGTCGTGGCCCAGGATCGAAAGGGTTCCCGAGGTGGGCCGGATCAGACCCATCAGGATCTTGAGCGTCGTCGTCTTGCCGGCGCCGTTGGGACCCACGAAGCCGAAGATCTCTCCCCGCTCGACCGAAAAACTCACGTCGTCGAGGACGCGAACCGGCCGCCGGGCAAAGCCCGGTCGAAATTCCTTGACCAGTGCCTCGACGGACACCGCCTTGTCACTCATCCCCTCGCCCCTGCGCACCGCTGTGTTGTGCGCGTTGTATGGCCTCTTGTTCCATGAAGCGGTCGCGGCGTTGCCGATCCACTTCGGGCAGATTCAAGCGGTAGCGGCGGCCGTAATACGAGGACACGATTTCGCCGCTGTTCTCGTCGAGCACCCACTCCCATCCGTGGGGCTCGCGGGGGAGCAAGGTCAACACCCGTCCCTCGACGAGGTCTTCGATCCGCTCGATCGGACGACCGTGGACCTCGCGGTAGCGCTCGCGCGCCGCGTCGAGGAAGCGCGCGCGGCGTTCGGTCTCGATCTCGTCGAGCGCCTTTTCCATCTCGGCCTTCGCGTAGCCGTCGTCGGTTTGCCGCAGGAGTTCCTGCAGAAAGGTGGAGGCCACGTCGAGATCTCCGTCCTGCGACCGGAGGCGCGCGAAGAGTCGGCCGAGATACACCGGCGCGCCCGGGAGGGTCACCGCCGCCTCGAGCTCGCGGGCCGCGGCCTCCTCCTCGCCCAGATAGAAATAGTGATTGAAGGCGAGATAGAAACGGTTGCGCCAATCCTTCGGGTGATAGGCGATTCCTCGGCGCAGGATTTCGTTGGCGTGGCGAACCTCGGCGGCGCTGTTCACCATCCACACGGCCGCAAATCGGTAGGGATGGTCGACCCAGGGGTCGACGCGCGTCGCGACGTCCACCAAGCGACCGGCCGTGGCGGCATGCTCGGCCGGGAGCCGGGCCCCGCCGATGAGTTGGACCGCCTTCAACCAGTAGAGATCGCTGAGCAGGGCCTCTTGGCCAAGAGCCAGGACCGCGGCGCTTTCGGGGCGGGGGATGTAGGCGTCGCCGGGAGTCGCGCTGCGCGGACTCGGATCGAGGCGCGCGTGGGCAGCCGCGCCGGACAGGACGGCGAGGCAAGCGGCGATGACACGCCAGCGACGGTAGCTAAAGTGCGACATGTCCCCCCCAAGGTCTGTCGCGCGGGAATGCTGTCTAGTACAGATCGGCGGCGAGGTTGGCCGCGACCTCCTGGATCATCACGCGCCCGGTCCCCGGCTCGACGGGCAGGCCAAAACCGATCAGGTCGTTCACCGTGGCGCCTGTCGGATCGGGCTCGACATAGACGATGGCCGACACCAGGCCATTGGCATCGGCATCGCCGTACGCCGCAGCCGTAAAACACTGGGCCGCAGGGCACCCGACGTTTACGGAGTAGTCGTAGAAAACGTTGCCCTCGGGCGCGAAGCCGAGAACGGCAAAAGCGTTTTGCGCGGCCGGCGTCCAGGGGCGCTTGTCGAAGCCGCCGCCCGGCCAAGCCCCGGCTGACCCGACGTACACGTTGAATTCGCTGATATAGCTTTTCTCGAGGCTCTTGATGGCGGAGAGGTTTCCGTAGGCCTCGCTACGGCGGGTGCGCCACTGATAGAGCCGGAACGAGGTCACGGCGGTCGCGGCGAGGATGCCAATGATGGCGACGGCGATCATCAATTCGATCAGCGTAAAACCAGACTTCGTTCGTCGAGTGGCCCGCATCGTTACGTTTTCTCCCGGACAATCGAAGACGATCCGGGGCCGGGCGCTGCGCCCAACCCCGGATCCATACTGCTTCGCGTCGAGCTAGAAGATGCTCTGACCCGACTGGGCGTCGCAGGGACCAACCGTCTCGAGGAGGTNNCGCACCCGGGTTCCACACGCCGGTCGCGAGGCAAGCACCGTTGGTGCCGACGAGGCCGCTGACCTGGCCGTTGGCGCCGAGAGCGTCGGGCTTCACATAGCCCCAGATCTCGATCGTGGCGTCACCGTCGATGTCGGCGATCGCGGAGGCCGTGTACACGTTGGGAGCCAGGGCGCCGTTCACGGCCGCGGCAACCACGTTGTACTGGAAGAACACGTCGCCTTCCGGAGACCAACCGACCGTGTCGAAACACGCCGGGCAACCGACCGAGGGATTCGGCCACGGCGCCTTGACCGTCACCGGGAGCGCCGCGGGGGTGGTCCCCGCCACGATGTACGTCCCGAACTCCNNACTCGATCAGCGTAAAGCCGCCGCGGTTCTTCGAAAGAGCTTTCATCTCTTTCTCCTTTTCGTAATGAACGCCTGCAGACCGTGGGGCGCCTTGCCCCGCCCGGAGCCGACCCCGTGGTCGGCGGCGTTCCGGTACCCGATTCCGCAGAGACCAAGAGCAACGCGCATGCCAGGTCTCAAACCACCTGGGAAAGAAATCGGCAACGACGGCCCGGAGCCTTAGGAGGAGCTGTCCTTTTTTGATGTGTTTTTGGTCCTCTTCGGACCTCGTGGGGTTCCGTTCCGACCCAAAAGAAGTGACGATTTGCGGCACTGGGTCGCCGCGCACCGTCACCGTGTTCCAGCAGGTCCAGAATCCCTGACGGGCTGCAGAGAGGCCTGGAGCGCTCCTGCCGCGCCGGGGTCGGCGGCCGGAGAGAGGCCGTCCCTATAAGGACGGACCGAGTTCGAGCGGTGTCGCGTCGGGAACTTGCTACCTTGCCGCGCCCGCGCGCTCCCATCGTCTAGCGGTCTAGGACGCGGCCCTCTCAAGGCCGAGACACGGGTTCGATTCCCGTTGGGAGCGCCACCCGCTTTTTGCCGGCCGGCGGTCTCCGGGGCGCGGCCGGAGCCGACGACGCCGCTCCGCGGAACCGCCCCAAGGGCCTCCGCTCGGGCGCCAACCGGCGGGACCGAGATCGACGACGCCCCGGGGGGTCCATGAAAGAATTCGCCTTCGCCTTCCTCGACTGCGAGTTCGGCGGCCTCGACCCCGAGCTCCACGACATCACCGAGATCGCCGTGATCGTCACCGACTACCGCCTCGCCGAGCTGGGCGAGGCGGAGTGGAAGGTGCGGGCGCGGCCGGAGCGGATCTCCAAGGAAGCGGCTGCGATCTCGGGGTACGACGCGGCCGTGTGGGCCGAGCAGGCGGTTCCGGTCCGCCAGGCTCTCAGCGAATTCGCCGGCATGCTTCCGAAAGGCAAGGTGGTGCTCCCCGCTGGTCAGAACGTGCGCATGGACGTGCAGTTCCTCGAGCGCGCCTACCGCAACTGCGAGATCCCCTACCCCTTCGACTACCACGTGATCGACCTGGCGACGCTCTACTACGCCTGGTCGCTGGTGAACGGCGAGGCGGTGCCGGCCCTCTCGCTGCGGCAGTCCGCCACGGCCGCGGGGTTGGCGGATGGAGCGGTCCCGCACCGCGCCCTGGCGGACGCCCGCCTCACCCTCGAAACCTTTCGCCATTACATCGGTCAGCTGGCGCCGCGCGGAGCGTCCTGAAGCGAAGCGCCATCGACCCAGACGCCGGCAGGGCTGCTCAGGATTGGAGTGCTTCACTCCGGCGCCGCCATTTCCGAACCGCGCGTCGATCGAGTGCACAGAGAATGCGCCACCAAACGGTGCCGGGC
>JABAHO010004139.1_pt1 | contig 10290 bp, 10 predicted proteins | sample 7062071 | NCBI WGS metagenome assembly JABAHO01 (sample SAMN14534356, study PRJNA622989) | marine sediment metagenome | biome: marine biome [ENVO:00000428]; feature: marine pelagic biome [ENVO:01000023]; material: deep marine sediment [ENVO:00002113] | place: India: Gulf of Kutch | collected...
TTGCCATGCGGATCGACTCCGTGGTTGAGACGGCCGACCACTCCCGTCGGGTCGCTTCTCAGGACCTGAGTGGTTGCGGCCAGAACCTCTTCCACGGATCCTTTCCAACGCTTGCCCCGAGTCTGGGACAGCTGGTCGACCAGGCCGGCGAAGAGCGCGGCTTTGACGGCGGGATCGGAAAACCCCGCAGCTGATCGAGCCAGCGCGGCGGCAGCATCGAGACGATATCCACGCCCCTCGCCATCGACTGCAAACATTTGATCGAGGTACCCATCGAGCTCTCCGGTGGACAACAACTCCGAAACTTCGGCCTCTACNNGCCAGCGTCACCATCTGCAAGTCATCCCCGTGGGCCATAACGGCAGCGGCCACTTCTTCACCCTTACCGCCCTCGACGAAACGCCCCAACGAACCCGCCCTCAGGCCGGGAACTATGCCCCCGAAAAGCCTGACTTCTTCCTCGGGCGAAAAACTACCTCGCCAGCCATCGAGCTCCCTCATCCACACGGCCACCTCCCGATCGCTCAGAGCCGTGATCGCCAAATCACGTTCCCACGGAGACAGCTCCAGGAGGGTTTCCTCGATGGAGGCCAAGTCGGTGTGAGTCACGTCGCTGAACAGATTGTCCTGCAGATGGGATCGAACTGAAACCGTTGCCGCCTCGGCTCTCGCCCGGCGCTTCACCGCGGCTCCGGTCAAAATGAGCATGAAGATCAGCGTCATGAAGATCTGTTCAGGCGATGGGCCTCCAGCCGGGCCCTGCGACTCCGGAACCGGCGCGGTCGGAAGGGCAACGGGCGGCAACTGCCCCGGTTCGACATCGGGAACTTCCGGCTCGACGTGCTCGAGGGAAAGGGCGGCGGCCGGACTATCGGGAACCACGGGAGGCGGGTCGGAAGCGCCAAAGACGCCGATGACGACCGCTAAAGCGAGACCCAAGACCATGCCGGACCAGCATGAGTGATCGGTCGGCTCGCTTCAAGCCCCCTGGCAGTAGGCTGATTTCCCGTGCCTGCAATTCAGCCCCCTTCCCGACCCATCATCGTATGTGGAATGGCGCGCTCCGGTACTTCGCTCACTGGGGAGCTGGTCAACTCCTCGCCGGACATAGTGCTTTTCCCGGAGATGAGCGTGCACAGCACCTCATCGCAGATTGACCTTCTCAAGGAAGTGCGCGCAACGCTCCGCGCGCAGCCGTGGCGCGATTTCACACTCGAGGGCATCGAGGCAAGAGTGGTGGAGTTGTTGCGCAGGATCTGGGGGGCGGTGCGCGACCCAGATCAGTTCGACGATGAGGGTCAGCCTCGGTTTGGCCTCAAACAACCGCACGCCGAGGAATGGTCGGAGCAATTCGTTGAGACGCTCGGTGCCTATCGGCCGCAATACGTTTACACGATCCGCGAACCAGCCGGCATCTACCACTCGACACTGCGGATGTCGGCTTGGGGCGACTTTGATCCGGACGAATTCACAGAGAGATTTCTCTCATCGATCGAGATGGCCGGGGACCTGGTGGCAGCGGGCGATCTGTTCGTGTTCGACGTCTCCCGGGCCAGCGACGACACCGCATACCGCAAGCAGGCCGGAAACGATCTCTTTGACTTCCTTGGCCTTCCCATGAGTGACTTCACGCATCAGGTCCTCGATCGCTGGCCGGCGATGAACAGAAGCGGCGGCAAGAACAAGGGCGAGATACCCGATGAGGAAATCGAGGCCCGGGTGGAAGCCTTTGTGAACGGGCGTCGGTTCCAGACCCTCGTGGCGGCAGCAGATCGTCTCAGCCGGCTGCAGCCGGTGCTATTGAGTAGCTAGTAAGGCCCTGGCGTCGGCCACATCTGCGCTGATTTGGTCAACCAGCGCGGAAACCGATTCGAAACGGCGCTCGGAACGCAGCCGCCGAACGAATTCGAGCTCAACACGGCGACCGTAGATGTCACGGTCGAAGTCGAGCAGGTGAGCTTCGACGACCTCCTCCGGACTATCGAAAGTCGGTCGAACTCCTATGTTGACCACGGCCGGCATCCGCTCCCCATCGACCGTCGCGAAGGCGGCATAGACACCGTGTCCCGGAATCGCCAGGTCCCCGGGAATCGCCAGGTTGGCCGTTGCAAAGCCGATTCCTGCACCCCGATTGGCTCCGGGAACAACCACCCCCGATCGGATAAACCGGCGGCCGAGCCATTCGGTGACAGAATCCATGTCGCCTTCGGCAATTGCAGACCTGATCAGCGTCGAAGACACCGGCGTCTCACCCGACTGCACCAGATCGAGGGCTTGAACCGAGAATCCCAACCGTTCGCCGAGCCGCCGCAGCTCAGTCACATCACCGGCACCGTCACGCCCAAAACGAAACCCGTGCCCCACCACGACGTGCTTGGCGTCGAGCCGGGCAGTGATGACCTCCTCGACGAATTGGGCGGGGATCATGGAGCGAATGGCGTCTTCGAAAGTAAGGATGGCGACGAATCCAACACCCAGTGCCTCCCACAGCTCGAGCTGCTCATCGACCGTCGTAATCAGGAGGGGAGCATCATCGGGTCGGATGGTTTCCAAAGGGTGCCGATCGAACGTAACCACACCCGGTGTGAGCCCACCCCGCTCCCGGGACACTTCAATCAGCGACAAACCCACCTGGCGGTGGCCGACGTGCACACCATCAAAGACCCCGATGGTGATCACAGAGCCACCGGGAACCGGCTCCCAAGCAGCGGGGTCTCCTCGAAGAACCTTCACGCGAGAACCACTTCCGGTTTGAGGCGGTCGCCCTGCTGGCGATATACCGCAATGAGCCGCCCCGTCTCGTCGAGAACCCCTCCAATGTCCGCGATTGGGATCTCGGCCGGAGTCAGGACGGCACCGTTAGCCACCCGGGCGGCCAGCTCGTCGCCGATGGTCACAGCCTCGAGGTCGGCCAGTCCGGCAGCCGGTGTCAGGACGCGACTCGCGAGGGACTCCGGCTCGTCGGCCAGTTGGTCGATCAAAACCGCGTCGTCCACAGTGAGGGAGCCATTGCGAGTCCGCCGTAGTGCCGTGAGATGGGCGGCACCGCCGAGCGCCCCGGCAATGTCGTCGGCCAGGGTTCGAATGTACGTCCCGCTCGAGCACACGATCCGCAGATCCACGTCCGGGTAGTCGCCGGGCGTGAAGCCGGTGAGCTCGAGCTCGTGGATCTCGATCTCCCGGACGGGTCGTTCCACCTCCTCACCTCTCCTGGCAAGCTCATACAAACGACGACCACCTACCTGAACCGCCGATTTCATCGGAGGGGTTTGCCGGATCCGGCCCCGAAACTTATCGAGAATGCCTGTGACGTCCTCAACCGAGACTCTCATCGGAGCCTGCGCCGTGATCTCACCGTCGGCATCGAGGCTGTCGGTCCGGATGCCGAACTTGGCGGTCGCTACGTATTCCTTTGGGAAGGCCTGTACGAAGCGGAGCAGCCGAGTAACTCTGCCTAAACCCAGCACCAGCAATCCGGTCGCCATAGGGTCGAGAGTTCCGGCGTGGCCCACTTTCTTGATCTGCGCAAGGTTGCGCACCTTGGCCACGACATCGTGGGAGGTCCACCCTGCGGATTTGTCAACCAGCAGAAAGCCGTCAATGCTCACGCAGGTAACTCCGGATGTGTTCGATCGTTTCTTGGGGGCTCACCTCGGACGTGAAACCCGCCGCCCGGGCATGTCCTCCGCCGCCCATGGCTAAGGCCAGGCTGCCAACGTCCGTCACTTCCCGAGAACGGAGGCTGGCTTTCGTTCCCTCGGGGGTGTCCTTGAGAAGCACGGCGACGTCGGCCTCGCGGGTGATTCTGATGTAGTCGATCAGCCCTTCGGTGTCCTCATAGGTCAGTCCGGCCTTCGCCAAATCCTCCTCCATCAAGAATGACCAAACGAGGGAAAGCTCGGCTTCGAGAGTGGCCCGCTGCTGCACAATCGCCGCTATACCGAGAAAACTGAAAGGTGCGTTCTCGAAGACCTCGCGTCCAATCAGGTAGGGATCCGCTCCGGCCTCTACGAGCTTCGCAGCAATTCTGAAAACCTCGGCGCTAGTGGACGAGTACTGAAACCGACCCGTGTCGGTGACCAAGCCCAGGTGGAGGCATGAGGCGATATCACCATCAATTTCCCAACCGAGCTCCTCGATCAGGTCAAAGGTGAGCACTGCGGTAGCTGCCGAGTTCGGGTCAATGATGTTGACATCTCCAAAGCCATCATTGGTCTTGTGATGATCGACGACGATCAAGGTTTGGGCGGCGATGGCCGCCACTTCCAACTCTCCGAGCCGGGCCCGGTCGGCGGCATCGAAGGTGATCATCACTTCCGGGTCCGCCGGAAACTCTGCGGGCGCCACCAGGGTCTCCACCGGCAGGAATGAGAAGGTGTCTGCCAGGACGAAAGGTTCACCAAAGCTGGCGACGACTTCCTTGCCGGCTTTAGCTGCCGCCAGGGCGAATCCGAGGGACGACCCAACCGCGTCACCGTCGGGATTGACATGACAAGTCACCGCAATCTGGTCCGCCTCGGCCAGCACCACGGCGGCGGCCTTGATCTGTCCCCTCACCCGATCATCCATGGTCCTCACTCCTGATCTCTCGCAGAACATCCTCCATGTGAAGCCCGGCCTCGATCGCGGGATCCACCCGGAACTCGAGACGCGGCGTGTATTTGAGGCGCACCTGAGCCGCGAGCTTCGATTGCAAACGAGCCGCGGCGCGAGCGAGGGCTTCGGCGGAAGCCTCCTTTTCGGCCTCATCGCCCAATGTCGTGTAGTAAACGAGTGCTGAGTGGAGATCCGGCGCACAGTCCACTCCCGTGATGGTGACGAAACCGACTGCCGGGTCTTTGAGATCACCGATCTCGTCTGCGATCACCTCCCGCAACAACTCGTTGACCCGGTCCATACGAGACCCGCCCCTCATGGCCGTTCCAGATGAGATATGCCGACTTCGAGTAACTCGACATCGGGTCGAGCCTCGAGTTGACGCTGAATGCTGTGCAATAGACGTTGCAAATGGCCCGCTTGCGGAGCCACTGCGACGACCCCGATTGTGGTTCGCTGCCACTGGTCCTGGTGATCGACCTCGGATATTCCGATCGCAGGAAAAGCTCGACGGAGATCGCTGGTAACCATGCTCAGCCGGTGACGCTTCTCTTTCAAAGAGCGCACCGCCGGGATCCGAAGCTCGGCGCGGAGAGCGGCAGCGTGCATTCGAGCGGCCTCCTTAGACGCGGGCTACCTCGCGGACCTGGTACGACTCCAGCACATCGCCTTCCTTGATGTCCCGGAAGTTCTCTAAACCGATACCACATTCAAAGCCCGCCGCTACCTCACGAACATCGTCCTTGAACCGACGCAAGGAGGCCACGGTCCCGTCGTATATCACGACGCCGTCGCGCACGAGCCGTACCTTGGCTCCCCTGCTGATTTGACCCTCGGTCACGAACGAACCGGCGATCGTTCCCCAGCGAGGAGCCCGGAACGTGGCGCGCACCTCGGCGATTCCGAGGATATCCTCCACCTCTTCGGGCGCTAGCTCGCCGACCAGCATCTGTTCCACTTCGTCAAGCAGCTCATAGATGATGCGATAGGTGCGAAGATCTACGCCACTCGACTCGGCGAGCTTTCTCGTCTTGCCATCCGGCCGCACGTTGAAACCAAAGATGACGGCCTGCGACGCTTCGGCTAGGAGCACATCGCTCTCATTGATTCCGCCGACAGCGGAATGGACCACCGTGATCTTCCCACCCTCCCGGGTGATTTGTGCGATCTTGTCGCGAATCGCTTCCAAAGAACCGGTGGCGTCCGCCTTGATGATCAGCCGTAACTCCGCATCATCGGCTGTGCGCAGCTCCTCCAGAAGTGAAGCCATTCTCTCCTGAGGCGTCGGGACCACCAGGTTCTGAGCCCGGAGCTTGTCGTAGGTGGCACCGGCACTAGCGCGTGCTTCCTTGTCGCTTGCGGCGACGGTGAAGCGATCCCCCGCATTGGCAAGATCGTCCCAGCCCATGATCAACACTGGCGTAGAGGGACCCGCCTCCTTGAGCTGGGTGCCCGAGTCGTCGATCATCGCACGCACTCGCCCGGCCACAGGTCCCGCAACGATCGCATCACCAACCTTGAGGGTGCCGCGCTGGACGAGGACAGTAGCGACCGGGCCGCGGCCCTTCTCCAGGTTGCTTTCGATCACCACCCCTTCCGGGTTGGCCGTGGGGTTGGATTTCAAATCCTCCAATTCGGCGGTGAGGTCTATCAGCTCGAGCAGATGGTCGAGTCCATCACCCGACAGCGCTGAGATCTCGGCGGAGAGGACGTCGCCGCCGAGCTCCTCGACAACGATTTCTTGTTCGGTGAGCTGAGCCCGAACCGCATGGGCGTCGGCCGTGGGCAAGTCAATCTTGTTGATCGCCACGATGATGGGAACTCNNTCGTCTGCTGCAACAACCAGGATCACGATGTCGGTTACGTTGGCCCCCCGGGCCCGGAGCGCAGTGAAAGCCTCGTGGCCTGGGGTGTCGATGAACGAGAAGAGCTTGTCGTTGTGTTCCAATTGATAAGCGCCGATGTGCTGCGTGATCCTCCCCGCTTCATCCTCAATGACGTTGGCATGGCGCAGCGTGTCCAGCAGCTGGGTCTTACCATGGTCGACATGGCCCATCACTGTGATTACCGGCGGTCGGGTTTCGAGGTCCTCGGGTGAATCCTCTTCGTGAATCTCGGTTCGGAGAGATACAACCTCTGCCTCTTCCTCCTCCGGAGGCGCCCCCACAGTGACGAGGAAGCCGAACTGCTCGGCCAGAGTCTCGAGGGAATCGGCCGGAACCGGCTGCGCAGCCGCCGCCATCTCCCCCATCGCCACCAGCGCTTTTACCACCGGGCCCGCCGGTTTGTTCATCGCCTCGGCCAGCTCGGCGACGGTTACTCCGTGTGGCACCTCGATCAGAGTTAGGCCGTCGGCCGTGGCCAGATCCTCGCCGTCCTCCTCTTCTTGCTCGGCAGGCTCATCGGCAACCTCGGCATCCGACTCGTCGGGAGCAGCCTCGGCCTCAGCGTCAGCCTGGTCCTCCTGATATGAGAGTCGGACCAAGCCCACCTCGTCCTCATCGAGGCCAGAGGAGGCTGTCTTCACCTCGATTCCAAGCTCGATGGCGCGCTCGAGAACGTCCTTCGACTCCAGATCCAGCTCGCGAGCGAGTTCGTAGATCCTGGTCTTAGCCACGGACTCCTTCTTCCTCTGACTCGGTTACGTCGTCGGCCTCGTCGGCTTCGGCCTCCACCTCAGAGGCTGGTTCCTCTTCGGAAGCTTCCGCCGCCACCTCAACCGGCTCCGCTTCATCGGTATCTTGGTCTGCAGCCGGTTCGGCGGCCTCCTCACTTGCCTCTTCCAATGCCTCCTCGTCGGGACCGTCGTCCCCAGCGGCTACTTCCTCGGCGGCCGCTTCCTCTTCAGTGTCATCGGCAGCGGCCGCTTCCTCGGGTGGGGTGGTCTCGTCGGCCGGCGTGGCGGCNNCCCTCGGGGTTGCTTTCTGGCCGAATGTCAATCCGGTAACCGGTCAGCCTCGCTGCCAACCGGGCGTTCTGTCCTTCCTTGCCGATCGCCAGGGAAAGCTGGCCATCGGGAACAATGACGATCGCTTCCTTCTCCTCCTCATCGACCTTGACCTCCCGCACGCCCCGCACCGGGCTCAGAGCCTCGGCGATGAACTGCTTGATGTCCTCGCGATGCTGCACGAGATCGACCTTCTCGCCCCGCAGCTCATTGACAACTTGGCGGACACGTGAACCGCGGGCGCCGACGCAGGCGCCAACCGGGTCAACGGCGGGATCTGTCGAGATCACTGCCAGCTTGGTACGGTGTCCGGGCTCACGGGCGATTGCCTTGATTTCGACAGTGCCGTCGAGTAGCTCGGGAACTTCCAGCTCAAACAGCGCCTTGATGAAGTCGGGATGGCTCCGCGACACAACTATCGGCGCCCCCTTACCTTCTTCCCGCACCTCGAGAACGAGCGCTTTGACTCTCGCACCGCGGTCGAGCCTTTCGTACGGAATCCGCTCGGAGGATGGCATGATCGCTTCGGCGTCACCCAAGTCGAGCATTGCATAGCGGTGGTCGACCTGCTGAACGATCCCGGTGACCAGATCACCTTCCCGGCCTTGATAGCGATCGTAAACCTGCTCCCGCTTGGCATCGCGCAATCTTTGTTGAATCACTTGCTTGGCAGTTTGGGCAGCAATCCGTCCGAAGTCATCGGGGGTGTCCTCCCATTCCCGCACCACGTTGCCTTCGTCATCCAGCTCTTGGGCGTAGACCAGCATTTCCCCCGTGTCGGGGTCGATCGTTACCCGGGCTTCCTCAGCCGCCCCCGGGCTTCGCTTGTAGGCGGAAACGAGAGCATTAGCCAGCGCGTCCAGGATCGTGTCAACTGGAATGCCACGCTCTCTTTCGAGCTGCTCCAGGGCCTCCATCATCTCAAAATGCATGATTACTTCTTTCCCGGTTTCGGTGGCGGCGTGAATTCAAGAATTGTGCGGGCTCCGGCGAGGTCTGCATAGGCAATCGACGTGACCGTGTCGCCATTTTCGATGGTGAAGGAGTCGTCGTCGGCACTGGTCAGTTCTCCGCGGATCGTTTCCCCCGACCTGGTCTTGGCCACCATTTGCCGGCCCAATGACTTCTGGAAGTGCCGCGGTCTTCGCAACTTGCGCTCGAGGCCGGGCGAAGTCACCTCGAGGTTGTATTTGCCGTCAATGAAACCATCGGCGTCATCGAGGACCCGCGAAATGCCCCGCGAAACATTTGTCAGGTGGTCGAGATCGACCCCGTCCTCAGTGTCAACGACGACGCGCAACGTTCGACCGGACATTTCGAGGTCGTCCAGTTCCACTTGCTCATCGGCCAGATAGGCCTCAATGGTTTCCCACAGCCGGTCCACGCACTTCCTTACATAAAAAGTGGGCGCCGGGCGCCCACTTGCGTCCTCTTCAACTGCCGCGGACTATAGCAGCGGGACCCCCATTAACTTAAGGGTTCTGGTCGTTTCAGAACGAGTCGCGACCCTCTTCAACTACCCGCAAAAGCGTCTCCACAGCGTTATCGAGTGCCAGATCCTGCTTTTCTCCATCGCGCCGGTCGAAGAGCTCCGCACTTTTTTCTGCAACTCCACGAGGACCAACTGTGACGCGCAAGGGAATTCCCACCAGCTCGCTATCCGCGAACTTCACGCCGGGTCGTTCATCGCGGTCATCCAAGAGCACCTCGACCCCGCCTTCGACCAGCGCTCGGTAGATCGTTTCAGCGGCGTCCATAGTGTCCTGATCGTCGGGCCGAACGACGGTAATAACCACCTCGAAGGGCGCGACCTGCATCGGCCATTTCAGCCCGGCTTCATCGTGGTAGGTCTCCGCCAAGGCCGCCAGCGCCCGCTCGAGGCCGATTCCATAGGAGCCCATGACGATTGTCATGCTCTTACCATCCTCATCGAGGACCTCCGCGCCCAGGGCCTGGGCGTAACGCTCCCCCAGCTTGAAGATGTGGCCAACTTCAATGCCGCGCAGGATCTCTAGGGGTGTGCCGCACTCAACGCACGGCTCCCCGGCCTCGATGGCCCGCAGGTCGGCCCATTCGGCGACAACCAGGTCCCGTTCGACGTCAACCCCGCGAAGGTGAAAACCATCTTCATTGGCTCCCGTGGTCATGCCGCGGCGATCTTGAAGCGCGCCGTCGGCAATGACCTTGAACTCGGTGACCCCAACAGCTCCCAAACTTCCCGGTTCAGCCCCGAGCCGCTCCTTGATCTCCTCTGCGACCGCGGGGCGGATCTCCAGCGCGCCGGTGTGATCTCGCAGCTTTTGCTCAACCAGAGCATGGTCGCCGCGGAGCAACACCAGAACGAAATCGCCGTCGAGGAAGTAGGCGAGGGATTTGACCTGGCGGTCGGCAGAGGCCCCGCCCTCGAATTCGACCAGGTCGTCGATTGTCTTGACACCCGGGGTTGCGAACTTCTCGAGCTCGCCCGGTTCATCGACGAGCTGTTCGAGCCGGGCGGTGGCGGCTTCCATGTTGGCGGCGTAGTCGCCCGTCGGGCACAGCACGATCAGGTCCTCGCCCGCATCCGTCCGCACAATGAACTCGACTGAGCCTGTCCCACCCATCAGGCCGGACGAGGCGGCCACCGGAATAGCCTCCAGCCCCAATCGTCGGAAAATGTTGGTGTAGGCCTGATGATGAACATCAAATGCCTTGTCCAGGCCGGCTGAGTCGATGTCGAACGAGTAGGAGTCCTTCATCGTGAACTC
>JABAHO010007483.1_pt2 | contig 10290 bp, 18 predicted proteins | sample 7062071 | NCBI WGS metagenome assembly JABAHO01 (sample SAMN14534356, study PRJNA622989) | marine sediment metagenome | biome: marine biome [ENVO:00000428]; feature: marine pelagic biome [ENVO:01000023]; material: deep marine sediment [ENVO:00002113] | place: India: Gulf of Kutch | collected...
ATGCACTGGACGATGATACGGCCGACCTTTTTCACGCAGAATCTCCTCGGCGCAGCGCGGACGATCAAGGCCAGCGACGAGATCGTCCTGGCGCTCGGCAATGCGGTCGTCACGCCCACCGATATCCGCGACGTGGCCGAGGTCATCCGTGTCGTACTGACAGACGATGCGCATCTCGACAAGAGCTACGACCTCACCGGGCCTGAATCCTTGTCACTGGCACAGGTGGCCGAGAAGTTCTCCAATGTGCTGGGCCGCGAGATTCACTATGTACCCCAGCCTATCGAAGACTTCCGGGCGATTCTCACGCAGGTCGGTCTACCCGAGTGGCGGGTGAACGCCGTCTGTGACGAATTCCGGTTGCTGAGTGAGAAGGCCAGCTCGCGAACGACCGATACGGCCGAGAAGATCCTCGGCAGGCCACCGACTTCGGTCGAGCAGTTCGCCAGGGATCACTTCGGTCTCTACCAGGGATAGCGGCGGCGGCGTTGCAGCGAGACGCATCGCGCCTGGCCGACTCCCGCTCCGTGCTGCGGTTCACGGGGGCAGGCGGTATGCTCACTGCCTGACCGTCTCCGTCTAGCCAACCGCGAACCCTCCGATGAGCACCGATATTGCAAACAAATGGCTGACGCTTGCAGCGAATTTCGCTGTTCTGGCAGGCATCGGCCTTCTGTTCTTCGAATTAGAACAGAACCAGGCGATGATCCGTGCACAGACGCGAGCCCAGATCGCCAGCGAACTCACCAACCTGCTCAGCCAGGTGGCCATGGACCCTCAATTGTCCAGCCTCGTGCGGCGAGCAGACGCCGGCGAAGACCTTTCCGTGGAAGAAGCCTTCCAATACGCCCACCGCAGTGCAGCATGGTTCCGCTTCTTCGAGAACGTCCACTATCAGTATCGGCAAGGGCTGTATGACGAGTCCGAGTACGCCGCTCACCGCGACGGGTGGCGCATGTTCTTCCGGATGTCGGCAACCGCCGTGGAGAACTGGTGCATGTACCGGGAGGTCGTATCGGCGGAATTCAGGGTCGAAATCGACAGCCTGACCGACCTGTCCGTATGCACAACGGAGTAAAGCTCGCAGACGGCTCGCTGACGCAGACGATTGCCGAGAATTGATTGAAACGGAGAACGACCATGATCCATTCCACAACGCCGAGCATCCAGGGACGGGACATCACGAATTACCTCGGCGTCGTCACCGGAGAAGCGATCCTCGGCGCCAACATCTTCAAGGATGTGTTCGCGAGTATTCGCGATATCGTCGGCGGTCGATCGGCCGCCTACGAGCAGGAGCTCGGAAAGGCTCGCGTTATCGCCTTTGAGGAGATGTCTCAGCGGGCCTCCGAACTCGGCGCAAACGCAATCGTCGGCATCGACATCGATTACGAAACCGTCGGATCACAGGGCGGCATGTTGATGGTGAGTGTCAGTGGTACCGCGGTGACGCTGCGTTAGTACGGGAAACGCTCGACGCGTCCATCGACCGGAGATACGTGGGTTCGTGCCAATCGAACTCCTCTGTCTCGACAGCGTAGACTTGGGGTCACTCAATATCCTTCGTATTCAAGGGAGTCTGATCGAACATGGCAGATAAAAAGCGCCAGCGGATTGAACACAGCGGGGACCGACAGGACCTGTCGATCGTGAAAAATCGACGGCGATTCCTGAGGAATGGGTTGGCCGGCATCGCAGTCGCCGGGTTCGGAGTCGGCGCACCGCGCGCATGGTCGGACAATCACGCACCATCAGGCGTAGCGAAACAGAAGATCGCCGTGCTCGGCGGGACCGGGCGCACCGGAAAGTTCGTTGTCGATCAGCTCCTCGATGCCGGACACTCGGTCCGCTCTATATCGAGACGGCCTGGTGACAGGGAAGCCCAGCCGGGCTACGAGTGGGTCGCCGGCGACGTCACCAAACCGGACACGCTGGCCGCGGCGGTCGACGGCGCGGACGCCCTGATATACGCGGTCGGCGTGAATTTCACCAAGGTTGAGACACAGACCCTCTACGACGTTTACGACACGGGCGTGCAAGCTACCGCCTCGGCCGCGAAGAGCGCGGGATTGAAACGATTCATCCTGCTGTCTTCGGCTGGGAGCGTCCCGCGCGATCAGTTGCCACCCATGTTCAGGCCGTCGATGGATGCCAAGACGAAGGGGGAAAACGCGCTGCGCGCCTCAGGCATCGAATATACGATCTCTCGAACCGCGGGACTGTGGGATCGTCCGGGCGGCGAGCACGGGATTCTGTTCTATCAGTCTGAAGACCCGCCACCCGGAGGACCGTTCATGATCTGTCGCGAGGACAGCGCCAAGGTCCTGGTCGAGTGTGCCATCACGGGTAGCGCCGCCTACAAGACATTTATCCCGATCAATGCCGTGACCCCCGAGATAGACTCGTGGCGAGAGGCTCTGGCGATGCTCGAGGAAGACCCGGTGTCGATGCGGGCCACATCGTAGCCGTGAATGTCACAGAGTGCGCCCTTGCCTGGCGATGATCCGCTTTCGGACGCACCGTTCGACTATGGGGAAACCAAGCGCGGGATCGTCCAGATCTCCCGCGACGGAAGAGTCGTGACGACGCTGGCGGGCAAAGACGCGGCCCGGTTCCTCGATCGGGTTCGGTCGGCCAACGCTGCCGGTGCACAACTCGCCATTGCGAAAGCGACGGGACAATTCAGACACGGCACCGAGAAACTGGCCAGGATGAAGCGATCGCGCCGAAGCAGTAGGAGAATCTGTGATGCAAAGGATCCTGATGTCCGTCATCGTGCTTGCCCTGGCCGTACCGCCAGCTCTGGCAGCTGAAACGAACGTCAATATCGTTCGGTGGCTCAAAGGCACGATGGTGTATCGAACCGTTGCGGACGGAAAAGAGACGGGCAGCGAGGAATGGCTCGTGACCGTCCACCCGGATGGCACCCGCACGCTGACGACGACCAATCGCGTCGACACGGCCAATACGCAGCGGACCGTGGTGCTGCGGGTCGCCGAGAATTTCCGGCCGCTGGATCTTTATTCTTCGTTCTGGTTCGAGGGCGCCTGGATCGGGACCAGTCTGATTACAATCGAAGGCGACACGCTGAATGCAGTGGCATCGACGCCGGACGGACGCATCACCCAGCGCGTCACGATTCCCGAAAAGTTCGCGTTCATCCCTCATCCGCTGCAGTCGAACGCCTGGCAGGTATGGACCTACGACAAGGCCGAAGGAGGCCAGCAGACTTCGACGGTCTACGATCTGATGACGCGACTCAGAGGGCCCGGGNNATCTGATGACGCGACTCAGAGGGCCCGGGAATCTCCTCGGTCCGATGTACAATTCCGTCACGACCTGGATCGGCCGTTCAGAAGTCACGGTGCCAGCCGGGACATTCGACACCGATCATTTCAGGACCGAATCCGGTGTCGACATGTATATCGCCGGGCCCGATCTCGTCCTGGTGAAATTCGTCTGGCACGAAGTAGGCCAGGAGTACGTGCTGACTTCGCTCGAGACAGGCCAATAGTCGATCGACTGACAGGGGGAGATTCCGGCGGGCGATTCGCCGGAGACGCTTCTGTGTCGAGGATGTGGGACGCTTACTCGAGAAGCTGCGCTGTACCGCCGGGCGACTATTCCGTCCGGTATTTCGGCGACAGATCTCTCCGGCACTTGCGCAGACTGCACTGGCCGTACTTCGGCCGGGAGCTGAGCGAGGACATTCCGATCGTATGCCACGAATTCGAGCTGGTGTTCCCGTGATAGCCGGTCTGCATCACGCGTCGAGAATCCAGAGAACCCGGTGACGAGGATCCGGGCCGCAAAGATCCGGGATAGCCACGATATTCGAGGGATCTACCTGTCTGCGTTTCCCGATGAAGGAGGGCCAGCCGTTGCCGCACTCGCGGTCGATCTTCTCGAGGCCCAATCGGAGCCGGATACGTTCGCACTCGTCGCCGAGATCGACGGTGAGATCGTAGGTCACATCGCCTTCAGCCCTTTGGCATCGGATGGCCATCCGGACTGGCAGGGATACATCCTGTCTCCGCTGGCTGTCTCGCCCGCCGCCCAGAAACACAGCATCGGGACAGCGCTCGTGACGAGCGGCATGGAAGAAGTCAAAGCCAGGGGCGCCCGCACGCTGCTGGTATACGGAGATCCGGGCTATTACGGCCGCTTCGGATTTTCAGCAGCCGAAGCCACACCCTACGTACCGCCATATGCGCTGGAGTATCCATTTGGCTGGCAAGCCATCGAGTTCGATGGACAACCGGACAGTGACGACGACATCCGGTTTACGTGCGTCGAGTCATTGCGCCATCCGGAGCTCTGGTGACAGGCTCCGACAGTCTCTCGCTGATCGTGACCGTTGTGGTTTTTGGAGGAACCGTGAACGTCGACGAACTCTGCGACTACCGCGATCCCGAAACTTCCCAGGGCGATTCGCAGCGGGCGGCCAGATACGCGGAACTAGCCAAAGGCGAGTAGTCCAGGATTACTACCGCTATTGGCGAAACAGCCAGAGAATCGCGGACAGTAGCGCACTGATGAGAATCATCGTCGTGACAGGCAGGTAGATCGTGACATTGTCACGCTGGATGACGATATCACCCGGGAGACGGCCGAGTGGCAGCTGGCTGACCCACGGCCAGGCCAGACCGATAACGAGGATCGCCAAGCCGACGATGACGAGCGTCTTCTGCACCTGGATTCCACGCGCCGGGCAACAGGTTTTCGATGTTACCGGTTTTGTCATCCGCCGGAGAGGCACATTCCGGGACGCCGGGAGCCTTTGATGGCGGTCACCGGTACCTATGCTCTGATCGTCGAGCTCGCGGCGCCCGCGGTGTTTCCGGATTCGGCGCATCCGACTGTCGCTGCGCTTCGCATCTCGTTGCGCTGCAGCGCAAGCCCACGCTCAGAGCATTTCGGCGACACCTGAAGACGCGGCATCATGGTTCGGCCCCCGCCCGAGAGTGGCCGGTTCGGCCCCGGGCGAGTCTCTCGAGAATCGCCGGGTAGGGATCCCTCGATCGTAACGTCGCTGGCGCCGGCAGCCTCGGCGCTGGTGAGGCAAAATGGTTGATCCTGGCGACGCGGGCCTCGCATGGAGCAAGCAGGAGAGTGATTGATATGAGCGATGCATACGAAGGCGGCTGTCACTGCGGGAACCTGCGGTACAGGTGCACCGAGAAACCCGAGTTCACGTTCTATTGCCACTGCAGCGATTGCCAGAAGACGACCGGCGGACCATTCTCTGTGGAACTCATGGTCAGGAAGGAGGCGTTCACGGTGAGTGGCTCGAGCGCGTCGTACACCGTAACCGGCGCCTCGGGCGGGAAGGTCCACCGCTTGCATTGCAGCGCCTGTGGCTCCGGCGTCTACCTTGAGTGTGATTCCGATCCGGACTACGTATTCCTGAAGGCCGGGAGTCTCGATGACGGCAGCTGGGTGACACCACAGATGCACATCTTCACGTCGGCGAAGCAACCGTGGATCAATATCGACGATGGTCTGCCGCGGTATGAAACGCAGCCCGAGATCTGATCGAATTAAGAACGACCGCGGCGAGAGTGCGCAGACGCGCGATGAGTGAAGCGATGAAAAAGATCTATCTGACCCTGGCGATTGTCGGCGCGGTGGTGCCCTACGCGTTCTTCCTGGGCTTCTTCGCTGACTATGGGTTGTCGCTGCCGCAGTTCGTGTCCGGGCTCTTCGCGAATGGCGCGGCCGGCGGGTTTACGGCTGATCTTCTGATCTCGTCCTTCGTGTTCTGGCTGCTGATGTTCGCCGAGCAGCGTCGGGGGACGGGCCCGAGCCCATACCTTTTTCTCGCGCTAAATCTACTCATCGGGCTGAGCTGCGCATTGCCAGCGTATCTCTGTGTCAGGGAAACTTATGCCAAGTAGATGATTGATACAGGCGGCACAGCCGTGTCGCGATAGCGGCTTATGAAACCAAAATGACGGAGAGACACGATGAGCAACATTAGCGAAACGGCCGAACGCTTTTTCGATGCCTGCGAGACGGGTAAGGGATGGGAGGAATGCCGGCAGTACTGCCATGACGGCGCGACATTCTCGGCCCAGGCAGGCGCAATCGCCGATATAAACACGATCGAGGCTTATACGGAGTGGATGAAAGGTCTGCTGACGCCGGTACCGGACGGCCACTACGAGCTGCGCTCTTTCGCCGTGGACGAGGCTCGCAACAATGTCAGCGCATACGCTGTGTTCCGCGGCACACAGACCGGACCCGGTGGGCCAGTGCCGCCGACCGGGCAGTCTGTCGAGGCAGACTACGTCTATTGCATGCAGTTCGACGGTGACAAGATCCGCCACATGACCAAGATCTGGAACGACGTCATCAGTCTCCAGCAGCTCGGCTGGGCCTAGCAGCACACACGGAGCCAGGGGGGCTCAGATATGTCTGCCATCGTTATCGTCCAGTTCAAACACGACAACTCGCAGGAAGTACACGCAGATAACGCGATGCGATTTTCGACGGATATCGCGCCGAGTGTCGATGGCCTTCGGTGGAAGCTCTACCCGAATCGAGCTTCTGACGGCGCGGCAGGCGGCGTGTACCTCTTCGACTCGGTCGAGCATGCACAATCGTACGCCGAGGGCGACATCGTCGCGAGCATGCGCGAGAGATACCCGGACGTGTCGGTCGAGGTGTACGACAATCTGGACGACGCGAGCAGGGCCACCGGCGCGCCGATAGACCCGTCCTGATCAAATCCCGCCGGCACCGGTGAAAGATCTCGATCTTCAGCCGACGCTCGTCGGCGCCACGGTGACGCTCAGACCGCTCGCGACGGATGATTTCGACGTGCTGTCCACGGCGGCCTCGGATCCGGGCATCTGGGAACAGCATCCGGATCGAATGCGCTACAAGCGTGACGTATTCGACAGGAATTTCTTCTCCACCGCCGTCGAGAGCCGCGGGGCGCTCGTCGTCATCGAAAACGACTCAGGACGCGTCATCGGTTCGAGCCGGTTTTACGAATGGGACCCTGCGGAAGGAGAGGTCGCCATCGGATACACGTTCATCGAACGGGGATTCTGGGGCCGTGGCACGAATGCTGAAATGAAGGCGCTCATGCTCGGACATGCCTTCACCGCGGCGCGAGTCGTCTGGTTTCACGTCGGAGAAACGAATTACCGGTCCCGAAACGCCGTCGAGAAGCTCGGCGCAGAACTGGCACACCGCGAAACGCGAGACCTGGACGGCGGGAAGTTTACACAGCTCTACTATCGTCTCGATCCGCACATGTGGTCGGGAGCCTCGGTGGACGACTGATCGGGGCTCCTATGTCATTTCGAAACTCGACGCTGGCGTTAAGGCTCCTCGATCTTTTGATCGGGTCCTTCTGGCTGTTCCTGCTGGTGGATNNTGAATTGCCGATGCTGCTCGACGAAGTGCCATTGCCAGCCATGCCCGTCGTCCCGGTCGCGAGCGGCATCGCAATCTTCGCCCTCGGCTGCGCTGTCGTAGCCTACTGGCAGCGGAGAAACATCATGGAAGACATGCCGATACTCTCCGATGGCGTCGACCGGCTTTTCGGCGAGGGCGCGTACACCTATTTCACGGGACGTCTCCACCCGGCGAATACGTCAGCTCTGTCGAGTCTCGTGCTGGGTGTCGTCTGTATACGCGCTACTGAGCAATCGATACAAAGCGACTGGAGCTACGCCGTCGCCCTCGGGTTCATCGCATTTTCGCTCGCGATGTTCGTCGCGATACTGCTGAGTATTCGAATGCCGCCCATCCTGAAATGAACCACGCCGATTCCGACACCGCGGCGCTGTTCGAGACGCCTCGAATGCGTTGCAGGCGCTGGGTGCCTGACGACCTCGATGCAATACACGCAGTGTATGCCGACCCGGAATCGATGCGCTGGGTGGACGATGGCCTCCCACTGTCGCGGGAGCGTTGCGCAGAGTGGTTCGACATCACGAGGGCGAACTACGCCAGGCGCGGCTATGGGATGTTCGCTCTGGATGATCGCAAGACAGGAGAGACCGTCGGATTCTGTGGTCTCGTGCACCCCGGGGGCCAACCGGAGCCGGAGGTAAAGTACGCCATCCGACGAAGCCGCTGGGGCGAGGGACTCGCCACCGAAGCCGTCGTGGCTCTGCTCGAGTTCGGCGCCCGGGAGCTGGGTCTCGACACTGTGATCGCAACGATTGCTCCGGAAAACCTGGCGTCGCAGCGGGTGGTTTCGAAAGCCGGTGCCAGGCTCGTGGACGTGCTGCACCATGATGATGGGAGCAGTACCCAGGTGTACGAGTGGACTTCACCATGCGAGCAAAGCGCATGATTCGTAATGAGCCGACGATCGCGGGTACGTGGCGTCTCACAGGCGCCCGGGTGGAGGACGCATCAGGCCGCGCACTGGAGCCGCCATATGGACCGAGCCCGACGGGTCTTCTCCATTTCGATGACCTCGGTCGCATGGTCTGCGCGATCGCCGACGGTCGGACCGGTGAATTCGCGGACCGGGCCTATCTGTCTTACGCCGGCGAGTACTCTTTCGATGGGGAAACGATTTCGACCCGCGTCGATTGCTGTTCGGACCCCGCCTGGCTGGGCTCCGTGCAGNNAACCGGCTCACGCTGTCTCACACACCCGAGGTCGACCGCAGCAGCGGCGCCATTCGCATATTCGCGTGGGAAAGACTGGTGCGAAGCTGATCCGGAATCGGGCACTGGCACACTTGGACTAAACGGGGCCCGTGCCAGTGATATCGTAATTGCCCGCCATCTGACCCGCCGGTTGCTTGCGCCTGGAACTGCCGCGCTGAGGTATGCTCCAGATCGCATTGCCGGAATGTTGAGGGTTTCGATGCGTGCTGGGGATATCGAGATAATACTGTTTGATCTGGGTGGCGTCGTTGTCGATTTCTCGGGTCTCGACGACATAGTTCCACTCCTGACCTCAGTGCATGCGCGAGAGGAGCTCACCAGCCAATGGGTCGAGTGTGATGTGGTGCGAGGGTTCGAGACGGGTGCGCTTTCGCCCGCCGAGTTTGGGGACGCCTTTGTCAAAAAGTGGCGCCTCGACGTCGAGCCGAAAGCGTTTCTGGCGGCGTTCCAAACCTGGACACGCGGTTTCTATCCGGGCGCCCGCGAATTGATCGAGCGTCTCAGAACACGATACCGCGTCGCCTGTCTCAGCAATTCGAATCCTCTTCACTGGGAGGAAAATCTGCACGTGCACCAGGTGCAACCGGCGTTCGACGATGCGATGTCATCGCATCAGCTCGGGTACCACAAGCCCGATCGGCAGATCTACGAAGCGGCGCTGAAACATCTGAACGTCGCTGCCGAGAAAGTATTCTTTCTGGACGATGTCGAGGCGAACGTGGAAGCGGCAAAAGATGCGGGCATGCACGCGATTCGCGCGAGGGGGGTCCGGGCGGTGGAGACTTCCATCGAGTCATCCGGACTTTTGTAAGGCGCAAGTATCGATGGATGCGGCCGGGCAATGTCTTTGCAGCAGGTTGACCCGCGCGGCGATCGAGGTCCACGTCGTCAGCCTCCCAAACGGGATCTTCACGTGGCAAAGACCCGTGCGGCGCTGACACCAAGACGTCGATATTTGTTCCCACGGGTCACATGACCAGCGCTCGCTTCTGGTGGATTCAGGTGCCGGGCTGGCTCCTGTTCGTCTACCTGGTCTATGCCCAGGGCATCCCGGCGATCGACTACGATCTCGGCATCGCCATGGGCACCCAGGAACCGGCCGAAGTGATCACACCGGTTGGCGTGGCGTTCTGGTTCGGATTCGCATTCGCGGACCTCGTAGTCTACATACCGATGCTCGGTATGGGCCTGGCCGGGCATTGGAAGGGGGCCAGCTGGGCACCCTACGTTCTCGGCGGCGCGTTGGGCATCACCGTCTACTGGCCGGTGGTCGTGCTCTCGGCAGCCTTCGACGCAAGCGATGCACCCGGATGGCTATTGGACACGACCATGTTCTGGTGGGTCCTCCCGGTGATCGCGGTTTGGGCCCTCTGGGCGATCTTTGCCTGCACGGCGAACGATCGGCCGGCCGAAACCGCGCAATAGCGTCCTGGCGGTCGAGGCACGGGGCGGATCGTTTCACCTGACCGGCATGTCACCGCCTGCTATTTGCCGATGCAGAATCGGCTGAAGATGTCGCCGAGCAATTCTTCAGTGGTTACTTCACCGACGATCTCGCCGAGCGCGCGCTGAGCCTGCGAGAGTTCCTCTGCCATCAGCTCGCCCGCACGATTGACGGTGAGTTCCTGACAACCGCTGTCGAAAAACTGTC
>JABAHO010018982.1_pt1 | contig 10288 bp, 8 predicted proteins | sample 7062071 | NCBI WGS metagenome assembly JABAHO01 (sample SAMN14534356, study PRJNA622989) | marine sediment metagenome | biome: marine biome [ENVO:00000428]; feature: marine pelagic biome [ENVO:01000023]; material: deep marine sediment [ENVO:00002113] | place: India: Gulf of Kutch | collected...
TGGGGCCCCATGAACATGGCGATGAGGGCTAAGGGGCCCTTTTCGCTTTTGACCCGCGTTCGGTAATCCCCCGAGCAGCGGAACCAACTACTTGCGCGCTGAGCCTTACCCGGCCAGGCCCAGCTGCATCATCATGCCCGCGAGGTCGGGATACGTGTGCATCTCGACCAGCTTGCCGTCCTTGGCGCGTGCGAAATAGGCGCCCTTGGCAGATACAGTTTTCCCGGTTGCCGGGATCGTGTCCTCCCCCATTTGCATCGGGCCCGAGTTCGTACCGCCGAATATGACCTCGGCGGCCACCGTGTCGTCGCCAATAACTCGATTGACCTGATTGGCATGCATGTCGGGGAAGGCTGTCATCCAGCTCATGAAAAACTCGCCGGCACCTTCCTTTCCGACCAAAGGCTCAGGCAGTGCTACGTCATGCCAAACGATGTCGTCGGCGCAATGGCTCAGGAACGATTCAACGTTTCGATCGTTCCAAGAGCCGAGCATTTCGTCATCGAGCTTCGCCAGCTCATTCTTGTCCACGGCAACTCCCTTCCTCGCCGTGGTTCCGACCCCGGTCGGCGGAACCACATTTGAGACTAGGCGGTGGGTCAGGCTCCTGCCGTTGGGAGTCTTGCGCAGCGAGCTGGGGAGCCGAGGCGCCCTTTTCCCTTTTGCCAGAAACTTGCCCCTAGCGGGCTTTCTCGACATATACTCCCACTCACAACTGAGCATCAAGTGGAGGCACCTGCTTCCCACCAGGCTGCGTAGGCAAGCCGTGGTTTCATTAGCAGCAGGTGATCCCTGCTGCTTTTTGTATGCGACTGGAGGAGGTCACATATCGCAACCGAGCCGCGAGTAAACGAACGGATCCGAGCAAAGGAAGTACTCGTCGTGGCCCCTGACGGCGAACAGATCGGCGTCAAGGACACCGACGAGGCCCTATGGCTGGCCAACCAGCTGGGCATGGACCTCGTTGAGGTTTCGCCAGGATCCAAACCACCCGTGTGCAGATTGATGGACTATGGCAAGTACAAGTACGAGCAGTCGGTCAAGGCACGGGAATCGCGCAAGAAGCAGACAAAGACGGTCATCAAAGAGGTCAAGTTCAAGACCAAGATCGATGATCATGATTACAACACGAAGACTCGCAAAGCAGCCGAGTTCCTCGCTGAAGGCCACAAGGTCAAAGCAGTCGTGATGTTTTTTGGCAGGGAGATAACCCACCCCGAAAGGGGTCGTGCCTTGCTGGAAAGAATGATCGAAACGCTGGACGGCATCGCCGTTGTGGAGATGCCGCCGAAGCTGGAGGGCCGCAACATGAGCATGGTTCTGCTGCCGGACAAGGCAGGTTTGGCAGCAAGAGCGAAAGAACAGGAACGGCTGGCCGCTCTGGAAGAGGAAGAGCAGGCGGCACCGGCCGAAGAGGAAGAGCCATCCCCTGCGGCTCCTGAAGGGTCGACCGAAACGGAGGAAGCAGATGCCAAAGCAGAAGACACACAAGGGAGCTAAGGATCGGTTCAAGGTAACCGGATCCGGCAAACTGCAACGCCGTCGCCAAGGCATGAATCACAAGAAGATGGGGAAAACCTCGCGGCGCAAGCGCCGGCTCCACGGCGAGACACCGGTCTCAAAGGCGGACCGCAAAGAAGTCAAACGAATGCTCGGGAGGTAGCGAAATGGCTCGCGCAAAACATGCAGTCCCGTCGCAGCGGAAGCGGCGCAAGGTACTCAAGCAAGCCAAGGGATATACCGGCGCGCGCAGCCGGAGGTATCGCACAGCTCACGAACAGGTGCTGGGGGCACGCGACGATGCTTTCGCTCACCGCCGAGCCCGCAAGGGTGACTTCCGCCGACTGTGGATCACCCGCATAAATGCCGCCGCCCGGCAAAACGGGACCACCTATTCAAAGCTGATCTCTGGTCTGAAGGCGGCGGATGTCGAGATTGATCGAAAGATGCTCGCAGATTTGGCAGTAAACGAACCCAAGGCGTTCACGGCGCTGGTTGAGGTAGCGCGGCAATCCAAGTCCTAAACGACCGTTAGTCGACATCCATGGATGAACTCGAAGCGATCCTGGCGGCGGCTCCCCAAGAGATCGACGCGACCGAATCGATCAAAGAACTGGATGAGCTGGAAAACCGACTAACCGGACGCAAGTCGGTTCTGGCCGAGCTTCGGCGCAGCCTGGGGAACCTCGATGAGAAGGATCGGCCGACGATGGGTGCCCGGCTCAATGAGGCAGCCTCTGAACTGAATGCGCTCCTAACCGCCCGCCGTAGGGTTCTCGAGCGTTCGGCCGAGGATCAGCTGCTGGTCGATGATGCGGTCGACGTGACGCTGCCGGGTGTTGGCTCCACCACTGGAACCCATCACCTCATAACCCAGACGATCGATGAGCTGGTGGACATTTTCCTGGCCCTCGGCTACCAGGTCGCGGATGGTCCTGAGATCGAGACGAGCTGGCACAACTTCGATGCCCTGAACACGCCGTGGTGGCACCCGAGCCGGTTACAGAGCGACACGATGTACGTCGACTACGGGGATCCACGCGATGAGTTGCCGCTGAGAACTCACACATCGCCCGTTCAGGCTCGGGTAATGGTGGATCAGGATCCTCCGGTTTACGTCGTGGTTCCAGGACGCTGCTACCGAACCGACACGTTCGATGCCTCCCATTCGCCGGTCTTTCATCAGATTGAGGGATTGGCAGTTGCCGAGGGGATCACGTTCGGAGATCTGAAAGGAACGCTGCTTCACTTCGCCCAGGAATACTTCGGCAAAGAGCGGTCCATAGAGCTGGTTCCGCATTTCTTTCCCTTCACGGAGCCATCCGCCGAGATGCACGTTTCATGTTTCAGCTGCGACGGATCGGGGTGCCGAGTGTGTGGCCAGAGCGGATGGATCGAGCTGTTGGGGTGCGGCATGGTCGACCCGAACGTGTTCGAGGCGGTCGGCTACGATCCAGCAGCCGTCACCGGTTTCGCCTTCGGCGGCGGAATCGAGAGGATCGCAATGGTGCGCCACGGCATTGCGGATATCCGCCACTTTTTCGACAACGATCTGCGGGTGAATAGACAGTTCGTATGAAGGTTTCGCTGCAGTGGCTGTCCGAGTTCATTTCCCTCCCCACCGACGATGCCCAGGAGTTGTCTGGTGCCCTCGCCTCACTCGGTCATGAAGTGGAGAGCTACGAGATCCTGGAGCCCCAATTCTCGGGAGTCGTCGTTGCGAAAGTCATCGGGATCCGGGCGCACCCTGATGCCGACAAGATTCGGCTGGCGACCGTCGACTTTGGCTCGGGCGAGCTCGAGGTCGTGTGCGGCGCCTGGAACTTCGATGAAGGGGCCACCGTGGCTTATGCCACCGTTGGATCTGAGTTGGCAGGTGGTCTCAAGGTAGATGAGCGTGAGATACGGGGAGTGATGTCGCCGGGAATGATCTCCTCGGAACGCGAGCTGGGCTTGGGAGACAACCACGAAGGGATCTTGCTGTTGGACCCCGGCTTGGCGCTGGGGAGCGACGTTCGGGAGCACGTCGACCTGCCGGACGTCGTGTTTGATCTTTCGATTACCCCCAACCGACCGGATGCGATGTCGATGCTGGGCATCGCTCGCGACCTGGCAGCCAAATTCGAGCTCGAGTTGCGCGAACCATCGGTCGAGCTGGTTGAGCATGATCCGCCGTCCGCGGTGACTGTGTCGATTGAAGACGCCGAAGCTTGTCCGCGGTTCGTTGCCCGCCTGGCGCGCGGCGTCTCGATCGGACCGTCACCGTTGTGGATGCGGCAGCGGCTGGAACGGGCGGGGGTGAGACCCATCAGCAATGTCGTCGACATCACCAACTACGTGATGTTGGAGTTGGGCCAACCGCTCCATGCCTTCGACCATGACCTCGTTCGAGGGGGAATGTTGCGGGTGCATCGGGCGGAGCCAGGTTCGACCATGACCACCCTTGACGACGTGACTCGGACCCTGGTGCCCGATGACATCGTGATTTCAGACGCCGAAGGCATCTCCTCGCTCGCCGGGGTGATGGGGGGAAGTATCAGCGAGGTCGGTGAATCCACTAGCAATGTGCTGATTGAAGCGGCGAACTGGTACCCACCGGCCATCCTCTACACGTCGAAGCGTCATAACCTCCGCACAGAAGCTTCAGCGCGATTCGAGCGCGGAGTCGACCCCAATTTGCCGATGCGGGCCGCGACGCGTGCCACGGCTTTGCTGACTGAGCTGGCTGGTGCGGAGGCTGCCAGTGGCGTAGTCGATGAGTACCCAGCGGCGGTAGCCCCCCGAACTGTCGACCTTCCAATCGGTGAAATCGAGCGCCTGATCGGGACTGCCTTCAGGCCGGAGCAAGCTGCCAACCTTCTCGAGAGACTGGGCATGTCGGTCACAGGAAGTGATCCCCTGCATGTTCTAGTGCCCACTTTCCGGCCTGATGTCACCCGCCCTGCTGACTTGGTGGAGGAGATCGCTCGCCTGTATGGCTACGACAAGTTTCCCCCCACCCTGCCGCGAGGATCCGGCGGAGGGTTGACGTTCGGTCAGGCCCGCGAGCGAGCCCTCCGAAACCGTCTGGTCGGAGGCGGATTCACGGAAGTGGCCACACTGAGCTTCATGAGCGCCGACGACCTCGACGTGCTTGGGGTGCCGGCGGAGGACGAGCGCCGACTCACCATCCGGGTCAAGAACCCGCTTAGTGAGGAGGAGGAGATTCTGCGCACGACGTTGTTACCCGGAATGCTCAAGGTGGCGGCCCGCAACCTTGGCCTAGGTGAGAAGGGTGTGGCCCTCTTCGAAATTGGATCAGTCTTTGTAGCCCGCCCTTCCTCTCGCTACGAACGCCTACCGGACCAACCCCATCACTTGGGCCTTCTGGTGACGGGAGGATCCAGCGCCACCGGCCTCAAGACTGAATCCCGGGTCGCTGACGTCTTTGATATCGCCGCAGCTGTCGACAGCCTGGCCAGGGGTCTGGGCATCCACGCCGTTGAGATGCGCCAAGAACCAATACCGGGGTATCACCCGGGACGTTCTGCAGTGATCATGATCAAGGGTCAGGAGGTCGGCCACTTGGGCGAGATCCACCCCGCCGCGGCCCGGGTGTACGGTCTGGACGGCCGAGTAGGCGCAGCAGAACTTGATTTGGAGCCGTTGCTGGATCCGGTCCCGCTGTGGCAACTCGCCGAGCCGAGTTCGTTTCCGTTTCTGCAGTTCGATCTTGCGTTTGAGCTGGCAGTCGATGTTCCTTCCGCCCGGTTGGTAAGCACGGTGCTTCGCGCCCAGCCGGAGGTGGAGGCCGCCGAACTGTTTGATGAGTTCGTGATGGGTAACGATCGCAAGAGCTTGGCGGTTCGAGTTGTCCTCCGAGCTTCCGACCGCACCCTCACCAACGAAGAAGCAGCACCGATCCGACTCGCAATCATCGACGAGGTTCAGACCAAGCTGAATGGTGTCCTGCGGGGCGCCTGATGGCACCGGCTGGGATTTCGCTCGATGGCCCGGTGGAAGAGATCGCGGCGAACCTGCTCGGGCTGCGACTGCGAACTGATTTTCCGCCCGGCCCCACTGAAGTCGTTATCAGCGAGGTCGAGGCCTACGCGGGGTCGAGGGATCCGGCCAGCCATGCCTTCCGGGGTGAAACGTCGAGGAATCGCTCCATGTTTGGCCCGCAGGGCGCTCTTTATGTCTACCGGGCCTACGGAATCCATTGGTGCATGAACGTTGTGACGGGTGGCGTCGGAGATCCCTCCGCCGTGTTGCTCCGTGCTGGGCTGCCGACCGTGGGTCGAGACGTCATGGTTGAGAGACGGGGGAGAGGGGACAACTTGACCAACGGTCCCGGCAACTTAACGCAAGCCTTGGGTGTAACGGGAGCAGTCGACGGCACCTCGGTTCTGGACGGACCGGTTCGCCTACTGGCCGGCGAACGCGTCGAGGGCTCAATCGTCGCTGGACCACGGGTCGGCATCAGCAAGGCGATCGACCGGCCGTGGCGATTCGTTCTCCAGCAGAAGGCGATAAGCAGTAAGCAGTAAGCAGTAAGCAGAGCTGGCGAGGGTTTCAGCCTATTGCCTATTGCCTATTGCCTATTGCCGCAACCTCAGTCGCTCTTGAGGCGGCTCCGCATGCGCTCCATGGCTTCTTGGGTTGCCACTTGGCTGGCCATTGCTCCGGCCAGAACCTCCTCTGCTTCAGCGAGAGTGCTCTCGGCCTGCTTCTCTGCCTTGTTGAGAATCGACTTGGCCTTGGCGTCGGCATTGGCTAGTTGCTTTTCCTTCGCCGTGACTACTTCGAGGCGCTCCTGGAACTCATTGCGCAGGCTCTCCATCTCGCTTAGCTGCTGGGCCGCTTCCTTCTGCAACTCAGTTGCCTTAGTGCGATCCTCTTCGGCCGCAGCCAACTCCTTGGCAACGTCTCTACGCATGTCTTCGGCCTTGGCTTCAGTCTGCTGAGCCTTCTGCTGGGCCTGCTCCATGAGCTCTTGAGCCCGATTGCGAAGGTCGCTTGCTTCCTTCTTCGCTTCGCTCAGGCTCCGCGCCGCATCGGCAGACACCTTGTCGGCCTCCAGCTTGGCTTGCGCTTTCGTCTCACGGGCCTGGGCCTTGAGCCGAGCGGCAGCCTCTTCGTCACCGGCGGCCTTCTCGCTGGCAGTTTCGGCGGCTTTCATCAACGCATTGGCCTCGCTTTGAAGTCGCTCTGCCTTGGACAGCTGGTCGACAGCCTTAGCCTCTCTCTTCTCCAAAGTAGCGACGAACTCTGCCACCTCGGCGCGCTCCTTGTCGGCCTGTGCTTGGGCGGCCTTACGAATCGCCCGGGCCTCGGTGTGGGCCTTATCAGCCGCCTGCTGCACTTGGGCAACGACCTCTTCAGCAGCCGTTCGCTTTCCGCGAGCATCGGCTGTGAGCTCGCGCGCCTGACTGTGGGCGTCGGCTCGGATTTGAGCGGCTTCCTCTTTAGCGGAGGCAAGCTGCCCTTCCGCCTCCTTGTGCAGACCTTGAGCTGCCGACCGCATCCGATCGACTTCATCCTGCGCTGAAGCCAGAATCTGATTTGTCTTGCCGCGCAGGCTCTCGGCTCTTGACTCAGCCGAGGCCAGCACCTCTTCAGCCTCCTGGCGCTTGGCGGCTGCCTTGCCCTCGGCTTGGGAGAGCTCGTCTTGCGCTCTTTGCCTGATAGCGGCGGCTTCATCCCTGACTCGCACAAGCTCTTCCTTGGCGGCCGTGAGAGCCTTCGAAGCCTCCACCTGCTGTGCGCGCACGGAGACCATCAACTCTTCCGATTCCTTACTGGCTGCCGCCCTCTGTTTCTCAGCCTCAGAGAGCGCTTGTGAAGCCCTCGCGTCTGCTGCCTTGGCCTTGTCAAACTCCGCCTGAGCCGTCGACTTGAGTTGAGCCGCCGCCTTGCGGGTGCTCTCGGCTTCATGCTGGGCTGCTGCTAGTTCCTGAGCTCCGGCGTCGACTTGGCGCTTGGCCTCGGCCTGTGCCTCGGTAAGGGCAGCTTGGGCCTTGGCTCGAATCTGCTCAGCGTCGGCTTGGGCTTTCGAGAGCTTCTCCTTGGCCACGGAGTCGGTCTTGGCCAACTCGGCTTCCTTCGCCTTGACGGCATTCATCCGGTTGGCCGCTTCGGTGCGGATATCGTCGGCTTCAGTCTGTGCCGATGACAGCAAAGCCAAGACTTCTTTTTGCTTCGAAGCGGCTGCCTCTTGTGCTTCAGCCAGGGTCTTCTCTGCCTTGGCCTCGGCTTGGTTGGCCTTCTTCTGAACCTTGTTTGCCTCTTCGCGCACTTTGGCGGCTGCCTGCTCGGCTTCCTGGGTGATTTGGGCCACCTTGGCATTGGCTCGCTCGACCGCATGGTCGGCTTCTTTGCGGACTTCAAGCGCGGAATCGCGCGCGCTGGCTAGTGCCTCGGCCGCATCGCCGATGGCCGCCTCGGCCTCGGCGCGGGCCTCTGCCAGGACCTTCTCCGCTTCCTTGCGATTCGAAGTCGCCTTCTTTTCAGCCTGGGCGATTATTTCTCCCGCTTGACTCTCGGCGTCCTCGAGCTCCTTTTGCCGACTGCGGGCCTCATTGAGAAACCGACGAGCTTTGCCGAGGATGGCCTCAGCCTCGACCTGGGAATTGCGGGTCAGCTCTTCGGCCGCCGTGAGCGAGGCGTCTCGTTGCTGATCTGCCGTCGACATGAACTCGGTAGCAGTCGACTGCAGTTCGGCAGCCCGCTTGCGCGCCGCGGTAAGGATGGCTGCGCTTTCCTCCTCGGCGTTGGCGAGCTTGGCGGCTTGGGCCTCGGCGGCCTCCATCTTGCTGGTAGCGAGCGCGATCAGCTCCTGGTAGCGGGCCGCCGCACTTTCCCGCAGCTTTCCTGCTTCCTGAATGATCTGCTTTGATTCGGTCTCGGCGCGTTCGAGAACCTTGTGTGCCTTCTTCTCGGCGTCGAGAAGCTTCTGCCGGGCTTCCTCATTGGCACCCTGGAGCGGCTTCGCCGCCTTCTCCGCACCTTCAATCAGCTCCTTCGCCTTACGTTCTGCTTCGTCGACCCTCTGTGCCATTTCGGCATTGATCTCGCTGCGAACCGCCTCCTTGGCCGATTCGGCGGCCTCCCGGGCCTCCTTGAGAGCTTGCTCCAGATTTTCGACCCGCGCCAGCTGATCGGTTGCAGTCCGGCGCAGTTTGGCGACGTACTTCTCGACTTCGCTCGGGTCGTAGCCCTTGCGGACAACCTTGAAGTCGCTTTTGGGAATGAGGTCTCGCGGCTTAGCTTCCGAAACCATATGCTGTTCGCCCTCCGTGTTGGTTCTCGCCTATCAGGGAACCCTAAAAAGCGCCAACTGTCAACACGCCTAGTGGTGGTCTATACCACTCTGCGTGTCAGCCCTCGGAGCCCGGGTTAACCCACATGGACACGCTACCACTTGCTGGGGAGCCGGCGCTCGGGGATTGCTTCCAAACCCGCCCAGCCCGACGGAGGGCGTCGGCGGCATCCGTCTCTGCCTCGGTGATCACGTCGACCGGGATGCCGAAGATCTCGAATTCAGCGAGCGCCGCGTCCAATGTCATGCCGAGCACATCTGGAACCTCAGAGCCAGGCTCGGGCCCAGCCAGCGTGAGGACGACAGTGGAACCGGCTTGAGCCGGGATGCCGGGATCGGGCGATTGTCCGAAGATAGTGGCCTGTGGAAGGCTGCCGCCGTCGGTCCACTTGAGCTCAATCTCGAACCCCGCCCGGTTGAGCGCACTGACCGCCTCGCCGAGCTCAATTCCGATGACAGGTGGGACTTCGCCGGCTCCGATGCCCACCAGGCCGGCTGGATTGTGGATTGGGCAGATCACACTCGGAGCGTGCTCCTCGGGAAGATTGAGCCGGTGGACGTGCTCATGAGGACACAACGGCCCAGCCAGGTAGCCCGTAGAGAGGTCGATGTCGACCGAAACCGTGCCGTCTTCGCCAACCTCCGGCAACAGCGAATAGGGCGTGGTGGCCATGGCACTGGCCGAGTAGGCGGACCAGATCTGGGCCGGCCAAGTTCCGCCGGTGATGGGGTAAGGCGTAACCGGGTCCTCCATCGCGAGGTTGTCCTGTGCGAAGCCAACCCAGATGGAGGTGACGAGGTCGGGGGTGTAGCCGACGAACCAGGCATCGCGATGGGATTGGGAGGTACCGGTCTTACCTGCAATCGGACGACCGATCCGGGCTTGCTGAGCCGTTCCGCGCTTCACCACTTCGGTTAACGCAGTTGTTACTCCATGGGCGATCTCCGGATCCATCACCTGCTCTATGTCCGGCGTTTGCTCGACAACCACCGTTCCGTTGTGCCGCTCGATCGTTGTGAACATCGACGGCTGGACTTTGAGCCCGTCGGCCGCGAAGACGCCAAAGGAGGCCGCCATGTCGAACGGAGTTACCTCCTGGGCTCCGAGCGCCAGGGCATGGTAGGGATCGAGATCCTGGCTGATGCCCATCTCCTCCGCAAGCTGCTCCACCGCTTGCGGTCCGACCTCATCGATGAGCCGGGCGTACACCGCGTTGACCGAATAGACGGTGGCCTCGAGCACTGTCAACGGAGGGAAGGCCGAGTTGTTGTAGTTCTCCACCGTCCAGATTCGCGAGTCGGTTTGGATCTCGACCTTGCGCCCTGCCTCGTACACGTCGTACAGATCAATGCCGGCTTCAAGGGCCGCCGCGAGGACGAAGGGCTTGAAAGCCGAGCCCGGTTGCCGAAGCCCTTGCGTGGCCAGATTGAAGTTGGCTATTGGATCTTCGAGATCGTAGAAGTCGCGGCCACCGACGATGGCACGCA
>JABAHO010011394.1_pt1 | contig 10280 bp, 8 predicted proteins | sample 7062071 | NCBI WGS metagenome assembly JABAHO01 (sample SAMN14534356, study PRJNA622989) | marine sediment metagenome | biome: marine biome [ENVO:00000428]; feature: marine pelagic biome [ENVO:01000023]; material: deep marine sediment [ENVO:00002113] | place: India: Gulf of Kutch | collected...
CCGATTCTGGCAAAATCCTCAATTGTGATTCCCGCCAATCCTTTGCCTAGGATGATCCGCTTGTTGTCCATAAAGATGCAGCCGGGGGCGATGAAGACGCCTTTTCCGATCGAAACGGATTGGGTAACGTAACATTGACTCTGCACCATTGAGCGATCCCCCATCTTGATGTAGCCATCTAACACGGCTTGTGTGCCCACTACGCAGTTGCTTCCCAAGCTGACGTGTTCTCGAATCAAAACGTTGTGACCGGTGCGAAGGTTCTTGCCAATCTTTACGTGTTGATAGACAACTGAGCCAGACCGGATGATTGATCCTTCACCAATTCGTGTAGCAGGTTCCTTGATCACGAAGCGTGCCACGTTTGGACTGGTTGCCGAAAAATCAGCCTGTTGCAGCTGCAGTTTCGTCGGATGCCCGATGACGCAGTGGTCGCCAACGATGCAGTTATCTTCCACAACGGCTCCGGACAGAACCACCGCAAACGGCTTTATCTCCACGTTTCTGCCGAGCTGTGCTCCGTCTTCAATGTAGGCCCCGTAACCCAAGTCAACGTCTTTGCTGGAATTCAGTCGTTTGTCAGTGTCTGTCAATCTAGAACCGTTCGCCTAGGCTGGTTATCACGTAGTTCATCTCATCGTCCGTCATTGACGCGTACATAGGCAACGTCAGAACTCGCTCTGACAGCTCTTCCGTGACGGGCAGGTCCCCCTTCTGGCAGCCGAAGCGCTCTCGGTAAAACTGTGTGAGATGAACCGGGGAGAAGTATACCTTGGTCATGATGCCCTTGTCGGTCAGATGGTTCTGCAGGGCATCTCGCTCCTTTCGTCCACCGGCAACCTGAATGGTGTACATCTGATACACGTGGAAGTAGCCTGGCGGAGCTTGAGGAACTCGGACCTCGTTTATGCTTGAGAGGTGTTGCGACAAGTACGCCGCGTGTTTTCTTCGCAGACTTATAGCTTGGTTCAGCTTTTTCATCTGGGAAACGCCCACGGCCGCAATGATATTGGACATTCGCCAGTTGTAGCCCAGTTCGACGTAGTCCATCTTCCGTGTTGACGTAAAGTAATTTTCAGTTTCGGCTCGCCCATGTGACCTGACGAGCTTGAGCTTTTCATAAATACGCTGCTCATCGGTAACGATCATTCCGCCTTCTCCAGTGGTAATGACCTTGTTTCCGCAGAAACTGAACATCGCAGCGTCGCCAAAGGAGCCCGTGGGCTTTCCGTCGATGTTGGCACCAAGAGATTCCGCCGCGTCTTCCAAAAGCCAAAGCTTGTGATCTTCAGCGATCTCCGTGAGCGGGTTAATATGGCACGGTAAGCCTCCATAGTGAACGGGCATAATAGCCTTGGTTCGCCACGTAATCTTCTTCTGAACGTCCTCGGAATCGAGCCCACACGTCTCAGTTTCTACATCGGCAAACACTGGCTTCGCACCGACGAAGAGCACCGAGTTGGTGGTCGCGATAAACGTGAAGGAGGGAACGATGACTTCGTCTCCCGGCTTGATTCCGTAGGCCAACAGCATTGCATGCAACGCAGAGGTGCCAGAGTTGAAAGCGACCCCATACTTCGCTCCAACGTGGTCGGCGACGGTCTTTTCAAACTTCTCGATATTCGGTCCGGTGGCCCAAAACATTCCTTGCCGGATAACCTCGGCTACGTGATCTGCGTCGTCGTTATCCCAGTAGATTTTGTACAGAGGAATCTTCCAACGTGGCATTCTAGCTTCTCACGCTCTCCGGTTGTCTCCTTCCCTCGGAAAAGCGCCGATTCGAGTTACCTTAGGCATGGGTATCTTCTTGTTGTTCGGCATTGTCGGATTTAGCTTTTGTTGACCTGTGCTCCGCGGTTTCCTCGTCGTGTTTGATCAGAGAAAGCTCCATGGCCAGCTTCATCACGAGATTTTGCAACTCCGAGATTCGGGAGTGCATGTAGAGAAACACAAGCAAGAAGAACAGAAAGCCGGTGGCGGTAACGGCGGAAATGAGCTCTTCGGTGCCGTACAGCAAAGTCAACAGTTCGAAAAGATAGGGCACGGTTGAAAAGAGACCTAGCGCAACTCCAACGGTAAACCAGAAGGCAAAGCCTTTCCCCTGAATCTTGCGTTTCCTCAGGAGGTAAAAGTCCAGAAGTATAATAGCTAGCGCAAAAGCTGTGCCAACTACAGAATACCGTTCCCACAACTAGAAGCCCTTCATGACACGAGTTCTTCGAGAAGCGTTGCCACGAGTCGCAGGGGGTACATCAGCATCTTGCCATTGGAGAAGCTCTTGGACTTGCCATATCGTCGCGGAAGAACGTCGATGGCCACTTCCTGCATTCGCAACCCAAGCTTGGAAGCCAAAAAGGTTTCCGCAACCCAAAAGACTGAATCCTCGGTGACCTTTCGCTCCTTGTATTGATTCATCAACGTGCGAATCGCCTTGCGGTTCCAAGCCCGCATCCCCGAAGTAACATCGGTTACTTCCATCTTTCGCAACATAGAAACCAAGGTTGACGAGAACAGCCGTCCCCCATTTTTCACCGACGAATCCCCATTGTGACTGTTGTGCACCGAATACCGGGAGCCAACCGTGATGTCAGCTTCACCGTTCATCAGAGGTTCCAACATGTTCGAAATCTCATCGGGTTTATGCTGACCGTCCGCATCGATCTTCACGGTGTAGTCAACCTCGTGTCTCGCCGCCATGCGATAGCCTGTTTGAATGGCGATGCTGCCTCCGCAGTGAAACGGCAACGACACAACTTCCGCTCCCGCTTCAGCCGCGTTCTTCACGGTTCCATCATCAGAACCGTCATCAATCACAACGACCCGAAAATCAGGATGCAAATCCTTGACAGACTTGACGATGCCGCCTACAGTTTGCTCCTCGTTGTAAGCTGGAATCATAATCAGAACTTTCGAGGGTAAACTCATGGTTGGGAGCAGGCCTCCAACGGGCTGACACATTTGCATTCCTCAATGAATCGGGGTATCCCGACGCTTGGAGAAGTCGCCACGCATCCCAGGACGTTTTTCATCCGCGAAACATCAGCATAAATGCTGTATTCGCCGTTGTGAGGTGAGTTATACAGGATTTGCACGTTTGGAAAACTCCGTGTAATCATTTCAGCGATTTCCCGAATTGAAACGCCAACGCCGGAGCCCACGTTGATAGCAGTTTGAGAATCATGGACGCCATCCAGCGACTTCACGAAGGCTTTGACAACATCGCTGAGCAACACGAAATCTCTCAGCTGGTTGCCGCCGTTTACAACTATGGGTTCGCCAGCGACTGCCTTGCGGAGAGATTGCGAGATCATTCCTTGCTCTTTGTGTAGATCGCCATAGACATTGAAAAGGCGCAGAACGGTTGGCTCAAAACCGTAGCTTTCAGCGTACCCGCGAATGAGCATTTCAGCGGCCAGTTTGTGGCATCCATACACGGTAGTTGGATTTGGGACTGCTTTCTCGTTGACTTGGGGACCATTTGTTACGCCGTAAACTGCGGCGGTAGAGGGAAAAACCACGCGTTCAACATCACAAACTCTCATGGTTTCCAGGATACTGTGAACACTTGAAACGTTCAACCGAAAACTGGCGCTAGGCTTTTCGTTGCAGCCGGGAATAGAGGCAAATCCCACCATATGAATGACGCGAGAAATCTCATGATCGCGCACAGCTTTTTGAAGTTTGACAGAGTCAAAAACGTCTCCACGGATAACAACGACGTTGCCTTTTGCGCTGTCGGGCGGTTGAAGGTCATAGGCCACAGGCTTGTGCTCAGCGTTTTGACCCAAAGCATCTACGATATGGGAGCCAATGAACCCTAAGCCGCCGGTGATGAGCACGTTTTCCGTCAGTCTATCCGCCACCCGTGAAGTCCTACTTGTTGTGACCACTAAGTGAGTTTATACCGAGAAATCTGACAAAATCCAAATCGTACTTCCAAAGCACAGCACGGAGATTGCCCCATCGACGGGCGAGTTCACAGATCTGTGCGGCAATCTCGCGTCCCGCTCGCTCGATTTTGGTCAGATAGTTGTCTTCCAGGGTCCTGAGAAGCTTGTCAACGATTGCCAAAACGGTTTTCATCAATGCATGGCTGCGAATTCGCTCTACGCATCGGATGGTTAAGTCGATGACGCCGCGTTCCACTCGGGAAAGCGCTTTGAACCAAACTTTCCGCCTTAGGGCTCTAACTTTAATCTTCACTAGACCCTGTATAGATAGCACGTACGTTCTGCCTTCCTCTCACTCTGGTATCCCTCAGCGAGAGGGATATACTTATCGATTACTAAAAGAACGAGAAACCATATTAAACTTTACTTCAAAATCTTATATAACAAGCTTCTATAGAAGTTCCCCCAACACGACGTCGCAAAATCTGCAAAAACGTTTCATTCTCATCACTTTCAACGCTTCAGTGCAAACAACTTGCACTTTCATCCGATGAACCATTAAGAAATTCACCGAACTCAACGTCGCCCATGGCCCTGATGAAATCGTCCGATTATCGAGCAACCCGTGCATCCCCGGGAAACAATGGAACGAAAAGCGGTTCTCTTGCTTTCACAGGTATCGTTACTCACCGGCGCGCCCGCGTCTTCCGCCGTTTAAATTTCTTTCTTCGTCGCCGCCAAAAAAGCCATGCGCCCCCTAACACCACCGAACCTGCGGCAACGCCCCCTGCAGCATAGAGAACGTTCTCAGATTCGTTGCCGTCCCCATTGGAAGCGTTGCTGTCAGGACGCCACAGGTTGGTGTCTATAAGCTCTTCCGACATGGTCCACGCTGCAATCTGCCTACCCGCTTCATCACTGTACAGTCCAGCGCCCTCCCGTGAGGTCAGGACTCCAGTCGCACGATCCCAATAGTAACTGATTGAAATCTGGAGAAATCGCAGCGGATCATCATCCGTAATTCGACCTCCCCTCAGGTTCAAGTAGTTTACTTCGCGAATCGCGCCAGCGCTAAAGCGAGAGGTCGTCTCGTTGATCCAGAGACGTTCTATCGATGCTGGATAAAGCGGATCATTGGCACGCAGCTTTGCCGGAATAAACATGAAAGTGTCGTTGCCCACGCCGTCATACAGATCGATGTGGAACAACACAGACTGCTGGGTGTCGTTTTTGAAGTGGGTGGTCTGATTACAGATTACCGCGGTGTCAGCGATGTGATCGACCACATTCTTATACCATGAAGTGTCGTTCAAAACTGTAACTTCCGGTTCAGGTTCCATCTGTTCGGAGTCCCAGGTGACTTCAATGTCTCCATAGGTCGCCCAATCACCCACCTTCACTCCTATGGTGGGGACTTGAGCCTCAGTAGAATCCAAAAGGGCGAAACTCAACAGCATCCATATGAGAATCGAGAAGATGAACGTTGAAAGGGGCTTTTTGGGCATCAGCTTCACATACGTTGTAAAATCGAAAACCCATATAAAAATGCTGACTACACAAAATACTAGAACCCTCTAACAGGGTGATCCCGCGAAGACAACTCACAAAGCGCACACCAGAACAAACGAGAAAACGCGTCAGAGTCCAGCCACTTCATACGCCTGACCCACTAAAATGCGTGACCCGTAGAACCTGAACAGGTTGTGTGTGATCAGGGCGGCGGCGGAGGAGGTGGAGAAGATGTCTTCTTCGGCTTCACCTGAATATGCCCTGTGCCAGTAAACGGAGTACCATCGTACAGTTCGCCGGTTATCGTCAAGTCGACGACATAGTTTCCTTGCGGGTTGGGTGGCATTCCCACGTGATAGATCTTCAGCCACATTACGTTGCGCACACTTGGTCCATCAAAGTCGCAACGGTACTCGGGTGGTGAAGTTCCTGTCGAATTGCTCCCAGTGACTGCGGGAACAGTTCCCTCGAGCAACACGGTGCTCGTGTTAATCTCGACTACTAGTTGGTCTTCTCCTTTGGCCGCTTTGAATCGTATCGTAGCTGTTACAAGCTCATCGGGATTGTTCAGATCCATAGTTTTGGGTTCAAACGTCACGCTGAAGGCTTCAATTAGCGCGGTTACGCCAGGCATGAGAAGTGTTCCCACAGATAGAAATATCAAAACCGCTGCGAAAACGACAGTCAGCGCTGTTGGTTTCATAATGTTCTACTCTCTCAACCACTATCTTCTACACCCAGCGCTCCTTAAAAAATTTGAGGTGTAATGTTCTAGAAGACAAGGACTGCATCTGGAAAGGTCCTCTTCGAGATAGAACAATGTTACTGAAGAAATCACGCGTTGCTTTTTAAGACAGAAATTACGTAGTAATCATGTATGCCCCGCAGACGCGTTCTTCTCACGTGCTTAGAGAGTTTTCTGCTTCTGGCCGCCGTTTTCACACTCTTCCCGATGGGGAACGTGACCTACGGGGTGGTGCTCACCGTTCCCGATCAGTATCCAACCATCCAAGACGCCATAGTCGCCGCGAGCGCCGGCGACACCATCAGTGTGAGCCGCCGATCAGGCGAGGCACAAAGCATCTACTCCGAGAAACTCATCATCGACAAGCAGCTCACGCTCGTGGGAGAAAGTCGGGAAACCATCATAATTGATGGAACTAGCACGGGAACGGTCATTCGTATACAAGCCGATAGCGTGGAGATCAGAGGATTCACCATTCGAAATGGCGGTAGCCGATACAGCGGGATCCGAGCCAATGGCTATTCCTACCTAACGCTTGCTGACAACATTGTCGAGGCGAACAAATACGGCGTATCGTTGCTCTACTCCTACTACAACACGATTGTCCAGAACCTGATGATCGACAATAGCGCCGCCAGCATAAGTCTATCCGAATCCCTCGGCAACAATATCAGCGACAACAACCTCTCACAGAGCGCCTACGGAGTTTCGTTGTCTTCCACCAACGCCACGTTTGTGGTAAACAACACGGTGACCGACACCTCCTACGGCATCTACCTAGAGGCTTCGTCCAACGACACGGTCGACAGGAACACTTTGCTGACGGATGGAGTGGACGGCATCTTCCTCCATGCGTCTCACGATGTCATCGTCAGCGGGAATATGATCACTGGGAGCGCCTACGGCATCCAATTGTACAACTCGCAGGCAATCACGGTGCTTGCCAACAATGCAACCGACAACTCCTATGGCATCTACCTCGCATATTCGGGTCCGTCCAACGTTATTGCCAACAACACGGTCTCTGGAAACGACTGGGGTGTGTCACTGTACGGTTCCTCTGGCAACACGGTCTCGGGCAACACGCTAGCTTACAACACGTACGGAGTGGACCCCGTCACGAACGCCAACAACAACCTGTTCCACCACAACAACTTTCTGGACAACATCGAACAAGCCGTGTGGAACCCCGACTGCACCAACGTGTGGGACAACGGCTATCCCTCCGGTGGAAACTACTGGAGCGACTACGCAGGCCCCGACTCCAACGGAGACGGCATCGGAGACACCCCCTACACCATCGACCCGATGAACCAAGACAGATACCCCCTCATGCATCCCTGGTTCAGCGACATCGCCATAGTCGATGTGGAAGCCTCAGCTCCTGCCGTATATGTGGGAGGCACCGTCAACATCACAGTCACAACGGAAAATCAAGGAACCCTGATAGAAACCTTCAACGTCACCGTCAAATACGAAAATACAACCCTGGGAATCCTCGAACCCATCGGAACACAGGAAATCATAGACCTAGCGCCTGAACGCAGCTCCACTTTGACATTCATTTGGAACACCATCGATGTACAGCCCTGCATGAACTATACCATCCTCGCGGAAGCCAGTGTACTGCCTGGCGAAACGGACGTCACAGACAACACGTACATTGACGGCAAGGTCCAAGTCAGAATCCTTGGAGACGTGAACGGAGATGGTTCCGTAGACGTCCTAGATCTATCCACCGTGTCCCTGGCCTACGGAAGCTACGCAGGGGAACCGAACTATGATCCAATCGCGGACTTGAACCAAGATGGGTTCGTGGACATGCGCGATTTAGTAGCCGTCACGAGAAATCTAGGAAAAACCTACTAAGTGCACTGGCAGATTCGACCAGGGCAGGTACCGCATCAGCTTCTTATCTTCCCGACAGAGCTATTCGTACAACAGTTTGCCCAAACATTTTCGCGCTTCAACGGGAGCACTTTCCCGTCCCAGAAATACGTGTGCGTGGTTCCTCGCCGTGTCCAAGTAGAAGATTGTTCCACGAAGACTTAATACTCGTCAAGTCTTCAAAACTACATAATTGGGGATTCAGCGTGAACAGAAGAACGGTAGTGCAGATCATTTGTTTTGGAACGCTCATTCTGGCTCTGGTGCTACCGGGAATTCCCGTCGCTTTAACGGAAAAAACGGCAAATGCGGCTGTGACCAGCCCCGCAGGTCTCCAAACTTCTGATGGCTTCGTTGAACCCATCATCCACCATGCTCCCAGAATAGACCGAAATCTTGACCACGTTCAGGATCGACTCACCCGCATGACGCAGCAAACGCTACAGACACAGGAGAACGCCCCTCTGCCCATCGTGGTGACCCTGAGCACGCCTGTCTCTTCTCAGGATCTGGAATCTTTCAGACGACTCGGGGGCAACGTCAAAGATGTTTACGACTACGTGACCTACGGTTTTTCAGGAGGAATCCCAGCGTCGAACCTATCATCGTTTGCGGCCCTGCAAGCGGAGAGACTCGCCATGGTTGAATATGACACCCCCCTGCAGTATCATCTAGATCTGAGCACCCCGCTCATTCAAGCAAGACCCACCGTGTGGGACACGTACGGCTACCTGGGATCTCCCAACTACTCCATTGCCATCCTTGACACGGGAATTGATGACGCCCACCTAGACCTTGCTCCTTATCAAAACCTCAACTTTTCCAGCAAGATTGTCGGCTGGTATGACGCCACCTCGGACGGTTCCCTGATGCCCGAAGACTACGGAGAACACGGCACCCATGTGGCAGGAATCGCCGCGGGCACGGGGACAGCAAATAGTCTGCAAGGTTCCGGAGCAATTGAAACCACATTCACCTATGTTCTGCCCCCCAGTGGCTACGGATACATGGACTACATTGATGTCATGAATCCGGGTACCATTAACCTCACTCTGCAGTGGAGTGGCCCCAACTCCGTGCTCTTGAGACTGGTCGACCCGCAAGATAGCATTGTTGACCAAGTCATCGGAGGAACCTCACCAGTAGCGCTCGAGTATTCGACCGAAGGCGCCGCATATCCTACTGGACGCTACGGCGTTCTCGTTGGAAACTACCTGGGACCTGCAGGCGCCCCGTTTTCGTGCACGGAAAGCTATCCCTACGCGGGGCTTAATGATGGACACGCTCTGTTCAGAGGAGTGGCTCCAAACGCCAAACTCGTCGGAGTCAAGGTGTTTGATAACACAGGGTCGGGGACCCTGGCAACTCTCTTGGGTGCCATGGACTGGATAATTGAGCACCGTCGAACCTATCACATCGTTGTGGCCAGCATGAGCCTGTCCCTGGAAAACGGCGGTACGGACACCACGCTCGACCAGAAGGTTGACACGATGGTGCAAAATGGGATTGTGACCATCGTTTCAGCCGGCAATGACTACCCATATTATTCGATCGGCTCACCCGGCACCGCCGCCTACGGGATTACCGTGGCTGCCACCAATGATTACAACGGCATCACTGGGTACAGTAGCAATGGCGATCAAGAAAAAAACGAGTTTGGATTGATCAAACCTGATGTTGCCGCTCCTGGGGGCACTTTCAATTTAGCCTATGGAAACCGCATCATCTCCGCGGACAGTAACGATGGCGATGGTGGCTACACTGGCTTTTCCGACCAGAACACGGATGATTATCAACAGATGGGTGGAACGTCCATGTCGGCGCCCCATGTTGCAGGGTTAGCTGCATTGACGATTCAAGCCCTAGGCACCTGGAATTGGACGTTCGAGGAAGCAGCGAAAGTGAAGATGCTCATCAGCATGACCGCGTTTGAAACGCAGAGTGGAGAGAGCTTGAACGTGCCGCTGTTGAACCGTGGAGGAAAGGACAGCATAGAAGGTTATGGACGAGTCAGCGCCGACGCCGCGATCGAAGCGGCCATCATGACCTACAGTCTCGGGGGAGACGCCACAGACACGTTTGGCTCTGATCCGCTAGACAAGAAAGTCTGGGCGCGCAAGGTTCAGTTGACAACTGGCATGGAGTACCAGTTCAATCTCACAATGCCAGTCGACGCGGACTACGATCTCTACCTGTACGATGACATGCCGGATAGTTACGGGCAACCCGTCATCGTGACCAGCAGCGTT
>JABAHO010013168.1_pt1 | contig 10280 bp, 10 predicted proteins | sample 7062071 | NCBI WGS metagenome assembly JABAHO01 (sample SAMN14534356, study PRJNA622989) | marine sediment metagenome | biome: marine biome [ENVO:00000428]; feature: marine pelagic biome [ENVO:01000023]; material: deep marine sediment [ENVO:00002113] | place: India: Gulf of Kutch | collected...
CGACCTGGCCGTCTTGCGGCAAGCAGCCGCCGAGTCCGGAGAAACCCCGGTCCGGGTGGGCTCCGGGGCCAACGAAGGGAACATCCCCGCCTTGCTCGAAGTGGCGGACGGAGTAATTGTGGGGACATCCATCAAGCTCGATGGGATAACGACCAACCCGGTCGATCCGGCGAAAGCGGCCGCATTTGTCAAAGCTGCCGGGTGACTAGCACCCATGCCGGAGTTGTGTCAGCTTCAACTTCTGTCGGGCTCGAGGATGGCGCATTTGATAAAGCGATAGCTCGGAGACAGGTTTCACCGACGACGTTGCTCGCCGACTACCGGCCCTCTCTATTGGTAATCTTCGCCGATAGACCCAAAGGGTCGACTCCGCCGGGGGAAGGCACTGGACATGGGGAGGGCATTCCGACTCTGGCTCAGCATCGGCGTACTGACGGCAGGCACGGCGTTAACCCCGCCTGCGTTCGCCCAGGAGGGCGAAACAATCACCGGCGACGCTCTCGCCCAGCTGATCGAGGACTCCACTGAGGACGGCCCCGACTTCGAGAGCCGCGGCCTTACGGTAACCGGCGATCTCGACCTACGGAGCCTCCGCAGCATCGACCGGCCTCTCCGTTGCGTCAATTGTGCCTTCGAAGGCTCGTTATCGGCGGCCGATGTCGAATTTGGGGGGATCATCGACCTTTCCGGGTCCACCTTCGGAGGGGCTATCGATCTGCGGGGCGCAGTATTCGGGAGAGCCACGATCTTCGACGGCGCCGTCTTCGCCGAAGCTGCCGACTTTGGGTCCGCCCGGTTCACCGACATCGCGTCCTTCGCCGGGGCCGACTTCCTGGCCGAGACGGTTTTCGACCGAACAGTGTTCGAGGCTTCAGCTTCATTCATCGGTGTGCCCCGGCCCGAGAACCCGACACCAGACGCGCCAGCTTGTGCAAGCACGCAAGGAGCATTTCTTGCACCCGTCAGTTTCGAGGGGTCGTTGTTCTCAGACCGGGCCGACGTGCGAGGCAGATGCTTCCAGGCCCGAGCGGCATTCAACAACAGCGCCTTCCTCGCTAGCGCCGACTTTGCCTCAGCCAGATTCCTAGGAGAAGCTCTGATGGAGGGCCTGGACCTGCGGTCCGGCGCCAGTTTCCGAGTCGCCGAGTTCGCGGGTGACCTGACCTTCGAGGGCAGCACTACGTCAGCGGCGCTCGACTTCGAGGGCGCTATCGCCCGCCAGAGCGTGATCCTGGAATCCATTTCAGGAACCGGGACTGTCAGCTTGGATGGGTTTGTCGTGCAGCGGAGCGACGTGGACGAGCCAATCGAGATGCGCAACCTCTTCGTTGCCGGGCTGTCAATGGATGTGCCTCAGGTCAATCTCGTTTCTGGTCCGAACGTGAGGAAGACTGTCCTCTCCCTCATCGAGGAGACAGCGAGGGAGCGCGGGCAGACGTCCAAGGCGAACAAGGCTCGGTTCGAGCTGCTGAGCGCCAAGAACGAGGAACTACGCGGCGTCCGGAAAGCCTTCGATTCTTACCTTTACAGAGACGTGGCCGGGTACCTCGTGCGGCCCACTCATCCGATGTACTCGTTCCTGATTCTGTTGTTGGTGGGTACGTTCGTCCGCGCGATGACACTGTGGCGCCACGCGTTCAAGCGGTGGCGGGTCAAGGCCAAAGGGGGGCTCAGTCTGAAGAGAGGAGTCTCCGGGGTCGTGAAGTGGCTCGACTACTTCTTCACCGGCCTCAGTGGAGCACTGGCGAGCGCGTTCGGAAAGCGCCCCTACAAGGGGAAAAGGGGGCATCCCGTGGCCGAGTCACCCCCAGTCGATGCCGAACCACTCAAACCGCATTTCTTGAAGTTCGCGACGTGGACCGAGTTCCTTTCATACAAGGCGTTGATCGCTGTCTTCGTCCTCGGCGTCGGCAACGCCAATTCGACCATTCAGGAGCTGATCGACACGGTTTTCTAGGAGAGCACAATGAGGCAACGAACCTTGCTAACAATGATCACGGTGATGGCGATAGTCAGCTCCTCGTGTGGCGGCGGGGGCGGCGGCGATGACGCCACGACAACCCTGACCACCGTCTCCACGACGACGATCCGCATCGGCAATGGTCCGACCACCCTTGTCGAAACGACGACTAGCACCCAAGACGAAAACGGCGCCAGCGATTGTCTCCCTACGGTCGCATCGGTCTCGGCCACCGCCGGCCGAGCCGAGGTGGGCAAGATCACCGAGCGCTTCAAGACCAACGTTGAGGCCGACTGCGAGAAGGTCAGCGGGGGCGAAGCCATCCTGGCCGCCGGAGTGTTGGTCACGGATGCCGAGGGCAAGACCGCTTTTGAGACGGATTTCGTCGAGTCCTGCCACCTCAACAGCCGTAGCGAAGTTGTCGTCGCCCCGTCGGAGGATTTGGTCTTCGAAGTCATGAACGGCGAGGTCCTCTGCACGATCACAGCCGGCGGCCCCTCGACAAGCTTCAACCTGGCAGGAACATCGGTCTACCCAGTGCCTGGTCAAACCGTAACGTTCTCTGCGCTGGTCCAGGGCCCCCAGACGGGATCGGCCAGTCTCGAGATCCTGTCCGGTTTCGCCACGATTCACCAGCCCGCTCTCGGCTGCGCCGCGATCGCGGGGCCGTTTCAGCGGGTGGAGCTGCGCCCGGCGGAGCCGCCGGTAATCACGTGGTATGACATAGGAGGGCTCGATGCGTTCTACTTTGATCCAGTGATCACTGCCCGGAGTTCGGTCGAACCACCAGAGGTCCCGGAGGAGATTCTTCCCGGCCTCGGCGACCTCTTCGTAGGAGGCGAAGCAACCGTACTGGTGGATGGTCGTTTGATCGGTGAGCAGGACATTGCAGACACAACGTCCATTCTGGAACACCTGCTCAAGCGCCGGATTGAAATCGACATACCCGGCCGGATTAGGGACTTCCAACCACCGGATCTGACTCCCACACCGCCAGGCACCATCCCGACCGTGACCATTGGTCCAATCGATCCCGGATCAATCGTCACGCTCGATCCGGGTCCGTTAGTGACGGTCCCCTTCGAGCCGGGACCGATCATCACCCTCCCCTTTGATCCCAGCAAGGTATTCGTAACCGAACCGATCGTGCCCCTGCCCGTCGAGGCAGACGTTGTCATCCGGAGCGTGCCGTTCAGTGAAGTTCTGAGAAACGTTGACTTGACCGACGCCCTCGAAGTTCAGCCAGAAGAGCCCGTGGTGCTCGATCTGCTAATAGATCCACAGGGACGGAGGTGGAGCATCGCCTATGACGAGGCCGATGAGGCCGCAGCGACCACTACCCACGACCAGCTGACCGCGTTCATCCAATCCGGTAGCTACACGGCGTTCTACGAAGAGACTTTCGAGGTGCTACCCAACTACGGGGACCTGTTCCCGAACCTTTATCGGGACTTCGATCCCTGCATCCTGACGTCCAGCAACTGATACGGGGGCTCAATCCCTGACGGTAGAAGCGTCGGGTTCCTCGGGGCCCTTCTTGATCTCAAACCCAGTCTTAACCAACAGCTGAATGAGTGCGGCAGCCGGATTCTTGAATTGGGCCGGCCGTAGCGCGTCCCCAAACTGCTCCAACTGTCCGACCATTGTGTTGAAGATGTGGGTGAGGCTGATCGTGTGCAGGTTGTTGACCGGGCTGCGCCCGAATGCCACCAACCTCGTCCGGACGATGGTTCCGCCGTAGGTCGCCTGGCGGCAGATGTGGTGTCTCTCCAGCTCACGAGCCACCTCGTGGACATCCTCCTGATACAGCCAGGCGACGCGTTGCAGAACCGTGTGCAACGTGTGATGGTCGGTTAGGCCGGGGTTAAGAACCGCCTCGCCTTGCTTTACCTCGCCGATGATCACATCAACAGTGTTTTCCTCATGCTCGAGCACCGGATCCTCTACAAGCAGGGCGGGTGAACCGCCTTGGCCGTGTGAATCGGCGATGTAAACCGGTCCTGGAAGACGCAGGCCAATGATGTCGACGTCGGTGAGGGTTTGGTATACGCCGGGTGAAGTTTCACGCTGGATTTCGAACTCCGAGATCGTAAAGTAGCCATTCAGCCGCAAATACGACTCGACCAGGTCAACCCCGATGTCCATCAGCTCACGTCCTCCTCCTCGAGAGAGCGCAACCGGTCAAACGGGAAGATGCCGGTCTGGTGGCCATCCGGAGCAAAAGAGAAGTTGACGGCGTAGGCACCGACCAAGGCGGCGTCGGTAATCGTCACCGGGGTCGGACCGGTCAGCACCGCTGTGGTGGCGGCCTCGCCGTCCGGTTCCCTACAGGCGGCGCATTGGCAGGCCTCCCGCAACAGGTCGGCGCTGAGCCTGGTGGAAGATCCGTCCTCCCACGTGAGGGTGACGGTCAAACCATCTTCGACCTCGATCCGAGCTGGAACCTCCATCGAGAGACGAGGCTACCGAGGATGAACGTGAACGCCACGCCACACCCCTGATAGCGTGAGGACATGGGCTCGGAAACCCGCAGGATCTCCTCCAAACGCCTTCTGCAAGGAGCCGTCTCGCTGGCCCTCGTGATAGGCATCTTCGCTTTCGCATTCCCTCAGTTCGCCGACTATGGCGACGTTTGGGACGAAGTCACGGCAATGACCGGCCTCGAAGTCGCGACACTCCTGGTGGTCGCGGTGTGGAACCTGGTGACTTACTGGTTCGTTCTCACCGCCGTACTCCCGGGCCTCACCTATCCGCAAGCGGCGATCTCCAACCAAGCATCGACCGCCGTCGCCAACACGTTGCCGGGCGGGGCCGCAATTGCCGTCGCAGTCACCTACGCGATGTATCACTCCTGGGGATTCACCAAAGCCGAGTTCGCACTGGCGGCCGTGGTGTCGGGGGTTTGGAACAACTTCGTCAAGCTGGGGATGCCCGTGCTGGCGCTCGCCCTATTGGCTCTCGAAGGGGGAATCACGGCCCGGCGACTCTTGACTGCAGGCGCCGGCATCGGAGTGTTGATCGCATCGGTCGTTGTCTGGGGCTTGTTCTTGTACAAGTCGGCGTTGGCCCGCCGAATTGGCGCCTTCTTTGGGCGACTGGTGAGTCGCATCCGCCGCTTGATTGGCAAACCCCCTGTCTCCGATTGGGGCGAGGCAGCCGTCAGATTCCGTGGAGAGGCGCTCGGTTTGCTGCGCACCCGTTGGCTTCGCCTGACCGTGGCCACATTGGTGAGCCACGTCTCGCTCTACATCGTTCTGCTCATCACCCTGCGTCACGTCGGAGTCAGCGAAGAGGCCCTGAGCTGGATCGAGGTGCTAGCGGTGTTCGCCTTCGTCCGGCTCATCTCTGCTCTCCCGATCACTCCGGGCGGGGTCGGTGTGGTCGAGCTCGGCCTCACCGTCGGCCTCCAGGTAGCCACGGATCTGGACGCGCTCGACTCCACGATCGCGGCAGCCGTCCTGGTTTTTCGCACCATCACGTTTGTACTCCCCATTCCGTTGGGAGCGATTGCCTACCTCATCTGGCGCGGTAACAGCAGTTGGCGAAAATCAGTCCCTGAGGGTGAGCAGATTGATGAGAGCACCGGCGGCCAACCCGAAGCCGGCACCGCCGCTGATATCGAGAGGCAGATGAGCGCCGACATAGACACGGAGGGTTCCCGCGAATAGGGCGAGGAACAGCAACAGCATTGTCCACCGACGGCTCAAATAAGGAGCCGCCACCGCCACGATCAAAAGCCCGACCGCGGCGTGGCCGGATATGAACCCGATGCCGTGAGGCCCGCCGTCCACTCGGTATGACACCTCTTCGAGCAGGCCGCCCGGCCGGGGACGGCCAACGATCTCCTTGACGACTTTCGCCAAGATCCACACGACGAATCCTCCCAGCGCCAACCCGATCGCGGGGTGGGGTTTGCGCCGCAGGTAGTAGGCCACTCCCGCCGCGATGAAGGGTGCCACCACCATTCCGAACTGCATGAAGGGCCACAGCGGTCCAGCCAGCTCATCGGGCCATCCATTGATCCATTCGAAGATGTTTAGCTCCCACCCGGGGATGGCGTCATCCCATGCCAGGACGGTGCTGACCACAAACAGCACCAGACCGACAACTGCCCAGAAAAGCCAGCGGCGGGTTTGGTCAGCCATCGGCGATCGACTCCGGCACCTGACGGTGGAGCCACCACAGGTGGACGACGGCTGCCACGGCGATGGCCGTGGCGGTTCCGATTAGTGCGCCGGCCACCACATCGCTCAGCCAGTGCGCTCGCAAATAGGTGCGGCTGAGGGCCATGAAGAATGCAAAGAATCCGGCAACCACCTCCCAGATCCGCCGATGAGCACCGGAGGGCAAGAACACGATCACGAGGGCTACGGCAGTAACGGCCCCCGCAATGGCATGACCGGAGGGAAACGAGGCGTTGGTTGTCGACACGAGACCGTCCGGAGGTCGATCACGGCCATAGAGGGCCTTCAAGACCGTCACCGAGATGTCGGAGACGACCCACGCCACCACCCAGACGGTGAGCTGCTCGAAGCGCCGCTTGGACCACAGGTAGCCGGTGAGAACCACCCGGATGGGAAGGGTGAACCAGGTGCTGCCCACCACGTTGAAGATCTTGGCGGCGAAAGTCAGCGGCGCGACCTCGATAGCGACCATTGCGTCGAACCAAACGTCGTCAATGACCTGGACTGAGCTGATGCCCACAGCCACCCACAGCATCACCGCTGCCGCCGCTATGTAGAGACTGACGGCACCGGCCACGGCCCAGCGATGGTCATCAAATAGCGCCGGGTGATGGTGGACTTCGGGTGTGGTCATCCGATCACGCCGGCGTCACGCAGCTGTTGCTGGAGCTCGCGGGATGGAAACAGACCTAGGGCCTCGGTGATCGTTTGGGTCAGCCCCGCAACTTCCGGCCCCTTGGCATCGAACCGGTAGGTAATGCAACCTCCGTCCACCACTGTGATCCATTCTCCGCGGAAACTTGGCTCGGCAAGATGATCTCCAATAAGCGAGACCACCTCATCCAGTTCCACTCCCGGGCGGATTGCCGCCTCTCCAGGCAAGGCCAGGCCGGCCGTCGAAGGTGAGTTGAGCTCATCCTGCTGCTCAACAAACACTAAGGCAGCACCAGTTCCATGAGCTGCGTCGATTTTCTCCGCCAACGGGATGCTACGCCCATCGAAGATCGCCGTCACGATGCGATGCTCGATGGAGAGCTCGAGGAGGTCTCCGACTTCCTCGGCGTAGGGCACCATGTCCCCGGTCAACGCAGACACGACCACGACCGCTCGCGGGCGCACGACCGCGACATCGCGATATTGAGTAACTCCTTGTCGAATCTCGATACCGTCCTGCGACTGATCAACACTGCATTCTTCGGTGAGGATCACCTCGAGGAACCTGTCACCGATTCGATCCGAGCTGATCCAAAAACGGGTGTCACCCAACTTCGGGACCAGATCTATGTACTCCCATCCCAGCTTCAGCTCGTTGATGCAGGGAACGAACTCGGCCTCGGGAACCGACTGGATAAGAATGACCATCGTGGCGGTAACGTCGCCCTCACATTCGGGCAGAGACCGGCCCAGCTCGGTATTGGCACAGCTGGTTGTCAGCAGCATCAGTCCCAGCCCCCACAGCGCCACGCGGATCATACGAAGCCGGCCCCGGTCAGGTTCTCGAGCAGCAAGCCGAACAGAAGCAGACCCCCGAACGCCGCTCCGAGCGCCAACATGATGCGACGCCGGCTCCAGCGCTGGATTGAGATCGGTTCGCATGGAGGCGCCATGTTGCGAAAAGTCTCGATCAAGTCGGGCCTCCCTGACTTGACATGCTGCTTGTGGGCGGAGCGCGACTGTGACGGGATGGTGATTCCTCGGGTGGCTGCGAAGGCCTCGGCGATATCGTCCTCGCTGAAGAATTTCATCGCCTCCTGGTAGACGTGTTCGGGATCGTGCCGCAGCCCGAGGATGATCATCATGTTGGCGAGATCGACGGCCTGTCGCCACGGGCTCGGTCGCACCGTCGCAAAGGCGACGTCGATCAGCTTGACCTCCCCATCCTGAACCATCACGTTGGCGGGTTTGATGTCTCGATGCGCCAGTCCCTCGTCCCACATCTTGCGAACCATCAACAGCGCCTGTTCGATGATGTCGTCATCGACGACGGCCTCGCCGAGCTCTTGGGCACCGTGTAGAAATTCCGTGACGATCAGGTACTCACGCTCAGGAGTGATCTCGACGATCCCGTAGGGCTCTGCCGAAGGCAGGCCCGCTTCCTTCATGCGTAGCAGGATGTAGTCCTCGTATTCGACGAGGCGCCGTACGGACGAGAACCTGACCTCGTCCTCGAGAGACCCGTACAGGATCGTTCTGCCTAGCTTGTACCAGCGGTCGGATCGAAGATGAGTCTGGCTGTAGAGCTTGGCAAACAGAAAGACCTGGGGCGCCTCCTCCCCCTCAGGACGGCTCCTGGATGTCACGGTCATACGCAGCGGCGTCGAGCCGCCGGAGCCGGCGAGCCCGAAATGCTCGACATCGAGTACCTCGACCCCCAGCTGATCATGCACAGCTCGCTTGATGGCAGCACCCCGGGCACCCCCCACGTCGAGATGAGCCGTAGCGCCGCGCACATAGCTGACCGGGAAAACCGACTCTGGGACGAACAGCTTGAAGAAGACCACCGGAACTGCAAATCCAAGCAATGCTGCCGCCCAACCATCCGAAGGATGATCGACCCCAAGGTATAAGCGCGACAGCCCCAGAACCACGACGACGATTTCAGAGCCTGTGAACCAGTGGGAACGCCACCGGCCCTTCGGCAATAGTGTCATTCCCATCAAAGCCAGAGTCACCGACAGCCCCGCTACCGGACCCGACGGGTGGGAATAGCCAGCCCAGGGCCCAATCACATCAACTGTTGGACGCGGCCGGGCTATAGCAACTTCAAGACCGTTGACGACTGAAGCCACAATCACCAACACGATCAGGAAACCGAAGAAATGGCGCCAGCGCCGATAGAAGATCAGAATCGCCATCGTTAACCAGCGCAAAGGCCTGATGAACCATTGCGATCCCAATGCGTGGCCGACATCGGCCAACCGGGTGAGGAAATCGTCGCGTTGGTCCTGTAGCCACCGCAGCACGCTCATGTCCCGATCGGTCCACCAACTGGTGGTCTCGGGAAACGCAAAGAGCGAGAACCAGAGGATCACCAGCGACACGCCGGCAGCCAGCCAGAACCAACCGCTGGCGCGCAGCTCAGTTGGAAGCGGTGCCTTTTCACCGGAAGGACGGCGACGGCGGCCGCTCACCCGCAGTGCGCCGATCCGGAGCTCACGGCGCTCACCGATACCGCCCAACTCCGATCCAGTACTTCCCACTACCCCAATGTTGGAGAGCGGCTGGTGGCGGTGCTCGCCATCCCGCTGTGTCATGAAACTGATCCTACGAGTGCGCGTGATTTCGCGTCGGAGTGTCTCAAACTATCGAGGCCGCCACTTGGTCTGAAAGGCTTTCTTGGCCAACAAGCCAGCAGACATCCCCAAACCAAGCCCACCGATGGCATCGAGCGGAAGATGCGCTCCGGTATACACCCGCCCGAAAGCCACGACGCAAGCCAATGCCGAGGCGACGAGGCAGCCAGACGTTGATTGCCATGGTCCCGGCAGCCGTGGCCAGAGCGGCCACGACTGCCGAATGCCCCGATGGATAGCCCAGCCCCGACTGGGTGCGGCCTCGGATTATGACCTGATCGAGCAGCCGATCGGGACGCCCTCTCCCAACGCGCCGTTTGATTCCTTTACAGGCCAACCACATCCCGGCACCGCTCGACGCCATCGCCCAGGCTCGACGAGGAAACCCCAACCGGTATGCGAGCCCGGCACCGACCCCGACCGCCCCGAGGCTGCCGGCCTGCATCAGGACCATCACCGGGCCCTGCACCGTGTCGGAAAGCTGGTTGACGGTACGGAATATCTGTACCTCAGTCTTGGAGACACGCCCCGACGACGCCTCCCAGAGCCCGGTCAGGAAGGTCGCCAAGCCCGCTCCGGCGATCCAGCGGTCAGTGACGCTTCACCCCACCATATTTCATTCGCGTATCGGACATCGAGGCAATCTGGGCCTCGTCATCTCGAATACCGGCTGCCACTACCTCGCCCAGAAACAGCGTATGAGTCCCCACGTCATGGGCTTCTCGAACCTCACACTCAATAAAGGCAACAGCTTCTTCGAATACTGGGGCTCCGGTTTCTCCCTCGCGAATCGGCCACCCATTCAGCGTCATACCCTCCTTGGTTGCCGGCTTGGAGAACTTG
>JABAHO010001625.1_pt1 | contig 10264 bp, 9 predicted proteins | sample 7062071 | NCBI WGS metagenome assembly JABAHO01 (sample SAMN14534356, study PRJNA622989) | marine sediment metagenome | biome: marine biome [ENVO:00000428]; feature: marine pelagic biome [ENVO:01000023]; material: deep marine sediment [ENVO:00002113] | place: India: Gulf of Kutch | collected...
GTGTTCCGAATACTGTGCCATAAAAATCTTAAAAGAGGCGTTGAAGGCGGAGGCGCAGTGTTTATAAACTGTGGAATAACAGCCATGCGCACCCCCTAATTCTTGTAGCACAAACAACAAATAAGGGTTTCATCAAACTTCACACGGGGCCAACTAATGGAAATTAAAGGTTTCATCAATCTCAGCTTGGTGGATTGGGACGGAAAGGTATCCTCCGTCGTCTTTCTGGCAGGCTGTAACCTGCGCTGTCCGTTCTGTTACAATGTCAACTTAGTTCTTCATCCCGAAAAGTTGCCGACCATCCCGTTTGAGCAGATAGAGAATCGCCTACAGAAGAGAAGAGGGTGGGTTGAGGGCGTTGTCATTACCGGCGGAGAGCCAACTATCCACAGCGACCTGCCGAACCTTTGCCAGAAAATAAAAAAACTTGGCTTCCTGGTCAAGGTGGACACCAACGGAACCAACCCTATAATGATTAAGGAACTAATCAACAGCAAACTCGTGGACTACGTAGCCGTGGACGTCAAAGCCCCCCTAACCAAGGAAAAATACTCTAGGGCGTGCGGCCTCAACACGGAAAACCTGCTGGAAAAAATCGAAAAAACAATAGAGCTACTGCTAGAAGATGAGGTTGGATACGAGTTTAGAACTACCGTTGTCCCCGGGCTCCACGGTAAACAAGACATCGAGGACATATGCCAGAGAATAAGAGGTTGCAGAAAATACGTCATACAAAACTACAAAGGCGAAGTGGACACGGTCAATCCAAAATTTAAGAATTCGAATCCCTTCTTAGAGGGCGAAATGGAAGCATTTCTCACGACAGCGAAGAAGATTATACCCAACACTATGCTGAGAGGTTTCTCTTTCCTCCCCTTCTAGTGGGGGCTATAGGGGGCAAGGTTTTTGCAAAACCAAAACTCAAATGCGCGTGCATTGAGAAGCTGATGTGGAGAATCTGTCAAGCAAGTTTCTCCAAAACCTCTTGGGGTTTGAACTCTTTGCGCGACCTCACTGAAGCTTCTTCAACGTAAAGTTGCACCGCATACCTGAGCGCGTCCTCACTCACAGGTATGTAGTCCAGATCCGAACGGAAGTAGCTCAGAAGAGAGGCGGCACATGCGAATCGGATGGCTCGGTCCTCCAAGCGCGCCGAAAACCTTACGAACTCGTGGGGAATCTGCTCTAATATTGCTTTCCTAGCGTCCCCAATTAATTCGTACACTTGAGGAGTGATCATCATGGGCTTGTAGGGAAATCGCCCTTTCACCAAAGGATGTTCCGTTTCTATCGCGTAAGCAAGAGTGAGATGATCTCGAACCTGTCTAGCGCCCTTTTCGATGTCAATCTCGCCGAAGGCGAGTCTCATCTGGCTCTGTGCAATGTCCACGTAGCGCTGTTTTGTTAATGTGTGTAAACGACAAAGCGTTCGGTCCTCAACGGCGTTGAAGTTTGGATCTTGAACCGTCACCTCGTATCCCCTGCCGTAGGTTGACGCGTTGTAGTTCGCGCTGAAAAAAGAGTTGAAACGGTATGGCCCAATAACCTCACGATGCATCTCATACTTAATGACCCCGCGTTCCATCGCCAGTTTCAACGGTTCCACCATGCCCTTGTACTTGAACCAGTCGTTGAATTCTGGGATGATGAAGTTGAAGGTTCGTTTCACATAGGCTTGACCGATCCTGACGAAACGAGCCGGGGTCATTCCACCTGCGTAGCGGTTGCGTCCAGGAATCCCATGTGGAAAGACCTTGGCGTCTGGCTTTCCCAGGATCATGTCTCTTGTGGAGAAGCTTTTTCCTGTTCCCGGCTCTCCAAACAGGGAGAGGTTCCAACCCGTCCGCATTCCCGTCTTTCCGTGCTCATGGACAATCTCGGAGTCAGCCAGTCCGTACTGTTGAGTGATGCTGAGCAGACTGTCAAAGTATAAAAGGGGCCCAAAAAGGTTTCGAAGGTAATTTGCCAAAGAAGCTACGGAGAAAGTCTTTCCAAACTTGATAGTTGCTTCCAAACGACGCTTCAACAGGAAGTTCAAGTACTCATCGAGCTCTTCATCCATCCTTTTGATTCTTTGGCGCTCCTCCAACATATAGTCCGCTTCTTCCAGGCCAATCGTCGGAGCGACAGCCATTTTCGGAGGCGCAAGCACCGCGATTCCCAACTCCATCTGAACCATTGGAGAGACCTCCTCTGGTATCTCCCATTCTTGATACTGGCCACCTTTGTAGGAGGTGACAATGATCTTCAACTGCTCAAGTTCGGTTAAGATGGGGAGAGGATCAACGTCTCGCTTCAAACTCTTCTTGATCTCGCCTAGGTTGTAGCTTCTACCAGCTTTCACCAGCTTCTTCAGAATGGCAACACAGTTTTCCCCATACTTTTTCTTCGCCTGATAAACATTGGCTTGAATCGTTTTCCCGGACCCTTCCAAGCGTAGTTTCCCGTTTTCAAACGTGTAGTGAGCGCCTCTAAACACCGTCCACTTGCGAGGCTTATGTTTGCCAAAGATTTCCTTTAGTTGCTCGTCATTTATGTTGGATGCTATTTTGAGGGATGCTTCGTCTTCATCGATATCCCATCCGCTTGTGAAGGAGGCAAAGTATGGAATGTTCAACTCTTTTACGATCTCAAAGAGTTCGATTCGCGCAAAGACTCGCTTCAGCAAGAGTTTTCGTTCCAGCAGCTTGTCGTCAAAAGTCATTATGTTCCCCTAGTGGAAAAGGTGTGCACTAGGGTTACCATTCCTCTGCTGTTTTTAAATAGCTTTTGGAAAAGGGAACGGGTTGTTTGCAGTTGGATATGAAAAGAGCGGAAAATAGTACCAGATTCTTTGATTACAAGACAATGGAAACCTAGTGAACGTAGGCTCTTAAGATGGCGTCTCTCTCTTCTCGGTTGATCCAGCCCTCTGCTTTAAGCTCTTCCACTCCCCTAGCCAACGTTTCCCCGAAATCTTGGACGTTGAGGAGATTGTTGGAAGAACCCATTTCGCAGACGACCTTTCCGAGAGTCTCGTCCTCCCGCACCTTCTCAGCAAAAAGTGAGGTAAACATTTCCTCCAATGCCCTCGATCCGGGACGCAAGAGAAGTTTGATTCGGGATTCGAGGCTAAAGCTCCAAATGGTCTTCTGAATCCTTCTTATGATGCCCTCGTAGCCCATAGCGACCACGGGTGGATGCACATGATATCGGGACTTTTCCTCGGTTTCGTATCGAAACACGTAGAATGGCATGTTGATCAAAGTAACACCCTCTGACCTCCAGGGAATTGTTATCTCTTTGAGCTGGGATGTGTGTAGTTTTTTCTGTTCTATGAGTTGTTCGATGAAGTTTGTTATTGATGAAGCCTCTGATACTAATTCTCCGACTTCTTTTTTCGTCATCTCAATCTGGGAGTCTCGCAGTGTTTCTAAATCCGATATCCTCTTTCTTTCCTTAACAATCATTTCCTGATAGCTTTCATCCAGTTTTTTTACGCCGAGTTCGCCTTGTTTGCGGGTGCGTTCGATAAATCGTGAGAGAACTCTGATTTTTCCTTTAGCTTCGGAAATCTTGTTTTTGCACACTTTTATCTTATGGTCCCAGTAGGTTACACCTGTTTCATCACCCCTGCTTTTGCGGATCTGTTTTCTTTTCTGATAAACAAGCTTGTCTGTCTCCAACTTCTCCAGTTTTTGCTCATCTTCAGCTCTCTCATTAAGCGCGACTTTCAGTTCCCTCTCAGAGACCTTGAATATTCCCTTGATCTTGGCATCCCGCTCCTTCGTCAGTTGTTCTACTCTTTTCTCCACCTCAGATTTGACGCGAGAAATCTTGTCTTCAAATGTTTCCCGCATCTGTTCAATTTCACCAACGATCTTCTGCTGGTGAAGTTTGGTTTCTTCATCCAGAACGTTGATGGCGTACCGTAAACCCTTTATCTCCGACTGAATTCGCCTCCAGCGATTAAACAGGTCTTCGGCCCTTTCCATCGCCGCCTTCTCATCAAGTTTCAAGAGGATTGATGTTAAAGGTTCTTTTGTGCCTCTTTTCAAAGCGAGTCCTTGTTCGATGTACCGCGATATTGCGGACAGAATCTCCCTGTTTGCCACGATGGAGTTCATGGAAACCAGAGTGGTTTCGACGAAATCTTCAAAGGTTTTGCTGTGGCTCTTCAAAGTATTTCGAAAAAGTTCTCGAGCCGTTATGCTTCTTTTGAGGTCTTCAACAAAGAACTTCACGTCCGGCGGCTTCATGTACACGATTGTGTGAGAAAGTATTCCCAGTCCATCCACGATTATACACTCGTTTTCCCAAGGAACCACCCACAGAGGATAGTGCAGTTTGGAGACAAACGAAAGGTTCTCCGGTGGAGCCCCTAGGATTCCCGGCTTTTTCCGTTTTGCCTCTGCTAGACAGAGAACAGCCGCGGCTTCCATGTCTCGTGTGAAGGTCTTCTTTCTGTCTTCGTCTTCAACAGCGTAGGGAAGTATTAAACTTGAACTTGACATGTTTGTCATCCAACGTAATGTAGGGAGTAACTTTCCAAACGGTTTTCCCTTAAGAGAGCTATGCTATTCAGAAGCTTTTTAGGCTTATAATTTCTTCCACGTGAAAGCGTTCGGCTTTTGCTACTCACGCGACTGTCAAATTATTACTGGAACAGGTGGGAAAACATGTTATCAACAAGCTTGTGGTTCAGTTTCTCGTAAGCTTCGGTGCTGCCAACGTCATACCAAAAAGCGTCCGTTAGGTAGCTGTATACCGGCTTGCCCACTTTTATGAGGTGTGGAATCACGTTTCCCATCAGATCCAGTCCACGCCTGTCCATTTTCATTTGATCCATGTCCTCAAGGGTTTCCCCCTTGAAAACCAGTATTCCTATACTCACTGGCTTTTCTAGCTTCGGCTTTTCCACAAAACCTCGAATCTTGCCACTGTCATCGACATCCGCTAAGCCCACCCTGACTGTGAAGCCTGAGGCTAAGGCAACTGTTGCTGAAGCCCGTCGGTTCCGGTGATGGCGCAGCAGATCCCTGAAGTTCATGTTTGTAAGGATGTCTCCATAGTACACGAGCAACGTATCGCCCACGTTTACCACGCCCTGTTTGTAGGCGTTTAGCAGGGAGCCCGCGGTTCCCTTCAGCTTCGGGTCGTCGTGCACATAAGAGATTTTCACATCAAATCTGGAGCCGTCATCGAAATAGTTTAGGATTTGCTCTGCCTTGTAGTCCACTAAGAGAGCCAAGTCTAGAACACCGTGAAACTTGAGGAGCCGAATCACATATTCCAATAGGGGCTTTTGCTTCGTTCCTATGGGCAGCATGGTTTTCTGAAAGTAATACGTGATGGGTCTAAGCCTTACACCCGGTCCCCCACAGAAAACGAGACCTTTCACTTTATTCATAGGAGCCCCCGAATAGTAAAACGAAAAAAGAGAAGCGGGTTTGCTCTTTTCCCTTACTCTTCTTTCTTCTCTTCTTCCTTTTTCTCCTCGACTTCGAATTCCTCAATTGGCTTTGGGGGCGGGGTTGTAGCCATCGTCCAGCCGATCCAAGCTCCAATGGCTAGCACAGCAACAAAGGCAACCAGCACTGGAATAGCGATTAGCCAAAATTGAACACCTCGTGTCGACCAAGGTACGTCAAGTAGCGGTTGGACTACTAGATCATAGCCGAATAATGTAACTATGTATCCAATTGCAACAACCACGCAGACTATGAAAATCAACCCGCCAATGGCTTGATCCTTACTAACCATGTTCATCACCACTGCAACGTAGCCATGTTTAGTGAATAACCCCATTATAAAGTTTGTCGTTTAATACGAGCAAAATAATCAAACTGTTCCGGCTTCCCAAGTAGCAATGTACTTTTTTTGCTCTTCTGTGAGCTTATCGATCTCCACGCCTATTGCCGTCAGCTTGAGCTTTGCCACGAGTTCGTCGATCTCTTTTGGCACGCTATAGACTTTTGGCTTCATTTTCTCTTTTTTCGTCAGATGTTCAACGCATAGGGCTTGGTTTGCGAAGGACATGTCCATAACCTCTGAGGGATGTCCCTCAGCTGCGGCGAGGTTCACAAGTCTTCCCTGAGCTAGCAGGTAGAGTTTCCTTTCGTCCTGGAGACGGTACTCTTCTAGGTTACATCGGATTGTTCTCTTGAAAGATGATATGCTGTCGAGGTCAGGTATGCTAATCTCAACGTTGAAGTGTCCGCTGTTAGCGAGTATGGCGCCGTCCTTCATCTTGAGCATGTGTTCTTTTCGGATAACACTGATGTCTCCCGTGGTGGTTACGAAAATGTCGCCTATTGCTGACGCCTTGTCCATAGGCATTACGCGAAAGCCGTCCATAACCGCCTCCAGCGCTCTCACTGGATCAACCTCAGCGACGATCACGCTTGCGCCCATGCCCTTGGCCCTCCAAGCGAGTCCTCTGCCACACCATCCATAGCCGCACACTACAAAGTTTTTTCCTGCCAGCAGAACGTTGGTGGTTCGCATAATGCCGTCTATAGTGCTCTGTCCAGTGCCGTAACGGTTGTCGAACAGGTACTTGGTGTAGGCGTCGTTTACTGCTATGATTGGGTACTTGAGGGCGCCGTCTTTTTCCATGGCTCGCAACCGTATAACCCCTGTTGTGGTTTCTTCGGTACCTCCCCTTACGCCTTCTAAAGCTCCGATTCGTTTCATGTGAATGGTGCTAACTAGGTCGGCCCCATCGTCCAAAGTGATCATAGGCTTGTGGTCAATCACTTTGTTGACGCACCAGTAGTATTCTTCGGTTGTTTCACCTCTCCAAGCGTAGACGTTGATTCCCTTTTCTGCTAGTGCAGCCGCCACCTCGTCCTGAGTTGATAACGGATTGGACCCGCAGAGGGCAACGTCTGCTCCTCCAGCAGTGAGCGCTTCTACAAGCACCGCGGTTTCCTTGGTCACGTGTAGACATGCACCTATCATGGTGTGGGCGAGAGGCTTTTCTTTCTCAAACTGGTGTCTAATTTGATTGAGAACTGGCATGTGCTTTGAAGCCCATTCGATCGACAATATGCCCTGTTTGGCTAATAAAACATCTTTCACTTTAAATTCGGTCATATCTTCCACCTATCTATTAGGTGATATCTGTATAGCACAAAATATTTATATGTTTTCACTATTTTTTATAGATTGAGCAACAAATTATATGAAAAGCTACATTTTATTCCAATTGGAGGCTGCACATGACTTTAGACCGTTATGATCTATCAATTTTGGAAATGCTTCAAAACGATAGCAAGGTATCACTTATTAGTGCCGGTGAAATGTTAGGGCTCTCACGCTTTGCAGTGAAAGCCAGAATAGAAAAACTATTCAGAAATCAGGTGATTCTTGGATCAACCATCGTTGTAAATCCATCTTTGGTTGGACTCAAAAGAACCGTATTTTTTGAGTTAAAAACCAACCCACATGAACCTTGGCTAGCTGAGTTGTTGGGAGAAATGAGGTCATGTGACATTATAAATGGAATAACGGGCGAGTATTCACTCTTGGGAAGATTCAGAATAATCAGCGACGAACATTTTGGTCGAATACTGAAAAGAATCGATGAGGCCATGTCAAGGAGCTTTTTTAAGAAATATCACGTAGTAAATGTTATCCATACTTTCAAAGAGTCGGGTGTTCCGTTTGAAAAAGAGGCAGGAACTCTAAGTTTAGATAATATCGATCTTGAAATCCTAAAAATTCTGTTAAATCAAACCAAGTATGTTAAGACTCCACGACCGCTTTCGACGACACAAATTAGCAGGCTACTGGGCAACCTTGGAATTAAGATATCTCAACCGGCTGTTTTCAAGAGATTAATGAGACTCAAGAGTAGAGGCGTTATTCTGAGATACACTATTATGGTTGATCCGGTGAAACTGAGCATCAAAACAAAGCTGATAGTTAGAATTAAGGTACATCCGGCCTCTTATGACCATGTGGCACGCAATTTTTTGGCACCAATAAATGAAATTACAGATCTCTACCGAACAGGGGAAGACTATGGATTACTGGCCATTGCAATGGTGAAAGACATTTCGCAATATAATTCTTTATTATTAAGGCTCTATGCTTCAAAGGACATTATAGACACTTATACAGTGCTTGTTCTTGAAGAAAGAAAAAAATCTCCTCTACCCTTGATCGAACTGCGAGAATTTTCTATTCAAAGATAAAATGTGCCCGTGATTCAAATGAACTTGAAATGTTCTTGCTATCGTTCTTTAGCTAGGCGTGCCAGGAGGCTTTCCTTCGTTTTTTCCGCCATCTCCATAACCTTATGGATGTCCACCGTTTTAACTCTTCGATCTTCCATGACAATTTTGCCTTTAACAACAACAGTGTCCACATCAGCCGCCCTCGTCGAATATACGAGGTGACTGACCTCATTGTACAGCGGACGTAGATGAGGCTTCTTGAAATCTATTATAGCCAAGTCCGCATCTTTTCCGTTTTCAATCGACCCTATTTGGCAATCCCACAATAGCGCCTTGGCGCCCTCTACCGTTGCCATCTGCAACACTTGCTCGGCAGACAGCAACGTGGGATTCCTGTTAACACCCTTGTGCAGTAGTGCTGTCACCTTCATGACTTCAAACATGTCGGAGTTATTGTTGGAGCAAGGACTGTCGGTGCCCAAGGCTACAGTAACCCCGGCATCGAGTAGACTTGATACGGGACTAACGCCAGACGCCAACTTGAGATTTGAGACGGGGTTGTGAGAAACCTTGACTCCCTTCTCCTTCAGGATTCTGATGTCTTTTTGGGAAAGGGCTACGCCGTGCGCAGCAATGACATCGCTTCCCAACGCGTTCAGAGAGTCAAGATACTCTACCACGCCGCCTTCAAACGAAACGTTGAAAGCTGCGCGGATCTTTTCGGCCTCGTCTTCAGTTTCAGCAACATGGATGTGCCGCATGATGGGCGAGTCTGGCGAACCATACTTCTCGTTCAGCTCTTTCGTGATGTCTCTCAGTTCCTTCATATACTCGGGGTCAACTGTGTAGGCCGCGTGCGGATCAACACTTACCCGAATAAGTCCGTTTGCCTTGCCATGCCAGTTTCTAGCTAAGGTCCTCAAGGCAGTTCGGTCTTCGTCTTTTCTCCATGAAAAACACACGTGTCCAACGACTCCTCGAAGTCCTGCTTTAGCGAAAGCCTCAGCCTCGTTGCCATCCTCCATGTAGTGATACATGGTGTTCACGGTGGTTGTTCCGCCCATAATGGAGTCAACAGCAGTGAGAAGCGCACCTGCGTAGATGTCACGGCCATTTATGCATTTCTCTAGAGGCCATATCCGCTTTTCTAGCCACTCCTTGAGCGGATAGTCATCAGCATAGCCCCGAAGAAGGCTCATGGCAGCGTGTTGGTGAGTGTTTATGAGGCCGGGGATCACTACCTTTCCTTCTGCGTTGATCTTTTCGTAGCTGGAATACTTTCGCTTAAGCTCGACGCTCTTTCCGACTTCCACGATGCTGCCGTTCTCGACGACGACTGTGCCGTCTCGAATGATTCCTTTTGGGCCCATGGTGACGACGGTTCCGCCATCTATTCTTAGAGTCGTCAATGCTGGTCAACCTCGGCTTAGCCTCTAAGAGTTAGGGTAATAAAATTTAAGAACTACTCTTTGTGGGATCTAGAAACTAGAAGAAGTGTGAGTCCTGCTGTGAAAAGAATTGCTTCAAGAAATTCGTGGTGAAGGATATCTTTCAAATCGAAAAACCTTCCGTAAAAAAATAGATGATGGAAAACGGTAAACAAACCTAGGAAGACAAGCAGGATTCCTAACGTTTTGCTTTCTTTTTCGTTCATCTTTCGCACAAAGAAGTTTGTGAACTGGTATTTAAGACAAACAGTGTTTCTTGACGCAAAGATTTAATTTTGCTTTGTCTTAAGTTAATTATAGAGAAATAAGGTCGTGTCCAGTTGAGGGAACTCTTTTCCGAGTTTGTTAAAACTGTGTTGGAGCCCGGGATTCTTCTGATTACATGTGGGCTTCCAGGAACNNGAATGAGGATATCTTTGATGAGAAAGTTGCGTCAAGTATGAGCAAGCGGGAGCTGGTCTATGATGAGATGTTTCGGCAGGCAGAAGATCTTGTGCAGAAGAGTGAAGGTGTAATTTTGGATGCTACTTTTGTCACTCAGAAGCTGCGAAGGCGTGCCGCTGAGATTGCTGCGAGGCACAAGATGACTTTTGTTATTCTTCAAACTCACTGTTCCGAAGAGGTGTCTATTGCAAGGATTTTGAGAAGAACCAA
>JABAHO010015302.1_pt1 | contig 10224 bp, 9 predicted proteins | sample 7062071 | NCBI WGS metagenome assembly JABAHO01 (sample SAMN14534356, study PRJNA622989) | marine sediment metagenome | biome: marine biome [ENVO:00000428]; feature: marine pelagic biome [ENVO:01000023]; material: deep marine sediment [ENVO:00002113] | place: India: Gulf of Kutch | collected...
GTGCGTGCCTTCTTGCGGAACTCGGCTTCTTGCGGGGTGTCGTCGAAGTGCATGGATCGGTCCTCGGAAATCGCTTGGGGTCGAGTGAGTGAGACAGAGAGCGGGCGCCGCTACGCCATCGCGCCCTGGGCTTCGATGCGGTCGATCAAGAGGTCGCGCCAGCTCGAAGCGCGGCCCAGGGCGGCGGAGAGCGCTTGCGCGCGGCGGTAGAAGAGGTGGCAGTCGTACTCCCAGGTGAAGCCGACGCCGCCGTGCATCTGGATCATCTCCTCCGTGGCGAGCTCGAAGGCTTCCGAGGCCGCCACCCGCAAACTGCAGGCCGCGATCGGGAGTTCGTCGTTGGCGGTGGAGAGCGCCCACGCCGCGAAGTAGCCATTCGAGCGCGCCACCTCGATCTGGGCATAGACGTCCGCCATCCGGTGCTTGAGCGCCTGGAACGACGCGATCGGCCGACCGAACGCGTAGCGGTTCATCATGTACTCGCGGGTGATTTCCAACGCGCGATCGGAGCTNNCGGCCGACCGAAGGCGTAGCGCCCCATGGTGAAGTCCTTCGTCGTCTCGAACGCCTGGGCGGCGCCACCGATCTGTTCGAACCCGGTCATGACGGCCGCCCGATCCAGCAGCGCCGAGAGCGCGCGAGCGCCCTCCCCCGCTTCACCGAGACGGGTCGCCGGCGCGCCGTCGAAGCGGAGACTCGCCAGCGGGCGGCTGGGATCGATCGAATCGAGGGCGCTGCGCTCGACCCCGGCGCCAGCCAGGTCGACGAGCACGAGGCTCCCCCCGTCGCCCTCGCGCGCATACACCACGGCGAGGCCGGCGCTCATGCCATCGGGCACGGGGGCCTTGGTCCCAGTGAGGGCACCCTCCTCATAGCGGCATTCGACCTGCGACGCGTCGAAGACCCCGGGGCCCTCCGCGAATGCCAGCGTGCCGATCTGGTCACCCGCCACGAGACGCGGAAGCCACTCGTTCTTCTGTTCCTCGCTGCCGGCGAGGAGCAGCGCCTCGATGGCGCCGTACACTGTCGAGGCAAACGGGATCGGGGCGAGTGAGCGACCGATCTCCTCCGAGATCAGCACCAGCTCGAGGTACCCCATTCCCGCACCGCCGTAGCTCTCGGGCACCGCGGCCCCGAGCCAGCCCATCTCGGCCACGCCCTTCCAGAGCTCCTGGTCGATGCCGAGTTCGGGATTCTCCACGAGCTTGCGGCAGGCTTCGGGCCCCGCGTGTTCGGAGAGGTACTCGCGCGCGGTTTGCTGGACGAATTGTTGATCTTCGGAGAACTCGAGGTTCATAGGTCCCTTTTCCCTGGTGCGTCGGCGCGGCTCCGGCCCGGAACGTCGAGGGCGGGAGCCGCGGGCGCTCCAGTATAGAATGGGCGGGGCAAACTCCACGCCTTCCGGAGGAGACGGCTCATGCGCGTGCCCTCGTGTTCGATCCCGAGATCCGCGGCGGTGTCGATCTCGCGGCGCTTCCGAACCTCTCCTTTCTGCGCCTTGCCGAGATTCCGACCCCGGACCTCCCGGCTCCCGATTGGGTGGTGATCCGAAGCGCGATCACGGGGATCTGTGGCAGCGACCTCGGCATCCTGCAGGGGAAGGCCACACCCTCGCTCGAGCCCTATGCCTCTGCCCACTTCGTGCCGGGTCACGAACTCTTCGGTCGGATCGAGGCGGTCGGGCCGGGGGTCCGCGGCCTCGCGCCCGGCGACCGCGTGGTCGTCGACCCGGCCCTGGCCTGCCCCGAACGCGGCTTCGCCCCCGGTTGCCCGGCCTGTGAGCGCGGCGATACCGGCTGCGAACGCTACGCCGAAGGACATCTCTCCCCGGGCGGTGTCATCGGTCTCTGCGCGACCACCGGCGGGGGCTGGGGCGAGCTCTATGTGGCGCGGGGCGAGCGCGTCCACCGGGTGCCGGACGCGCTCTCGGATGAAAGCGCCTCGTTGGTGGAGCCCTTTGCGGTCTCGCTTCGCGGCGTGCTCGAGCACTGCCCGGCCCCGGGCGACGACGTGGTGGTCCTCGGAGCCGGGAGCATCGGGCTCTTCACGATCGCAGCGCTCCGCGCCGCCGTGCCCACGTGCCGGATCACCGCGGTGGCGAAGTACGATTTCCAAGCCGAGATGGCCGGCGCGGTGGGCGCGGACCACTGCGTGCGGCTCGGCCGGGAGGACCCGGTCGAGTTCATGGCGCGCCACCTCGACACGCGCCTGTACCGGGTCTCGACCGGGGCGGCGGTCCTCGCCGGCGGAGTGCCCTTCGTCTACGACACCGTGACCAACGAGCAGAGTCTCAACCAGGGCCTCGCGATCGTGCGCGGGTCGGGCCACGTGGTGCTTCTGGGCGTGCCCTCGGTCCCGGTCGGGGTCGACTGGAGTCCAATGGTCGTCAAGGAATCGCGGGTCGTGGGCTCCTTCCTCTACGGACGCGAGCACTTCGAAGGGAGCCGGGCGCCCACCTTTGCGCGGGCGTTGTCCTGGCTCGAGTCGGGGCGCGCGGACGTCTCGGCCATTCGCCCCCGCACCTATGCGATCGACGACTTTGGGGAAGCCCTGGGTCTGGCCGCCGACAAGGCCACGAGCGGTTCCGTAAAGATCTCCTTTGCGTTTTCGCAGAGGGCCTGACGCCGGACCGGCCCGAGCGTGCGTTCCGCGCAGGGAGGCTCGCGCTAGCTTGTGGATGAGACGGACGGGGGATCGCCGGTGGGCATCGACCGTCCCACGGGAGGAGGCACAGGCAAGGGTGAAATCGTGGGGTAAGAGCCCACGCGCGACAGCCGGGTGACCGGCGGCGGGGCAAGCCCCTCCCGGAGCAAGCTCGAATAGGGGCGCTGTCGAGGGCGGCCCGCCCGACGTCGCGCGTTTCGGCGCGGGGCCGGCACCCGGGTGAGAGCGCTCGAGCGCCGCAGCAATGCGGCGCCTAGATGAATGATCCCCACTCGGCCCCGTTCGCGGGGTCGAGGACAGAACCCGGCTTACAGTCCGTCTCCGGCTATGGAGCACCGGGAGGCGCCGACCCCCCGATCGCGGGGCACGCGTCTCCCGGTCTCCCACCCACGGCGTCCGAAGCGCGAGGCCGTAGAGGCACGGGGGTGTGTCGCACCGTCGCGCATCGCGTCGTCGTCTCGTCACCGCGCGGTGTCACTCGCGGCGTGCGCGGTCGGCTCCAAAAAATGACCTCGACAAAAATGCGTCGCCTTGATTCGCTTGATGAATTGTTTGTCCGCGACGCCTTTGTTTTTGCGCACTTTGGCTTCCGTTTCTCTTGCGCCACAGAACAAACTCCCGAAGTTCAGACGATGCGCCCTGATCTATTTTCGCGGCTCGCGTCGATCCCCTCGATGTCACCCCCCGCGCTCCTCGAAGCGCTCTACAAACAGGGAACTCGATGGACGGGCCACGGGGTCGCTGTCGAGTGCGGAAGCTGGCTCGGCGCCACCACGGCCGCGCTCGCGTCCGGTCTCTGCGAGGCCGGGTATCGCGACCCCTTCCATTGTTTTGATCGCTGGCAGGCGGACCGCATGGAGGTCGAACAGGCCAGCGCCCTCAGATTCGAAACCGAAGTGGGCCAGAACCTCGAGCCCGCGTTCCGCGATTTCGTCTCGCCCTTCTACCCCTACATCCGCACCCATCGCGGTCCCTTCCGCAGGGCGACCTGGGAGGGAGAACCGATCGAGTTCTTTCTGATGGGCGCCGCGAAGAAAGAGCCCAACTTCGGTCGGCTGCTTCGGGTCTTCGGCCCCTCCTGGATCCCCAAACGAACGGTCGTGGGCTTCTTGGACTATCGGTACTACCAGACCAAGCTCCCCAAACAACGCGAGCGGTTTCGCTGCCAGGAGCGCTTCGTCGAGCGCTACGCCGGGTGCTTCGAGCGCATCGACGAGGTGGGAACGGCGGTCCTGTTCCGGTACACCCGCACGCTGCCCTGGGGCGAAGTCGGGCGGCCGCGATGGCGCCGGACCCTCTCGTCGATCTGGACCGGGGCCCGCGCGCTCTAACCGGGACCCCCGGAACCCGCGCGGCGCCGCTGGCCTAGCGCAGCAGGCGCTTGCGCATCGCACGCGTCGCAAGTGGCACGAGAACCGCCACCATTGCAGCGCTGTAGACGGCCCACCAGGCGTGGCGGGCCTCGAACACGCCTTCCGCGAAGGCGCGACCGATCTGGACCAGCGGTGTCAGAGGCGCCGCCCATCCCACCGGCTGGAGCCACTCGGGCAGCACGCTCACCGGAAAGAAGGATCCGCTGAAGAAAAAGAGCGGCGTCGCCACGAGGGTGAACACCAGGGAGAGAACGTGGATCGACGGGGACAGCGCGGCGAAGAGCAGGCCGATCGCCCCGAACACCAGGCCGACGCCGATCCCCACCAACACCAGCCCGGGCCATGCACCCAGGGGAAGCCAGCCAAACGCGATGGCGAAGGCCCCGACCGAGACGATCGAGAGCAGTGCGCGCGTGATCGAGAACAGGAGCTCGGCGAGCACGATCTCGGTGACCGTCACCGGTGCGGTCAGGATGGTGTCGTACACACTCTGATTGATCCGCTCGAAGGCGCTCCACGAGCACTCGAAAATCGAGTGGTACATCGCGGTCCCGACCATGATGCCGGGGGTCACGAATGCGGCGTAGGCGCCGTGGCCCTCCACCTCACCCACCAGACGGCCGATCCCCACGGCGACTGCCGCCAGTACGAAGACCGGCTCGATCACGAACCAGGTGAGCGCCACGCGCCACACGCGGGCGAGCGCCCAGACATGGCGGCGCCACACGCCGACGACGGAGCGCCAGCGGACGCGTCCGCGGGGCGCGTCGATGCTCGCGATCGCCGCCTCGGTGCTCATTCGTCCCCCAACCCGCGACCCGCGAGGGTGAGGAACACGTCCTCGAGGTTTGGAGCGCGCTCTTCGATACGGGCCTCTGGGAGCGCGGGCAGGGCGGCGGGCGCGGTGCCGTTCAAACGAAACAGGGCTCCCACCTCGCGAAACGATACGCCGGCCGCGGCGAGTGCCGAGCGCACCAGCTGGCGCGAGGCCTCGTCTCCCGAGGCGGGGCGGATCTCGGTCACCCGACCTCCCGCGTGCCGTTCGATCAGTGCCGGCGGGCTCGCCTCGTCGAGCATCTTCCCCGTGTGGAGGATGCCGATCCGGTCGCAGAGAGTTTCGGCCTCCTCCATGTAGTGGGTCGTCATCAAGACGGTGACACCCTGGCGCTTGAGGGCCGCGAGTTCCTCCCACACCGTGACGCGGCTCTCCGGGTCGAGACCGGTCGTCGGTTCGTCCAACACGATCACGCGCGGCTGATTCACCAGCGCGCGGGCGATCGCCAATCGGCGGCGCAGACCGCCGGAGAGCGTATCGACCCGGTCGTCCGAGCGGGTTGCGAGCGAGAAGAACTCGAGCACCTCATCGGCGCGCGAACGCGCCGCGGCCGACGAGAGACCGGCGAGATAGCCAAAAACCTCGAGATTCTGTTTCACCGAAAGCTCGGTATCGAGACCGTCGGCCTGGGTCACGACACCCATCCGGTAGCGCACCGCGCGGGGCTGTTCGCGCACATCGAGACCCGTGACCCGCGCGTGTCCCCCGGTCGGTGGCGAGAGACCCGCGAGAATCCGCATCAGGGTGGTCTTGCCGGCTCCGTTCGGGCCGAGCAGACCGTAGGTCTCTCCCGCCGACACCGAGAACGAGACGCCATCCACGGCGCGCACGTCGCCAAAGGACTTCTCCAGCGCTAGGACTTCGACTTCCGGCTGCCCGGTCACCCGCGGACCCTCCGAGGCGGCGAGTGTACGCGCTGTCCGCGAAGACGCTGTGGAGGTTTCATCCCCGCTCCCGGTGTGCATAGCGGCACCTCGCTGTGGAGCGAGCAGGCTCCGCTGCCGGCCGCGCTGGGGCGCGATCGCGTCCCGGAGCGCAGCGACGTCGCGATCGTCGGGGCGGGCGCCACCGGTCTTCGCGCGGCGCGTGTGCTCGCCGGCGGCGGCGCGCGGGTCGTCGTGCTCGACGCGGGGCGCATCGGCGGCGGAGCGACTTCGCGCAGCGGCGGACAGGCCCTTCTCGGGCTGAGGGACGAAGCTTCGGTCCTCGCCCGGCGCGTCGGCCTCGGGCGGGCGCGCGATATCTCTGGAACCGCGCGCGGCGGGCTCTGCAGCGGCTGCCGGACCTCTGCGAGAGCGAGTCGATCTCCTGCGGTCTCGAGCGCTGCGGGTCGCTGTATCTGGCGGCGCGCCCCGCCCACTTCGAGGACATGAAGCGCGAGGCCGATTGGTTGGCCCACCACTTCCACTATCGCCCCGAGATTCTGGGCCGGGGCGAGCTCGATCGAGAGATCCGATCCCCTCGCTATTGCGGTGGAATGGTCGACGCGGAGAGTATGGCCCTCCACCCCGGCGAGTGGACACGGGGGCTGGCGGCCGCCGCGGAGCGCGCCGGGGCGCTGCTGTGCTCAGAGCGACGGGTTCGCGCCATCCACTCGGTGCCGGGTGGTCACCAGGTGTCGGGCGAGGGTTTCGCGCTGCGCGCCCGGGAAGTGCTCGTCGCGACCAATGGCTACACGGGCGGCGCGCTCCCGGGTTTGCGGGCGCGCGTTGTTCCGCTGCGGAGCGCCATCATTGCGACGGCGCCCCTCGGCGAGCAAGGACGTTCGCTGCTTCCGGGTGGTCGGCTCTGCTACGACTCGAAATGGTTGCTCGCCTACTTTCGAATGAGCCCCGACGGGCGCCTGATCTTTGGCGGACGGGGCTCGACCTCCTTTCGGCCCGCACTTTCCGCGATCGAGCGACGCCTCGCGCGCGAGATGACCCGTGTCTTTCCCACCCTGACGGGCGTCGCGATCTCGCATTGCTGGAGCGGGCGGGTCGCACTCTGCTTCGACGGGCTTCCTCACCTCGGGGTGCACCGCGGCGTCCACTACGCGCTCGGATACGGCGGCCATGGTGTCTCGCTCTCGGTTGCGCTCGGCGAAGACGCCGCGCGCATGCTCGCGGGCGAACGGGTCGAATCGCCCTTCGCAGAGCGCCCCCCTCCAACGCGGTTTTTCTATCGGGGGTGGCCCTGGTTTCTCCCCCTGCGAAGTGCCGAATTCTGGGTCCGCGACCGTATGGGTTGAGCCCCCTCCTCGCGAAACCTGCCCTGGGGAACGCCACGGNNCTAGAGAGCGCGCCGGTAGACCCGCACCCGAGCCCGGCGCCGCGTGTCGTAGCCCGCCCACTTCTCGGCGGGGACCTTCGAGCGGGCGACCCGCACGAACCCCTGGCGCGAGAAGAAACGCGCCGCGGCGTCTACCGCGGTGCACGCGAAGGCAAAATCAAACTTTGCGCGCCGAGCGTCGCGCAGCGCGTGTTCGACCAGTTCCACCCCCACCCCTTCGCCGAGGAAGCGCGTCAGGGTGTAGAGACAGGCGATCTCGGCGGCGCGCCCCAGCCCGGGGTCGCGTGGGTATTTGAGCAGGCTCGCCACGCCCGCGAGGTCCCGCCCCTCGATGAAGGCGCCGTACCCGCACGACAAGATCTCATCGAGTTCGGATCGGCTCCGCCGCGCCAGGGCCCCCTCCCTCACCCCCCGCGCGATCAGCGAGGACGCCGCGTCGAAGTCGTCGAGGGCCAGTCGCCGGACTTCGACGTAGCGCTCGCGCGTGAACAGGGTTCCTGAGCCCGCGTAGGTGAAGAGCTCTTCGCGGAGTCCCTCGACCGTGCACAGGTTCACCGACTCGACCCCGCGACCCAACATGTCGCGGGTGGCCGTCAGGCGTTTCGCGCGAAGGCCGCGCGCCCTGGGAAGGGCCGCGAGCTCCCCGANNACGCAATCCACCAGCCGGGTCGAGCCAGACCAGCTTGAACACACCGAGCTCGGCAGCGAGGTCGGCGCATCGGCTGATGAACGCTCCGTCGGGGCCGCAGTGGAGCGCCGCGCGCCCCTCGCGTTTGAGGAGGCGCCAGACCGCGCCCGCCAGACCAGACCTGCGGGTCTCCGCATCGAGCACCCGCGGGCCCACGATCCGCTGCACCGATGCGTGCTCCGGCGCGAGGAGGAGCACGCGGGTTCCGTTGCGAACCAGGGTGTCGACCACCGGGCGAAGGCGGCGAGATGCGAGCGCCTCTTTGGGCGTGACGATGGCGAGCGTGCGACCTCGGAATTCCCGGAGATAGAAATCTCGCTCGGGGCGGCGCGACCGCCCCGCCGAAGGACCCTGAGCCATCCGTGTCGTCATCGCGGCGCAGTGTGGCGCATCGATTTCCCTGCGCACCCGACCCACGAGCCCCCGGCGGATGNNACCGCTTTCCTCTCCCTTCATTCCGCTCGAGGCGCGTCCATCGCAACCGAACGTCGATGGTCCGCAGCCCCGGGACGCAAACCGGAGCCGGGGGGGAGAGAAGGGGGTGAGAGTTCGACGCGCCCCCCTGGAGCGGTATTGTGCGCGGCCGATGGAATGGCAGGGATGGTTCACCCTCGCGACGCTGGCCGTCGTGCTCTTTTGCATCGCCCGCGAGATCGCACCTCCCGAGGTGGCGATGGCGGGAGGCCTCCTGGCCCTGGGGATCGGCGGGGTGGTCGAGCCGCGAGATCTCTTCCAGGGCTTCGCCAACCCCGTCGTCTTTGCCGTCGGCGCCCTCCTGGTGGTCTCGGCGGGTCTGCGGGAAACCGGGGCGGTGACCTGGGTCTTCCGCCAATTGATGGGCGCCGCCGCCAGCGAGCGCGCCGGAATTCGCCGCCTCGGCCCGGTCCTGGCGCTCGGATCGGCGTTTTTGAACAACGTCACGCTGATCGCACTCTCCACTCCCCTGCTGAGGGAATGGGCGCGCCAGCGCCGGCTGGCGACGAGCCGGCTGCTCATTCCGATGGACTACGCCACGATCCTCGGCAGTGTGACCACACTGATCGGTACGAGTACGACGCTCGTGGTCGCGGCGCTCATCCTCGACCACGGCCTTCCCGCGATGAGCTTTTTCGAACTGGCGCCGGTGGGCATCCCGATCTGTCTCGCGGGCCTGCTCTATCTCGTGTGGATTGCGCCCCGTCTCCTCCCCGATCGGCGTGATCCCGCCGAAGAAGTCGAGGCCAATGTCCGCGAGTACACCGCGTCGATGATCGTGTCACGGGGCTCGCCCCTCGAAGGCCAGACCGTCGAAGAGGCCGGATTGCGCCAGCTACCGGGCTTGTTCCTCGTCGAGATCGATCGGGGTGGACACATCCTGACGCCGGTCGCCCCCGACCAGACGCTCTTTGCGCAGGACCGGCTCGTCTTCGCGGGGGTCGTGTCGACGATCCTCGATCTCCAGCGGATTCCGGGTCTGGTCGCCGCGACCGAGACCGACACGGCCCCGCCCGTGGGCTCCGATCGGCGACTCGTCGAGGCGGTGATCTCGAATTCCTCGGAGTTGGTGGGACGCAGCATTCGCGACGCCAACTTCCGAACCGTCTACGACGCGGCGGTGATCGCCGTGCACCGGAACGGCGAGCGGGTGGGCGGGAAGATCGGGGAGATCGTCCTCCGGCCCGGCGACACACTCCTCTTGCAAAGCGCCCCGGGCTTCCTCCGCGTGCACCGGAACAACCGGAGTTTCTATCTCGTGAGCGAAGTCGGGGCGTTGGGCGGAGACGGACACCATCGGGCTGGCGTCGCCGGCGCCTGGCTCCTCGCCATGGTCGTGGCGGTCGCAGCCGATTGGCTTCCGNNTTCCGATCTCGCTGGCGGCACCGCTCGCGGCCGCCGGGATGGTGGCGACCGGGTGTCTCTCGATGCAGAGCGCCCGCGCCAGCGTCAACACGTCGATTCTCATCGTGATCGGAGCGGGCCTCGGGATCGCGGGGGCCATGGAGAGCACAGGTGCGGCGAGCTCGATCGGCTCCCTCCTCGTCGAGCTCGCGGGCGGAGCGGGCCCCGTGCTGACCCTGGCCGCCGTCTATTTTGTGACGCTCCTGATGGCGGAGTTTCTGAATCACACCGCCGCGGCGGCCATCGGGGTGCCCATCGCCATCGCNNTCGCGGCGTCGGCCCAGCTGGGTGCGGATCCCAGGGGCTTCGTCATGGCGGTCGCGTTCGGCGCTTCCTGTTCCTTCGCCATTCCGGTGAGTTACCAGACCCATCTGATTGTCTACGGGCCCGGGGGCTACCGCTTCAGCGATTTCGTCCGGGTCGGCGTGTGGCTCGACCTCCTCTGCGCCGCGATCGCTCTGGTCTTGATCCCGCTGATCTGGCCCTTCTAGATCGCGGGCTCGGTTTCCCCGAGG